>Ga0209542_10001142_pt1 | contig 63223 bp, 72 predicted proteins | sample RifCSPhighO2_01_FD_184028 | JGI IMG/M metagenome (GOLD analysis project Ga0209542, IMG submission 184028) | Soil microbial communities from Rifle, Colorado - Rifle CSP2_plank highO2_0.1 (SPAdes) (version 2) | ecosystem: Environmental > Terrestrial > Deep subsurface > Rock core/Sediment ...
AAACTCAAATCGCCGACAGATGTTTTGCCTGCAGTTTTCTCCTCCTCTGTTATTTTCGCAAGCTCGATGCCAAGTTCTTTCTTGATCAAACTTGCAACTGGTGGAGTTCCAACTTCGATTTCAACGTCTTTCGTTTTCTTGTCAATAATAATTTTAACAGGAACCTTCATTCCACCATACTCTTTCGTCTTGTCATTTATTTTTTGGAAGACTTGCTGAATGTTTACTTTCATCATGCTTAGTCGCGGTGCAAGCGCAGGACCTGGTGTTGCCTTACCGCCGTCGACAAGAGTTTCAATAATTTCTTGATCTGCCATTTTTACATCCTGCTTAAACTACTTGTTAGCTTTCTCAATCAGCTTTATAAATTCGACAGAAACAGTTATCGGAATCGGCACAGTGACTTCAATAAGTTCCATCGTCATCTCGCGCTTCGTCTTGTCGTAACGAGTGACCTTGCCACGCTCTCCCTTGAACGGGCCGCCGATCACTTCTACGATGTCTCCGATCGTCAGCTCGATCTCGACCGTCTTCGGCTGCAGGAATCGGTGTATCTGCCCTATCTCGACCTGCTTCTTTATCAGCCCCCGAATGTGCGGGACCATTTGCAAAGCTTTCTCTATGTCTTTCACATCGCCTTCCACGAAAACATATCCCTTGATTTCTTCGGGATGTAACAACGCTGTTATTTGCAGCCCTTCAGTCTTCACCTTCGAGGCGATTGAGTCAAGGACTATATTCTCTCTTCCCACTACCGTTTTTACCGTGTAAATCATTTCTTCCAATCCTTAATCCTTAGTATTTGTTTAATTTTTTCTAGTAAAAATTGGTTTATAGACCCAATAAAATTGCTGTCAAATACAGCGCAAACCCAATCACGCCGATGACTAGCATTCCTGCCGCGCATATCTTCGCGGTGAACGAATAATCGTCAAGCGTCGGCTTCTTCGTCAGTCTCAACACTCGCCAATATCCTTCCAGTAATGCTTTGATGTTCGGAAATTGCATAAAATTCAACTAAAATTAGTGGTTAATAAGCTTTAAAAGTTTTGTAATTTCGTCTCCGCCTAGATGAAGTCAAGTCCCAGAACCTGCTCTATATCTTTTCTTTCTTCCTTACTCCATGATTTTTCACGGCCGAATATCTGCGGAGACTTCACCCCAGTGATAATTAGCATCGCACGAACAGTTTCTCCCAGTTCTTTGTTTATCTGCGCGCCCCAAATAATTTTCGCGTCCGGCGCAAGCTTTTCCGAAACTGCCTGAACGATGTTCTGAGCTTCGCGGATTGTTATGTCAGGTCCGCCGATCACGTTGATCAACGCGCCCTGCGCGCCACTGACGTCAACAGTTATCAGCGGATTGTTAAGGGCCTTTTCCACAGCTTCGAACGCACGATTCTCCGTGTCGCTCTCGCCCATTCCGATCAACGCCATCCCTCCCTCACTCATTATCGTGCGAACGTCTGCGAAATCGAGATTGACGAGACCAGGCTTTGTCACGACTTCAGCAATTCCTTTTACAGCATTTACAAGAATTTCGTCAGCGACTTTGAATGCAGTTCCAAGCGAGACGTCAGGAACAATTTCCAACAATTTGTCGTTCGGAATAATTATCAACGTATCTGCATAACCCTCAACATTTTCCAGCGCATCAGTCGCATTTGTCATTCTCTGTTTTCCTTCCATCGTGAATGGCAACGTGACAATCACAACTGTGAGGGCGCCCATCTTTTTCGCAACTTCAGCAACAACTGGAACAGACCCGGAGCCAGTGCCGCCACCAAAACCTGCAGTGATAAAAACCATGTCAGCCCCCTGCAACGCTTTCTTTATGTCGTCCTTGCTCTCCTTTGCAGCCTCCATCCCGACTTTCGGATCTGCCCCTGCTCCGAGACCGCTCGTAAGTTCCTTTCCAATCAAAACTTTCTTGTCTGCATCAGTATAAAGCAGGTCTTGCGCATCAGTGTTGATTGCAACTGTCTCTGCTCCGACAATTCCTACTTGCATTAAACGAGTTATGGTATTGTTTCCAGCCCCCCCGCAACCGACAACCTTTATCTGCGTCTTTCTTGATTCAAGAATTTGCCGCAGTTCTTCGTCTACTTCTTTACTTCTCTCCTGCTGCGAAGGACGTTCGCTCATTTGTTTTATTCCCAGTTCCGCCACCTCATACAAGAAGCTTCTTCATATAATTTCAAAGGTTAAAAATAAATGTTTGAAAGCTTTCGCCAGCTTTCAGCCACCCTTCTCACCACTTTCCTCAGTCTTTTCCCCGACTTTCTCGGCATTTTTATCGGTTTTCTCGAAAATGTCTACAAACTTCACCTTTTCTATCCCTTCCACATACTTCAGCGCGTTGTTCGCAATCATTTCCTTCACATCAGTCCTGATATTCGCCTTTTTCTTGAACTCAATTTCAGCAGTCTTCACCTTCTTTTCGATTTCGACAGCAACTCCTTCCTTGTCAATTCCGACAAAATAATAAATCAGCGCAGAAATTTTTTCCGCGACATCCTCGATCTTGCTCACAACAGTCAGGTCGTAAGCCAAAGTTTTTCCGGCAAGTGGATGGTTGAAATCAACTTTCACACGGCCGCCGTCCATGCTCATCACGCGACCGCGCAGATTGTTTATCGTCACGACACGGCCGACTCCCACATCGATGTCCTGCTCTTTGAAGCGGGCCTCTGGAATTAATTTTATGTATTCGGCATTCCGATCGCCAAAACCTTTGTCAGGCTTTATCTCAAAATTTTTCTTCTCGCCGACGTTCATTTCTTTCAACGCGTCGTTAAGGCCAGGCAAAACAAAATCCGCTCCCACGACAATCGGTACAGGTCCGTACTTGAATCCCTCTCGCCACACGCCTTCCTTCCTCGCGGCCTGCTCGTTTGTTATGTCGAAAATCTCTCCACTGTCCTTCACCTTCCCAACATAATCGATGTAAACAAACTCCCCGCCTTTCATATTTTATTTTCTCACTATGTTTTTGTCAATTTCGCCGACCGTTTTTCTTCCCTTGCAGACATTGCAGAAAGGTGTTCCATCCATCACGCATTCAGGCCCGACATGACGTCCGCATGCGTGACACGTGAAAAGCCCCGGAGAAAACCTCCCGCACGATTGGCAGATTCCACCCATCGTCATTTTGTTCTCATCTCATTTACCTTCGTATTTCAATTTAAGCGCCAAAAGAATTACAGTCAATGAAAAAATGATTCCGTTCGCACTCATTATAAATGCATCATTTTTCATAAGGCCGTAAATAAACCAGCTCCCAGTCCCAATCATCCACAACGCTATCATATACAATGAAATGTCGCGAGTCTTCCTTGTCTTCCAGGTTTTTATTACTTGAGGGAGAAAGCCAATGCTTGTGGCGATCAATGCAATCAATCCAATTATAGAAATTAAATCAGCCATAAAGCAAGTTGTTCTTTCAAAACTTTAAATGCCGGGGGTGGGATTTGAACCCACGAAGGGACTAACCCACAGGATTTCTTCTTTCATCTTTTCATCAAAACTTAAGACGCGTATGATTAATCTTAAGTCCTGCGCCATTGGCCAGACTAGGCGACCCCGGCGTGGCAAGTTTAATTTAATAAGAAATTTAGAACAGGAACTTAAATTTAAACAATCAGATGCAGTGCTCAACTTACTTGAGCTTTCCTAATAATTTTCCGAACTCGTTTGCCTTTTCTTCCAACACGTTGGCTGCGGCTGCTACGATTTCTTCAGGCGAATTTCCACTCACGCTCTCGATATTGAAAATGAAATCATTTCCCTCGTACTTGTAGCCCACGACAGCGGACTGCCATTTCGCGTGCTTTCTTGCCGTCCCGAGCTGTGCGATCGCTTCGAACTGGAGTTCCTCCCCCTCGAATAGCTCGACTATCGGAATTTTTTCAAAAACAGGTTGCACATCCTTCGCTTTGCTCTTCATGTCGCCGGCATAAACTACTGCCGGACCTTTCTTCTTCAGCACAAGCTCGACCTGGCAGCGGCTGCATCCCTTCCCTTTGCAGTTGTCGCAACTCTCGTTGAAGTTGTACGCCTTTCTGTCGAACGTCAGCGGTATCTGCCCGATACGGTTTGCCATGAGCTCGTCAGGAATCGCCGAGTCGTTCTTCTTGAAATCTACGAACTCGACTGCCATAGTCGGAACTTCTGATGTCATGATACGCCTGAGTTCGTTGGCAAGTGCGACGTTGATTTCCTTCACGGAAAATTCAACGGAATCCTTTGTTTTGCTCAAAACTTCGATTTTCATAACAATCACATTTATTTTTGAATTGATTTAAACACGTCGGCCCCTGCGACCTCCCGGGCGTCGGGTCGTGTCATGCGGAATCGGCGTGACGTCTTGAATCAGTCCGATGCGAAGCCCTGCGCGTGCCAAAGCCCGGATCGCTGGCTGGGCTCCTGCCCCTGGCGACTTGCTCTTGTGTCCGCCTGCCGCGCGTACGTAGACATGAATTCCTGTAATTCCTTTTCCTATTGCATCTTCCGCCGCCTTTCGCGCAGCCTGCATTGCTGGAAACGGCATCCCTTCCTCGCGTGACTTGTCTGTCATCATACCTCCTGAATAACGGGCAACTGTTTCCGCGCCTGTAATATCAGTTATGTGAACGATCGTGTTGTTCGATGTGCTGAAAATGTGAGCTATTCCCCATTTGATTTCTTCTTGCCTCATGCCGACACCTTCTTTACAGCCTGAATCTGGATTTTGATTTTGTCTTCCTCTTCCTTCAAAACAATGTAGCTCGGATATGTTATTCTTCTGTCGTTGATTTTCACGTGGCCATGGACGATGAACTGCCTGGCCTGACCTAGCGTGTTTGCGAATCCCTTTTTGAAAATAATTGTCTGCAACCGTCGGTCGAGAACTTTTTCCAGCGTCAACCCGAGGACGTCGTCAAGAGTCGCGCCCTGATCAAACAGCCCGAGTTTCACGACTTTGTCAACAAGGATTTTTTCCTTTCCTTTATCAATCTTTGCCGCCAGCTCCCTTGCCAGTCGCCTGAATTTTCTCAAAAGTGTTTCAAACTTCCATATCTCGCGCTTCTTCCTCAGTCCGTACGACTTCAGAATTTCCCTTTCACGCTCGATTCGCTGCTTGCTCCATCCTTTCGTCGGCGTCTTGTAGGATTTTCTCTGTCTCTTCATACTTCATCACTTCTTCTCTTCTTTCTTCGGCTCTTCCTTCTTTGTGGCAGTTGTTGTTTTTGCTGCTTGCGCCGTTGTTGCCGCAGCTTCCTTCTGTTCTTTTGCAGCTCCTGCAGCCGCCCCGCCTGTTGGCAATGCCGACTTTCTTATTACTCCGACAACGCGACCCTTTCTAAAAGTGCTGCGCGTGTGCTGACCTCGGACTGGCAAACCGTACATGTGACGCACTCCACGATATGACTTCAAATCAATGTAATGCTGCACATCGAACTTTTTCCGCACTTCCAAATCAGAACCTGTCAGGTGAACATCTTTTCCGGTTTCTGGATCTCTTCTTCTGTTCATCACCCACACAGGAATTCCAAAATTAGCAGGGTTTTTTATAACTTGCTCGAGATGCTGAAGCTCTTGGTCGTTCAAAGACCCGAGTTTGCGGTTCATGTCAATTCCGGCCGCAAGAGGTATTGATTTTGCAAGCGTCGGCCCTATTCCTTTGATTCCTCTTATAGCCCGCCAGAGAGGTTTCTCTCCGTTCAGGTCACTGCCTACGACTCGGACGATTGCGCGTAGTTCTTCCCCAGCTTCCGCTGCCTTAGGCCTTTCCTTCTTTTCCTTGGCTTTCTTAAACTCTTTCTTCTCTTCCTTTTCTTCAGCAGCCTCAGCCCTTACCTTGGTTGTTCCCATTCTCTTCCCTCAATTCATCCTCAATAAAGTATCTAATTATATCTGTAGAAATAGTTTTTAAGCTTAATCCTCTTGTAATATTCATGCAAACAATTGGTTTGAATGCAATTTTACTTCCGGATGAGACGGTGAAGCAAGCCTCAATAGAGATGAGTCAGAAATTAAGTCTCAAATATGATGTGCTGTTTACTTTAGATGGTATTCGATATCACCCCCACATCACGATTTATCAAGCACTTTATCCTGAAAGGAATTACCGAATTATAGTTGATGGTTTGCGCGAAGTAGCAAGTTCTAAAAAGCAAGTAGGAGTTAATATGAGAGAAATTGTTTATTATCCTTTTTCTCGTTATTCGGCCCGCGGATTTGTTCACTGGAATTGTGAAAGCAACCAGGATTTGTTAGAACTTCAAAAAAGAGTTCTTGATGTTGCAAATCCTCTTAGGGAAGGCTTAATACCAGAAGGACTTCTCAAGATGGAAAAAAGAAAGCTTGTTGATAGTGAAGTTCAAAGTATTAACACAACAGGAAGCTTGCCATACCCATTTCATATAACAATAACAAGATTGCGAGATTCAAGAATTAGTGGCTGGTCAATTCCGAGAAAAAAAATGTCATTCACTACGAATAAATTATATTTAGGAAGACTTGGAGACCACGGAACTGTCGTTGAAATATTAAAAGAATTTCCTTTTAGAGTGGACTGAGAGAGTGGACTCAGCGGGATTTGAACCCGCAGCTTCTTCCATTCAGGTTTTCTGGAATGCCATGGAAGCGGTCTACCGTTGACCTATGAGCCCATGCTGATTGATTAAATGATAATTGAATTAGAAAAAGGAAATGATTTGAAGCTTTGCTTTCGCGCTTCACTTCTTGGCGACACGCGACCACTTATGCTTCTTGGCTTCTCTGCCCATCATAAAACTCTTTTCGCACTTGCTCGCGTCAAAATAAAAAATCGTCCCGTCCGGCTTGACATACATCTTGCCAGTGCCTGCAATGATATTCTTCCCGCAATAAGAACACTTCATTCAACTCACCCACTAGCGGTTAGCCATTTTAGCCGCGCTTTCCATTTCAGTCTCGCGCAAAATTAAAATGTCGCCTACGCGTATCGGCCCGAGAACATTTCTTGTCAGGACTTTTCCCCTGTCAGGGCCTTCCATTACTTTGCATCTCACGACCATCACGCCGCGGACTCCACTCCTGCCTAACAATTGTAATACTTCTGCCGGAAATCCTTCTTCTACCATTAGAATCACTCGATTTTACTCATGTTTTACTTTTTGATTGCTTGCAACATCTTCAGTACGTCCTTCATCAAGTCCTTCCCATCACCAGCGTCAACAATTCCAATCGCCGCAGATGGAACGTCAATTCCTGATGCACGGCCAAGCTCTTGCTTGCTTGACACATAACAGTATGGAATTTTCTTTTCCTCGCAAATGACTGGCAGGTGCATGAGAATTTCTTCAGGCTCAACGTCCTCGGCCATGACAACTAGCTGTGCCTGACTTTTCTCCACTGCCTTCGTTGTCTCGTTAGTACCGCGTCTCAACTTGCCATTGTTCTTAGCTGCTTCTAACAGTTGCAATATTTTGTCGTTTAACTCTTTCGGAGTATCGAATTTTACATACGCCTTAGGCATCATCTCACCTCTTCCTTCATCACTATTCCACTAATGTATAGTTCATTTGTGAGCATAATATAAAACTATATCTTTATTAACCTTATCCACACGACAAAAGCCAATTCGTACAAGCTGTATGAGCTGACCAACTTTCAGTTTTTTCATGTTTATTTCGCCGATTCCATTTCTAATTTTTCCATCAGACGTAATAATTTTTATTTTTACGTTTGGTTCAGAAATCCATTGTATTTTTTGCGCGCCATAATCAATTTTCTTCGAAATGAACTTTGCTTTCGAATTTAGATTGATAGTTGCGATGTTGATGAGTCCAATATTTTTGTTTTGGTAATTTTCATAATCTGCTTTTTCGATGTAAATTTTTCCCGCATTGAGCGGAAGTTTTCTATAACCTCTTTTAGGAAAATCTGGGTGCATCAAAATCTTAACTGTTTTATCTTTCATTGGCGTGTCGATAGATATTTTCACTGGACTGAGGGCTGCGAAATATCTGTTCGCATTTGCATCAATCTTTTTTCTGTTAAATGATTCTAATGCTTCCCATTCAAGCTCAGCCTCAGCCTTCGTCAAGCCTGTTGAGAGCAAAAAATCTGTTATTGCTTCTGGAGCAAAACCACGCCTTTTTAGTGCAATTAATGTCGTCAATCGTGGATCATCCCATCCTAGGAGTTTCTTGTTCAAAATTAACTCGCGAATCTCTCTTCCCTTTGTTATAGCCCCCTTGATTTGAAATCTTCCCATCTCGATTATTACTGGCGATTTGTATCCGAGCGCGGAACGGATGTGTTCCTGAAGATCAGCTCTCAACTCAAACTCCTTTGTTCTAACGCGATGCGTGATACCTTCCCAAACATCAAGCATTGCTGTCGCAAAATCGTACAATGGCCACAGCCTGTATTTGTTTCTTGTTCTGGGGTGTATTGTATCAGAAATTTTTATTATCGATGGATCTCGAAGAGTTGTGTTTAGATGCTGCATGTCAATTTTCATTCTTACAGTCGCTTGTCCCGGTTTGATTTTTTTAAACATCTTCTTCCAAAGTTTTAAATTTTCTTTTGCATTTTGTTTTCTATGCTCGCAAGTTTCTCCTGCAGCTCGTTCCTTCTTTATTGTTTCCTGCTTGCACAAACAGACGTATGCGCTATCTTTTTTTAGCAAAATTTCTACAGACTCGTAATATTCAGGCAAATGATTTGATAGGTAGTCAAGCTTGTCCCATTTTATCCCAAGCCACTTCAATCCGGAAAGAATTTCTTCGTAGTATTCTTTTTTGGCTAAATCGGGGTTACTGTCTTCGAATCTCAAGACAAATTTCCCCTTGTATTTCTTCGCATAGAGATAATTGATTAACGCTGCCTTTGCATGTCCTAGATGCGGATATTTGCTTGGTTCAGGCGGAAACGCTGTGATAACTTTTCCTATTTTTGCATTCAGCAATTCTGGCAATTCGTATTTCTCCTCTTTTTTCCTCGCAATTCTCTTCACTCCAAGCCGCTTTATTTTTTCTCGCTGTTCTTCTAATGAAAGCGAATTTACCTCTGCGACGACGGCATTTATTTTTTTTATTGTTTCAGAAATTTTATTCTTTATTTCCGGAATTTCTGCAATCACTTTGCCCAGAACTGCATTTGCGTTGGCCTTTCCTTCGTGTTCAGCAGCGTTAAGCAAGGCATGCTTGAGAATTATGTCATCGAGATTTTTCATAATGTAATGTTTGATTTAACTTTATAAAAAGATGAGTTTAGGGCGCTGACCCTAAATCTTTTAAAAGCTTATATACATTCGCAAAGATTTGTTAATTATGGAAGAGGAGTTCAAGGTTTCTAAGGACTTGATGAAGGTTGTATCTGCCGACACTCGCACCGAGATATTGCACGCGCTGGAAAGCAGGCAAATGACTGCGTCCGAGCTCTCCCGTTTTCTTGACAAGCACGTGACGACCGTCGCTGAGCATCTTGACCTTCTTCATCAGTCAAACTTGATTGAACGAATAGAACGACCCGGAAGAAAATGGATTTACTACCGACTATCGCGACTTGGCAAGCAAATACTTCATCCTCAGCCATACAAAATTATTCTGGTTTTGACCCTAAGTTTCATTTCCCTTAGTTTTGGACTGCTCTCCCTGCCGCTTGGATTCCACCAGGACGTTGCATCGATGTTTGTACAGCGCGCGGCACTGCCAGCAAAGCAGGATGCCGAGTCCGTATCGGCAGGAGCAACTGCAACCACATCGACAACCCAGGCATTATCCACAACAGATGCATTGCTCCCATTGCTGTTGGTGGCGGTTTCGGTCGTCGGAGTCGCATATTCGGTCAGAAAGATCAGAAGGGACTATTCGTCGTTCCGCGTGCCAGAGAATTAATGTAGCTTTTTCTAAAGATATTTTTAAATATATACATTAGAATCACTATATTTAAGCTTAAATATCATATAAAAAGAATTATTTTATAGTGGTTAGCAAGAGTGTGAAGTAATTTGGTCAAGGAGAAGCAAGTCCCAAGATTATTTTTGAGACCCAAGCCTGTCAAAATGCTCATTTCCTTAAAGAACGGGCCCAAGTACGCCACAATTATATCTAAGGAAGTCGACTGCACTTACTCTCACACCGTAAAACTTCTCGATCAGTTCAAAGGATTCGGGCTTGTCGATTTCGAGAAAAAGGGAAGAATAAAAATAGTGAAGCTGACGGACGAAGGACAGGACCTCGCTCATTCTCTAGAGACTACTTTGATGAAGCTTTCGAAAATAAAAGAGAAAGTCGGATAAAAATTTGAAAAGCTTTATTAACTTGTTGTTCGGAATGATTTTTATGCCGCGACAGAAAAATAAGCTTACAAAACTGAGAAAATTAGAGCTGGCAGTGGTCAAGCAGGCGGAAGAGGAAAAATCAGAAAAGGAATGGGACGAATTGGAAGAAGAGTCGGATGAGGAGTTGAAGGAACCGAAGACAGTTCATGAGGGGCTTGGAATAGAAAAGGAAGAGGAAAAGGATCAAGAGCCATATCCGGAAATTGAGAAAGAGCTTAAGCACGAGGACGAACCGGACAAAGCGGACGAAGAGGAAAAGGAGGAAGATTAGGAAGTGAAAAATCCGATCATTGCTGGAGCGTTGAACTTCTTTTTGCCAGGTGCTGGTTATGTCTATGTTGGAGGACGAAAACGAAATTTCGGTTTCATAATTTTGATTTCATTCATACTTCTTTATTCAACAGCTTTTCTCACAACGAACATACCTCCGATAGTTCCGCAGCCAGGAACAGAACAACCAGTGGAAATTAGCATTTACGACCAAGTCGGCTCAATCGCCGCATTCCTTCTTCTCTTCGCGTTTGCTTACGACGCTTACAACGAAGCTTCGAGAAAGAAATAGATTTTTCCATTTATGTTGATTTTCTCGCATTTTTAAGCTTAGCAGTGCATTGTTACGAGTAATAGGGGTGAATAATTAATGCCATTCGAAAATAGGGGCGGATTCGGCGGAGAGCGCAAAATGTTCAAAGCAATATGCGCCGACTGCGGAAAAGAATGTGAGGTTCCTTTCCAGCCTACTGAGGGAAGACCTGTATACTGCAGGGACGACTTTCCAAAGCACAAAAAGTATTAGTTGAACTAATAATCTGGTAATCTAATTCTAGTAAAAATAATAGAAGAGTACAAGTTTAATTCTATTGACTAGAAATGCAGAGAGGCAGATATTTCTCTATCCGTCAGATTTTGTTTAAGAATTTCAAAAACAAATAATCAATATGGGAGAAACATACATTCCTGAGGAAGTCAAAAAGCTTCTTGTCATGCTGAATTCAATCAATGCCAAAATCAAAAAAATCAAGGACGCGGAGCCGACAAGGCTGGAGAAGCAGATACGCTATCTCGAGCAGAGGCTGAAGTTCTTCAACCCTACAAAGGAGATGCTCGACTACATAATCAACCATGCCGAAAAATCGAAAAAGCTGGATCCGATCCTGCTGCAGAAGTTGAAAGACGAGTACGCAAAGAAGCACGATTACTGATTTTTCTGAGGTTCCCGTTCTTACTGGCTCTTCTTTTGCTTTTTCTTAGTCTTCTGACTTCCCGAAGAACTATCTTGGAAATGTTCGAACGAATCAGGGTTGAAAGAGCAAATCGCGTGATGGCGAGGATAGTAAGTCCTGCTTACAGCCCTGTGGCAATTTGTGCAAATCATATTTTTTCACCCAAATAGTCCTAGAGGATAGGATATGTCGGAGGTCTCTAGACGAACCACTTTCTCTTGTTAAACTCAGAAAATTCAAGCCTCATTGCAACCTGCATGCAGTTGCAACCAGTCATGTTGTGCATGCTCATTCCCCTGAAGAAGCCCGTGTGGTTTACCTTGGTGAGCTGGCCGCAATATGCGCATTTGATTTGAACTCCTGTCATAACTAACGATATTAACTGGGTTCCGACTTTTAAGTAGTCTAAAAAAGTCGTTGAAAATATCAAGAAGAAATTCAAAAATTTAGGAAGGTTTAAATACCCGACTTTCTATTGTAAAGTAAAGAAAAAATGAAAAAGTACAAAGCCTGTGACAATTAGCGTTGGTTCGTGATAGTAATTCGATACTAATTCTAATGCTCTTGTGACTTTGAAAAAAAGGAGAATCAGTTATGAAATTTGAAGAAATGGGTATAGAAGAGAACGTATTGGATTCGCTCAGCGCGATCGGCTTCGAAAAGCCGACGAGGATTCAGTTAGAAACGATACCGATTATCAAGCAGGGTTTCGACGTCATCGGGCAGTCGGAGACAGGATCTGGAAAGACAGCCGCATTCGGGATTCCGCTCATCGAAAAGGTCGAGAGAAACGGCAAACTTCAGGCGCTCGTCCTTGCACCTACAAGGGAGCTCGCGCTGCAAATAGAAGGCGACCTCAGGCGGTTCGCCCAGTTCAAGAAGCTTTTCATTCAGGCAGTCTACGGAGGAGTTTCAATGTCGCCGCAGATTTCCGGGCTGAGAAGGGCAGAAATCGTAGTGGGGACTCCCGGAAGGGTTCTAGATCACATGGAAAGAGGGACTCTCGACGCCAGCAATCTGAAGATTTTCGTTTTGGACGAGGCAGACAAGATGCTTGACATGGGATTTGTCGAGGACATTCAGATTATCGAGAGGCATATTCCGAAAAACAGGCAGACGCTTCTATTCAGCGCGACAATGCCTGACACTCTGGAGAAAATAAAGGAGCATTTTACAAGAAACGCGAAGAAAATCAGGACAGAGATACAAGTCCGCGAGGATCTGTTGAAACAATTTTACTGCGACATCGACCAAAGCAGCAAATTCTCACTTCTCGTGCATCTGATAAATAAGGAAAAACCGAAGCTGGGAATAATTTTCTGCAATTCAAGAAGGGAGGCGGATTCCATTGCCAAAAACTTGCAGGAAAATGGAATTAACGCGACGGCTCTTCACGGAGGCCTGACGCAAAACAGAAGGGAGCACATAATGCAGGAGTTTCACAGAGGCATCATCGAAATTCTAGTTGCGACAGACGTTGCGGCAAGAGGGCTTGACATAAAGAACGTGACGCACATCTTCAACTTCAGCATTCCCAGAAACATTGACGATTATGCAAACAGAATCGGCAGGACAGCGAGGGCAGGCGAGTCCGGAGTCGCGATATCCTTGCTGAGCAGGGACGACCACAACCTGTTCAGGCAGATCCTAAGGACTTTTTCGTACAACATTGAAAAAATGAGAGTCACTGACTTCAAAATTCTCCCGTTCAGAAGATACCAATATCGCGAGCAAGGAAATTTCAGAAGGAATTTCGGACGCAGGTTTTCACGAGGAAGCTATCGCAGGTAATTGAAAATTTTTATCTCCATCTGTCCTGCGTTTTAAATCTCCTTTTGGTCTTTCTTCTATTCCTGACTCTTTGCTTTCCGGTTTTCATGCATTTCACTTACAGAATCAGCTTGTAGTACGTCACTCCGTTCGCTTCCATTTTTTCGGAAATCTTTTTGTGACTAACAAGGAACGTCAGGTTTTTCTTGACAACATTCAGGTTGATCGTCCTTCCGATGCTTGCGTTGACGTGGTAGCTGATAGCAAGAAGCGACAGCGAAATTGTGGAGTCTGTCAATATTCTCAGAATCGTCGGTTCGACGAAATTGTAGCCCGAAAGTCTTCCTGACATAATATACTATATGATTTTCTGAGAAGATAACAGCGTGTTTGCATGCGAATAATAGACGGAATAGATGGTTAAATTAGGAAATGAAAATAGAATTATGGAGTCGAAGCGCGTCACGTTCATCAGAAGAATGGTCAAGAGAAGAAAGAAGAGAGCGTGGGACATGAGAAGGGGAGCGCAGGCCAGAAGAGAACGAAAATTCTAATTGCTATCTGAAATTTGATGATGAGTTTGTGAAGATTTTTGAAAGGTGATTGTGAATTATTTTCTTTAAGTATTGGAAAAGTAGAAGAAAGTAAAGATCAAGTAATTTCCCTTATTTTATTTTTCAAGTTTTCCTTCATGTCGCCAATTTCTGCTTCAAATTTTTTTGCAACTTTTTCTTGACGGTCAAGGTCTTTCCTATTTTCATCAATCCTTCTTGTTTCAGCATTAATGTTTTCCTGAAATCCCTTTTTCTTTTTCAAGTACTCATGATTTTCAATCTGCTCTTTAAGAGATTTCACTGTTGCGTTTTTTCCTGAATATTTCTCAGAAAGGCTGTTCAGAATTTTTGTAGACTTCAAATCCTTTATCATCCTCAAACTTTCGTCCTTGTCATCGGGAACTAATCTGCCTTCAGCCAGCATGCCTTCCATCGCGTCAAGAGCAGCGTTTATCGTTTCGAAGTTGGAATCCTGAACAAACGCATCGAACGGAGATTCCAAATATTTTTTCAACATATCTTTATTTTTGAAGACAGCAATCTTTTCTTCCACTGCATTGGCAAATTTTTTCAGCGGTCTGTTAATAGATGCAAAAATGTTCACGACTTCCTCTATTACTTTCCTTGCATCAGCTTCAGCAGCTTCTTTTTCTTTTGTTAGTTCTATGTAATTTTTCCACATCTCGCTTTGTCCAAGTTCTGCAAGCTGCTTTTCGAATTCCGCTTTCTTTCTATCAGCAATTTCAATTTCCTTTTTTAACTGTTCGATTCTTTTCTCAGTTTCATCTCTGTCAACAATCTTTTTTTCAAGTGAATCTATCTCGTCAAGCAAACTTTTCGCAGAATCAATCTTTCCTTTTCTTTTGGCAAAGGAATTTTTGAAATAGTCTACATGCCTTTTCATTTCTTTCATTCTATCAATGACGCTGCCGGTTTCTTTCTTGAAAGCCACATCCAGACTCATGAACTCCTTGACAGTATCCATGTTGGCATTTGCGATCGAGCCAGCAACAGATTTGTAGTACTCGGAAAAAGTTTCAATGTCCTGTCCGATATCCTTCTTCACGGTTGTTGATATTTGTGACATTTTTCTTATGAAACTTTCCCTGCTAGTCGTCGCTATCTTGAAAACCTGCTCATCAATTTTTTCAACAGGAACTGCATTTCTCAGACTGCTGAGAGATGTATCAAACTGCTCGCTTAACGATTTCAGGTCAGAATGGAACCTTTCCACAGTTGGCCAGAAATCCTCAATCTCTTCATCAATCCTTTTCTTCAGCAAATTTCTAGACGATTCAAGGTCAAGCTCTCCGTCTTCTTTCATCTCTTCAGGTCTTTTTCTTCCAAACAGCCAATCTAAGAATCCCATTAATTTCTTTAATGGTCTTAAAAACAAATATGAATATTGCATGTTTTCAATGCATAAAAATATTTCCTAAAAAAACTCTAAAAAGGCACTATTGTTTCATGGAAAACCACCATCTGAAATGACCAAAACCGGAGTTAATTCTTCTATTAAATAAAAAGCAAAAGAAGAATGAGCAAGATCAAGCCATACGACTTTTTTGCAAGTCTCATTCTCGGTTTTCATAAAACAAAGTATAATTCTTTCAAAAACCAATATTGTAGGAGACGGCGCATTTAGGGAATTGACATGAAAAACATAAGCTACTTGCTCCACGGAAATCATCCGAAGACAGGCAAATTGAAGCAAAGAACAGTACTAATTATCAAAACAATCAAGCAAAATGGTGGAAAAATCGAGGCGAAGGAGCTTGAAACAGCAATCGGAATCAACCGACTTGAAGATCCGAGCCTTTTTTACAAACCTCTGGCCGCACTTCGCAAATGGGACCTGGTTCAATCGCACAAGAAAGTCATTTTCGACGAGGCAGGAAAGAAGCATTTCGTGACGACTTACGAGCTCACACCCGAATTATTCTTTCATCGCTTGCAAAAAACGCTTGTAGAGACGTGCAAAACCGAGCTAGAGATGCTCTAAGAGACGGCGCATTTTGTGGATTGGAAAAAATTGAAAAAAATCGACAGAAAATTTTTGATTTTGGCCGCGTTCGCAATTTTTGCCGGAATTTTTGACGGCCTTTTCGGCATAGATCAAGTCAGGAATCAGATTTTTTCGATTGATTATCAGTCTTTCTGGGGCGCTTATCTCTCCGTCTATTTTTTTGTTGCAGTAATTTTGCTTTTTGGCATTAAAAATAAACTTAGGCTCTTTCAAGCCACACTTATTGCTTTCGCGCTATGGGGATTAGGCAGATTTGTTCATATTTTTGATGCTCTGAGATTAGGCTTTGTCGATCAAACCCACTTAATGCAAATGAGGTATGAATTCACGAACGTTTTGGGTAGCCCAATAACGTTTAGTTTTTCCGAAATTATTGCATTAAATCTGCTTTTTATCCTCTTTGCTGTTTTGATTGAGGTATACAAAAGAAAAAGGCACCAGTAGTAGCTACCCGTTGAGCATTTTGTGTATAGTTTTATATTGTTGTAATGACAATAAGAATTATTAAGATTTTTGGAAAGAAAAAAGAGGCACCGGCGGTCTAGAGCATTTTTTGCCTGGAGTCTCGTCGGACCTCTCCCTATAAGACCGGTGCTAAATAATTTTTTTGAAGCAGCTTAAAAATCGTTTTCGGTTTTGCGTCCTATATATTAAAATATGCAATAACTTGGCAGTAATTGATTTTTTGAAACTAGAGATAAAAAAATATATTAATTAGTTCAATATTTCGTTGTATATAATATTAATTATATGTTTTTTATCATATAGATTCTAGAAGATAATGTGAGTATCAAAACAAAAAACGGGTTGCCTGGTTGTTGGCAAAAAGGCAAAGTGAGAGTTCAGCTAGGAAGATCCAAAAGAGTCAGAAAAACGGCGAAATGCAGGAAAAAATGAAGTGAGACTGAAGCGAAAAGTATAAGTTAAGGAAAAACCAAGTTATTTTGAAGAGTGAGATTGAGTGGGTCTAAGGGATAGTTTAATGCGGTTATTGCGCCGCGATAAGGAACGATTTAAATCGCTTCGCAGCGATGAACAAGCGATGTCAAGCGAAACTTCTCATGGAATTCCTCAACAAGCCGAAGCGATGGAGATCCAACGCGATTCTTTGGAATTAGGTCTTGCCGCAGGATATACTGGGCGCACGTTAAGGGATGTTGACTCTTCTTTGCACCGTATCGAGTTGCAAATGGCTACCAAGGACTGGATTACCGCTAATTTGCAAGGAACTTTGAATATGCTAATTGATATGCAAAAAAATAACCAAAATGATATAGAAAACATGCGTAAAAGGCTTGAAATTATCGAAAAAATAGCAAAAAATATAGAAAATGAAGTTATTTCCCATGAACACATAGAGAAAGCAGAATTGACAGCCAAAATGCGCGAAGTTGTCGAAATCCTTCAGCAAGTAAGGGAAATCAGCTACGACGATCTTGCACAGCGACTTGGCATCAGTGTCTCTTCTTTGCGGGGACTTCTTTCCATCATCGCCCGTCGAACAGGCACTCTTCAGAGGTTTGACAAAGACAGGAAAGGATGGGTTAGGTACATCTCGACGGCAAATTCAGCAGGTTCCAATGATTCAAATCGATTGGACAGCGACTTTAAATCATCAGAACAACAATTTTAGCTCTTCCAATAAGTAAATAAGGGTTATTTTATCGTCTTACATTTAGAAAAAGACTTCTAGGCCCACTTCGTATTGCAATGCGGGCAAACCCCAATCTTTTCGTGCACGCCTGCCGTGACAAATTGATGGCAATGAGCGCAAGGGACCTTTACAGTATACATGTATGAGCTGAACTTACCTATAACGACACCTTAGTACTAAATTATATACTTTTCATTACATATAAAGCTAACAAGGAACTGGGGATATATGGCGCATTTCTTTCTACTTGATAGGAACTTTCGGCGCCTTTGACTTCTTGTTTCCAAGCTTTTCCATGACAGAAAGGTAGCGGAAAATGCCGTTTACATCGGTCCCTGGCTTCAGTTTGATCATTTCCACGTTGAAAGGCTCCATGGATTGCCTGTCAACGAACATTCCCAGGTGCTTGTCGATGAGTCTGGCAACGGTTTTATGATGAAGATTAGTTCTTCTGCCAATTTCTCTTCCCCACAACCATCCTTCCTCAGCGTTTTTAAGGCACTGAACTATCTTTACAAGGTTCCTGACTGTATCTTTTCTCATTAAAATGCGCCAGAGATTTTAATATGCCTTCCATTTTGCGGTGCATTTAATAATAATTTACATTTGTTGCAAGAAATATTCTTTATTATGATACCCCTTTCCTCTTTGGGAAGGCATTCTCAAAGAATCTCTAATCTCAAGAATTTGTACTAGCTGATCCTTTGTAAATCCTTGCTTTCGAATTCCTCTTTCAAGTCGCTTTTTATCAATAATCTCAATTACTTTTTTAATTTTTTCGAGTTCAGAAAATTTTATTATCAATTTACCATCAATCAAATCAATAATTGTTTTGACATCCTGAAAGCTGCTGGCGTACCAACCGTAGGCAGGAAGTCCAGAATTTGCTTTTGAGTTATATGGATAAACATTTCCAATTCCCAAAACTGCTTTTATTTTAAACAAAGCATCTTGATTTGTTGATGTAATCTTAATTCTAATTACTGGCGAGAAGTTTTTCTTATTTTTAACGACATAAATTATGAACGAACCTTCTCCGTCAATTAAACCAGCCAAATACCAGCTGAAATTGTCTACATCTGGCGCTATTTGTTTTGTTTGCGAACTCATATTGATTATTTATATTCTGCTAGTATAAATTTATATCTTATTGGCGCAATTTATATTTAAAACATACAAAAATTGAATTCATACACACTATTTCAGCGAAATTTTAGTTCATAATTCGAAAGTCTTTGAATTCGCCCGCGTACTCTTCCCAGCGGATTTCCACTTCAGTCACCTTCGATCCGAACGGTCCTATCTTGCAGAACTCTATCATTCGATCTACTGCATTCTGCTCTCCTTCGAACAGCACCTCGACCCCGCCTTCAGAAAGATTTTTTACAAAACCGCGTATGCCAAAGCGTTCAGCACGTGTTTTCGTCGCATGTCTGAAGCCGACACCCTGCACGATGCCGTCGATGAACAGCCGCGCGCGGACCTTTTTCACATCTGCCATAACCAAACATTAGTCGATTTATTTTTATATGTTTTATCTTATTTCATGCCCGAGGAGCAAAATATCGAAGCGGAAGTAAGAAGCTTCATTTCCCCGCGTCAGTATGAAGAGCTGAAAGAATTTTTCAAGAACAGCGGAAAATTCATTAACGAGGATTATCAGGTCACCTACTATTTCTCCGGTGATTTGGATTTGCGCATACAGAAGAACAATTTCTTTGCCAAAATCTGGCTCAAGAAGGGCAAAATCCACGACGAGCAGAGAGAAGAAATCGAAATAAGGTTTGACAGGGATGATTTTGAGAAAATGGAGGCGGCGCTAATTGCCATGGGATACGGAGTCGATGTGAAATGGTTCAGGAAGCGTCTTAATTTTGAATGGAATGACGTTTCAGTCGCACTTGATTTTACTGAGGGATATGGTTACATAGTTGAGCTTGAGGAAATGTGTATCGAAGAAGAAAAGGAAAAGGTCACAGAAGAGCTGAAACTTAGAATGAAAGAACTTGGAATAGAAATCACGCCACGCGAGATTTTTGACGAGCGCTTTCAGTACTACAAAAATAATTGGAGAAAAATTCTCGGCGTTAGCTGATTCTTTCGTGAAATTTTAATTTTATTTGTTTGAAAAACGAAATAATGATTTGTCTTCCATGAGTCTGATGAATGTAAAATGTCCGAAATGCGGCAAAACGATGAAGAAAAGGCTTTTGAAAATCACGCACGGCCGATGCAGCAGTTGCAATTATCTTCTTGCAAGCTCTCTGACTAGGTTTAGTTCTGCCCGTACGCGCATTCGCAGCAAGTACGGAATTTAATCGGCTTTACATCTTCATGCCTTTGATCCAGAGTCCTTTCAGAATCATCAGCACGCCGACTATGATAGCCGTCCATTCCCACGAGACGCCGTAAAGTCGCAGAGCGCCAACGATGATCAAAAGAAATCCGAATAGAAGAAGACCTTTGCCTTTGTGCATATGCCAATCTTCTTTCATTTTTTCTCTTGCCAAATTTACACCTTGACAAGTATTTGGACTTTCTTTAATTTATTGCTTGCCTCTTTTCTATTTCTTTCTTCTTAACATTGGCAAGGATGTTCTTGGATTCTCGAATACTTCCATGCCCTCTGGCAAATCTATTGAATCGTTCTGATCCTTAGAGAAGAAGAACAGCTTTGCTCCGCCCTTCCCTTCCCTTCCGTGAAGCCAGTAAGTAATTTCCCTTGAATTCTTGTGAGTGTAACCCACTAACCGACACCTCCGATTTTTATATTTTTTGACATTATGTAAAACAAATTCGACTTCTAAACTAATAAAAACCTCATTTATTTAAGCCTTTTCACTCACCATTTTCCTACTCAACAATTATTGTGTTTTCCGACTGCGCGACTATGCCGTTGGATTCTTCTTTCAAAACAGGATAAGCCTCCAAAGCACCGACGTCAACCAGTTGCCGCAACGCGAAATCAAGTTTTGGTCCTCTCGCAATTTTGCCTACCCATCTTTTCGCAAACGGCAGCCCCTCAAAATTCTTCTTTGCTACATCGAGGATTTTTCTTGCTTCTGGAAGTCTTACTGGTTTGTCTTGCAAGTACCGGTAAATTAATGTTGGCGATGACTCTTTTACAGACCCGCTTCCAGGCGTGGCAAAAACTTCGACAGCCAGCACTTGACCCGACTCAATTTCTTCCTTGCTTGAGTTACGGCCATTAGGAATCGTCGGCTTTGCATGCTGAACATACTGTTCGAGTCCGTGGCCGCAGAGATTCTGGATGGGGTTGAAATTAAATTTGTCAATGACATCTGCGATGACGTCTGAAATTTCGTAAACTTTCACGCCAGGCTTTATTGCCTTTATCGCCTCTGCTACGGCTCTGTCAGTTGCCTCAATTAATGGGTGGGTCTTCTGACCGATGAAAACGGTGAAAGCGCGGTCGACAATGTAACCTTCGATGTGCACGCCGACATCAATCTTGACGAGATTATTTTCTTTCAGCAATAGAGTGTCCTCAGTATCAGGAGTGTAGTGCGCCGCAATTTCGTTAATCGAAATGTTTACAGGAAATGCGAGACTTCCGCCGAGTGATTTTATCTTGCTTTCAATTTTTTCCGTTATGTCTAGAGCGTTGGCATTCTCCTTAACCAAAACTTTTGCAAATTCCATAACTTGGTCAGAAATTTCAAATGATTTCTTGTAAATTTTCAGTGCCTCTTTTTCCATAACATTATTAAGCTGAAGTCAGAAATATAAGTATTGGATGCGCTGTTGAGTTGATTTCCTATGGCACTTTCGAAGTCCGAGAAAGTAAGAAAGTTTAGAAGTATGCTGAAGAAACCCAAGATTAGAAAATTTGCTAGAAAACTTAGGGGATTCCTTAAGGAGTGCGAGAACTGTGGGGCGAAACGCGCCGAGCTTTTCAAGGTTTATTCCTTCACCAAGGAAAACGAAGATGCGCATTTCTACTGTAGGCAATGTTATTCACGTCTTATGGCAGGGAAAAAATTCCAAGATTTTTGAAAGATTAATGGTTAATATTTGATTAAAACAAAATATTTTTTATGGCGCTTAAGAGAGTAAAAGTGGAACCTAACTTCGGGAGAATTTTTCTGATAGCAATTGCAATATTCGTGATTCTCTTGATTATTTCTATGTATTTCTTTCAGCCCTCCGCGATAGTTCCCTTCCTTGTTCAGACTACGACATCCACAACTCAGCCGCTGCCCCAGCAAAAATTCGGAACAGTCTTGGTCGCGATTAAAGACAGTCCGAAAAGGGTTGATGTAGTGGGCACGCTAAACGAGTTGCTGATAACTTTCAGCAAGGTGGAAGTTCACTTTGTCGGTGAGGATGAAAGCGCGAATGCTACTGGCGAATGGATGACAGTTTTCGAGGGAAGCAAGCGCGTCGATTTGCTCACGCTCACGGACATAAATGGAATTTTGGGAGAAAAGACTCTTCCTGCTGGCAAATACACGCAGGTAAGATTGACAATCGATGACGTTGCCTTCAATGTGACAAACACACTCGTGAATGCGAGAAACAAAAGGTATCCTGCTATTGTTGTCAATGCGTCTGATGTGCCGAGCGGAGAACTTCGTTTTGTGCGCCCGTTCAACGTCACTGAGGGAAAGACGTCAGCGCTGATAATTGACTTTAATGTCGAGAGATCTGCGACTCGAACCGCATCTGGCTATACGCTAAAACCAGTCGTGCAAATTAACGTAGAAACTCTTGAAAGCGGCCAGCAGCTCGCGAATTCTGTCAACGTTTAGCAAAATTTAGCAAAAATATTAATCTGTTGTCTCAATTATTGTTATGAAATATGGCGGCCCCGTATTGACAATAGCATTGCTGGTCTCAATCGTAGTTGTCTTCATTTTGCAGAATATCTTTGACCTCAGAGATCTTGCCTTCATTCCGGCATACTTATCCTCGAGGCCGTGGACTTTCATAACCGCAATCTTTCTCCATGCAAATCTCACCCATCTCTTCTTCAACGGATTCGCGCTCTTCATCTTCGGCAGCTACTTTGAGGCAAGAGCGGCCAAACCTACCTTTCTCTTTGTTTATTTTCTCGGAGGAATACTTGGCAACATAGGATTTGTCCTAACATCAAGCAATCCGTACGTAGCAGGCCTCGGCGCATCAGGCGCAATTTATGGAATTATGGGAGCCCTTGCAATACTCACGCCACGTGCCGTAGTTTTCGTAATGGGTCTGCCGATGCCCATGATTGCTGCCCTGTTTCTGTGGATAGGGTTGTCAGTTTTTGGGATTATCTTCCCGCTCGAGAACATTGCCTACGGAGCCCACTTGTTCGGCTTGCTTGCGGGCATTGGCGTGGCGCTCTATTTGCGGTGGAGTTACAAAAGTAGAACAAAATCTTTGTTCAGGAATTTTTCATTTTCATGAAATGGAAATAAAATAGAAATTACCGAGAATTTCAAAAGACTTTTATGCTTTTAATCTTAACTAAATACTGAGAAATTTGCAGAATTGATGTTTATGGCGAAGAAAGTCAAGGCAAAGAAGAAGAGCAGAAGGATGAGCAGATCTGAGAAGTTTGCCAGAGAACAGATGGAAAGATATATAGAGATCCACAAAGAGAACGAGAAGGACCTGAGATATATCGGCTAATTCTTTCCGCTGAGAAATTTTTTCAGCTGGATTTTCAATTTGGGCGTCATTAGTAGCGGAGTTTCGACTGGATAGTTTGTTTTCATGACAGGGCTCATCTCAGCAAATTTGAATTTGACCAAACCGCTCTTCGCCAGCTCGTCCAGGGCGCTGTTTATTTTTTCTTCTGATAGGTTTAGTTCATCGCAGATGTGATTTATGAATTCTCCTGGATGCGCGCACACACATCGGTAAACTTTCTCCACGGAGTTCCAGTCAATCAAACTTTTTAATGAAGGCATCTTGTCCCTTGTTCCATTGTCTTGAATTTGCTAATTAAACTATCGAGGATGAGTATAAAAGCGTTTCGATTTTGTTAAACTTATGACGTTTGAAAGCCAGAATAATTTTTATGAGAGTAATTACCGAGTTGGAGAAGACAATTCTTATTGCATTCGCTGTTGTCTCGAAGGGTACTGGCAACTTCATTCATCAAGACGACATAATTCTGCAATTTTCTCGCCGCCAGCGAAAAATGGTGGAGATGTTTATAAAAAAATTGGCAAAGGACAGGTTCCTTGACAAGAAATACAACACCTACAGGCTGAGCGACATGGGAAAGAAAGTTGTTGCACGGCTTCTCTCTGAAGGAGCCTCGCTCTGGATGCCAAAGAGGTAAAATGATAATGATATTTATTTCCTTTTTTCTTCATTAACGACTTTTTTCTGCGACCGCGTGACAAAATATCCCCCAACGAAGCCCACAACAGCCAATACAACCCCGAATATGAAAACTAGCAAGAAATTCATCTTCATCGGTTCAAACACTTTTGCTAAAATCGGCTGTATTGCGGCAGACTGCTCTGTTGTTGCAAATTGCGAACCAGTTAGCATCTGCTCCAAGAGTGGGAACGTGAAATATGGAAGTCCAACTATTATGCAGGTTACTCCTATCGACTTTGCTATGCCATACCAGGTCCTTATCGAAACAGCCAAAAGTACAATTCCTGCGGCTGTGGCAGCTGCAAGAGGCAGGATACTGGAAGCGAAGAATCTGTTTCCCAATTCGGTTATGATAATTGTAAATCTTTCATTTCCATCCAAGTTGCTCAGGCACTGCAGAAAGTCGCACGAATATTTTTTGTAATATATTTTATCGAAAATCGCGTTCGCAAGGGTTGTAGGAAACGTCTGGACCGTTGAGGATGAAACCTCCGCGCATTTTAATTCCAGCGTTCCTATAGGTTGATCCATTGGCACCTCGACAGTTTCTTTTCCGCCCTCGCACTGGGTCTTTAAGATCGCCAGCTGATCTCCTGTTGGCTGCTTCGATATTTCCTTTGCCAAAATTTCTGCAACGACCGGCTTGAGGCTGGTGTATTCCGTGAATTGAGCGAGAGCCATTGCAAGGATGAGAGTTCCGAGGCCGATGCTGAAGAGAAGACCTCCGAAAAACTTTCCGACAGTTGCAAGTACCGACATAAAATGAATTCGCTGCTGGGTAATAAATAGAAAAACATAATAAAAATTTAAGATTCTTATGATGCTTGACGGCAAGGTAGCAATTGTCACTGGCGGTGGAAGAGGAATTGGCAGAAGTGTTGCGCTTTTGTTGGCGGCAGAAGGAGCCGAGGTCATAATCATTGCAAGGACACGGGCCGAATTGGTTAAAACTACAAATAACATTAGAAAATCTGGAAGGGATGTTCTTGCGAAAAAATGCGACGTGAGAAAAGTGGCTGACATTAGAAAGGCTGTGAGTCTGACGATAAGGAGATATGGCAGAATTGATATATTGGTCAACAATGCCGGCGTTGTTTACAGCGGACCTTTGCATAGGATGAAGGAAAGAGAGATTGACGAACAGATCGACACGAACTTGAGAGGGCTTCTTCACTTTTCTCGAATAGTTTTGTTGCATATGACTAAAAGAAAAAATGGGGTTATTGTCAATGTCAGTTCTGGTGCTGGACATTATGCGTTTGAAAACTTAGCAGCGTATTGTGCAACAAAGTTTGGAGTTCTTGCTGTAACTGCAGCAGTCGCTAGGGAGGTAAGCCATTTTGGAGTGAAAGTTTTTGCTGTGTGCCCGGGTGCGGTCGCGACGAAAATGCAGGAAGGGATTTTAGGAAGGAAAGTTTATGGAGTCGCCAAGCATGTAATGATAAAGCCTGAAAAGATAGCAGGAAAAGTCCTTGATTTGATAAAAGGTACAGAACGAATCAGTTCGGGCGGATGCGTAAACGTTTATTTCTAACGCCGAAATAATAATACTCGGAGCATGAATCGATATGCAAAACAAAGAAAGTACTCAAGCTGCGACAAAAGAGCAGATTCTAGAATCACTTCGCAATTGTTACGACCCGGAAATACCTGTCAACATAGTGGATCTCGGACTGATTTATGAAGTGAAAAATTCTGAAGGCATGGTTGAAATAAAAATGACCTTGACCGCACTTGGCTGCCCGCTTTCTGCTTATCTTGAGAATGACATAAAAGGAAAAGTAAGCCAGCTTTCAGGCGTGAAGGAAGTAAAAATAGAAATCGTATGGGATCCGCCTTGGTCCCCGGAAAAAATGTCAAAACAAGCGCGCGAGCTTTTGGGTATGTGAGCAAGAAGATTTCTTCAAGGAAATATTTATTTCCTTGTCCATGCTTCCAATTTTTTTTGAATCTTTCCGCTGAGAATTTCCTTTTCTTCATATCCAAGCGCCTTCAACACACGCATAGATGCAGGCAGCACCTGATGTTCGATGTAATAATTCGGATCGTATTGATTTTTCTTCACATCTTCAAGAGGTTCTGCACGATCGCTTATGCTGCCCTTGCCTTTTGTTATTACGAACGCAATGACAGTCCCTTCACCCACTATCCTTCCTCTGTCCCGAGCCTTCATTGCCGCCTTCACGTGCGGTCCGATTGCCTGATAGGCGGCCAGCGGCCTCGTTATCTGTTCGAAAATTGCTAGGTCATCAATCTGGACTTTTCCTGATTTGATTTTTTCAATCGTATTACGCACAAGTTTGACTGCTTTTGCTGGGTCCCTGTCACGGAGAATTGTTACCAGCACTTCTCGTTGAATCCTTTTGCTTAACCCACACCAGTCACGACGAACTGTCTCGAAGCCACGAATTTCAATATTACCTTCATAATCAACCAATGCATAACGTTTCTTGGCTCCAACAGCTTCACCTTGCTTGTCCTTTTCGCGAGCAACAAAAATTCCACTCTGGTATAAATCTCTAAATTCTAGTTCAATGATGCCGGGAAGTTTTTTATTTATGCTTTCTACAAATTTTTCTCCAATCTCGCGAAGCTTTTGCTGGCCCTTCAGTTCAGGATGTCTCACCATTAGCGAATCCGTATCGCCGTAAATAATTTCAAATCCATGTTGTTTAGCTTCTTCAATTACTTTGCTGATGTAGAAACGACCCCAAGCTGCAGCTGATGCACCACACTCCAAACGATACCATCTTGATCCGAAATAAGCTAAAAATCCGTAGCTAGCATTGGCAATAGTTTTTAATGCAAATTGTTCATTGTTAAGTCTTTCATGCTCTAGAGGATTTTTCTCTTTCTTCATTTGTTGCTTAACTTGCTGTCTCAGTTTTATAACTTCTTCAAGATGTTTTGGTATGAAACCTTTCGTGTCAGCGCAGAAAAACCATTTGCCTTTGTGCTCAGGCACTTCATACTTCTTTTTGCAATGAGGAAAGTTGAAAGTCCAAGGGTCGATGTTATGCGTAACAATTATTGTGGGATACAGCGAGCGGAAGTCAAAAACTAAAACATCAGAATGAATTCCCTTCTTCGGTTCAATAACAATGGCCCCTTTGTAAGCAGGTTCCATTCTCCTTTCTTCAATCTCTTCCGTCTTCGGCCTGTTCGGAATTAGCACATCGTCAAGAAATGCCTTGCGCATGAAAAATCCTTCGACAAGCTGCGAATATGTATTGCGGCAGACATCGAAAGGAAGTTGGCCTGTGAATCTTGACAATGCAAAAATTTGCGGCAGAATAAGATTCGCAAGCTGGATTGTAAGCTCAGAGTCCCACAAACTGTATTCCCCCAGCCGTTCCATATCCCTCTTCTTGTTCCAAATTTCTGCCATGTCTTTGTATTCCATTTTCTTCTTTCCCACGCCCAGCAGCTCTTGCGCCACTGCATTCAGCGTCAGCACCTCGCTTCTCAGCGAGGGAGCGAGAACATGACCGATAAAATTAAAAATGTCGATGTGCACCCTGCCCTTTATCTTCGCAGAACTGATTCTTCCCCTACGCACGACGTGAACCGGCGCATCGTCTCTGCCGAGTTTGAAGGAAACTTTCAACTCGGTCGCGCGGTCTTTCAGCATCGGGATGTCAAAACCGTCAGAGTTGTAACCAACAAGAAAATCCGGATTCTGTTCGTCGACAATTTCAATAAATCTCTCGATAATTTTCTTCTCGTCTTTGACAACTTCCACATAATTCGGCCTGCCGCCCCATTCATACGAAGTCAGAACTTTTTTGAAGCTGTCGTTGTCTGCCAAGCTTAGCATTATCAACTTGCTCTTTCCTTTTTCATCAACCCACTCTGTGTCGAACGATAGGACCTTCAGCTTTATTTCCTTCTTCACGTCCAACGCTCTGACAGAGCTGGCGTCAATAGTTCTGTCAACCTTCATCCCGTTCGTCACGCCGTCCTCGTTTCCGGAAACTTCGATCCACCCGAGAGGTACTATCTGCTTGTCGATTAGGTATCGCCGATAGAATGTGATGTCGTATTCGAACGAATCTTCGTATTCCTTCATGTGTTTCACTGCATGTCGGATATCCTGAACCCGCCTAGGGTTGTCCAAAAAAACTTTCAGGACTTTTCTTAATTTATTCATCCAATTCTTCTCAACGACTTCAACTTTCAAAATCTTTGTTTCCAGTTTTTTCGTGTCAAGCTTCTCTATTTTTTTCTTCAGCTCGGACGACTTCCCCTCCTTTGGCAGCACATAAAAATAAGGAACGAACGTCACATCTTGAACCAGGACGCTCTCCCCTCGAGTGTTTTTACAGTAGAGTCTGGCAACTGGCTTTGTTCCAAGCATTGCATAGTCAGCGTCAATGACGAGAAGTTCTTCTTTCAAAGTATCACTAATAATTGTTACTGCTACTTGAAAATAAATCCTGTTTCTTCTGCCCAAAGCAGCAAGTCAAGTTCCTCGAATGGAATTCCAATTTTTTCAGCGAACTCTTTCATCTTCTTTTCTATCTCTACATATTTTTTCTCAGTCAGCGTCTTTGGCAGCTCTTCAATCGCGCCATATTCATAAAGATTTTTCAATATGTGCCTGTCGAGGATTGCGAGCTCGCTCCCAAACCCGACATTTCTCAAAAAGTGCGAGGCCTCCTTCATTCCCAATCCCATGACGTTTTCGGCAAACCATTCCCTCATTGCCAGCTGGTTTCCTCCGAATTCCAGAAGTTTTTGCTTGATTTTTATTTCTCCATCTGATGTGAACATGTTTCTTGATGCGGCTATGTGCTTGCTTTTGCTTTCATTGAAGCGGACCGTGTTGAGAAATGGCTGTATCTGCTGTTCTGTGCCAGAAAAAAGAAAATTGTTTTTTGTTAACGCAGTTATTGCATTCCATGCCGATGTCGCCTTGCTTTGTGGCGTGCACAGGCAGAATGCCAGTTCAGTGAAAATTCTTTTGTCGTCTTGATTAAAAACATTTCTGAATTCTTCTAGTCTTTTCTTAATCTCGTCTTTTCTTTGCTCATACTTTTGTAGAAGTGTTTCAACGTTTTTTGTCGCTGGCATAACAGTCAATAATAGAATGTCAGTATAAAATTTAATCCTTTAGTTTTATTTCGATGTGAATGCCCTGGGGGATGTTTATTCTCATTATCTGCCTCAGCGCGCGGTCGTCTGCCTGGACGTCAACCATTCTTTTGTGGATGCGCATCTCCCACTTGTCGAATGTCGCGTTGCCATGGCCAGTTCCGTCGCCGCATGGCGTCTTCAGAACGGTCAGTTTCAGCTTTTTCGTCGGTAACGGCATAGGCCCGCGATAAGTAACTCCAAACCTTTTTGCTATGTCCTTAATTTCAGTCGTGATTGCGTCCAGATCTTTCGGATCTTTTCCTGAAAGTTTAATTCTTGCCACTTGCATTTTACCACTTACTCTTCTTTGTTGTGAAATCGGAACATTTAAAGCTTACGGTTATAAAACTTTTCATATGTTCGAGAAAATCAGAGTTAAAATTGACGTTCCTGGTCTTGTTAACAATGTGGATTACAAGCAGCTTGCTGTTCAGTATGACATTAGAGGATATGCAGGAAATAATTTGGAAAGAAAAAGAGTGGAGATTTTAGCTATGGGGACAGAGGAAAACGTCACTAAATTTCGAGATTCTTTGTGGGAAAAATTCAATGATGTGAATTTAAGCGAAATGCAGGCTGCTCGCTTTGCAGGCGGATCGGATTTCAAAATTTATGAAGATATCGCGAAGGCAAAAAAGGAAGGATTAGTTTAATTTTTAATTTGCCTAATTTTTTACTTGGCCTTAACTACGTCAATACAGACTCCGGCCGCTACCGTCTGACCCATGTCACGAATCGCGAATCTCGCCAGTTCTGGGAAATCAGAATTCTTCTCTATGACGAATGGCTTTGTAGGAGTAACCTTGATTTTCGCGGCGTCACCAGTCTTTATGAAGTCCGGGTGTTCTTGAACGACCGCGCCTGTTCTTGGATCGATCTTTGCAATTATCTCAACTATCGTGCATGCGACCGATGCTGTGTGGCAGTGGAACACTGGAGTGTATCCTTTCGTCATAACAGTCGGATGGTTCAAAACAATTATCTGCGCTGTGAATTCCTTCACTACTGACGGAGGATTGTTAGGATGACCAGCGACGTCTCCTCGCTTGATTTGCTCCTTGCTCACACCGCGAACGTTGAATCCGACGTTGTCTCCAGGCTTTGCCTCTCCGATCTTCTGGTGGTGGACTTCTATGTCCTTCACCTCACCTTTTACTCCGGCCGGCTCGAAAATAATCGTATCATTTAGCTTCATGACTCCAGTTTCGACTCGCCCTACCGGAACAGTTCCTACTCCCGTGATGCTGTAGACGTCCTGGATTGGCAGTCTGAGCGGCTTCTCTACTGGTTTCTCTGGTTCCTTGATGTACTGATCGAGTGTTTCGACCAGAGTTCCGCCCTTGTACCATGACAGCTTGTCGCTTTTCTTTGCAACATTGTCGCCGTTAAAAGCAGAAACAGGAACGAAAGGAATTTCATCCACTTTGTAGCCGATTGACTTCAAAAGTTTTGTAACCTCTTCCTTCAACTCGTTATATCGCTTCTCGTCATAATTGGCAGCGTCCATCTTGTTCAGCGCCACTAGAATCTGCGTAACGCCGAGGACTTTAAGCAACCACGCGTGCTCTTTTGTTTGCTCCTGGATTCCCTCACCCTGCTTTGTGGACACGACAAGAATTGCAGCGTCTGCCTGGCTCGCACCGGTGATCATGTTCTTGACGAAGTCACGGTGGCCTGGAGCGTCTATAATAGTAAAGAACCATCTCTGGGTTTCGAACGGGCGATGCATGACGTCGATTGTCAGTCCTCGTTCACGCTCTTCCTTGACAGTGTCCATGACGAAAGCGAATTCGAAGGTCTCCTTCTTAAGTTCTGTGGCCAGCTCCTTCAGCTTTCTCATTTCCTCTTCGCGAATAGCGCCAGTGTCGTAGAGAAGTCGGCCTATCAATGTCGACTTTCCTGCGTCAACATGGCCTGCTGTCATTATGTTGATGTGTGGTTTTGATGGCATTTTCCGACACCAATTTTTTCAAACTAAATCTAATTGTAAGCAAAGGTTTATAAATCTTATCGTTTCCTACTGATTTTACTTCTTTGCCAATAAATGTGTTACTCGATCTACCAATGTTTTTGCTCTTCTTCCATATTTGCTATATAGTTTTTCGTTTGGATTGAATGGGAAGACCAAACGATTCAAAGAATTTTCGCTCTCTATTTCAATTATCAACTGTAGCGAAGGCGGCTTGCTAGGTAAATCCAATCCAATTCTATCCCTCTCTTCCAAATAGTTAGAATTCAAATCAGAAGCAGCAAAAATTGCTATTGTTCTTTCAATGAGTTTTCCTCCTTCAGTACCTTTGCCATATGTGGCGAAACCTTTTCCGACTAAAATCCTGCCATTATTTGAATTGTCAGGTGTTGCAATAGATTTTTCATAATCGAAACTTCTAACACGATAACCCTGCCGTTCTAACGAATATTTTGCAACTTCACCAAGAATTCTGACCAAATCTTTTCCAATATTTCCTTTTGGAATTTCTACAATGTCCTTATCTGACATGATTGTTTATTAGTTCTAAGGTTTTAAATTTCTAAACTTCCGGTTTTGGAATATCTTCTGGCAGACCTTTTCTTTTTCTTACGCCGCGGATGACGTCTTCACGCAGATCTTGCGGCAGCTTCTCAAATACTGTCTCAATCAGGCTGTAGAAGCCGCGTCCGCTTGTTGCTGACTTTAGCGAGGCGTCAAAGCCGAATATATCGGCGACCGGCATTTTTGCCTGGATGATTGACACGCCGCGCTCTTCATGCATGTCGAGTATCTGTCCACGTCTGTTTTCCACTTCGCGAATCACTTCCCCGATGAGTTCAGCAGGCACGTCAACTCGAATGAGCTGTTTCGGCTCAAGCATAGTTGCGTTTGCCTTAAGCATCGCCTGCCTTATCGACCACCTCACGGCTGGCATTACCTGTCCTGGTCCCCGGTGAACTGGATCTTCATGTAAATCCGCGTCCATAAGTTTAATCTTCACTCGCGTGCACGGCTCGCGCGTGAGCGGACCGTCCTCGCAGACTTCCTTGAACGCATCCTTCACCATTTCTATCACTTCATTCATGAACTGCACTCCCTTTGTCTGATCCATGAAAATGTTTTTGTTGTAAATGCTGACAATTGTTTTCGCCTCGTCGTAATCCATTCCAAGTTTATCAAGTTTTTTGAAAAGATCCAAACTTTTTCCTTTTATGTCGACTGAAGTGGGCACATCACCTTCTAGCATCGCCTTATAGACGCCGTCCTCGATTGGCTCCACTATGAACATGAATTTGTTGTGCTTGTTTGGCGACTTGCCTTCGATTTCTGGCGATTGCTCGAAAATCGTCTCGCGGTAAACAACAATCGGCTTGCTCATTTCGACGGCAATGCCAAGATCACGAAGCTTGTGCTCGACTTTGATTTCGAGATGAAGCTCGCCTAGTCCTGATACGAGATATTCTCCAGTTTCCTGATTGATTTTTATCTGAAGTGTCGTGTCTTCACGTCCGATTTTTTTAAGAGTGTCGACAAGTTTCGGCAGTTCCATCGGGTTTTTAGGTTCGATTGACTTCGTTACGACCGGCTCAAAAATGTGCTTGATTTCTTCAAACGGCTCGATAAGATAATCGATATCGCACACAGTTTCCCCGCTGTATGCATCAGAAATTCCGACAATTGCAGCAATGTTTCCCGCCACAACTTCTTCAACGGGAATTCTATTTATTCCTTTGTATACTGCTACCTGTTGTATTTTCTCAGTCTTATGCAGACCTATCAGCCGAACGTCTTTTCCTTTGGAAATTTTTCCCGAAAAGAGGCGGCCTGTTGCTACGAAACCGACGTGTAGGTCGGGAACCATTTTAGTGATTATCATGGCAAGTTTTCCGTTTGAGCTGCAGGCTAGCATATCTTTTCCTATTGGCGATTCCTGATCTCCTTTCCAAATTTTTTCTAGGCGATACTTCTGAGCTTCGATTGGAGAAGGAAGATGTTTTATTATCATATCTAGAACTACCTGATGCATTGGTGCGCGTCTTGCAAGTTCATCTTCCTGACCGCTGTTAGTCAATTCTATAATATCTTTGAAAGTGATTTTAGTTTTTTTCATGTAAGGAATTGAAATTGCCCAACGTCTGTATGCAGAACCTATGGCAACTGTTCCATCATTCACATTCACTTGCCATTTTGTCTTGTATTCGTCTTCTGCATATTTTTGAATCAAAATGTTTACATCGCGGACGACGTCCTCGAATCTCTTTATCATTTGCTCTGGCGTCATCTTCAGTTCTCTGATTAGTCGATCAGATTTATTAATGAAAAGAACTGGCTTGACGCGCTCCCTCAATGCTTGACGAAAAACCGTTTCTGTTTGAGGCATGATACCTTCAACTGGATCAACAAGAACTATCGTGCCGTCAACTGCTCGCATTGCGCGAGTTACGTCACCACCGAAATCAACGTGCCCTGGCGTGTCGACGAGGTTGATCAAGAAATCTTTTCCTTCAAATTCATGAGCCATGGAGACGTTCGCTCCGTAAACAGTAAGTTCTCTTTTTCTTTCCTCAGGATCGAACCACGTGTACATCACTTTACCAGACATTTCTTCTGCAATCATACCGGCTCCTGCCATGAGATTGTCAGTAAGAGTCGTCTTGCCGTGATGTACGTGCGAAGAGGTAGCGACGTTCCTAATTCTGATTGGATCCTTCATTGTTTCAACGATTCTTTCAGTCATGTCCTTTTTGGCCATACGCATCATCTACATTGTTTACGCTAGCTGCCGACACCTAAGAAATTAGGCACCGTAAACACACATAAAGTAAATTAGATTTTGTTTCTTAACTCTTTTAAGTTTTTATACTCTATTTTCTTATTATTTTTAATGACTTTTTTGAAACAGTTTTTCTCAACGTTGAGCGAAAGATTGAAAAAGAAAATTTTTCTGCTCGCTTTAGTGTTTACAATTTTCTACTTTTTCTTTCAACTTCTCTATCCTCTAGCAGCGAAATTCCTTAACGACAGTTATTACATTGATAAAGCTGCGCATTTTTCTTTCGGTTACGTGCTTTTCAGTTTTTGGTATTTCTTCATGCAGAGCGTCAAAATTTCAAAATTAAATTCTTTGTTTTCTGCATTCCTTTTCGTTCTTTTTGCCGCACTTGCCAAGGAGTTTCTTGACTTTTTCTTTGTTTCAGGAATTTTTTCGTTGAGCGATTTGGCGACAAACTTTTCAGGAATAGTTCTGTTCTCGCTAGCCGATTGGCGCAGATGAAAAAGCTTTGAGATTCAGCGCGCACCTTCTGCTTCCCGCTCTATTCTGTCCTTTTCCTTTATTGCCTCGGACTTGTTGGGATCGTTTGCATACGCGCCGAGAATTTCCGACGTCAGTGTGTCAATCATAGTTTCCTTTTTCGCGAATGATTTCCTGTATGAAGCCTGGACTACGTTGCTGAGAGCTATATCAACGCGACGCTGCGGGCTTGTTATTACGGCACGTCTGACCATGATACCGCCGACCTGATATTGCGTGACCTCTTCCCTCAATGCAGCATGCTCAACTGCCTTGACAAAAACATCGATTGGATTTTTCTTGGTTTCCTTTTCAATCCTTTCGAAAACAGTCTTGACAATTTTGTAGTGAAGCTGCGTCTTTCCAGTCGCCCGGCCAGAGGTGATTATGTGCTTCTTGCTCCTGTGCCCCGGCACCTGCAGCTTGTTCAGCAGTCTTTCTACAATATTCATCTTGCTCTTGTGGAATTGCTTTTTTGCATGGCGTCCTCCGCTGCGCGGCAAATATATCGGCGATAGGTTGATATATTTTCTTAGTCCGACATCATTTACACTTATCCCGTCTGTATCCCACTTGCCAAAAATTTTTATCTCGCCCATTTTCCCACTGTGTTTATTTTTTATCTCGTCGGTTTCTGCTTCTTTCCAGATAAAATTTCGCTGAGCGCCACGCCGTTGACTGCAGTGACATGATACTTTATCCCCCACATGCTCCCCTTAGGTCCGCCCTGCGCGCCGCCAATGCTTTCTATCATCACTTCATCGTGCTCGTTAATGTGGTCGATCGCTCCTTCGCCAGGGACATGCGCAGTGACTTGAATGTTATTCTTGATTAACTGGACACGCACCGCTTTGATCAGGCCCGAGGCAGGCTTTCTCTGCTCAACCGCACGCTTGTCTATAACGAGACCCCTTCCCTGAGGTGCCCCTTCAAGCGGATCCTTCTTCCACAGCCTCAGCATTCTTCTCTTGTAATGAATATCCTTCCATCTGTGCTCGGCTCGTTTCATCTTCAACTTTCGTCCTGAAAATTCTCCTGGCATGATTTTGCTCCTTGCTCTTTATCTTTATTTTTGTTCCTTATTCCCTATTCGTTCTATTCGTTATTTGATGACCAAATCAATGACGTTATGATTTCTTTGCAAAAGCTCTTTAAAAAGTTTTAGATTCTTCCCATCCCGTCCGATAACTACAGCTCTGTTCTTCTTCTCTATCTTTATTTCGACGACAGTTCCGTTTTCATCGTTCTTGATTTTGACTTCCCTCGCCTGAGGTATAAGGTTCCTCACGAACCTCACCAGCTCTTTCGAAAACTCGAAAAGCTTGATGGTCTTCCCTGCAATCTTTTCAGCATGGTGGACGCTCGCGCCGTTTTTACCTATCGCCATGCCGACTTTGCCTTCGTCTACAACGTAATAAATCGTATTTTCTTCAACCACGCAATCCTTTACTGGAGCGCCTGTGACATTTTCAAAAAGCGTCATCAGCCTCAAAGTCTCGGTATCAAATCTCTGCACAATAACAACTCCTGCTCATTTTTCCTCATTTCTTTATTACTATCGTTGAAACCGGGTAGGGTTTACCGCAAATTACTCCCAGATCTTTGCTGCTGCCGCTGAAAATTTCCAGCGTGACTCTGGAAATTTTCGCGTTGTGCTCGATTTCCTTTCTCATTCTTTCCGGAATATTTTTCGCGATTACAATGGCCTTTGGCTCGTCAACCTTTATAAGCTTGATGGCCTGCCTGAATCCTAATACTGCTTTCTTCGCTTTCATCGCATCTTGTATTGTTGCTTCAATCGTCATCGTATGGCCTCATAACCTCATAATCGTTAATTCTATAATAATTTAAATCTGCTGTTATAGAAAAAACACATGATTTTTGAATATATTAATTACTTCTCTGTTCCATCTTCCCTGTTCCTAGATTCCTTTTCCTCTTCCGCGAACTGAGCAACCAGATCGAACATTCCAGTTCCGCTTGGAATTACCTGGCCGACCATCACGTTTTCGAAAATGCCTTGGAAATTGTCGACCTCATTTCTTATGGACGCGCGGACGAGATGCTTGATTGTTTCCTCGAATGCCGCCCTGGCCAAAACGGACGTCTGCGCTCCTGCCACACCGTAACGGCCGATTGACTTGATTTCACCAGTCATCGACATTATATCTCCGACAAGCATTATGTGCCTGACATCGACGTCAAGTCCTTGTTCCTGCAAAGTTTTCAGCGCCTCGGAAATTGCCACGTTTCTGGACGCCTCAATTCCCAAAACATGAGCAACTTCGTGAATGTCGTTCGTTATGGTGCGCTCCTCGTCCACTTCCTTCAGCTGCAGCACCTCCTCGAGGTTCGAGCCGATTGTGTTGATAAGCCACTCCTCTCCTTCGCGTCGCACGACCGCGTTTGATATTTTCTTTATCCCGCTCACGTGGATTCCAAGAAGTTTTTCCTTCATTTTTTGCAGGTCCTTGATGTTCATTTCCGTTTTTGGATAAATCGAAATCTTCTTTGCCTTTTCTTTTACATTAAGATCCTTCATGGTCTCCTTGACGGCCTTGATAATTGTCGGCACACGTTTCATATCTATCGGCTCGATTTCTATCGCTCCCTCGTTCAGATTGATTGACACGCGGCGAGTGATGTCCTCAATGCTTTTCTCGACAATTTCTTCTGCTATGGCTCTTGCAGTCTCTCTACTGTTGTCTGATTTGTGGAGATAAACAGTCATCACTGGCGTCTCAGGCTCGCGCTTTGCATCAAAAATTTCAATGAGTCTCGGAAGCCCATAAGTTACTTTGATTCCTGCAGAACCAGCAAAGTGATAAGTACGCATCGTCATCTGAGTTGCAGGCTCGCTAATGCTCTGCGCAGCGATAATTCCCACAGTTTCTCCTGGCTGAAGGCGACTCTTCAAATAAGACTTCTTCACTTCATCTATGAATCTCTGCTTCTGCTTCAGGTTGAACTTTTTCTGCCTGCTTATTTCCTCAATTTCTTCCAAAAATTTTGCTGGAAGCACACTTCCATTACTCTGAGTCGATTCTTTCTGCGATTCTTCTGACATTCAAACCCTCCCTTTCAACTTTCGATGGATCAAGACCATCCTCTCCTGGCAAAAATTGTACGATACGATTTGCAGAGTCACGAACAGTTCCATCATACTCTACCTTCAGATCTTGCAGCGCTCCGACAAGTCGACGCTCCATGTAACCTGAGTGACGTGTCTTCAGCGACTTGTCCATCAGGCTTTCACGCGAGTTGATTGAGTCAAAGAAAAATTCGAACGGCGTGAGACCATCTTTGAAGCCGCGGCTGACGAAACCCTTCGCTTCGAGGCTGATGTCGCCTCGTTTGAAGTGCGGGAACGTCCTTTCGTAATAGCCCCGCTCGACTCTTTCGCCCAAAATTGTTTCCTGTCCGATGACTGCAGCAGTCTGAACCATGTTGACCAGGCTGCCGCGTGCGCCGCTCTTCGCCATTACAAGAGTTGAATTTTCTTTTATGTGCTTCTCCAAAACGCGCTCGACTTCGTCCAGGCTTTTGTTGAGAGTCCTTTTGATAAGGGTTTCCAAGCTTTCTTTAGGACTTCGTCCCGCCAACACGCGCAACTCTCCGCGCTCGAACTGTCTGATGAGATCGTCGACCTCCTTTCTTACGTTTTCAATAATCTGTTTGATTTCGTTTCTCGCGCTCTGGGGGAGGTCCTGATCGGAAATGCTGATCGAAAATCCAGTTGTCATCAGATATTCTATCGCGAGTCTCGTCACGTCATAGATAAACTTCTTCGCAGTCTCCGCGCCGTATTCCTTCTCCAGCTTGTCAATAATTCGCCCTTCCCCTGCCCCGACCGCGGCATTGTCGATTGTTCCTTCTGTCAATTTTCCATTCTTTATAACGACATAATCTCCGGCATTTGACTTGTGCTCGATGTTGAAGTTCTCTGGTAAAAAGAGACTGAAAATTTCTTTTCCTGTCATCGTTTGCTTGTCAGAAATTTCCATTTCCTGGTTGACAGAACGAATCAACTGTATGAATTCTTCCCGCGTAAATCTTTTTTCACCATGCGTAAGAAGGTATAATGCCGAAATCGGGTCACGTATCACGCCGATAATAGGTCCGGAGAAACGCGGGCTCCTTATGTGCTTCGCGACCGACATCAATGCGAGCGCCTCCATCTGCGCCTCCTCAGTTTGCGGTATGTGCAAGTTCATCTCGTCACCGTCGAAATCTGCGTTGTACGGAGTCGTGACGGCAATGTGCAACCTGAATGTTCTGAACGGCATTATCCTTACGCGATGCGCCATTATGCTCATTCTGTGAAGCGATGGCTGTCTGTTGAAAAGTGCAATGTCCCCGTCGATAAGATGCCTTTCTACTATATGACCGGGCGAAATTTCCTTGACAAGTTCTTCCTTGTTCATCGTCGTAACTTTCTTCCTTCTTCCATCCGGTCGTATTACGTAATTGGCTCCAGGCCAAACATCGGAACCATTCAGGATGAGCTTCTTGATAAACTCCATATTCTTGTCGTTCACGCGAACAGGGACGGTCAGCTCCTTAGCAATAATTTCTGGCACGCCGACCTCATCAACATTTATCATCGGGTCCGGCGAAATGACTGTTCGCGCCGAAAAGTTGACACGCTTTCCAGCAAGGTTTCCCCTGAACCTTCCTTCTTTCGTTTTTAGTCTCTGTGAAAGTGTTTTCAGCATGCGTCCGCTTCTGTGTCGCGCTGGCGGGACTCCGGAAATTTCATTGTCAAAATAGGTGCTTATGTGGTACTGCAAAAGCTCCCACAAATCTTCTATTATGAAATCCGGCGCGCCCAGGTCAATATTCTCCTTCAGTCTTTCATTTATCCTTACGATATCGACAAGTTTGTGAGTCAGGTCATCTTCAGACCGCTCTCCGGTCTCGAGCGTGATTGATGGTCGGACTGTAACTGGCGGAATTGGCAAAAGCGTCAGTAGCAGCCATTCAGGCCTCATTTTTCTAAGTCCCACTGCCTCCAAATCTTCCGTAGGTATTTTTTCAAATCTCTCCCTGAGCATAAGCGAGTTGAGAATCTGATTATCCTCAGTGAACGAATATGGCTTGATGAATTTCAGCTTGCCTTGTGTTGAATTACAGTACGGACATTTTTTCTTCGTGAGTTTAATCAATTCTTTCGAGTTCAGGCGCTTGCCTTGGATTTTTTCCAGATCTTTCGGATCAATGAGCACACGGCTGCATTTCTTGCAGAAAATTTTCAGCAGGCTGAACAGAAATTTTGCGTAATGAACATGAACAATAGGCCGCGTTAGTTCTAGATATCCGAAATGTCCCTGATCCTCGCCCACATTTCCTCCGCACGTCCTGCACCTCACTCCTGGATCTACAACTCCGAGTCTCGGATCCATAAGTCCCCCTTCAATCGGGTATCCTTCCTGGTCGTACAGTTCCGTCTTCGTAATTTTCGCTACTGACATCCTCTTTATTAGTTCCGAATCGATTATTCCGAATTCTATTTTGTCGACTAGCATTTTATCACACTTTTTTCCTTTTCCTCGTCAACTCATTCCTTTTTCATTCCTCTTTCAAAATTATCCTCGGGTAAATCAGCATGCTTTTCAGCTCGTCAAGCATAAGTTTGAACGCGTAGCTCATCTCGATGTTGACAATCTTGCTGTCACCGTCGACATGGCAGTAATATTTGTTCTTGATTCTGTCATGCACAGCCACAAGCCCGCATTCAGTGCAAATAGGCACGACAGTTTTGTCCGAATCGAAACGCTCTTTCAAAACAAGCGCCGCGCCATGGGATATCAGAACATCTTTCTCCATTTCGCCGAGTCGCAAACCGCCTTCCTTGCTTCTTCCCTCTGTCGGCTGCTTTGTCAGGAGGGTGACTGGGCCGCGCGAACGGGCATGTATTTTGTTTGAAACAAGATGATCGAGTTTCTGATAGAAACAACTGCCGATGAAAATTTCCGCATCGAACTTGCGTCCGGTTTTTCCATCGTACATCACTTCCTTCCCATCGTTCTTGAATCCATGCTTCTCAAGCTCATTTCGCAAATACTCTTCTGGAACCGGATTGAACGCCGGAGAGTAGATGTGCTTCCCTGAAAGGGCGGCGACTTTTCCGGCGATAACCTCGAGAAGCTGTCCGATTGTCATTCGCGATGGGATTCCGTGCGGATTGAAAATTATATCAGGGACAATTCCGTCTTCAGTGAAAGGCATTTCTTCTTCCGGCACTATAAGACCGATTATCCCTTTCTGTCCATGACGGCTCGCAAACTTATCCCCAATTTCTGGTATCTTCATGTCACGTATCAAAACTTTAATCAACTTCGTACCATCAATCGTCTCGCTCAAGAAAACTCTGTCAACGACTCCTCTGTCACCATGTCGCAAACGGACGGAAGTTTCGCGAATGTTTTCTATTCCTGTGATGAACTGATCCATTGTTCCCAGGAACCGAAGCGGCGACACGCGGCCGACTAGAACAGTGTCGGACTCGACTGGAGTTTCCGGGTTAATGATTCCATCTTCAGGTAGGTGCTTGTAAGCGTCCTCCCCAGCGTAACCACGAACGCCTGGTTCCGGTATCCCGATTATATCCTCCTGCCCACCCATGTACCTCTTCTGCTCAGACTCGTACGCGCGATACATAGCTGACCAAAACAGACCGCGCTGAATGCTACTCGCGTTAATGACAATAGCATCTTCGATATTGTAACCGCCATAGCAACCAATCGCCAGAACAACATTGATTCCGTTAGGATGTCTGTCATAGTTGATTACTTTGTGACCGTGTGTTTGAACAAGAGGTCGTTGCGGATAGAGCAGGACGTTTGACTTTGTGTCAACGCGATTCATGAAGTTTGTTGCAAAAAGGCCGATGCTCTGTCCAACCATTTTCGCCCCGAAGTTTACTCTGTCGCCTCTGTTGAACTCTGCGTAAGGAATGAACGAAGCCGAAAGGCCGAGGATTACGGAAGGGTCGAGCTCGATATGTGTGTGCTCTGCAGTCAAATTGTTTTCACGCAGGGCTATGTAGGCGTTTTCCTCCTCCTCCGCGTCTAGATATTCGATTATTCCGTTCTTCAGCAAATCATCCCAAACGATTTCCCCCTTCTTCAGTTTTTCTACATGCTCAACTGTCAGTTTAGGCTTGCCGCTTTCAGCAATTATCAGCGGCCTTCTTGTTCGGCCTGAGTCGGAAAGAATTCTAACTTCGTCGAGATGCTTGTGGAAAGCCACGTTGATCTGGTTCGATAGAAGGCCGTTCCTTCTCTTGTCGCGGATTTCCTTTACAAATTTCTCCCCCTCGTTCACTTTTCCGATGAAACGTCCGTCCAAAAATACGTCCAACATTTTTTTTTCAACCTACTTTTCCTTCCTCATCCTTCCCTTGCGCTATCCCTTCGCTCCTTTCACTGCCTGCGTATCGAGCATTTTCTGGAATGATGCCAAAACTGTCTTCGAATCCTTCTCTCCCAGACCTTTCGTTATTTCTGCCATGATTGCTAAATATTTTCTCAGTCCGATTGTCGCTCCTTCCGGAGTTTCGCTCGTGCAAAGCTTTCCGAAATGAGTCGGGTGCAGTTCGCGTGCGGCGAAATGCTCCTGCGTTGACGTAAGAGGCGACAAAACATTTCTCATGTGCGAGACTGTCTTGATGTAGCTTCCCCTCTCCAGTCGCTGGCTGACTCCGGTTCTTCCGCCAACCCAACTTCCGATTGCCAAAGCCGAAACGAGCTGGTTTGTGAGTACGTTCGATTCAACGATTGCCTGCAGTGGCGGCAGTCGCCCTCTCTTTGTGAGCTTCTGATAATTGTAAGTGATGCGTGTTATCAGTCCCCATTTTCCGAGCAGTATACTTCTCAGCAAAATTTCGAGCAGATCCCCGCTCAGCTTCAATCTCTTGTTCGAATAGTGGTCGAGGTCATCTTCCTCAATTTTGTTCAGGTGCAGCTTCAGCACTTTGCCGATTGCTTTGCAGATGAAAAATGCCTTTTCCAAACGATTTTCAGGAGTCTGTCCCAGATGCGGCAGCAGGTATCTGTCGACAAGCTTCACAGCCCTGTCCATCCTGTATTCCTTCTGCGGTATTTTGATGTGCTTGCCGATTTCGTCCAGGCCTTCATTTTTTGTTGACGCTTCGATTTCGTAAAGATTGACGTAAAATTCCTCTTGGATTTCTGGGTTGTCAGAAATCGCAATCGCAATGTCCCTGTCGTTTTCCAAGCCCAAGGCCTTTATCAAAATCGCGACTGGAAGCTTGCTCACGTTTGCAAAACTGATGGTTATGATGCCGTCAAGTTTTCTTTCGAGCAGATGGCGCTGAATGTAGCCGTCCTTTTCCGAATGTATTCTCGCGACTTCTGTAATATTTCCAGACTCGACCTTGGCAGTTATCACGCGATTGGGCGCGATTTCCTCTACCAAAACTAAAATTCTTTCTGTGCCGTTGACAATGAAATAGCCGGCTGGATCGTCAGGATCTTCTCCAGCCTGGATCAGCTCTTCTCTGCTCATTGTCGACAGCGGGCAGATCTTCGATTTCGTCATCACCGGCAAGTCTCCAAAATTAACGACAATCGTGTCGCTTTCTATATTGTTCAGGACTGGCGTCATTTCAATGAACATTGGAGCAGCATACGTCAGATTTCTTATTCTCGCCTCGAGCGGCAGGATTCCGCGCACCGAACCGTCAGCTTCTTTCACAGAAGGCTCGCCGATTTTGAATTCGCCGAGTTTTATTTTGAATTCGCCGAGTTCGGGAACTTCTGGCTTGATGACCCCAATTTCGGCAAGTACTTTTGGAATTCTTCTCATCACGAAATCGTTGTACGAGTCGGTTTGGAAACGGACAAGACCCTTCTCCTTTGTGAAAGTGTCAAGCAGAGTCAAAAATGTGTTGCTCGTCTTTTCGATCATTTTATCAACTCAACATACTCAGCTTCGACTTCACGCCGATGTCGTGGCCTTGATTACGACTCTATAATATATGCTCTCGCCGGACGTCTGACTCCTTCTTACTATTTTCACAACGTCTCCTGGCGTGGGGTTCATTTCCTTTATTGCAGGATCTGTTTCAAGTATTCTCGGAAGCTGACGGAGCGTTATACCATAGTTTTTCAAAACTTCTTCCCTTTCTTCCTCCTTAAGTAAAATATGCTTAGGAACAAACTCGTGCTTAATGATTTCAATTTTCTTCACTAGCTCACCTAGCAAGCTTCACTTGCATTACTTTAGCTTCTTTAACATGGCTCGTCTCGGCTGTTCTACTACTTCTTGCGAGGTGCATAGAAACGTCTTTAGTTGAAAGTTTCATCCCCAAAATGTCCAATCTGACACCAGCGCAGTATCACTATAGTATAATTGCATATTTAAAAAGTTTATGCTCAGCCTTTTGCAGGCAAAAAAGGTAGAAAAATGCGCCCGGAACGGGATTTGAACCCGTGTCTTAGCCGTGACAGGGCTACATCCTGGACCACTAGACGATCCGGGCACGTAACTTCAAAGTGTTTTTCAGTGTTTATTAATCTATCTTTGATTATCTCTGGCTGTAAATGCAAATTGGTTTGAGAAAATGATAAGTATATTGGCAGCGTCCTGGAGTTCCCAAGCCTTCGCTCAGTACAAACCAGATCACCGAAGGGCTTAACTTCCGTGTTCGAAATGGGAACGGGTGTTGCCCCTTCGTTTTGACCGCCAACGATAATTTATACGCAGAGCTTCTTTTTAAACTTTTCCATATTGTGAAAAAAGAAAAAACAAAAAAGTCCCCGGGGGGAGATTTGAACTCCCAACCTTACGCTTACTATACGAGCAGGTCCTGGCTGAAAAACACGAATCGTGCTCTTCTACAGGCGTCTGCTCTACCGTTGAGCTACCCAGGGGGAACCTATTAAACTAAATTAAAACTTAGAGAAATATAATCAACGCAGTTTTTAAACTTATGCTAAAACTAGGTTAGGTGCGGGAGGTGGGATTTGAAATAAAAACTAAACTGTTACAATGAGATGCTTAGAAACGGATTTTCTATATTCTCTGTTGTGATCCATGTAGCGAACATTCGCTTTCGGCAGGCGTATCTCACCGACTATCTCCATCACTGGCTTTATGTTGTAAGTAATCACACGCTCTTCACGCTGTTTCAGCGCGTCAAACTTCCAAGATAGCTCGGTCCCTCCCAATGTTTTCTTGACTATTGGTCTGAGCGTGCCAAACTTCTCAACCACCTGTGCGGATGCCGGCAGGTAGTCCCTGACCAAGACGTCTTTCATGACATGCCGCGTTCTGTTTCTGACTTCAAGTTGGACTTGTATCTCCTTCGCCCCCGCCACAGCCACGAATTTCTTGTAGCTCTTGACAATTCTTATCGTGAAAGCGTATCTGAAGGCTATCAAAACCAGCAGTATAATACCGATTATTACGAGCACAGTATACCAAATCGAAAGTTCATAAGTTATTTGCTTTTCCTCGCCAGGAAGGATTGTCGGAATTAGCCATGTGTAGATAGTCTGACTACCAACTGTCGACTCGGCAGTTGGCGGATCCTTTGGAAAGAAGAAGAGTTTCATAAAAGCAGGAACAATCTCCTTCACGAGTACATTATTCACCGGTTCGTTCCCGTCATTCCTAACTTTTATTATGATTTTTTGCGACAGGAAGCCATAAACTACGTCCTTTGTCTGCGAAATTTTTTCAACAGAACCAACACGATAACGGATTGATTTTTCGCTGACTGTCTTGCCAAGGTCATCCTTGAGCAAAACTTGGAATGTGTAGAAGCCCGAGGCGGAGAACTGGTTGAACGTATATTGATGGGAAATCTGGCTTGTGCCGCGGCCCTGCACTGTTTCGATGCGGTCAGTAAAAGTTTGAAGATTTTCGCCAGTTATGCTTTTGACTGTTGTAACGAGCGTGACGGGAAGGGAGTTCGATTCGGCAGGATTTGTTATGCTTACCGTAACTGTCGTGGCTTGGCCGGGCTGAACGAAATCCTTGTCGAATTTTACATCAGCAATGCAGACTTGAAATGTTCTTTCAGTGGTAACTTTGACTGTCCCAGATGTTTGGACTAAACCACCTTCCAAAGTTTCCCCAGTCTGAGTCGAACTGCTTGCCAAGGACTGTGCCCCCACAGTGAAAAGATGGCTGAATTCTTCAACGCACTCACCAGCACTAAACGATATTTTTACTTTTCCGCTTGAGTGTGAGTTGACAGAAACACGGTCAGTATCGAAACTCGTCGTCACGCCCTGGAGGCTGGTTGGAAAAATTGAAACAGATAAAATATCCGCCTTGTCCTGGTTGTTCGTCACAGTCACTGTGACGTCTTTTACGTCCCCACTTGCCACAATTATTTCACTTGGGTCGAAAGAAAGTGAAATTTCTCCGACGGCAAGCACGCCTGTCGAAGTCAGAACGGCAAAGCTAGTAACAAAAACAAAAAAAATTGATAGAAACAGCATCTTCCTCATAATATAATTCTCTTTTTCGTGATATTTTAAGATATGTTGAAATTGAGCAGTTCTAGTAACGAAAAGGGCAGCGTCGACGCGAGCAGTAATGATTGTATATATATTCTATAAAATATATTTTCAAGTCAATAATCATAATTTCTGCAAAAAATTCCTACCTTTAATGCGAATTTAACGCGAAATTTTCTTCAAGAAATCGGCAAAAGTCATCTTCTTCATTTTTTCTTCAGACTCTGTATTAGGCTTTTCCTTCTTTCTCTTCTTCAACGTGTCTTCGATGATGTTTCCTATCGGACGAAATTCTTTGTACGTTTCCTTCGGGCCGATTTGCACTCGATACGACCAGTCATACTTCCTGTCGTACTTGTCAGCCCATGTGAACGCCTCGAAGTCAAGCAGCCTTCTTTCATCTCCTCTCTCGCGAGGATAGCCGATCGGAATAATTGCAACTGGCCGTACAGTGTCAGGCGCCTCTATCGCAACCTTGACCGCGTCTTCGTCAAAAGATTTTATCCAGTCGGCTCCAAGCCCGAGCGAGTCAGCCGCAAGCAGCATTAGCATGACCGCAGCCGCCGTGTCCTGCAGCGCATAAACAAGCTCCCCCCGCTTGCCGTACTTCAAAGTAATCTTGTCCAAATCAGCCAGCACTACAATTACAACAGGTGCTTCAGCCACATGCATCTGCTCAAGTGCCGCTCTCGCCAGCCTCTTCTTCACATCCTCTTCCCTGACTACAACGAACTCCCACTCCTGTATGTTGCCTGCAGAAGGGGCATGCGTCGCCATGTGAAGCACAACACCGATCATCTTGTCATCGACATGTTTCCTGTCGAACTTTGTCGTTGGACGCCAGTTGATGACAGATTCGAAAAAGTTCATTTCAATCTACTTCCATATTCAATAAAGAAAATTAACATTTTTAAAGGATTAAAGTCTTCGCGTAGAGCCGCAGGCTGGACAAACCCAAACTTCTATTTTCTTATTTTCATCCTTCTCGTCAACAAGAAATTCTCTTATCATTTCATGCTTTTCATGCGCATTTCTCAAGCAGGATTCGCAAACAGAGTAAGTCCAGCTTTTATCGACTGTCTCCAACTTCAATTTGCACACCGACACAAAAAATAAATTAAACGCACTCAAAATGTTGTAAGGTTAATTATAAACTTTGCCGTACTTAAATGTTGTTTAGAAGCGTGATTCGAATGGAGTATATTATTCTGGCCGAAACTTACGAAAAGCTGGAGAAAATTTCCTCAAAGTTGCAAAAAACTGAAATTCTTGCTGATCTTTTCAAAAAAACGCCAGCCGACAAACTGCCGAAGGTCGTGCTGATGGTGATGGGTCGCGTGTTTCCCATTTATTCCGAGCATGAGCTTGGCGTCGCGAATCAATTGATGATCAAGGCAATTGCGAAAGCCTCAGGGCATTCGATTCACGATGTGGAGGAAAAATTCAAGAAGGCTGGCGACTTGGGACTCGCTGCGGAGGAGTGCATAAAAGGAAGAAGGCAGGCAACTCTTTTACGAAAAAAACTAACGGTCAATCACGTTTTCGAAAGCATCCAAAAACTTCCGTTTCAAACTGGTTCTGGCTCTCAAGACAAAAAACTCGCGATTATTTCCGAACTTCTAGTGTCAGCACATCCCATGGAAACGCGCTACATAGTCAGGACGATAATTGAAAATCTGCGTGTTGGGGCGGCGGTAGGAATTATCCGCGATGCGATCGTGAAAGCATTTCTGACGACCGAAGAAACTAGCAAGGAAAAGAAAAACGAGATTACCGACGCGGTGGATTATGCATGGAACATTATTTCCGATTTTGGAGAGATAGCAAGGATTGCGAAGGAAAAAGGCGTGGAAGGATTGAAGAAGCCGCGCTTTCAGATTGGCAAACCGATCCAGGTAATGCTTGCGGAAAAAGCAGAAAATATGGACGAAGTTTTCAAGGAATTCAAGGAGCTTGTTGCTGAAACAAAATACGACGGAATGCGGGCGCAAATTCATAAAAAGGGGGACGAATTCTGGATTTACACGAGGCGGCTCGAGGACGTTACAAAGCAGTTCCCGGATTTGGTAGAGTTCTGCAGGAGAGGATTGAATGCGAGAGAGTGCATTGTCGAAGGGGAAGTGTTAGGAATAAACAGCAAGACGAAACTTCCGCTGCCGTTCCAGATTTTGTCCCAGCGAATTCATCGCAAGTACGATATAGATGAAATGGCAGAGGAAATTCCTATTCAAATGAACCTATTCGATGCGTTGTACGTTGATGGAAAAATTTTAGTTGAGCTGCCGTTAAACGAAAGAAGAAAAATTTTGCAAAAAATCGTTAAACCAATTTCCGGAAGGTTCAAGCTCGCCGAGCAGTTGATCACAAACGACATCAAAAAGGCTGAGAAATTCTACAAGGCGGCACTCGACGCAAAGCAAGAGGGAGTTATGTTGAAAGTGCCGAATTCAAAATACATTTTCGGCCGTCACGTCGGAGGCTGGTATAAAATAAAGCCGATTATGGAAACGCTTGATCTAGTGATTATCGGTGCGACTTGGGGCGAAGGGAAGAGAAGCAAATGGCTCAGCTCCTATGTGCTTGCATGCAAAGATCCTGGCACAGGAGAATTCCTGGAGTGCGGGATGATGAGCACTGGCTTAACAGAGGAGGAATATGAAAACATGACGAAAGTCCTAAGGCCGTTGATAATCAGCGAGAAGGGAAAGGATGTGACAATAAAGCCGAAAGTTGTGGTTGAAGCTGGCTATCAGGAAATCCAGAAATCGCCGACTTACGATTCCGGATTCGCATTGCGATTTCCAAGATTGGTAAGAATTCGCCAAGACAGAACTGCTGACGATGCTGACACGATCGATCGCGTGTCCGAACTTTTCAAATCTCGAGGAAGGAAAGGATAATTTTCTAAGAAACATCGAAAAAATTGCAAAATTTTGTTTTTTTGAATTTCTATTTGAGTTTCTAATACAGAGAAAGTAAATAACTTATTGTAAACAGAAATTTTTTTTATCATTTTTTCCGCGCGAAAAGTCTTTTAAAAATTTCATATGTCACTGACAAGATATAAAAGCTTATATATTAAATTACTCCTTAGTTAAAACATAAGTCGACATAAAGTCCGGGTGAATCAATGCTAGCTTCAGTAAAAGTAATGGATGCTTTGAAAGGAATTGGCCTAAATCTTTATGAAAGAAAGCTTTGGGTAGCTTTGCTTGCGCGCGGAACTTCCACAGCAGGCGAGCTTTCCGAGATTGCGAATGTCCCTCGTTCCCGTGCTTATGATGTTCTGCAGTCGCTTGCCAACAAAGGATTCTTAGTTGTGCAAACTGCAAAACCAATTCGTTATGTCGCAATGGCTCCTGAGGAAGCTTTGGAAAGGGCGAGCAGGAAAATGCAGGAAGAAATCGCTGAAACCATTGAAAAGATTGACGAATTGAAGAGTTCGCCTGTTATGAGAGAGTTAAATGAAGTTTTCTCGTCCGGCCTTAAGCTTGTGAATCCGGAAGACATGACTGGCGCGCTGAAAGGAAAATATTCCTTACATCAACAGCTCGACTCGATGTTCCGTGGCGCGGACAAGCACATCAGCATCGTGACCACTCCGGAGGGCCTGAACGAGCTTTTCACAAATCACCTTGACTCATTGAAGAAAGCGAAAGATCGCGGCGTGCACATTAAAATCGCGACCTCCGGAACAGAAAAGGCGTCAGAGGCAATCAAGACACTCGGCGATGTTGCGGAAGTTCGCAATGTTGACTCAAAGGAAATTCCGGTTTCCGGACGTTTCTTCGTCGTGGACGACAAGCAATTTATTTTCTCCCTTACTGATACAAAAACTCATTCCACCCAGGATTTGGCAATGTGGAGCAAGAGCGAACATGCGGCCGGCGATGTCCTCAGCCCGTTGTTCAAAGTAGTTTGGAACCATTCAAAACCTGTTAGCTAAGTTAGCTGTAAATCAGAAAATAAAAATTATTTTTTCTCTTCGACTTCCTTCTTTATTTGAGAAATAAAATCTTCCAGTTTGACTTTATATTTCACATTTCCATCCCGGTCGCGGATTGCTATCGCGCCGATTTCCTCTTCCTTCTTTCCGACAATTATCATGTGCGGAATTTTTTGCAGCTGCGCTTCCCTGATTTTGTATTCGATTTTGTGCGACTCGAAATCCCCCTCTACCCTTATCTCACTTTCCTGTAGTGCATGCAAAACTTTTCTTCCATATTTCACATTATCGTCGGAAATAGAGAGAACTCTGACTTGAACTGGTGCAAGCCAGACTGGGAATTTTCCTTCGTAATGTTCGACAAGAATTCCAACAAATCTTTCCAGGGCTCCGTAGATGACCCTATGAATAATTATTGGAACATGGTTCTTTCCGTCATCTCCAATGTATTTTGCTTCAAATCTTTCCGGCATGAAGAGGTCAACTTGGACAGTAGCTAACTGCCACTTCCTTCCAATCGAATCTTTTATGTGGAAATCAATCTTTGGCCCGTAGAAAGCCCCCTCACCAGGGTTTCTTTTGTACTCCAGTTTTGCTTCTTTCAGAACTTTTTCCAAAATAGCTTCCGCCTTTCGCCAGATTTTTTCGTCGCCCATAGCCTTTTCCGGCATCCCTGAGAGTTCTAACGAATATTCAAAGCCGAAAACCCCGTAGAAGTATTTTATCATGTCGATTATCGAAATTATTTCCTTTTCTATATTTTTTTCGTCGACAAAGATGTGCGCGTCATCCTGAACGAATGCGCGTAATCTGAAAAGTCCAGACAGAACCCCGCTCAATTCATTCCTGTGAACCAGCCCCATCTCGTTGATTCTCAGAGGCAAATCCCTGTAACTTCTTGACTTGCTTTTGAAAACAAGAATTGCATTTGCACAATTCATCGGCTTCAATGCGAATCCTTGGCCTTCGATTTCCGAAAAGAACATATTTTCTCTGTAGTGATCCATGTGGCCGCTCACTTTCCACACTGCATTATTCAGAAGTACAGGAGAAGATATCTCTTGATAGCCTCTTTTCTGATGCTCCTTTCTCCAAAAATCTATCAAAATATTCAGAAGAATCAGGCCTTTGGGGTGAAAGTAAACCATTCCGGGCGCTACTTCCTGAAAGCTAAACAAATCTAGCTGTTCGCCGATTATTCTGTGGTCCTTCTCGCTCAACCCAGCAAAATCACTTCTTTTAATCAGCGACATGGGATTCTTTACTTCACGTACGGCCTTGATTTCAACCTTTGCTTCTTTACCTCCTGCTTTTTCACTGACACCGAAAACTTTCGACTGCTCGGCAAGAGGATGGGCTTTCACTTTTATTGCTAGCGCCTTGTTCCATCCGAACGGCGCGCGATGAACTTCAATCTTCAGCTTCTTCGCCTGAGCTTCCATTTCTTTTATTATTTTCAAAGCGTCGGCCGGTTTTGCCAGGTTTCTGCTCAAGTGGGCGAACGGATAAATCAAGATCCTGTTCACTTTGACATTTTTCAGAAATTCCTTGACCTCGCCGATTGCCTCGCCTGCGATCTTTTCGCTGTCGTGATCTTCGACTGAAATAAAAAGAACTAGAACTTCCTCAAGTCTGTACTTCTTCTTTTCAACTTCCTCTGCCTGGGAGATTTCCTTCCTCACTGGTTCATATTCAATCCAGTCCGCATGCATCTGTAAGATTCTCATCGTTACGGCACCTGCTCTCTATTGTAATTTATAATTTATTCGGGCAGAAGAAAAGCATCGGGGAATGGAGATGTGGCTAAGTAAAAGTAAGAGGAAATTAAGCTTCCAGTTCAGTGGCTGTTTGACATTCACCGTTCATTGTCCACACCTTTAACTTTTGTTAAATCTACATTAACAAGGAATACTTAAATACGTTTTGTAAGTAGTTTGTTTGCAGCGGCATAGCAAAAGCCCCATCGTCTAGTGGCCAAGGACACAAGCCTCTGGGCACTTGGGAGAAAGCTTGGGACACCGGTTCGAATCCGGTTGGGGCTATTATTTTTCTGATTTTCGAATTTTCGAAAGATATTAATCCTTTAAACAATCGAGAAAAGATGATGGCACATGACAAAAGAATTTACAACTATGCAGGTTTCGCCAGAAGAGGCTAGAAAGGCGGCACGACATATACAGAGCTTGCACAGTATTACTCCTATTTTGCCGTTGGAAACTTTGGTCAGAGACGATATTGTAATTCACCTATATGGAAAATTTGAGAATGTTCAAGCGCTTTATACTTTCAAAACTCGTGGTTCAGAATGGCTAGTTTACAATTTGATGAAAAATTATATTGACAAAGGCAAAGCGACTGATGATGGTATTTTCATAAAGAAGGAAGACAAGCCGGTATTAGTTACAGCTTCCGCGGGAAATCATGCTCAAGGCGTGGCGCTTGCAGCCAATAGGTATGGCTTGGAAGCAGTCATATACATGCCGCAATCGACGCCAGATGTGAAAAAAGAAAGAGTGCAGCTATTAGGTGCAAAAATTGAACTTATCGACGGTGTTTTTGACGATTCCTTAAAAAGAGCAAAGGAATTTCAAAGGGCCAAAAGAAGCAGAATTTTTGTCCATCCTTATGAAAACCCGACAGTTATTGCTGGACAAGCCACCGTTGGAGTTGAAATAATTTCACAGTATTGTCCTCTTCATCCAGACTATATGGAAGTGATAGATTACGACTGGCCTATCCCTGATGTAATAATTTGTGGCCTTGGCGGAGGAGGATTAGCAAGTGGAATAGGTTCTGTAGCGCATGAATTTAACGACCGAAGAGCAGCGAATGGAATTGTTGATGGAAGAAGAATAAGGGTTATTGGCGTGCAGAGCGAAGCGGCAGATTCTATGTACCGCTCATTCAAGGCCGGTGACTATAGACCCAGTTCAGATTTGCAGGCGAAATCAGTTGCTGATGGAATAGCTGTGAAACAAGCATCACCAAGAATGATAAGAACTGTTAAAAAGCATGTTGACGACGTTGTACTGATTTCTGAGGAAAGCATAAGACGTGGAATCGCTTACATTGCTCAGCATCCCAAACTAAAAGATAAATCATGGCGAACAACTGAAGTTAGGAATCCGAAAATACCATTTAGAAAATTACCCGAACGCGCCCAGCACGTTTCTATACCAAGACCCCTGAGCAAAGTGGAAGGCGCAGGTGCTGCTCCTTATGCTGCTGTAGCTCTCGGCGATCTGCATGAAGAACTGCGGTGGAAAGACATTGCTGGAGGAAGAAAGGAATTGGATGTCGTTTGCGTATTAACCGGTGCAAATATTTCTGACGAGAAATATTCTGAATTATCAAGGAGTTTTATTCGTCCGAGAAATTTGTAAATTTAATTTCTAATAAAAAATTTCTTTCATTTTGTAAACGACAAAACTAATTCCAACAACCATCATGAAAATTTCGTTGATAAGAATGTATCTGTTAGGTTCGAGAACAGTGACGCTGTTGTAAAAATAAATCATCGTCAGCGTGTAGCCCATCGTTACCAAAACTGCAAGAATTATCGAATAAGAAACAAGTTCGAAGAGGCGCTGTTTCAAGCCTTTCATTTTCATCACCTCATAAATCAAGACATCAAGCCGGTCAGGCCAGCATCGCCCTCGGCTGGTACTTGTCTTCTCTTGCATATCGGACATACTTCGGCTTCTTTCCGCGGACTTTTGCTTTCTTTCCTTTTTCCTTTGCCCTTTCTCTCGCCCTTCTGTTCTTTGCCCGCTCCTTCTTCTGCATGTCAATCATCTGCTGTCTCAAGTAGCCAATCTTGCTCTGCAGGAAACGTATCTCACGGACGGTCGTGGCAGCGAAAAGAGAGTGCTTGGCCTCGAAAAGCTGTGCTTCCAAAAACTGGACTTCGTCAAACTCAGTTCCTTTGATGAAACCGAATTTTAGGCTGTAGTTGGTATGACCGTTTGCCATATGTCACTAATGGGTAGTGATACTATATAAACTTTACTATTTGATAGTAGTTACCTTTTTTCTATACAATAGAAAATGCTCTCTCAGTTTGTCGAAGTTTTCCTCAGATAAAATAGCAATATAGAAGAAAACTAATAATAAAATATGCCGAAAAACTATTCTGCTATTCTGAAGGAAGTTCTGCATGACATAAAGCCGGGGGCGGAAGAGAGGAAGAGAATCCACGCGATGGCGAATAAGGTTCTTGCAACGACAAGAAAGGAGGCGAAGAGGTACAGGGCAAAGGCCATCATAGCAGGTAGCATCACCCGCGACACGTGGCTGCCTGGAAAGATGGAGTTTGATGTTTTCGTTCTGTTTCCTGAAAAGCTTTCAGGCAAGAAGTTCGAAGAGACTGGTCTGAAGGTAGGAAAGTCAATTTTCGAAAAGCTGAAAGGCCAATGGAGAATCGAGTACGCCCAGCACCCGTATGTTTCTGGAAATATTGAAGGTATAGAGGTTGACATTGTTCCGAGTTACGATGTGAAGTCGCCAGAGCAGCTAAAGTCGGCAGTCGACCGCACCCCTTTCCACGTCAAGTATCTTGAGAAGCATTTGCCACTTAAACTTGCCGACGAAGTCCGCTTGTTGAAACAATTTCTTACCGCGAACGAAATCTACGGAGCTGAACAGAAGACTGGAGGGTTTTCTGGATACGTCTGCGAGCTGCTGATAATAAAGTACAGGAAATTTTTGAACGTTTTGCAGAATATTATCAAGCTGAAGCCAGGTGACGTAATCGATATTGAAAACTACTACAAGAAAGGTGAGCATGATAAGCTCCGCCGTCAGTTCAAAGATCAAACGCTAATCCTCATCGATCCGACAGACAAGACACGCAACACCTGGGCAGCAGTTTCGTCTGAAAACTTCTTCAAATTCAAGAAATTTGCCGCGGAGTTTTTGAAAAATCCGTCATATGAGATGTTTTCGCCGAGAATTTACTCATCGATTACCGAAAACGAGCTTATTTTGAAGCAGATGCAGCGAAGAACGGAGCTGATAATTGTCAGATTCGCCCCACCGAAAGTTGTTCCCGATATTTTGTGGCCGCAACTGAGAAGATTTTCAGAGCGGCTGCAAAGCATTCTGGAAGAAACTCAATACGAGTTCAAGGTTCTGCGCAGGTCGGAATACTCGAACGAGAAAGACATGGCTGTCGTGCTGCTGGAGATGGAAGTGAGTAAGCTGCCGAGCGTGCAGAAGCGCGTCGGTCCGAAAGTTTTTGACATTGACGATTCGGAGAGGTTCCTGAAGAAATACAAAGCGAACGCGCTGGCAGGGCCTTTCGTCGAAGACAGCAGCTGGGTTGTCGAGACGCAGAGAAAATTCATGGCCGCGCGCGAGAAACTGATGGATAGCTTGAAGGAAGATGCGAAAATCTTGAAGGCGAAGGGAATTCCTAATCACATTGCGAACGAGATTGCGAAAGGATTCGAGATAACTTCTGAAAGCAATAGAATAATGGAGCTTGTAAAAGAAGACAAAGGATTCGGGATTTTCATAAATAGGTATTTTACTCCTGAAAGCTTGGTTTGAATGTTTTTATTGTCGTAGCAGGTTTTACCTCACTCCAGTTTACCGGCTGGGCAGTGTTCCATAAATTTTTCATATATGTGTCTATCACTTTTACTAGTGACGAGTGAGCGGACCAGACTGCCGTGAAGAGAAAGTTTTCCTTTTTCATTGGGTCGTGGTCAAGCCGCATTATCAGTTCCTTCCCGTCGACAACAACCATCCTCGGATGGACTTTGGTTTCAAAAGTCTTCAACTGAATTCCGTGGGTCTGATACCATTTCGCTCCCCAGTAGTTCTCCTCATTTATCGGCACCAGGGAAACGACCTTCACTTTCACTCCGCGCTTGAGGCACCCGACCAGCGACTGCGACATTCGAGCATTTTTAGAGAAATCTCTCGTGATTCCGTAAATATATTCCTCGCTCCTGTCAACCATCTCTGCAACCTTGTCAAAAAATTCCGTGTACTTGCGTCCTTTTATCGTCCATATGCCCTCTATGGTAGTTTCAGAACTGTTTCCATTCACTTTCTTAAAAACTTTTTTGACGTCGCTTGCTTTTGCCCGCAGGACCTTCACTTTCTTCTCCTCGTTTCTCACCAAATTCTCAAGCGCAACTTCCGGATCGACCGCCTTGAACTCCTTCGGGCGTCCTTCCAAAACCTCAACCAGTTGCCTGTTTGTCAGCATGTCGAGAATGTCGTAAATCTTCGACTGCGGCACGCGCGACTCGCGACTGACTTCCCCCGCTTTGGAAGGTCCGAGAAAAACGAGAGTCGAGTATGTCTTTGCCTCGTACTCACTCAGGCCGAACTCGCGCAAAGTCTCGATTATTTCGTTGATGTTCATGCTAAATTTTATTCTGTTCGGGCGCGCTTATAATCCTTTAACACCACTGCGAGTGGTAAATTGTATGAATGCTTTTGTTTTTTCAATGTCTATACAATTATCGAAATTTTTAAGCCGTTTTTTATTCAACTTTTAAATACAGGTAAAAAATGAAGGAAAGAAGAATTTTTTCTGAGGAAATAATTGAAGAAAATGAAAGCGAAGTTGGAATCATCGGCTATGGTTCCTATGTACCTAAAACGAGAGTTAGCAGTGCACTTGTAGCCATGGCAAGAAAGACTGAAAAGGATCTTCCAGAATTTTTGCAAAGATTGACAAAGGGATTGGGTCTTGCAAGTAAATCTATTCCAACACGTTTTGAAGATCAAATAACAATCGCAAACGAGGCTTTGGAAAATGCTTTGTATCAAGCAGATCTGAGTTATGAGAATAAAGCATTGAAAAGATGGCGCATCATCGTTGGTTCTGAATCGAAACCTTACGCAGTTGGGACGACAGCTTTGCATGTCGCGGCATTTAACGGAATCGGCCCATTTGTCAGTTGCAGTGATGAAGAAGGGGCATGCAATCCCGGTTGGCGTCCTGGAATGGACGTTGTATCCAATGTAAAGACTGACAACTATGATTTTGCTGCAGTTATTGGTGCTGATGTTTCGCAAGCTCCAGAAGGAGACGATTTAGAATACTCTTGTGGCGCTGGAGGTGCAGCTACACTTTATGGATGGGGGGATAATAGTAGCTTAGTCGCAAGTTTGATTGATAGTGTGCATTACTCAAATCTCATTTTAGATTTTTTCAGAAGAGATGGAGTGCCTGTTCCTACTCATTTTGGCAAAACAACTATTGAAGCTTTTCTATACACAGTTAATGGCGCAATGGCAGGATTATTCGATAGACACCCCCAGTTAACGATGGAAGATTTTGAGTATGTTTCTTTCCATCAACCCTCTCCTTATTTACCTCGAAAGGTTTGTGAGGCTCTAAATCCTGCTGCTGTTGAAAAAATGAGAGCAAAGCCTCTTACTGAATTGAAAGATGTGGAAAAAATGCAGCTAGAAGTTGTGAGAGATCTTGAAAGAAGAGGATTATATGAAAGAATGAACATGTCAAAAGAATTTGAACTCGAGAGAGTTGAACCTTACCTATTTGTCAAGGATATTGGCAATTGTTACTCTGGTGCTTCCCCGATCGCCTTTTGCGGAATAGCCGAAGATGCAAATCCAGGAGAAAGAGCATTGATAACTTCTTTTGGTTCTGGCGCGTATGCAACATCGACTTGGCTTACTTTTAGAAATGGGGTTTTGAAAAAGAAAGGCAAACTTCCTGGAGTGAAAGATTATATTAACCGAAAAAGAGAAATAAAAACTCCAGATGAGTATGAACAATCTCTTGATATTCAGATTCCTGAAAGAAAACTGTCTTCTTTGCAAGAAGCCAAAAGGTGGATACCGCCAATGAAACAACACGCAAGCGCACTATTGTCTGCGAACCCTACAAGAATCTCGAACATTCCAAAAGTGACATATAATTATTATCGTAAATTAATTCCAAAAGAAGTTCTCATGGCAAAAATAAAGCCGATTAATTCTGATATCATTCAGGCAACAATTTGTTTGGAACATGAAAGGATTTACACTCCAGCGCGTCGAAGATGTATTGTCTATGACTGCAAAGGTGAATTAATTCAAAAGGAATACACAAGACTCGCCAAATTGGAATCATTAGGAAAAATAAAACTGAGGCGTGGCGGAGGTTCATTAGTAAGTGCTTATCAAAGGGATTATGTTCTTATTGACGATGCCTCCCTAGACGAACTGAGGCCCGGAATGGTGATGGAAAGAATTGTTCGCAGAGTTAAAAGAGAAAATGAAGCTGGTCTAATTAATTATGGTCCTACATATAGGCCTGTCTTTCGCGATATCTTTATTAAAATGTATGCTCCGGAGTTGTTATCACAAGCGCAACAGCAAAGGCAAACAATTTTAGTTGCTGCATGAAATTTCTTGAAATTTAGCTAAATGCAATTTCTATTAATTTATTTTCAAACTGCACTTCTCCCTTATACTTTCCTTGCAACTTTCCGAACATTATCTTCATAGCACCAACTTCTTTCTTCAATTCTTTCTCAAACTTCTTCAGCACGATATTCGTTTTTTCATCAGAACTCAAACTGAGCGAAATCATTTCCTTTACATCAAATTTGTTTTGCTTTCTTAACGACTGCACTTCTCTTATCAGCTCCCTCAACAATGCTTCCTCCATCATCTGCGAGTCAAGTTTCTTGTCTGTCAACACACTGCCGAAATCAAACTTAGCTTCAGAAAATTCTCCTTCTGGCTTTCTCGATGTCACGCTTACCTCCTTCGCATTGCATATGAACTTCAGCAGTCCGTTCAGTTCTTTAACCGCGATCACAACTTTCTTTTCATCTGAAATTACCATAACTTGTCTTATTGGCCATCTTAACTTCAGCTGTGCCTGTTGGCGTGCGGCAAAGCTCGCATCAATTATTTTCTGCGCAACTACAACCTTTTCCTCGAGGTCGCTGTCTATCCATCTCTTGCTTGCAGTCGGCCAGTCTGCAAAATGAACTGACTCTGGGGCTTTCCTGTCGATGCTGACAACTAAGTTCTGGTAAATTTCTTCTGCGACGAACGGCGTTATGGGTGCAAGAAGTTTTGCCACCGTAGCAAGCGCGTAATGAAGAGTCGACAGCGCGGCATCTTTGCTCGATCCCTTTTCGCTGACCCAGACCCTGTCGCGGATAAGTTTGATGTAAAATCTGCTCACGTCATTTACAACAAATCCGACCAACTTGCGGCCGGCTTGGTGAAATTCAAAATTATTCAAGTGTTTTGTAACTTCTTCAGCGACAGTGTTGATTCTGGATATCAGCCAGCGGTCTTCTGGTTGCAACCCAACTAGCCGCGGCGTGAATTTTTCATCGGCGTAAGTCGTGAAGAACGCGTATGAATTCCATAAAATGTTCAGCGAACGTCGGATTTCTTCAGCGGTTTTGAAGCTGAAGTTCTGCACCTCCCACGGAGCTACCTCCCAGCAATAATACATTCGCAAAATGTCCGCTCCGAGTTTTTTCAAACCGTCGTCGGCCCACACCACGTTTCCCACCGACTTGCTCATCTTCTCTCCCTTCTCGTCCAGCACCCATCCCATCAGCCCGACAGACTTGTAGGGCGCAATGCCGAAAGTCGCCACTCCGCAAAACATCATGCTGTAGAACCAACCGCGAATCTGGTCCTGCGACTCGCAAACCAAGTCCGCCGGCCACAGGCGCTCGAAGATTTCCTTGTTATGGTAAGGATAGCCGAGCGATGCCCACGGCGCGATTCCCGAGTCAAACCAAACATTCATAGTGTCAGGTACGCGCTTCATTCTTTTCCCGCAATTCTTGCACTCCAACTCAATCTTGTCAACTACATGCTTGTGCAAATCAAGCTCATTATCCTTCGGAACCTTTGTCGCAGCTCTCTTTTTCAATTCCTCAACGCTGCCAACGACTTCCATCGCGTCGCAGCTCTCGCAGATCCACACCGGCAACGGTATTCCCCAGTATCTCTGCTGCGAAATGTTCCAGTCGATCGCATTCTCGAGCCAGTTGTGAAATCTTTCCTCTCCGAAACCCGGCAGCCATCTCACTTTCTTGTTCTCGCGGATCATTTTTTCCTTGATCGGGTCGATGCTGAAGAACCACTGCTTGCTAAGCCGGAAAATAAGCGGCGTCTTGCATCTCCAGCACAACGGATACGTGTGAGTCGACCATCCAAAATGCAGCAAGTATCTTTTCTTTTCCAATTTATCAACAACTATTTTTGTTGCATCACTCGTTTTCATTCCTTTGAACTCTCCAGTTTCTTCTGTGAACCTTCCCTCTTCGTCGACCGGTGAGACGAGCGCGAGCTTGTAATGCAGCCCGACGGCGTTGTCCTCAGCCCCATGGCCAGGCGCCGTGTGCACAAGTCCGGTGCCTTCCTCCATCGTGACGAATTCCTTGAACTCCCCCTTCAGCTTCTTTTCCTTCCCTCTCTCATGCTTGTACGCCTTTCCCTTCATCACAGGCAGCGACAGAATCACGACGTGCGCGTTGTCCTGCTTCTGCAGTTTTTTCTGTAGCGGAATTTCGAAAACAGAATCGTAGCGCATCCCGGCAAGTTCTTTTCCCAAAAACTTTTCAACAACTTCATAATCCTTCTTCAGCATCTCCTTTATCGTAGCGTCCGCTCGCTTCTCCGCGATTATCAGCGTCTCGTTCTCGCCCTTGATTTTTACTTTCAAATAATATTCGTCAGGATGAACAGCGATTGCCACGTTGCTCAGCAGAGTCCACGGCGTCGTAGTCCAGATAACAAAAAACTCGTTCTTCTTTCCTCGCACAGGAAACTTGACATAAAGCGACGGGTCCTTCACCTCGGCATAACTGTCAGTGACTTCATACCCACTCAGCGCGGTCTCGCAACGCGGGCACCAATGGATCGCCTTCTCCCCTCGCACGAGCATTCCTTTCTGCCAGAGCTGCTTCGTCGTCCACCACGCCGACTCGATGTAATAATTTTTGAAAGTTAGGTAAGGTTCTACGTAACCTCTCCACCCGCCGAGCATTCGATAAAGCGCAAGCCATGCCTGCTCGTTTCCTTCCGCCTTGCTCTTGCAGGCCTCGATGAACTTGTCCACTCCGATTTCCTCAATCTGCTTCTTCGTCACTATACCAAGTTCTTTCTCCACCATCGTCTCGATCGGAAGACCGTGAGTGTCGAAGCCAGGCTGGAACCAGCTGTTGAATCCCTGCATGTGTCTGAACTTCGACCAGATGTCCTTCACTGTCGTGGTTTTGATGTGGCCGACGTGAGGAACCTGGTTGACGTAAGGCGGACCGTCGAGAAGGTAGAATTTTTTCTTCTTTGGCTGCTGCGCGACAATCTTGTTCGGGATTTTTTGTTTTTCCCACCACTGCCTGATTTTTGACTCGAGTTGCTTAGGATTGTACTGCTCTCTGACTTGTTTCATCACCATAAAATCACCTTAGAATTTGCAGTAAATAAAAGTTCCAGAATTAGATTAAGGTCTCGATTTCCGATCGGTTCACCAATATCACTTTGATTTAATTGAACAAGTCAAATATTTAAAGTTAATTTTGGGCTTTTGTTAATTCTGTGTGAGGTATTTTTTCTTTGTTCAAACTATTCATTAATGAAATATAACTTGATGCTTCATTGGAATCAGAAAAGGTCAAGAAAATTCGTCCATATTGATCTTTTTTAGTAAATTGCTCTTCAGGAACTATAAATCTTTTACTTCGAATTAAATTTTCAAAAACACTATCTGCAGGTTTATCTTCATACTTATCTGCAATTGATCGAACACCAATAAAGTCGCGTGAAATTGCAGTTATATAACATCCGAGCGCCTTTAGCGCCTTTATTACTTTGGCCCTATATGATGGAGCTCTTAATTCGATTACAGCTGACATATTAATTAGTTAATTTATAAAGAGATAAATCAATTTCTAGAACGAAGTGAACTCAAAAATAGTATATCGTTTCATTTGCTTATCTACTTTGCGCCTGTGAAACATACAATTGAAAACAAGAAACAATTTTTACCTTTTCCGTCGAATTAATGGTGGGTCTCTTTCTGAAACTCCCTGGAAAGGAGTACAAAATGTTTTATCTCATGCACGAAGGAAAGCTTGTCGCTGCAAGTGAAATTTTTCAGGCAAACGGTTCAGAAAGTCCGCGCTTTATGACAGAAGATTATGTAGCGACTCTTTTAACTTATCCAAGAGACCATTTCAACGAACCACTTTATGATGGCGGGGATTTTCGAGAAAAATCTCTTGAAGCTCACGATATGGTAAGAAATTCTGCAGCGCAAGTACTGACAGATAATCCATCAATATTTGCTCTATACAGACAGATAACAGCTCCAAAACCTGATGTTATTTTCGTCAAAGCGGCAATCCCACCTCAAACTATTTAAGTAGAGAAATCTACTGATTTTCGTAAGAAGTAAGAAAGAAGTGAGATGAATGAGAAAGGGTGAACGTTTCCACAAGGAAAATGACAAAAAGTGATTTAGTTCACTTTGCTTTCTACGATTTCTAAGGTCGACAAAAAGGGACGCATTTCAATTCCTATCCAATTACGTGCGAAATTAGGTTTACTTGAAGGTAGGTTTGTCAAAATTATTTTCAAGAATGGCAGCCTGATTCTTATTCCTGAAAATTTTACAAGCGATGGTCAGAGTGGTGTAAAAGCTAGCACGCGAGTCCGTGAAGCTCGAAGACCGAGTGCGATTCCCGGCTCTGACCCAAAGGTGATAAAAAATGGAGGGAACAAAAATGACAATAAAAACTAAAATTGGTGATGTAGTTCATCAGAACATTCGAAGAGAAAGACGTTCAACAAATAATTGGAGTTTACCAAAGAGCGTTTGCTGAACCACCATGGAATGAAAGCTGGACTGACGAAGCTGTAACAGAGGATTTGCAGAATGCATTAAGACAAAATAATCCGATAATTCTCGTGGCAGAAAAAGATGGAAAATTAGTCGGATTTAGATGGGCATATGAGTTGCCAATGGATAAATTTCCATTCCTGAACGGGCAAATAGAAAGTGAAAAAACAATGTATGGTGACGAACTGGCAGTAGAAAATGAATATCGTGGAATGGGTATCGGAAGCGGTATGATGAAACTTTCTTTCGAACTTGCAAAAAAGGCGGGATACGATACATTCGTAGGTAGGACAGATGCAAACAGCAAAATGGTGCCAGTCTATAAAAGACTCGGTTACGAAGAAATGGATATACGAGATCCAAAGTATCCGAACAGATTTTATTTCATAAAGAGGTTAAATTAATTACAGGAAGTGAACTCAATGAAATTCCAGACGCCAAAAGGAACGAGAGACTTTCTTCCTGATGAAATGATTCGCAGGCAGTTCGTGATCAACAAGATACAGGAAGTTTTCGAGCGTTATGGTTTCGAACCTTTTGACACGCCGGCGTTTGAAGACTTTGAACTTCTTGCTGCAAAAAGCGGAGAAGATGTTAAGAGACAGATTTATGAGTTTAGAGATAAAGCAAATCGTCGACTGGGTCTGCGTTTCGATTT
>Ga0209542_10001143_pt1 | contig 63221 bp, 77 predicted proteins | sample RifCSPhighO2_01_FD_184028 | JGI IMG/M metagenome (GOLD analysis project Ga0209542, IMG submission 184028) | Soil microbial communities from Rifle, Colorado - Rifle CSP2_plank highO2_0.1 (SPAdes) (version 2) | ecosystem: Environmental > Terrestrial > Deep subsurface > Rock core/Sediment ...
GTAATTTTTTGGATCTGTGCAAGGGCGGACATGTTGCAAACACTAAAGCAATCGACCCGAATTCTTTCAAGCTGACTAAAATTGCCGGTGCCTACTGGAAGGGCAGTGAAAAAAATGCCATGCTCACCCGCATCTACGGCGTTGCTTTTGCAACACAAAAAGAATTACAGGAATACCTAAAAATGCAGGGAGAGGCCGAAAAACGAGATCATCGAATATTGGGTGAAAAACTCAAACTGTTCACCTTTTCCGATTTAGTCGGTCCGGGACTTCCTTTGTGGCTCCCGCATGGAACAGTGATCATTGATGAACTTGAGGGATTGGCTAAAGAAATGGAGACCAAGGCGGGGTATTTGAGAGTGCGAACTCCCCACATTGCCAAAGAAGTAATGTATAAAACTTCCGGACATTTGCCTTATTACAAGGACTCCATGTTTCCACCCATGATCATGGAAGAAAACGGACAAAAAACAACCTATTATTTAAAGGCCATGAACTGTCCGCACCATCATCAAATTTATGCAGCCGAAAAAAGAAGTTATCGGGACTTGCCGCTACGGCTTTCTGAATATGGAACTTGTTATCGTTACGAAAAATCAGGGGAATTATTCGGTTTGATGCGCGTGCGATCCATGCAAATGAACGACGCCCACATGTACTGCACTGAAGATCAATTTGCAAAAGAATTTTTGGGAGTTATTAAGCTCTATCTGGAGTATTTTAAAATTTTTGGCATTAAAAAATATATCATGCGCCTCTCTACGCACAGCAAAGAAGGGCTGGGAAAAAAATACATCAACAATTCCGCACTATGGAAAAAAACTGAAACGATGGTGCGCGACGTTTTAATTAAAGAACGAATTCCCTTTAAGGAAGTCGCCAACGAGGCGGCGTTTTATGGGCCCAAAATTGATGTGGAAATATTTTCGGCCATTGGCCGCGAATTTACTTTAGCCACCAATCAAGTTGATTTTGCCGTACCTGAACGCTTTGGCCTTACCTACATTGATAAGGACGGTAAAGAAAAAACCCCTATTTGTATTCATCGGGCGCCCCTTGGCACCCACGAAAGGACTATTGGATTTTTAATAGAACACTATGCGGGCAATTTTCCTCTTTGGCTTGCGCCCGTGCAAGTTGCCGTTATTCCTATTTCAGAAAAGCATGCGGAATACGCCAATAAAATCACGCAAACACTTACGGGTTACGGGTTGCGGGTTACGGATTACAACGATAACGAAAGTTTAGGCAAAAAAATCCGCCAAGCCGAAATGCAGCGCATCCCCTATCTTATTATTATTGGCGACAAAGAAATCCAAGCTAATGCAGTCAGTGTAAGGCAACGGGCAAAGGGTGATTTAGGACAAATGCCCATTACTGAATTTATCAATAAAATCAGTAAAGAAATCCGAGATAAAAATTAATCACAAACTCAACTGAATCTAGAATCTTGTATCTTGAAGCTGGAATAGAATACGGAATTCCAAATTCATCTATTCAATTCAAGATACCAGATACAAGATTCAAGATTCATCGTTTATGGCTGAACTATCCGAAGCAACAAAAAACTTAATTTTAAAATATGGACTTTGGCAAGCGTCTCTTAAGGTGAAAGAAGGCGCTTTGACTATCCACGTTGACGAAGTCGCCTTAAAGGTGGCTGCGTTTTACGAACACGTCCGAACCATTGTTGATTGGAAAGAAGAACACTTAATGCGCCGAGCCGCCATTATACGAAAATTAAAAAAAAGGTTCCAGGACCTGCCCCAAAATAGCACTTCACTACCAGGCATTGGCGAATGGCTGGTACTTGACCTTATCAGGGGAGGGTATTTTCCTAATGATAAAATTGAGGAATCAAAAATTCAAGAGGTGCAACACATTATTGATAAATATGTTTTCATCTTAAGAAACAATATTGAAAATAAAAAAACTGGGACGCAGTTGAAATATTATGACCAGCTTTTGGAAATTGCTTCCTGTGAGATAGAAGAAACATTGGCTCCATCACAAAAAGAAATAGCGCTGATTGATTACATGTTTGAAAAAATGAAAGAAAGGATCAATGTTAAAAAAGTCATTTATGAAAGAAATTTACTTAAACCCGAAGATAAAGATATTCAAATTTATATTGCAGTCCAGCAAGCCCTGTTTAAATTTGACGAACCGATTATTAGTTACAATTTAATACGCTATAAGTATCCTTCGTGGGACAACCCTTCACAGGAAGAATTATTTAAAATTTCGCAAAATATTGACACTATTTTGCACACCATTGAGACCGATTTAACATGCCCCTTGGCTAAAAAATTCTATAAAATCTGTGAGAAATACGATACGGCGTATTTGCTCATCGGTGATATTTTGGCCAAAGAAAATTTTGAAAAAATCAGTCAGGAAATTAACGACCCATCCATCCTTGAAGGATACATAAAAACCGCCTACCAAAAAAGATTAGTCGATTTAAAGGCCAAAATTAACCGAGCGGCAATATATTCTATTCTGTCAATTTTTGTCACAAAAATTTTAACCGTGATCGTTTTGCTGATTATTTTATCAAAGATACTTAGCCAAAAATTTGGCTGGCTGAGCTTGGTCATCGACGTCTTTATTCCTACTGCGCTTATGGCGTTTTTAGTGCTTAGCATCAAGCCGCCTTCAAAAAAGAATATCAACATTGTAGTTGTGGAAATTATGAAAATATTTTACCAAAAAGATAAACCCGACACCTATGAAGTAAAAATTTCCAAGAAAAAAGGGTTTATCACCACTGCCATTCTTTCCCTGATCTATCTTTTGGGAGCATGTATTTCTTTTGGATTTATTTTTGGCGTATTTAAATATATTGAACTGGATATGCCATCCATTGTTATCAATATGGTGTTTATTGCACTTATTTTATTTGCCGGAACCGCCGTGCAAAAACGCGCGAAAGAACTTACGGTAGAAGAGGAATCCGGAGGATTCTTAACATTTGCATCCGACATATTATTTTTGCCGGTAACGGGCGCCGGTCAATGGATGTCCAATAAATGGAAGCGCTACAACGCCTTTAGCGCATTTTTCAATGCCTTGATCGATATGCCATTTTCGGTGTTTGTGGAATTCATAGAACGCTGGAGGTATTTTATCAAGGAAAAGAAGGACGAACTATGATGAACAATTAACCATTAACATTTAACATTTGACAAGCCAACGCCCCTTCGGGGCGTTTTGGCAAAATAAAAATGAATATTCTTATTGTTATATTGGGTCCTACCGCTTCGGGAAAAACCGATTTATCAATTTACCTTGCTAAAAAATTTAATGGCGAAATTGTGTCCGCCGATTCACGGCAAGTGTACAGAGGCCTTAATATTGGTTCGGGTAAAATTACCAAAAAAGAAATGCAGGGTATTCCTCACCACCTTTTAGATGTGGCCAGCCCCAAACGGAAATTTACGGTTGCTCAATATCAAAAGTTAGCCCAAACAGCCATTAAAAAAATTCAGGCAAAAGGCAAGATCCCTTTTTTAGTTGGTGGAACCGGTTTTTATATCCAATCAGTGGTTGATGGTTTGGTAATTCCCGAAGTTAAGCCAAACTGGAAACTACGTAGAAAATTGGAAAAGAAAACGACTGATCAGCTATTTTCAATGCTCAAAAAACTGGATCCGATGCGTGCAAAATCCATCGACCCAAAAAACCCTCGAAGATTAATCAGGGCCATTGAAATCAATTTAGGAACTGGAAAACCAGTTCCTAAATTGCCCTTCCGAAGCTTTTTTAGCGAAGGAGGGTCAGTGCTACAAATCAGCATCAAGAGATCACCCGAGGAACTGAAAAAATCAATCCAAAAACGACTACAAAAAAGAATCGGGGGAATAATTAGCGAAGTTAGAAAATTACACCGCCAGGGACTCTCTTTCAAACGCCTTGAGGAATTCGGCCTTGAATACCGCTTTGTCGCACAATACTTACAAAGTAAAATTACCTACCAACAAATGCTGAATGGCATACAAAAAGAATCAGAACAATTCGCCAGACGCCAAATGACGTGGTTTAAACGGGACAAAAGAATTCATTGGGTTAAAAACAAAAAAGAAGCCGAAAAATTAATTAAAAAATTTTAAAAAAGGGTCTTCTGGCTAATAAGCCCAAAGACCCCCCCCGGCAATTATAAATTATTTGATAGTATGGATATCAATGAGCCGATCAACTCTCGCATCAAGTTCAGGATGCCACCCATGATATACTCGCCTACCCTTTTCTTTTACAATCTTTCTCCATGAGCAACGCCTGCCCAAGGGAACTTTTAGAATATAAGTCCCATCGGGCCCTTCTTTTAGGGCTCGACGAATTCCAACCAAAGTTCTAATCCTTTCCCAGCGCATCCACGGAAATGCAATAATTCTAAGATAATAAAGCTCCATACACTCTCCTTTTTGCGATAGAGTTACTACTTCATCACCTTTTTTAGTATTTCCTGCACTTGTTGTGGATTTGCCGTTCCGCGGGTTATGGCCATCACCTGCCCTGCTAAAAATTGCAGAGAATTTTTGTTACCTGCCGTATAATCAGCAACGGCTTTTGGGTTTTTAGAAATTACTTCTGTAATAATTTTTTCCAATTGTCCGTCATCTTTCATTTGACCCCAATTATTATCTTCCACGATATTTGAAGGGTCAACGCCGGTATTATACATTTCGGCCAGCACCATTTTTGCTACCTTGCTTGAAATTTCATTTTTATGAATCATTTTGATAAATTCGGCAAAATTTTCCGGCGTAATTTTAAATTCACTTTCATCAAATTCCTTACCGCTTAATAACCCTTGTACATCTGAAATGAGGTAATTTGATGCCAACTTGGTAATCTTTTTAAATTCCGATTTATTTTTTTGATCAATCCATTCATCAAGTTCAGAAATTACTTTTTCAAAATATTCACTCAAATCCTTTTGAGTTACAAAAATTTCTATTTGGCTTTCTTCTAACCCGTATTCTTTTTTAAATCTTTCTCTTTTATTTTCTGGCAGTTCTGGTATTTCCGCCTTTATGTTTGCAATATATTCCTTGGTAAAATGCATCGGCGGTAAATCTGGATCAGGGAAATATCGATAATCGTGCGCCGACTCTTTTTCCCTTTGGGAAAATGTAATTTCTTTTTTGTCATTCCAACCACGCGTTTCCTGGACCACCTTCTCCCCCGCTTCTAATAATTCTGTTTGCCTGGTAATTTCAAAATCAATAGCTTTTTCAACCACCTTAAACGAATTTAAATTTTTAATCTCCACTTTAGTGCCGAATTTTTTGGTTTTACTGACGCTAATATTCACTTCTACTCGCATTAATCCCTTTTCCATATCGGCATCCGAGGCACCTAAGTATTTAAAAATTAACTGTAACTCTTCGGCAAATTCCCGCGCCTCTTTGCCCGAAGTTACATCCGGTTCAGTCACCAATTCCATTAGCGCAGTCCCCGCCCGATTATAATTTACCAACGAATAGTCGGCGCCTTCGGGGTGGATAGAGCTTCCCGTATCTTCTTCTAAATGGATTCGCGTTATCCCGATTTTTTTAAATTTTAAATTTTGAGTTGGATTTTTGACTTTTGATTTTTGACTTTTGACTTCCCCTTCATCTTCAACTTGAATGTCTAGGTAACCATTAGAACAAATAGGCATGTCATACTGGCTAACTTGATAACCCTTAGGAATATCAGGGTAAAAATAGTTTTTGCGATCAAATTTTGATTCACTGGTAATGGTGCAATGCAAAGCCAAGCCGGCCTTAATAACCTTTTTTACGGCTTCCTCATTAGCCACCGGCAAGGTTCCGGGCTGGGCGGTACACACGGGACAAATATTAAAATTCGGCCGTTTTTCATCCGGATCATTTTTACAGCCGCAAAACATTTTTGACTTAGTATTCAGCTCGGCGTGTATTTCAAGGCCGATGGTTGGAGTGTATTTTGATTTCATTTAATAATGTTACCATGTGAATTTTTCCAAGAAAAGTATTGACTTTTTTTATTAATTATGTAAATATAGTTACTGGTGTACTTTCCACACTCTTCTCCGGAGGCAAAGATGCGAAGTTCCTTGAAAACTCTGGCTCTGGTGACAATCGTTTCGGCAACCATCGGCGGAGCAGTCGGGTTTACGGCGGGAATATTTTTCCGCGTCGATCAAAGCGCCAATGACGTCCATCCAATGGTCGTAGAGGCCATGGAGAAAATGAAGCAAAGAATGGAGCTTCAAGATGAACTCATTGAAGCCATCCAAAAAAACGTGGAGTTGAAAAGTAAAATCCCAGAGCAGTTCCAAGAAAATTCCGAACTACAAAACAAACTGATAAAATTAATGTCGGCTAAAATAAAAGATCATGACGATCTGCACAAACTGGCCATCAAGTACGCCGAAGAATCGGCGGCAATCATGAAAAAAATCGAGGAAAGAGTTCAAAAACTCGAAAAAGCCAAGGAGGGCAAGTGAAACCCAGCCCCGGGCGAACTGTGTTCGCCCGGGGCTTTTTATTTTCAGAAAAACAAGTATAATTATTTCCAGCACAAAAAAACTTGCGACTTGTTTCCGCTTCTGGAGCAAGAGCAAGTTTTTTTCTTCTGGAGGATTTTTCGTGAACCGCATCGTGCCGCTAGTCGCTCTGTTTTCCGGACTGTTTTTTGCGGGGGTCGCCATCGGTGACGAATCCACCAAACCGCCTGAAGTCAAAAGGGGTGAACCGATCGTCTTCAAGATGGTCGACTACGACGTGAAGGAGTGGCAGGCAAAGACCAAAACCGGCGCCGCTCCGTGGTTTAAGGTGGATGTAAAAAAGGGTAGTTGGTACGTTGACTGGGATGCACAGCGGCAACCATTCGACACCATCGTCATCCATCACTCCGACACCAAGCCGGACACCATTCCCGCTGACATCGATTCCGGTCAGAAGGAACGACTGTACGCGCCACGGTACCGCAGTGCCGATGATGACCCTTATGTGAAGGGTCTGACGATCCACAGCGGACATATCGTCGACGGAAAGGAGAAATACATCGGGTATCACCATCTCGTCTATGCAGACGGTAAGGTTACGACAGAACTTTCGCCGCTCGTAAAAATCGACGGCAAGTGGTTCGTTGACCACGTCGCCTGGCACGCCGGAAAGTGGTCGGTCAACTGCCGGTCCGTGGCAATCTGCCTCGTGGGCAACTTTTCCGAAGAATACGAGGAAGATGGTAAGAAAAAAATCCGTGAGCCTTCGGACGCTCAACTTCGTGCCACCGCTGGATTGATTGTCCACTATCGGACGTTCAATTCAAAAGCAACAGTCACCAGCCACGGCGACCACGCCAAAACAGAATGCCCGGGAAAAACCTGGTATCTGTGGAAGAAAAAAATCACAAAGGAATAAACAAACTGGCCCCGCTCGGATATTAATCCGCGCGGGGCATTTTTCATTTCATTCATTAATACCTTTTACTTTACCTCCAAAACCACAAACGAATAACGATAGGCGTTTTTTGGATCGGGCCCGTGGTCTTCTCTGCTTATTTCTTTCCAGTCCATCATGTTAAATTCAGGGAAAAACGTATCACCCTCAAATGGTTGGTGAATTAAAGTTAAATACAATCGGTGCGCCATCGGCAAAAATTGTTTATACACCGAAGCACCTCCGCATACCATTAATTCCTCGTCGTTTTTTGTTATTTCCAACACTTCATCAATTGATCGCGCCAAGAAACAACCTTCTGGCACTTGATAATTTAGGTCATTATTTAAAACAATATTTTTGCGCCCTAGTAATGGCTTTTCTCCAATACTCTTAAAAGTATTCAATCCCATGACAATGGTTTTGCCCAAGGTCTTTTCTTTAAAGTATTTAAAATCCGCCGGCAAATGCCAGGGCAAGCCATTATTTTTTCCAATAACCCTGTTTTCCCCTAATGCGGAGATGATTGAGATAATCATTTTACCTGAATCTTGAAGCTAGTATCTTGTAGCTTGAATAGAATAGATGAATAGAGAATTTCTCGTGCATTCATCATTCTATATTCTATTCCAGCTTCCAGATACAAGATTCCAGATTCACACTAAACTGCCATCGGCGCTTTAATGCTGGGATGATACTTATAATCCACCAGTTTAATATCTTCCATCTTAAAATCGTTAATATCTTTTATTTCGGGGTTCAACCACAGTTTTGGCAACGGATACGGATCGCGCGCCAATTGTTCTTTAACTTGTTCAAAATGATTTAAATAAATATGTGCATCGGCCAAAATAATAATACATTCATGGGCTTCAAGTCCTGTTACTTGCGCCACCATGGAAAGTAATAATGAATACGATGCAATATTAAACGGCACGCCTAAAAACGTATCACAGCTTCTTTGGTACATCATCAGTGACAACTTGTTATTTACGCAAAAAAACTGAAATAATAAGTGACACGGCGGCAATGCCATCATATCCAGTTCCGCCGGGTTCCAGGCACTGACAATCATTCGCCTGTCATGAGGGTTTTCTTTTAACTTTTTAATCACATTGGCAATTTGATCAATAGGAGTATCGTTGTAGGGCGACTTCCAGCTGCGCCACTGCACCCCATACACCCGGCCTAAGTCCCCATCAAATTTGGCCTTTGGCTTCCAGTAATCGGCATTGGCGTTTCCATCCCAAATGTGGCAGCCCATTTCGTTTAATTTTTTATTATCACTACTTCCGGACAAAAACCAAATCAACTCGGCTTTTACGGCCTCAAACGCCAATTTTTTGGTGGTCATGGCAGGGAAACCATCGGCCAGATTAAAGCGCATAGGCGCGCCAAATACGGCGCGAGAGCCCACCCCGGTCCTGTCAGGCCTGTCAACACCCTCATCCATGATTTTTTTTAGCACATCTAAATACGTTTTCATTTTTTAATTTATCTTTTCCTGAACTAATTTTTTAATTTTTTCTTGTATAACATTGATTGGCAAAAATTCTTCATCTTGCTGACAATCTATTACTTTAAATTCTTCAGGAAACTTTTTAGCAATTTCTATGTATGATTCTAATGTGTCAGCTAAATGCTGTTTGTCGGACTCATGGATATCTTGTTTTTTATCATCGCCCAAGTAAGCAATCCTTTTTTTTATTTTTTCCGGATCGGTTATCTTATTAGACATTTTCATCGAAAGTTCCGGGGAAATTTTTAAAATAAAAGTGTAATCAGGTCTTGGGATTTTAAAAATATTGTATTCCAAATCGTAGAGCCAATCAACATATTTTTCCCACTCTTGTTTATTATGGATTAACTTTCCACCCTGGTGCCCGACATTTGAAACAACGTACCTATCCGACACAACGATTTTCCCCTCATTAAGCCATTTTTTAATTTGAAAACCTGCATCATACCTATCGGAGGCAAAAAAAATAGATGACCGGTATGCCCCAACTTCTTCTGCTGTTCCATAAAGCCCTGTTAAATAATTTTCCAGCAGAGCGGCTGATTTTTTCCCGTATTGGGGGAAATCTATCTTTTCAACCTTACGCCCCTGATTTTTTAAAAAATCTGATAACAAATTTGATTGGGTTGATTTTCCCGATCCGTCAATTCCTTCGAAAACAAAAAAATTCCCTTTTGGCATAGCTATAATGTTAATAAATACTCGTTATACACCACCTGGATCCACGCCCCCTCGGTATTTTTTATATGCCCGGGAATGTCCTTCAAGTTCACCATTTCACCCTGCATTTTGTCTTTTTCTTTAATAGAAATTTCCGGGCTATCGCCGATAAAGTGGTATACCAGGCCCAAGTGCACCGACTCCACGGGTCGGGAATCATCATTTAAAATTCCCACTAATTTTTTTTCCAAAAAGTTGCCCCGGTATTCCACTTCTTCATTCCATTCACGCATAGCACCAGCTTCCAAAATATCCCCGTTGCCGCTATCAACTTGGTTAATATGCCCCCCCACCCCCAGCTGGTAACTATCCACCAACCTCTTCTCTCCGGCCCCTCCTAAATATTTATAAATAAAAAATTTGTCTTTGCAGCTAAATAACATATAGGGGATAATTTGCTGCCAAGATGGGTCGGTCTCCACATCTCCCCGACGCCTAAACTGGTAATTATTTCTTATTACATCTAAATAGTGTTCCGGCTTGTCTTTTTTCAACCCCTGCCATCGGCCATCTTTAAAAATAATATCGGCCGGAACCACCAGCACTTTTTCATCATCTTTGCTCATATTTTTTTAATTAATTCATACATCTTAACATGTATAGAATAAAAAACCATAGGTTTCCTAAAAAAACAAGCCAAGAAAAAAGGTATTCCCTGGCTTTTATTTATCAAGCTTTATAAATCAATCTGATACCAAAATTTGTTTTGACCTTTCCGATATCCTTCAGTAAATCCCGATCGCACAAACCCCATGTATTCATAGAATCCAATAGCCCCATCATTGTCTGTATTAACACACAAACTAATGTGCCCGCCCGGACCAATTTTATCAAATACCTTAAAAACCAATGCTTTTCCAATGCCCTTTCGCTTATCTAAAACATTAATCTGAACCATGTAGTGGGAAATAGCATCACCCATGTCTTCCATAATAATAAATCCCACAATAGATCCCCCTTCATCGGCAACATAGCAATAGAACGCCTCGCAATATTCAACTAATCGGAATTTATCCCTTCTTCTTTTTGAACTTGGAGGCCTTCCATCCATAGTAAGGATTTTTTCCAAGTCTTCCGTGGAGTAACTGCGAATATGCACTACATTCTCCTTTATTGTAAAAGAACCTAGGGGATTTGAATTACGAAAGAATTTCGTAATTCAAAGTTAGAAGATTAACGATTTTATGATATAAAAATCTTAAAAAATTAGCAAATAAAAAAGCACCCTACCGAAAAGTAGGGCGCTTTTTATTCTTATCCTTTTACTTCTATCATCATATTTCTTATAGCATCCTCAATAAATTTTTTACCATTGAAAAGAAAATTTATTTTCAAATTATCAAGTTCATTTTTTTCAACTATGATTATACTCCTACTAAAAATTATATCAATAATATTATTGAAAAAGAAAAAGCCCTGCAACACAACTGAAGTTGTAATCACACGGCTTACTGACGATCATTGCTTTGCTCGATTGACTTAGGGTTATTACTTACGCGGGAGTACAAATGCGCAGAGATAGTGCTTGTACCACTTGTCAGGACGCGCTCGCCAATTCTTAAGAGCTGGCTTACAACCATTGTTTTCAAGACAAAACACTTCGTCGCCTTCCATGGCGATAAGCAATCGCTCATGTTCGGGTTGGTCGTTGTACTGCAAACGCAGTTGTGGACCGACTTCATTCGGACAGAGCTCCAGGCCAAGTTCTTTGGCTTTGGCGTAGACTTGTTCGCGTGGAACTTTCTTTTCCGTGATGCCGAGCTTGGCGACAGAAATGAAGACAATGTCAATTTCTGCCTCATGTTCGACCACCGTGAAATTCGGACTCTGCATGATTTTTGTAGCAAAATCACTGACATGTGCGCCGCTTTCCTCGAGTGACATCAGAAAGTCATCGGCATTTTTCATCCCCGTTCCGAGCTTGATGGTCTTCATTGCCTTCCACGCCAACTTATTCATGACGCGCTCCTATGTTGTGGTTCAAGGCATGGCAAAGTTGCCATACCATGGCTAATAATATAATACTATATTATTATATATAAATCAATATTTTTAGGCGTGAAACTAAAAACAGACCAATGATCTGTTTTTAGTTTTATTTCTCTCATTTAACCTCAATCCCCATATATTTAGTCGCTCGGCAAGCTCGCTCCTTAGAAACCCTTGGTTTCTAACATCTCCATTCGCTCCGCTCATGGGATTGTTTTCCTTCACGGAAGGGAATCCTCCCTTCCGACCCATCCCTCAAAAAATATGGGCATCGAAATAAAATCAAGGGCCTTTAGCCCTTGATTTCGATGCCCATATTTTTTGCGGTTCCGGCAATCACTTTCATTGCCTGCTCAACATCAGTAGTGTTTAAGTCAGGCATTTTCTTTTCTGCAATTTCCTTTAACTGGGCTTTAGTGACTTTTCCGACCATTTTTTTATTGGGTTCACCTGAGCCCTTTTCAATGCCCGCGGCTTTTTTAAGTAATTCCGAAGCCAACGGTGTTTTTAATTTAAAGGTATAGCTTCTGTCTTTAAAAATGGTCACTTCAGCGGGAATAACAAAGCCCATCTGGTCTTTGGTGGCATCGTTAAAACTCTTGCAAAATTCTGCAATATTTAAACCATGCTGGGCCAACGCAGGGCCTACCGGAGGGGCGGGAGTTGCCTTGCCCGCCTGAATTTGAATTTTAACCACCGCTTTTATTTCTTTAGCCATAAATATAAGCGATCCGAATGATCCTAATACTTCATCCGAATGATCCTAATACGTCGTTACGTTATTCGGATAATTCGGATGTCATTCGTAGATTGGGATCGCTTTATGTAATTTTTTTAATCTGCAACGAGTCCAGTTCCACGGGCGTGTCTCGGCCAAACATATTGACCAGCACCTTAATTTTTCCTTTTTCCTGGTCAATTTCAGACACCTTACCTTCAAATCCTTTAAATGGTCCGTCCAATACCTTAACCGGCGCGCCAATTTCAAAGTCAATTTGAAATTCCGGCTCGCCGCTATCCATTCTCTTCATTAAGTCAGCGATATCGGCTGCTGACACAGGAATAGGCGTGGTTCCCGCCCCCAAAAATCCGGTTACCCGCGGCGTGTTTCGGACAACATACCATGATTCGTCGTCCACAATCATTTGCACCAATACATAGCCCGGGTAAATTTTTTCGTCAACGGTTTTTCGTTTTCCGTTTTTAATTTTTATCTTTTTTTCTTTTGGCACGATCACATCAAAAATCTTATCTTCCATAGCCAAACTCTCAATCCTTTGTTTAAGGTTTTTTGCAACCGCATCTTCATACCCCGAATAGGTGTGAATTACGTACCAATTTTTTTCTTGTTCTATGACTTGCTTCGGCATTTACCTTCGCAGAATTACGCGGAATCTTACGCGGAATTTCGCGGAAACGGTTCCGCGTTGTTCTGCGTTAATTTCCGCACAGTTCCGCGGGATTTATTTAAATATAAAACTCTTCAATACAGTTGAAAAACCATAATCCAAACCGCCCAAAAAGGCGGCCACTATAATCGTAACAGCCAATACAATTAAGGTATAACGCAACACCTCTTGCCTGGACAACCAATTGGTCTTGCGCAATTCAACATATACTTCTTCAAAAAACACTTTCACTTTTTGAATCATTTTTACTTCGTAAAAATCGCAGATATTCGCAGATAATACGCGGATTTACGCGGATACGATTACGTAATCTGCGTTTATCTGCGTTTCATCCGCGTTAATCCGCGAATTTTATTGTTTTACAATAAAATTGGTTTTTAAAACGGCCTCGTCGGCCGCTTATGTATTAAATTCATCATAGCCGATTCAAGATTACAAGTCAAGAGTTTCATATTTATATGTTTCATATTTATAAAAAGGGGCTACCAGCAAATGATTACTGGTAGCCCCACGACATTTTGACGGTATACCCAATTAAGCGCTGGGTACGATATACAGTGGTTCGACTCGGCAGTCCAAACCCAGAGCCATATCGATCCAAGAACTGATGGCAGGACGGATCAGTAGCATGCCCCGTGCTGCACAACGGCCAGAAGAGTTCCAAGCATCTCCGATTTCCTTTGGCGAACTGCCATAGGAAACGTCTGAGTATCGTTGTGCTCCTTCGATCACGAGTTGGACGACCCATTTCCCGTCGCGTTGGAGCTGGGCTTTTTCGATTTCCAGAAGTTTGGTGCAAATAGAACCATTTTTGAGAAGAGCGAAACAGGGATCGCCATTGAGCACATGTGCCTGCAGGCAGTACCAGTGGTTATTGTCGGGAAGCGTTGTTTTGCCTTTTGGTGAAAGCATCTCTTCCATCGCCGCGACCACTCCAAACAGTGCGTTGACTTGCTCGCGAGCGATGCCGACGAACGTACGAACTTCCTTCATCTTCTCTCCTTGGGGACTTTTATCCCTTGAAAGGTTGGAACGCTCTTCAGCCGACGTTTGTCGAGCAATATGAAGAACTCCGCTAAGAATACATCAAAAGTTAAATTGTGTCAATTGATTCGGGGGCGCGGTAACTGCTCACTGGCCAAGCCGTCATTGCGAGGCCAGTCAGCACTTTTGCAGAAAAATGGACGATCGTCCATTTTTCTGCAAAAGTGCTGACTGAGCGAAGCAATCTTGATTCAATATTGAGATTGCCACACCGCCTGCGGGCGGCTCGCAATGACCAAATCAGGGGAGTTACAAAACAGTGCTGGAGGTTATAGTTTATACCTCAAACTCCCCTCCCATGCTTGGAATATTAATTTCCAACAACGGAAATTCTTTTTGTGCCAAATTTTTAAACACCGCGGCCTTTGGGATTTCGGTATGCACTAAAAATATTTTTTTAAGCCCGCTAACATGGGCTGCGTAACTTAGTAAATCCTTTTGGTCGGCGTGAGCGCTTAATTCGTCCAACGTAATCACTTTTGCCTTTGGCGCATACTCTTGGCCGAAAATCCTAACAGGACTTACTCCTTCCTGAATTTTCCTACCCAAGGTATTTCCCCCCTGGTATCCGGTAATTAAAATGATATTATTCGGATTTTCGATATTATTTTTTAAGTGATGTAAAATCCTACCACCTTCACACATGCCCGACCCGGCAATAACCATATAGGGCCCTTCTTTGCGGTTAATGCTCTTTGATTCATCAACCGAGGCCGTAGTAATTAAATTTTTAAACAAAAACGCTGACTCCCCCTTTTCTCCAAAGTCCTCCCAAAATGCTTCATCAAAATCGGCTGTGTAACCCTGAAAAACCCTGGTAATGTTTTTTGCCAAAGGACTGTCAACAAAGATCGGCAACGCGGGAATTTCTTTTTTATTAATCAGTTTGTGCAACACATATAATAATTCTTGGGTTCTGCCTAAGGAAAACGCCGGGACAATAATTTTGCTGTTATTTTTTACAGCTTCGCTAATAATGCTTTTTAAATTACTTTCTAAATCCGCCACCGGTCGATGGATTTTGTCTCCGTAGGTGCATTCCATAATTAGGGCTTGGGCCGGTTCTTGCACAAATTCCGGGTCCCGTAAAATGGGTAAAAAATCCCTACCTAAGTCACCCGTAAACACCAGGCGCTTGGTAACACCATCCTCTGTTATTTCCAGCAACGTCACCGCCGATCCCAAAATATGCCCCGCATCGTAAAATTTAAATCGAATATGTTCATTAAGCTGCGTCCACCGCTGACTTAATCTAAAATATGGCACGGGCGCAAAATGGCCAAACGTTTTTTTGACATCTTGCTCGGTATAAATCGGCTCAATGGGATTTTCGTCTTTTGGAAGATGTTTATTGTAATGCCGGGAGTCCTCTTTGAAAATATTGGCCGTGTCTTCCAAAATAAATTTAGCAATGTCAGCCGTGGGCGCTGTACAATATATTTTGCCCATAAATCCTTCTTTGACCAGCACCGGAATCATTCCGCAGTGATCCGCGTGGGCATGCGAAAGTATCATGGCATTGACGGTGCCGGCTTCAAACGGTAATTTCTTATTTAATTCGTTGGAAATATTGCGCTTGCCCTGGTGCATCCCACAATCCAAAAGCAGGCGATAGTCACCGCTTTCTATCAAATATTTAGATCCCGTTACCTCTTGCGTTGCTCCAAAAAAAGTTATCCTCATTGCTTTACTAGACCTGTCCCTAAATATGCAAAGCATATATCATCGCTCGTTCGGCAAAAGAGAAATGCGTTTCTCTTTTACCTCTCTTACTCAGATATAAGATTTTACTGCAAATTCCATATTTTGGCCGAAAATTTGCTATAATGTTTCGGTCAAGATGTGGGTAAATTTGTAGCAACAAATTTCCCCATCTCCGGGCCTGGAGGCAAGCCGAAAAATTCTATCAAATTTCCAGCTCAAAATCTGTAATTTTCGTAACAAATCTTATTTAGGGACAGGTCTATTATAGCAAATAATTAGTAAGAAAAAAGGTCTTTGCTTGGGAGTAAGCAAAGACCCTGATTGGCTCCGAGGTCACGGAAGTTGGAGCAATTCTTTGACGACATTGCTCATTTCCGGACTCACCTCAATGGAGATATTCGGGTCGCCATCGTGGCCGGTCCCGGGACACGGAATGTTAAGATACACATTCCCGTCGTCCCGTCGCCACGAAATGTACTTCCCTTGGAAGGCAGAATGAGCCCCGTAACGCTCAATCAGCCAATCGTCACTGGAGCCGGTTATTGGCGCAAGGCCGAAGGCCGCCGCCAGTTCTTCGGTGGTGAAGAATACCTGGCCCTCGGTCCTTTCGTTGCGCGAATAGACGACGCGCCATGTGACCAGCCATCCGTCAAACACGGCGGATTCGGCCGGCAAAATGCCAAGAAATGCAGCGCTACCTGAAATACGAAGAGACTTTTGTTCTCTGTTCAACCTTCCCGCATACATTTTCATGCCATGGTGGTGGAACCAGTCAGGGAACCCCCAGGGCGAGAGTTCCGGATTCCGGGCCACATCGGGAATCTTCATTTCCATCAGCCGCTCCTTTCGTGAAAGCAGGATGTTTTCGACCCACCTTATTATTTACCCTAAAACCGCCATAAAATCAATATCCAATCAAAAATCGCCCTACGGCGATTTTTTGGTTGCATAATTTTAAAAACCCATTCCCGAGTCCATCATCTTCTTAGCCAGAGCCAGCCAAATAGGTAAAGATCGTTGCGAAAATGGAATATTTTCAAGCGAAAATTTATAAAAATGAAAAGGTGTATCAGCTATGTCGATACGCCGATGAGTTTTTGGAAATTTGCAGCTAAAAGATTACATTTGCAGTAGATCTTTACCTATGCGGCTGGCTAAAGTTTTCTGAATCTCTTGACGGGCCATGTTGAGGCAATGCTTCAACACCTCTTGTTGGTCGGTAATACTCAATTCGGGATTTAATTTAATTACCTCTACCTCAAAGTTACCGTTAATGGTTACCTCTACTCCCCTGTCATCAAACGTCAGGCGTTCTTTTTTAAAAGAGTCCTGAATCTTTTTTAACTCGTGTAGTTTTTTTAGATTATCGAACATACGATAGTAAAGTTAAAAGGAAAAAATCAAAAGGCAAAATTTCAAGTAAAAAGTTAAAGTTAACAACTAAAACTTTTTACTTTTGAATTGTACTTTTGCATTTTACCTTTTGAGTTTTGAATTATTTTTATCTACACATCCAAATTCTTCACGCTCTTGGCGTGCGTTTGTATGAATTTTTTTCTTGGTTCGACTTCTTCACCCATAAGTATATCAAACGTCTTGTCGGCTTCGTGGGCTTCTTCAACTTGTACTTGCAACAATAACCGATTTTCCGGGTTCATGGTGGTTTCCCACAGTTCATCGGAATTCATTTCCCCCAAACCCTTATAACGCTGCAAATTAACACTCCCGCCGCCCAGATTTTTTACCATCGTATCACGTTGCTCCTCGGTATATGCATACTGCAGCGATTTTCCGTGCTGAATTTTATAGAGCGGCGGTTGGGCAATATAAATGTAACCGGATTCCATAATGGGTTTGAAATATCGGTAAAATAACGTTAATAAAAGCGTGCGAATGTGGGAACCATCCACATCAGCATCGGTCATAATAATAATCCTATGATATCGCAAATTTTCTAAATTAAAGTCCTCTGAAATGGCTGTTCCCAAAGCAATAATGAGCGATTTTACTTCTTTGTTGGCCAGCATTTTATCCAGCCGTGCCCGCTCCACATTTAAAATTTTTCCCCGCAAAGGCAAAATCGCCTGGAACCTGCGATCTCGCGCCATTTTACTCGAGCCTCCAGCTGAATCCCCCTCAACGATATACAATTCCGATTCTTCCGGGTTTTTCGACAAACAATCCGCTAACTTTCCGGGCAACGCCAAGCCCTCTAAAATACCTTTTCTTAATACGGTTTGGCGCGCCGCTTTGGCCGCCAAGCGCGCCTTGGTTGCCAGCAAGCAATTTTCAATAATAGCCCTGGCGTCGGTTGGGTTTCGTTCCAGGTAATCAGTCAACCCTTCCATGACCGCGTCTTCCACCGCTCCTTTGGCTTCGGGGTTGCCCAATTTGGCCTTGGTTTGGCCTTCAAATTGCGGATTGCGTATTTTCACCGATACTACAGCCGTCAACCCTTCCCTCACGTCATCTCCCGAAAAATTCTCATCTTTTTCCTTCAAAAAATTCTCGCGGCGCGCATAGGCGTTTAAACACCGGGTTAATGCTGACCTAAACCCCGAAATGTGCGTACCACCTTCGGGAGTATAAATGTTATTGGCAAATGATTGTTCGGTGCATTCCATTTCTTGAGTATACTGAAAAGCCACTTCAATGGCCACATCTTGTTTTTGAGTATTGATGGCAAAAATATTTTGATGGCGAGGCGTATTTTGCATTACCAAGAATTTTACAAAACTGCCAACGCCACCTTCAAAATAAAAAGTATATACTTCGCCTTCCTCGCCCGCCGAAGCCTTGGCGGAGGAGGGTTTACGTTCATCCCGAAAGATGATTTTTACCCCACGAGTCAAATAGGCCTGCTGGCGCACATGGTTTAAAATTTTCTTGGTATCGTATTTTATTTCAGGGAAAATTTTGGGGTCCGCATCAAAGGTAATCGTAGTCCCCGATTTTTTGGACTCCGCCACTTTTTTTACCCCACCTTTTGGCACGCCGCGGAAATATTCTTGCTTATACACACCCCCATCGCGGTGAATTTCGGCTTCCATAAATGTGGAAAGTGCGCACACAACCGACACGCCCACGCCGTGCAAACCACCTGACACCTTGTACGCATCCCCGCCGAATTTTCCTCCAGCGTGCAGCGTAGTCAATACCGTTTCCAGGGTTGATTTTCCGGTATCAGGGTGTTTTTCCACCGGAATACCTCGGCCGTCGTCAGACACGCTTACCCGGTTATTTTCCATTAGCACAATTTCAATACTTTTGGCATAGCCGGCCATTGCTTCGTCCAAGCAGTTGTCAACAATTTCCCAAATTAAGTGGTGCAAGCCATCAAGTCCGGTTGAACCAATATACATTCCTGGCCTTAGGCGCACCGGCTCCAAACCCTTCAGCACTTGAATATCTTTGGCACCATACTCCCCTTCTTTGCGCACTTTCTTTTCGGCAATCGGTTCCATCTTTGGCTTTTCCTTGTCCGCCAAAGCTTTAGCGAAGGAGGATTCCACCACTTCAGTTTTTCTTGCCTTCACTTCCCAGGGCTTGGCCTTCTTTGCCACACTGGAGCCCTTGGCAGCAGCGGGTTCAATTTTTTTGGCAGCCGAAACCGACTCATCTTTTTTTACCGTTTCCTTTTTTACCTCTTTTACCACCTTTTTATGCTTTTTATCTTCCGCGTCTTTGATTGTTATTTTCATTGTTTGTACGAATAATTAGTTATTTTTGCCCCGATTTTCTGCGTCCTGATATCGCTTTAAGAACTCGAAAATATGTGAAAAAGAAGCAATAATATTTTCTGCTACATCGGTAATTTCCTTTTGTTTTTCGATGTTTAAAGTAGGATAGATTTCAGAATATTTTTCTAGATAAGCGAGTCCACTCTGACAATGGCTTTTTTGTGCATCAACTGGTTCAGGCACTTGCACCACACTGACGACCATTGCCCAATTATCCAAAAGTAATTTAAGTATTTGCATAGCATTGCCTCTATTTACCTTATTTTCATGTTCCATTGCTTCTTGAAATTTATTACCCGCTGATTCATTTGATTCTGGCATAGTTTTAAAATTAATTAATAGTATTAAAAAAAATCTAGCTAAAAATTATTTAATTTATTACAATAAGCTAAATTTTACCAATGCACTTTTTACTGTTTCTTCGCTTACCTCAAACCCTTTCTTATAAACAACTTCTTCTTTATAATTTATGCCTTCAAAATACGATAACTGGCTTCTAAATAATTTCTCATTAAACTCGTTGCCAAAAATTTCTTTGGCTTTTTTGTTAATATCGTTTACCGAATGATGATTTTTAATAATAAAATACAAATCTACATAATCTTTCCATTTCGCCCGGCGCCCCAGCGCGTACGCCTTCATAGCGGCCAGCGTAATAAGATCGGGTAATTTTATGGTATTCTCAAAATTTTCTGAAAAAGTAATTGGAAACGGGTAATGGAAAAAGGTAAATCTGACACCATCTATAATTAACGTGAATTGCCCTTTTTCATCTCTCACGATTTCATTGATTTTTTGCCTTCCGATAATTTTTTTTCTTACCTTTGAGTTTTCGAATTCCTCCAAGGAAAATAAATCAAAATCAATTGATTCCCGGTGTCCAATATACAATGCAATGGCGGTTCCACCCACCATGCCAAAATTCTTTGAGAAACTGGCAACCAACTCCAAAAGCCCGATTTGTTCTTTTGTTAAAATTTCACTGTGCATATTTGTTAAAGTACAAGTTAAAATAGTTGACTATTTTGGGACCATAATTCAATCTTGATCCCGTGGTCTGTTTTCTAAAAATTTCAGCCACTCTTTTTATACCTGCGATTTTAATCAATGTTTGTACATCGTCCCAATTGCCATAATTTAAGGTATGCTCCACAATCGATTCCAGGGGTAAATCTTCCGGATTTTTAACATACCAAACAAGGTATTTTCTGGCCTTCATAAACTTTTTTAAATCGTCTTTTTCTTTGATGCTTAGTTTCATAATAATTAGTGAGGCGAATAATCCGAATCCACATCCGAATGTTCCGAATAACATTAACGTATTCGTATCATTCGGATGTCATTCGTAGATTGGGATCGCGTACCTTAATTTTACCAAATTCTCTGGCCACCAGCAACCATTGACTCTTAGCTCTTTTATGGCATGAAATGGGAGCTTGGTGAATAATGCCTAATACCACCTCTATTGTCATCCCCGCGCAAGCGGGGATCCAGATTCTCAAACAAAAACACTGGATTCCCGCAGAGACGGGGCGCTTCGCGCCTCGCGTCTGGCCGCGGGAATGACACGGAAGAGTTATTATTCATCAATCTCAACGGTAAAAACTTGACGTAACTCCATGATTGATATAGGATAAGAAAGTAAAGTTTCACCTAGCTCTTTTCATGAAAGGCGGATACTATGACTCTTGATGAAATTCCGGTGTACAAAACTTATGCCGTAATCCTTGATAAATTCATCGTGGCAGAACTGACAGATACCGGTGGCCGGAAAAAAATCGTGGTACGAAGCGGATGGCACGGTCACAGCGATCTTGCCGGTTTCCTGCAGGATGAATTAGACGATAGCAATATTTATCCTAAGATAATCGGCGGCGGAAAAATCATATTAGATCCCGCAAGACAGAGCGTTGAAATATACGGAGAAAGTACTAGCTATGGATCCGAACCAAACCGCCAGACAACGGTCACAATAATTCAAGCGGCCTACCCGGGATTCCAGATCACTTCAGGTTCGTGAAATTAATCACCCCGTAATTATCTAATTGCGGGTTTTCTATTGAAAAAAATTATCTAATTACCGCTCCAAACTCTTCTTTCGTTTTCTCGGTAATCTTATTGTGCATTTTATTTACCTCTGCATCAGTAAGGGTTTTTTCCAAAGACCGATACACAATATGAAACGTGTAAGATTTTTTGTCCGCGCCGAATTTTTCGTCGTTTTCGTATTCATCCATCAGCTTTACTTCTTCAATTAAATTTTCCCCTAAATCACGCACCAGTTCGTAATAATTATTCAAATTTACGGACTTGGCAATAATAAACGAAATGTCGCGGCTGATGGGCGGATATTTGCTCACCTCTTGGTACTTGCTATTAATATCTTTAAATTGGCTGGTAATGCGCGGGTCCCCTGACCACAAAATTCTTATATCTGGAATCTCCATTTTTATCATCGCCAGCCTATCTCCGAATCCAAATGCCCAACCATTATATACTTCTGGATCTAAACCAAAGTTTTTCAATACTTGCGGATGAATAAGTCCGGCACCATTTACTTCCAGCCAATTTCCGTTAAATTTAATATCCATTTCAACCGATGGATCAGTGAAGGGGAAAGAATCAACCAAAAACTTATATTCAATATCTTGTCCAAAAATGCTTTTTGCCATATCAACCTGAACATCTTCCAAATCTTTCCGAGTAATAACTTTTTGTGATTTTTCACAAATATATAATCCGTCAATTTGATGAAATGCCGGAAAATGATGCCTGTCAATCTCATCTTTGCGAAATACAATTCCCGTTGAAAGGGCTGCAACATACCCTTCTTTTCTGAGTTTTTCCAGGACTTCTGGATCTTTCAAATAAAATGACCACATAACCGTCATTTGTGTCCTTAAAACATATTCATCGGCAACGTAATAAGTATCTGTTTCTCTTCTGCTTGGATGATCTTTTGAGGTATTTAAAAGATCAAAGTTTTGCTCAACTGTCACTATTTTGGGGAAATCAACTAAATCAAAATCTTTGAATCTTGGTAGTTTCAATATTTGATCAAACAAAATTTTTACGGGAGAATTCTCTTTTTTCGTTAAATCCGGAAGCATTAAAAGCTTCTTAATTCTTTCGGATTTGATATCGTTTTTTCCCTCCAAGTCCGCGATTAATTGCCTTTCCCTGTCGTTATTGATAACAATATGTTGCTTCATGTATCTTTATTTTATCAAAAATAAGACGTAAAATCAACCCCAAAAAAGCAGTTTTAACGCTTCAGATTCCAAAACATTAAAACCGCCAAAAAAAAGAGGTACGGAAACCGTACCTCGCATAGAATCACGAATAACTAACGGATGAGACCCTCTCTGCGGGCCTCATTATACCGCGCTAATCGTTCTTCCTCTTCTTGATCGTGCCGCAGATCCTCGGCCAATTGCTGCAATCGCTGCTGTTGACGCACGATCGGCCGATAAGTAATTCCCAGAATGTCCAAAACCTTTCCTTGATCTAAACCATCCAAGATCGCAAGAATGGCTTCGCACTTGAAATGGGGGCTTATTTTACCCGCCATAATAATGGTCCTGATCGCGTCTTCGGTGGTCATGGAAATTCGCCTTTCCAAAAGAGTTAAAGCAAAGAACACACGATTATCAATAGCACTATATTTTAAATAAGTCAATAATTTTGGTGCTGTTTTGGCGCTGTTTTGAAACATTTTTTTTCGTCGTCATTGCGAGCCCAAGATAAATAAAATACCTTGGCCTTTAGCCACGAGCGAAGCGTAGGTGGTTGGCAATCCATGGTGAATACACTCATACCATAGATTGCCACGTCGCCTGCTGGCTCCTCGCAATGACGAGGTGTGAGGGGTTGGTACCCGAAAATCGTTCCACCTCTAAAAAATTTCTATAATTTTAATGAAGGAAGTGACTGGAGGCAATACCCTGATAAATTTTGCCTCAACTTGACCCTCGCCATTGGGAGAGCCGATAATCACCACCCGATCATTTATTTTTATATCAAAAAAATTCATATTCCCCACATTATTCCTCATGATGGTCTCTGTTGAAATGACCACGATTTTTTCCATATTATCTTGATCTTTGATAATTAGATTATTAGTGTAAATACCGATAACTACGCCAAAAATTCCGTGGCCGCCCATTAAATTACTATTCGGAAAATTATCTAAAAATCCACCCTGCGGGCCGCCAAAATTACGGTGATAACTATTGAGCCAACGGAAAGAAAATTCCGCCCGTTTCTGCCCCACCCAAATACCAACCGAAAACACTCCCATGACAAAAGCAAAGCCAAAAAGTGCCACGATAAGCACTTTTAAGACATCGAAGTATTTTTGGCGATCGGCTTGGTTTTCCATAAATATTGAAAGAATTCCCCTTTTTTGTGAATGAATAAACGAAGAGTAAATAATAACAAGGCCACATTTACGGCAAACACTACTAAGGCAAGCATTGGCAGCGACTCGGCAATGGATAATAAAAAATCCTGCCAGAAAGAAAAAAATAACACCCCGTTTTCAAGCGCGGCGGATAAAAAATATCCGATAGCCGATCGATTCCATGCGCCTATCAGTACCGCCAGCGAAAAGGGCAGAGCCCCTAAAGATACGCCAAAAATAACGATAAAAAAACACAGGACTCTCCTGGATTGCCGGTGCTGCTCGGCTTGTTTAATTGCCAAAATAATCCCATCAAAAACCCCTGCGGGTACCTGTGCGGGCACATAAGGAATATGATCTGGTAGAGGTGGCATGGAGTGGTAAGCCATATTATCAGTACTAAAATACCGATATATATTGGTGCAAGAGAGGCCCTACGAATAAGGAATCGTCTTTTTTAACAACATAACCCCTCGCCGATGCCGGCTTTTGACGGTATTAATAGAGGCCTCTAATTTTTCGGCAATTTCCCTGAAATTAAAACCACCATAATAATACAGCGACAAAATGGTTTTGTATTTGTTTGATAACCTTCCGATGCCTTGCAAAAATTTCTTTTTTTGTTCTAGTATAGCGGATGCCTGGTCGGGCAAGACCGCGCCGTCTTTTAATACTTCAGTTAAATAGTTTCCACCGTCTTCTTTTTCAAACTGGGAAAATGGTATGGATTTTTTCTTTTTTAAAACGTCAAAAGTAGTATGCTTGGCGATCGTATACATCCATGATTTAAAATTTTTAGTTGCGTCTATTTTTTTGACGTTTTTAAAAACCTTCAAAAAAACCTCCTGAGTGATATCCTGGGCAACATGGTCATCGTGCACATACCCCATAATAAACGCGTACATTGCATTCGTGTAGCGTTTGACTAAAAGCTCAAATGACCTTTCGTCACCTTTTAAGTACCTTGCAATAAGTTCGTGGTCGGATAATTGATTAATCATACTTATTTAACCTATTCAATAAAAATTAATGCAACCATGGCTAATACTCCAAGAGCTACGGCAATAATTTGAAACAAAGAATACGTTATTTCTTTGGTCTTATGGAGTTCAGGAATTAAATCGGCAACGGCAATATATATAAATCCACCGGCGGCAATTGGCAAAATAAATAAGGTAAAACCTTGACTTGATTCGCCTAATATAAAAGCAATAACAACTCCTACTAGGGCGGAAAGTGCCGAAAGGAAATTGAGCCAGAGGGCGCGTTTTTTAGTATACCCTGAATGCAACAGCACGGTAAAGTCCCCAATTTCCTGGGGAATTTCATGGAACATTACCGCCACCGTGGTGGCAATTCCCAGGGGAATACTTACCATGAAACTTGCCCCAATAACAATACCATCTATTAAATTATGTACGGCGTCTGAAAAAAGCACCAAAGGGCCCACTGGATTAATGTGCGCCTGGCGCAAATCTTGACCATGGTGATGCCAGTGAAGAAATTTTTCCAAAATAAAAAAGATAAGAATTCCGGCAATAATTAAAACGCTTATAAGGACAGGGTGAAAATCGCTTTCCAGCGCTTCCGGAATAAGGTGCACAAAAGCATCTCCCAGTAATGCTCCCACGGCCAAACTGATAAAAATAAAAATATATTTTCGTAAAAATATCTCCCGCAAAGAAAGAACCAAAATGCCAATCAAAGAAATCATGCTAACCACTAAAACGCTTACGAAAGCATACGTAAAGGGTATAATCATTATGGATTAGAATCTTGAATTTGGTATCTGGTATCTTGAATTGAATTTTGAATTTAGAATGTGAAACATGTATTCATTATTCTGTATTCTTTTTATTCTATTCAAGAGACCTGTTGCGTATTAAGGATTTACTGCAAATTGCATATTTCGGCCACAAATTTGCTATACCTAGTATAATTTGTCGCTCGTTCGGAAAGGAATAATTGCGATTTTTCCTTTCCTCTCTCGCTTAGCACATTATAATTTTTCGGTCAAGATGTGGGTAAATTTGTAGCAACAAATTTCCCCATCTCCGGGCCCTCTAGGCAAGCCGAAAAATTCTATCAAATTTCTGATCCAAAATCTTCAATTTTCGTAACAATCCTTAATACGCAACAGGTCTATTCAAAATATGGCAAAGGTCGAGTTATAATATGCAAAAATATATTTAAATTTAAAAAATAGACCTGTTGCGTAATAAGATTATATGCGAAACGCAGCAATTTTTAGGTAAAAAATCAGAAAAATCTGGAGGTTTGCCCAAGGGCAAGCCGACAGATTTTTATGGTTTTTGAACGAAAATTGCAAGTTGCAGCGTAAATCCTTATTACGCAACAGGTCTAATATCATGGAAAAAATAAATAAGTTATTGAACATTAAAAACATTTTATTGCTTTCAGTGTTGGTTTTTTCTTTGCTGGTATTTGTTAATCCCGGTATTCTTTTTGGACAAGCTGCGCCGCAAAAAGAAATCTGCAATGGTGTGGACGACAATGGCGATGGACGGGTTGATGAAGGGGTAAATTGCGACCATTATCTAAGTTATCTTATCGACAAATCTATTAATCCGGTTAACGTTGTTTTGCGCGATCAATTTATTCAACCCACGGATTTTCAGGCGGTTTCCATTGAGCGGCTCTTTAATCCGGCGGTAAAAACTCACGGAGGCATAAAATTCAAAGCAAGCAGACCAGACCTTCACTACTTGGCCTATAGAGTCAAAACCCCTGCTACATTCACGCCGCGCTCCGTGATTATAGAAAACCAATTTGAGCGTAATGTTATATCAGTCACCAATCCTCGGTACTTATTGACTCCAACCGGTAAACGGAAAATAGGCATTACCGACCAAACACTTTCTTTAATGCCCGTATCAGCGGCTAAGAAATTACTTGAAGCAGTTGCGCCATCGATTCCGAAAAATGCCAATCATTACCTTTGCTATGATATAGAGCCCTACGATGTTTCTTTGGCGGCGTCTGTGAAAGATCAATTCCAAAATAGGGGATTTGAAGTGGTCCGGGCGCGTTATTTTTGCAACCCCGTAGAAAAAATGCATAATGGAAAGGTGAGTGAGATTATTGATAGAAATAACCATTTGACCTGTTATGAAGTGATTCCCCATAACAAGGTGAACCGAAAAGTGGTGACCCGCGATCAATTTGGGGCGAAATTACAGACCGCAATTAGGACGGAAGAAATCTGTGTTCCAACCATTAAAACCCACATAGATGAACCCGTCTGCGTCCAGCCCGATGATCAGGGTACGGCCGTTATTTTTGCCAGTGACAAAAAATTCCAAACCACCGACGGCCACTTGGTTGTTATTCAACCATCAATGGGATCAAATGGCCTGACGGCCGACGGCATCCTCATGAGTGGTCCCGATACGGTTATTAATCGAGGTGGCAGTCCATCTGAAGGGGAAACATATACATTTGAAACCGAAATACTCCAAATGTCGCTTTCAAGCGGACGTGTTTTGAATGTTCCCATGAACGGGCAAATAACCACAGAGCCGCGTACGCCCGGCGAGGCAATTCAGTCCTTTGATACTGAAATGTTGCAACTGCAAGGGCAATTACCTCCAGGCGACCCTGACTTTGATTTGCTGCGCATTACCGCAGGGAGCGGCTTTGGCCTGCCAAGCCCTGGCCACACGACGCTCACGCGTAGCGGCACCAAGTACTGGCATGTGGACAGCTTTTTTGACATCACCTACCGCATTGATTTTGTCGGCGCTCCTGGCGGAGCATACGCGGGTATGAGCGGCTCAACCACCGCCACCATCAGAATGCAGGGCTCTTGCTCAATGCCGAATTCATAATGGTTTATCGCCAATAGTATCGATAAAATTAATAAAGGATACCAGTGCCTCACTAATATAATTTTGAACCCTGGTTCAAAATTATATTAGGGCGCTTCCGTAAATACCTTCCCCAAAATTAGGTTCAATGCGCCCTGAATATCAGTACTGTAATTGAGCAAAATCTTGAGCCCTACCTTGGGTAGGGCGAAGGACTTTGCGATTGAGTAGTGCTGATAGTCAGGGATGCGGTGGGCGTAAGATGGGGAAGCTATTTACGGAAGCGCCCTTAGTGAGGCACTGACTCGAGGCACAGACTTCTTGAGTAATCCTGTGCAATAGATCTGTTGCACAATATGTTTTGCATATTTCGCAACAGGTCTAATAAATATATGGAAAAACTTCGTATGCAACCGTGGATTTGGGTGCTCGTTGCCCTTTTTGCGGTTGCGGCTATTATTTTTTTTGTTTTTAACAATAAATCAGCGTCAAATCCGGTAACAACCGAAAGCGAATCAGTCCAAGATATTAGTCCCCAGGACACCGGTGTTATGGCTAGCGCAATTTCGTATGCCAATGCATTGGTAAAATACGCGGATCGAAGAATCCAACTTGATACCATGTGTCAAGCGCATCCCAGTAACGTAACCTACAAAGATAATACCGGTATCATGATTGACAACCGGTCTCCGCAAACCCGCACCGTTAAAATCGGCACTACATTCACCATAAAGCCATGGGGATTTAAAATCGTCGTTTTACCCGATGTTTACCTAAAATCAAACACCATTTTAGTGGATTGTGATAATTCCCAAAACGTAGCCACCATTTTGGTTCAAGAATAATATCAAGCGCATTGGTAACACTTTGCCGCAAAAAGAAAATCCCCACTATCGGGGATTTTCTTTTTGCGGTAAATGAATTTTTTTCAACCGTGAATTACGAAATGCCTTCGCAAGATTTTTTCTTAATTTTGAGCGAAAATTCGATAGAATTTTTTATCGTGGCCAAGGGCTACGATAAAAAATTATTGCGAATTTGCAGCCAAAATTAAGAAAAAAGATGCGAAAGTTATTTTATACGGGCATTTCGTAATTCACGGTTCATAAAAAACCTCAGTTGTTTGAACTGAGGTCTGCCGTAATGAAAATTCCTTTCCAAGCATTCTTGTAGCTGTGAATTACGAAACCCCTCGGAGCTATTTTTTTCAGATTTTGAGCTAGAAATTTGATAGAATTTTTCGGCTTGCCCAAAGGGCCCGCCGAAAAATTATAGCAAATTTGTGGCCAAAATCTGGAAAAAAGAGCCCGAAACTCTTTTAACATGGGGGTTTCGTAATTCACAGCTTGTAGGAGAAACCAGTAATGAAGGTGTTTCCGGAAAGTGCCGTTGTTTCTGGCGCTGTTCGGAAAGGGTCTTTATCGTCATTGCGTAAAGTCGCCAGATTCATCCCGCCCGAAAGGCGGGAAAATCCCGACTCAGGATCCAGTAGGCGACGTGGCAATCTCTACTTTTGTGCGGGGATTGCTTCGCCCCGCCTGCTGGCGGGGCTCGCAATGACGGTGGAGGAGATTGTTCTTGAACAGCGCCGTTGTTTCAGTGTAACCCCTCACACCCCACCGTCATTGCGTCAAGTCGCGAGAATTTCTACCGCAGTAGAAATTCCCGACTCAGGAGCCACAGCGACGAAGCAATCTTTGTCAATATAGTAAGAAAACTACGGTGGAGATTGCCACGCCCTTGCGAGGGCTCGCAATGACGGTGGAGGAGATTGTTCTTGAACAGCGCCGTTGTTTCAGTTTTACAAACTTAAAACAGTGTGCTATGATTCTTTTTGAGTTTTTGCATCTCGCAATGGCTGAAAAACCTCCATACTTGAAAGGAACTATTATGGACTCTTTTGAAAAACTTGCTCGGAATGCGATTCAGCTCAGCGCGCTTCTTAAAAATATAAAGCCCGGAGATGGAAAGAAGCTCAAAGAGGTGTACGATACATTCGTCGGGCTGGGCGAAGAAGTTCGACGACTTGCCCATTCGGGCAGATTACCAGCTCTTGAAGGCCGTCTATGGGTAACTCTCATATTGACTGGTGAACTTGTTGGGGCCATGGTGATGGCCATTAGCGAATTGCATCGCAACGGGATGGATGACGCTGAAAAGATCATGGCGGGCAAGTACGATTGTCTAAACAATGCCGTAAGGGTTTTTGGTATCGTCACCGAAACTATTGTACTCTACAAAGAGTATGATATCTAGGGAATCCGGGTACGCCAAACCGTGTGATCCAAATAGGGGTCAGATCTTATAGGTCTGACCTTTTTAATTATAGTAGAAAATCGACCATAATCGGTCGCTTTTGCGCTCCTTTCTTAATAATGCGTTTAGAACGGTGGATTTTTTTGGGGACAAGTTTAAGTTCTTTTGAAATAAAAAAGCCCCTGATCTGTGAAAGAAAAGGGGCAATGCGTTCGCGCCAGAAGTGCTATAGAACACACATTCCAGAATTGGACTTAAGTGCCAGTAGGTTTGGCAATATAAGCCATCTTGGAGCGAAAAATTTGTGAGGCGTAGCCGCAGCTACGGCGAACACATTTTTTGGGAAAGATGGTTTAGATTGGCAAATCCGGCGGCATCTTGGAGTCCAATTCTGGAATGTGTGTTCTATGCAGCCCTACATGCTACTTTTTGCGGAAGCAAGCGATCGAGTAACCTTCCCGTGCGCCGGTTGATTCGCACAGAAACACCGACTTGCCTCGGCCGCGCTTGACCATGAATTCAAGTGAACGCCACCACCCGCCATCGCCTTTCCAGAAGGTCAGGTTCGGGAAGGTGTAGGCGTATTCAGGTTCGTGCTCATTGAGTGCTGCGAGAGAATACGGATCCGCAGGCACCAGGTTTCGTCGCTCACACTCTTGCAGAATCTCTTCAAAGCTCATTGTCCGCTCGAGCTCAAAGAAATAGATGGTGACCTCTTCTCCTTCGCCGCGCGGCATCTCATTGATGTCGTACCCCCCAGAGCGCATGAACGTCCCGTGGCGTCAAGCGCCTCTTGGGCGGTGCGAGTACGGTTGACTTGCACTCCCGTGCATACCATCAGATCGGTCTCTGGGTCGTAACGTTCTTTCAAGGACATTGTCATTTCTCCTGGGTTAAGGACTCTCTTGGAAAAGCGAAACTGAAATAATCATACATTACTCGTTGTATGGTGTCAAGCTTATTGGCCTTAGTTGGCAACCCCTCACACCAGCCGTCATTGCGAGCCCAAGATAAATAAAATACCTTGGCCTTTAGCCACGAGCGAAGCGTAGGTGGTTGGCAATCTAGGGTATGTGTATGTAGTTTCACTCTGGATTGCTTCGCAGGGTGCAGTACTGTACCCTGCTTCGTCGCTGTGGCTCCTCGCAATGACGGTGGCGAATAAGGAAGGCGTGAGGGGTTACCTTATTGTCCCCAAGTTCCTCTGTTTTTTTATCGATGAATACAACCGGCCCAACAACAAGGCCTGCGCTTTCCTTCTATAAGTTCTGCGGCAGTCCTTTTAATTCGGTGGTTCCTGGTTTCATCTTTCTTAGCGCCCTTAATCCAACAAATCCACTCATTACGCGCCAGCGGAGTAATATCTTTCCATGCGGCCAGCGCCGCTGGAGCAGAGGCCAGGGTCTTTTTTAAATCCGCTGGTATTCTATGTGGCAGACCGGTAGTAATTTCTTTTTTGATCATAATAGTTTTTAGTTTCAAGTTATTGGTTTTAGTTTCGCCTCTTGGCGAATTGGTTGTTAGTTTTCTAAAATGGGGACTATTAAACTAAAACTTTAACTGTATCTATTTTACGTTTAAATAATAAGCATGTAAATAAAAAAATAATCACAAGATGTTTCTTTATGGTGAGTTAAAGATTGAAAGAAATAAAGTGTATTAAACCCCAGGGCAGAGCCCTGGACCCGCGTCGCGCACAAAGGCGCGACGTAAGGAATCGCGCCAAGGCGGTAAGACGCCGGCGCAAATTGGTCGCAGCCAATTTCGCCTCGTCTGCGGGGTATTGAACCTCTTCGATCCTGAGGCCTCAGAGCCGAATGGCCTGTATTGCCTGCGTCGCTTGATTATGCAAATTGCGATTTGCACAATCTGCGCTATCCTCGGAGTAGAATGTAGGGATGAATCATTGACATTGATTTTTTTATATAGTATTATATTGACCATGCTCGTTTCGAGCATAAATTAAGAACTGTTCCTACACAAAAGAAGGGAAACTAAGATGATGTTCAATGACAGCCCCAAGAATCAGTACCGCCTCGAAGGCCGTGTTTTTAGTGGATTCGCCCATCCGGCGACGGGAAAAATTCACCGACTGCGCATCCTCACGGGAGACCAGCGTTCGACGGTACTATCTCGCCTGGCGATGGACTACATTTCACTCTTTGGACTGTTCGCCACGGGTGCGATGAAGTTTCCAAAGCCCGGTGAGCCGGTCCCTCCGCTTGATGAAATCGGCCTCGATCTGAACCCACCCGACGAACTGCGTGCCAAACTTCAGGCCGCCGCGAACTACCTGCCTGATTCCCAATTGCGCGTAGATTACGGCATCAAACTGTCACAGGTCGCCAAGGACAATCAACCTGTTCCACGGGTTATTCTTCTGTCTGAAGGTGATCAAAAAAACGTGCCGCCCGAGTTCTACGACACGTTCTGCTACTGGTTCCTGTCAACGGCCTCGCCAAAGGAATTGGCGAATAGGATGGAGACGCGCTTCGATGCCATCCTTAACTTGGTGGCATGGGAAGCGCGCAACGCCGCCAATTCGGGACCAAGTACGAGTAGGCAGATTTACGAAGAGATCCTCGACCAAGCAATCGCCGATGCCGAGGTTACTCTTGAACCTCTACTGTCTCATGCACCGTCGAAGGTTCATGCACTCACACTGAAGACCGTCGTGTACATGTTGCTCGCTCGCGAGCGACTCGCACCGGACGGATTCTTTAATACCGTGAACTCCAATGTGCATATCGCTCCATTGGACTATTTCACTGATCGTGAGAACTGGACCTGGCGTACTGACCGAGACGGGTTCTGGCAACTGCTCGCCGAGGGACTGCTCATCAACACCGAGCTCCTGTGGCAGAGAAGGCCGAAGGACAATCTCGACAACGCACAGATTCTGGTAGACGTGCTCCAGTTCTTGGAGGACATTGTGATCTTCCTCCCCCGTAGCAAAGGTGTGTTTGATCGGTTACTCTCCGAGTGACCATCGAAACATGCAAAAAAACCATTCAGGTTGGACCTCAAATCCAACTTGTTTTTTTATCTATGAAAAAAGCGGTAACATCCCTGTTACCGCTATGAACATTTCTTTTCAAATCTATTGGGCCGTCGCGACCGCAACGCCCAGACGAGGAGTGAGGTACTCATCGAAGTCCGCACCGAGGACGCCACCGATGAGGAGAAACTTCTGATCTGGCTGACCCGGGGTGGCGACTGTGAGATTTGCGTAGTTCAAGCCCTTCGGAACCTGACTGAAGTACAGCGTCTCCTCACGCCGCCACTGGTCGCGCCAGTGGAACTCCTGCGGCTTGCGGAGCGTCGCCTTCGTCGCCCTGTCGCGCGCATCCCAGTTCTTGGGTTCACGACGGAACGCAATGAAGGCAGACAGCCATCCGTCGAGGATCGGCGGGCAACTATTGGAGTGGTAACGGAACATTGAGCCCCAAAACTCTGAGTCGATATCGCCCCTCTCCAGCGTCATCACGATGGTGCGCACCACGCCGACCAGATCCGCGAAGTAGTAGCGGAGTCCCTCGAACATGGTGGAGAGCACCGTCGCGCTCGCGAGCAGGAGCTTCCAGTCCTTCACCGTGCCTGCAACGAGGATCTTCGGGAATCCGCAGCAGTACATCGCGCCGTAGCTGTACCACTTCGACGCCGCGTCCATGAACGTGAGCAACGTGGCGACCTCGGCCTCTTGATCGGTCGTCGAGAACTTCGGCAGGAAGGCGTTGAGCACCTTCGCGTCGATGCGCTCGTCGAAGATCGGGCGGAACCGGAGGATCACCTGCTCCCAAGCGTCACCGGGGAACATCATCACCTCCAGTTTCTGCTGCTCGTCTGGCTTGTCGGTGAAGAAGTGCGCGCAGGCGTCGGCGTTCTGTTGCACGTACGTGCCGACCTCGTGGACGATGAGCTGCCAGAGGACTTCCGGCCGCAGACAGACCGAGTGGTGCGGATTGTAGGCCGTGAGGAGCGTGTTATAGAACAGGCTCTGGACGCGGCCACCGTACTCGTCTGCGGCGTAGACCTTGCTGCGGCTGCGGTAGACCACCGGGCTCGGGTCGTTGCGGGACGGCCACTTGTTGGTCCGTTCGTAGACCAAGCGGCGGAGGCCGTCATCGTTGTCGCACTCGTGGAGCTTCTTGTCCGTGAGCGTGACGTTGGGGAAGGTGACGACGAAACCGTCAGCCGTCGCCAGACCGTACGCGCCTTCAAACTTGACCGTGGGAGTGGAAGACATCTTTCAATCCTTTCTGAAACGAGAAACATCACTGATTACCAGAACCGACAAGGTTCCGATAGTGAGTTGTGAAAAAGGAACTAAAAACATCATACATAAAATAATGTATGATGTCAATAGTTGGCTCGTAACTGTTGGCTCGTAACCCCTCACTCTCCTGCACACATCCGTCGTCATTGCGAGGAGCCACAGCGACGAAGTAATCTAGTGTCTCATTTATATAATTTCTTTGTGCCAGCGAGGTAAAATTGGCTTTGATTCAAGGCGCGAGGAGCGAACCTAATGCCCTCTGTGCATTGTGAGCGACGAGCAACGCGGAAGACAAGCCAATTTTGCCCCGCCCGAAGGGAACGCTAAAATTTGCCATTTTCTTCGTTGCTCCTCGTTGGCGTGCCGCAGAGGGCACAACCTCCTCGTCGCGCCTCGAAAATGTCAAATTTTAGCGTTCTGACCCAAAGAAATTATATAAATGAGACACTAGAGCAAAGCTATGCACATACCCTAGATTGCCAACCGCCTACGCTTCGCTCGTGGCTAAAGGCCAAGGTATTTTATTCATCTTGGGCTCGCAATGACGGTGGGGTGAGGGGTTACCAACAAAAACCGCCGAGAAAGTGGTTTTTGTTGGTTATAAATTTTTAAAATTGCTCCCGAATTAAAACCCAAACAAACTTTTGAAATTATTTTGCCGAACTTAATCCACAAATCCAAAAAACGCAACTTGGGGAAATGACGACGACGGAACGACGAACGAATAGCGAACCGACGACGAGCAAAAATTTTCTGGGCTGGGGGAGAAAATTTTTGCCCGCTCGCCGAAAAGTTTTTGAAGTTTTAGAATTAGTAAATTATGTAAATCGAAAGTTTTACAATTCTAATAGTAGTTTTTCAAAGTAATTATTGATATAATCTAAGAAGCTACTAAATTATGAAAATAAAAATAGGCCCTAAAAAGAAAATACAAAAAATTAAAGAACTTTTACAGTTTCGGAAATCTTTGATTTCCGAATTAAATGGACTTGATGATTATCAAAAAAAGGTTGAAAAAGTAAGAAAGAATTTTAACGCTAATGGAAAATCGTAATTTAGAATCTCAACCTGAGCCATTACTAGAGTCAGAAAGAGAACAAGAGCAAAAAATATTACCAGCAGATGAAATATTAAAGTTATCTCCAAAAGAGATGGCTAACTACTTGAGTTCTCTTGAGGAACAAGGAACATTGGAGAATTTTTTAGAGCAAGCAGTTGAAAATAAATCTCTATTGGCTCAACTTAGTTATTGGGAAAAATGGCTTGAGAAAGACCAACAAAAACTATTGGAAAATATTATCGAAAGAAAAAAAGAAATTTATCCTCCTGAAAGTGAATCGTTGCCCCTTGAACTCGAAAAGAAATTTTCTGAGGATGAGTTAAAGTTAATTTTTTCTAATACAAAAGCCATTCAATTAACTTTTGGCTGTTCAATAGGATGTTCTTTTTGTGGTTTTGACGCCATAAAAGGCGCGCGCGAGCATATTCCATATTCACAACTTGCGAATATGTATAAGAAATACGGATCACATTTATCAAAAGGGCGACCTTTTCTTTATTGGGCTTCCGAACCTTCAGATTATGCTTCAAAGGAAGGACTTGAGGATAAAACCTATCAAGATGTACACCAACTCGCAGTGAAATATGCTGGTTATGATCCAAGTATCACTTCTTTTAATGTAAAAGACCAAGAATGGATTGATTTTATGGGTGCTAAAAAAGAAAAATATGGTCTTGGTGGCGAAAGACGCTTAAGTGTTTTTGGCATGAAAGAAGAAAGTTTAAAAAGAATTGAGTTAAGAGTATTAGAGGCCGAAGAAAAAAATGGGCCAGCAGAACCTCATCCACGAGTAGAATTACAGGGAGAAGAATACCGCCATGTCAAAGGCATGGGCAAGAGTTTTCAAGAGCAGGAAAGCATTGATGATATACCAAAAGCGGGGATTGCATGTGTTGATGGGATTCTCCTTACACCAAGGGGTGTTTTTAATCTTTTTGTAGTGCCAATTTCAGAGGAATATCCTCAAGGGGTGGTTATAGTTCCTCTTGAAGAAATTAATGATGAGCCAATAGAGGTAGGAGATAATTTGAAAGAAATTATGCGTAGAGGTGTTGTCTGGGGTAGTTATACTCACGAAGGTGGAGTGTTCGAGGATGAAGAAGGAAAATTGGAAGATTTTCAGAGATACATTGGTAAGTTTCCTAAAGATACCTTGATATATGGTAAAAATAAAAGGTATTACGTATCAGTAGATCAAGAAGGAAATATTCTTCGAGTTAGAGATGTAACTGGGAAAAATTATCTTTTACCTGATCGCAAGGTTTGGGTTTAATTCAGCGGACGAAAATTTGACATAGTAGTTAATCTATTGTATATTGTAAGGAGTTCTCGAACAACAAAATATACTCAAGGAGTTCTCTTATGCTGGAATTACCCGTTATCACCCGTAGTTGTGGAGGTTGCACCGCTTGTTGCAAAACGCACATCGGCAGTGAAATGAAGGCCGCAGGAGGAGAATACTGCGACTTCTGTCAAATCGGAAAAGGGTGTTCGATTTACGAAAGGCGTCCATTCGCCTGCCAAGTTTACCGTTGCCTTTGGGTGTGCGGTAAAGGCGAAGAAAGTGATCGTCCAGACCGACTGAAAATCGTCCTAGATTTGAAGGCAGTCCATTTTTACGAAGAAGATATTGTCGCCCTCAATCTTTGGGAGGTGGAGGAAGGAGCGATAAATCAACCTCGGGTGCAACAAATCATGGTTGCCAATATCGAGGGAGGAAATGTCGTTGTCTGTCGTCCATACCAAGAAGAACCCACCTATTACTTCCCAAAAGGTGTGTTTTCGGCCGATGAACAGCAAGAGTTCATTGAGATTCTAAAACGTACACCTGGCGCCTTGGGAGTGTAGCAACATCGAGCGGTGAGGCCTTGTGCCAAAACCCGCTTTTATTTTATAATGAAGCTAAATTTACTAATTCTAAAACTTCAAAAACTTTTCGGCGAGCGGGCAAAAATTTTCTCCCCCAGCCCAGAAAATTTTTGCTCGTCGTCGGTTCGCTATTCGTTCGTCGTTCCGTCGTCGTCATTTCTCCAAGTTGCGTTTTTTGGATTTGTGGATTAAGTTCGGCAAAATAATTTCAAAAGTTTGTTGAGATTTTGATTTTGGAGCTATAGAACAAACATTATCACTTTGCACTAAAGTCGCCGGCGGTTTGGCAATCTTGGGCGGATTGTGAAAACTGCCCCAAGATTGGCAAAGCCGTCAAGACCTTGGAGTGCAAAGTGATAATGTTTGTTCTATATATAAAATCAAAAGCACCCATAAAGGGTGCTATGATTTTACAATAACTGCTCCGGTGGTAGGATTCGAACCTACGACCCATTCCTTACACTTTATCCTATGTTGCCATAGGTGTGGACTATATTATCACCCATCTTTACTTAAGATTAGGGTGCGAAGCGCTTCGGCCACAATGAAATTGTGGACTACTCCTAAAAAGGATAGTCTCTACGCCTTCCCTAAAATTTAGGGCTTGGCTCGGGATTACCCAATATTATTGGGCTTCCCCGATTTCACCTCGTTTTTCATCCTTGGTTTCCCAGGGAAGCTGCGTAACGCCGGCTTCAAGTTCGCGATGGCAATTCGCGCAAACCAGAACACATTTATCAAGTTCTGTTTTTACTTTTTCCCAAGATCGGGTATATCCCTTATCACCAATTCCAAACTCTTTCGTTTTTGGATCAATGTGATGAAGGTCTAATCCTCCTTGGTATTTGTTATAGCTACAAATTTGGCATTTGCCTCCTTTATATTCTATTGCCATGAATTTAATCTTTCGCCTTCGTTTTGCGACGGCTTTGATTAATTCTTCTCTCCGATCGGCATATGTTCTTTTGTCTGCCATATATTTATTATACGACAGTTCAAAGTGCTTTCACAGGGAATCGCTCTACCGCTGAGCTACACCGGAATAATTGTTTTTATCATAGATTATTTTAAAAATATATTCAAGACATACGTTGTAGATAATAAATAGCGGAAAAACCATTAACAAAAATAGTAAAATGTAGGACGCGCGTAACCCCTCACACCTCTCACTCCCGCCCGTCGTCATTGCGTAAAGTTGTCAGATTCATCCCGCCCGAAAGGCGGGAAAATCCCGACTATGGAACAAACATTACAAAACCGGCACTAAACTCGCCGCAGGTTTGGCAATATATGACAAGCATATATTCTGCGTCGCTTGGGAGTAAATATACTGCGGCATATTTACTCCCTTCGCTATCCTCGAATATTGGGCGGCTTGGAGCAAAAAGTTTGTGAGGCGTAGCCGAAGCTACGCCGAACAAACTTTTTGTGAAACCTGCCCAAGATTGGCGCCTCCTGGCAAGGGTTGGAGTGCCGGTTTTGTAATGTTTGTTCCATAAGGGCATTGCAATGCCCGAAGTCCCGATGTGATCGAGGGTCCTCGATGGCTCCACCATCGGGACAATCTCCATGCAAAATGACGAGATTGCTTCGTCGTCCACGATTGCGATCGGGACTCCTCGCAATGACGGCTAGTGTTATAGAGGGGGGGTGTGAGGGGTTACGGACGCGCTCGTTGACATTAAAATTTTTACATGATATTATTGTAAGCGATACGCATGCCCTTTTACAACTGAAAATTCCTCGGATTCACCTGATTATTCAGGTATCCGATAACAATAAAGACAACTATGGACATCACATCCAGAAACCGCACTTAAGTTGCCGACGGTTTGGCAATATTGGGCGGCTTGGAGCAAAAAATTTGTGAGGCCTAGCCGTAGCTACGCCGAACAAATTTTTTGTGAAAACTGCCCAAGATTGGCAAACCCGTCAATACTTGGAGTGCGGTTTCTGGATGTGATGTCCATAACCATCAACCCGGAGGATTCGAACATGAGGACTTGGCAGGAGATTCAGAAAGGCGAAGGCCATCAAGATCCTTCTCATCCCGAGCCAGAAGTTCAGGATCAGATTGCAGGAGAAAAGCAGGAAGTTTCAACGGCTCTGGTGCCAATTGAAAAGATGCTGCCTGGGTTTCGGGTTTCAACCAACGCTTTAGTAGTCCATCAGCAGCGCAAAGAGCTGTACGACAACATCGTCTTCGGCTACTGCGCCGCGCATCGGCACCTGAAAGAACTTCAGGTTGCTGTCGAAAAGCAGCAGAAAATCTCAGAGAATCAAGCGCAACAGGCGCAGATCGCGGGCGAGGAGAAGCCAACAACGGCTCTCGTCCTGCTCACCAAGAAGCGCCATGAAATCGCACTGATGCACGGGCAGGATGCCCTTGAACTGGTGCGAAATCAGCTCGGACTTGACACTGTTCGAGGCGAGCTTTTGGAAGAACTGCGAAGCAAGCTTTCGCCGGAGCGGGGATTGGAAATGCTCTCGGCGTGGACGAAGGCGATACTCAAAAAAGAGTGCGCCACTATCCGCGAAGCCAACGAGCTTTTTCCTCACCTCACTCTTTCGGAGCTGGCATTCTTCCCGCTTCTGGAACAGTTGCCGCTCAGCATGATGCTGTTTGGCACGACCTTCGACGCAATCTCGCTTGCCAATCAAGTAGGTTGGGAAGAAGAAGCCCATGCAAGCATGCAACGTCGCATCCCGCAACAAGTGTGGGCTACGGTGCAAGGACTTGCCTATGTTCTAGACACGTACATCCCGGAGAACCAAGACAAGGGAATCCTGGAGTGCGATCCTTACTCGATTCTCGGCCTGACCGGCGTCAATAAAGGCGTCGAGCTGGTCGAGTTCACGGTAAAGATCAAGCGCATCGTGCAGCAGCTCGTGCCGCTTCTGATGTCAAACTCCCGCTTGTACGAAAAAGTCTGGACCAACAGTCCAGAATCTCTGCAAGTCGGATTCGGCAGAATCGCACGGGTGGCTCTCGAGAAGACGTGTGGGGAAGATGGCAAAGACGCTGCGAGCGTGAGCCTGTCAGCGGCCATCGACCTGCTTAACGCAGAGCAGAAGGTGCGCTTTAACAACGAACGCCAATGCTTAGAGCAAACCATCGTCCGGGCTTCGGTCTATGACCTGGCTCGCGACGTGATGCTCCGGGTGGACGAAGTCGTCAAACTCTGCGGGATTCTCAACCATGTGCCTTTGTGCCTGATGCAGGAACAGCCTTTCACGGGTTTTATTAAACCCTTTGGAGTATGTGTCAACTTCATCGCACCAGACGGCAAGATCATCGAAACTTGTCCGTTTAGCCCTGTGCACGGACGCGATGCAGTAGAGACACTGCATGCAGAATCACAGGACTCGGGGCGAGAAAACCGCACCATCGCATTCTTGTTCCGCGAACTGTTCATGTCGGTGCAGGGAAATGTGATGGATAAGGGCGTAGAGGACGTCCAGAATCTTTCACTGCTCGAAGCCACGGCTCTTCAGCTTTGGGTCGAGCGCCACGTCGTACTGCAACCGCTTCCTGCTTGGTCGCTGGTGCAAGTCCACGACTGGTCAAAAGACCTGCTCAGCTACACTGTCACTGGCAAGGATGTCGTTACTCGTCTGACCAGCAAGATCGGCGTTCAGGAAGCTCAGCAAATCGTCATGACGCTTTCTATTCCGGATGCGAAGCTCCTGGAGCGAGTGAAGCGGGTGGTCAAAGTTCAAAACGTCCATTCGCTCGCTGCGATGACCGAAGGCATGGCCATTGAAGGAACCTATGAGGCAGGGTCTGGGACCATTACCCTCATGGAATTCCTTGAGATGCTCTACGGGGATGTCACACCCATGAAAAAAGCAGTGCGTTCATTCACACTGCTCCATGAATGCGGTGAGGCAGTCTGGACGATGTTGCAAGAAAGCGATAAAGAGCAATGGAAGAAGGTCAGCTGGCCGCGGACGGCACGCAAGAAAGTGGAAAAGCATTTCCTCACTTTCTACGCCCATCACAAGGACGAGAAAGAGGATTTCTGTGACCACTTCGCAGCGTACATTCTGCACGGGCCTGAATTCCGAATGGCTACGGCCAGTGCCCGCCCGCTCAAACGGAAATACCGACTTCTACGCTCCATCATCGCGACTCTCACTGGCGTTTCATCTGAATTTCCTTGTTTTATCCCTTGGACGATCCGGGAGATTCAGGGTGCGCTTGAACAGGAAATCGAGCACATGGAGCTGAAGGACGCAATCGAACTGGAAGAAAAGAAAGCTGCCGATTCCTACCTGGATAACCAGGAACGCATCTTCGAAATTCGCAAGAGTTTCGAGCAGCTCGTCGCTCAGGATGAGCGAAAATCCAATGCGCAGGATGCTGAAGACCCGGACGACCGCAAGGCCGCCGAACAGGAAGAAGAGGATGAAGACGAGGAATACGAAAACCCGATCCAAGAGGAAGAGGGTTTAATCGAAGTCCATGAAATCCGAGCGAAAGTCACAGACGTGCTCGAATCAATCATGGATCCCGAAGAGCTTGAATTCAGGAGTTTGCGGCGCAAAGTCGTAGACTGCCTCCTCGATGGAGATTGGGAAGGCGTTGAGGATGCGCTCGATTTCCTCGATAAAGAGGACAAGGAAGAAACGATGGATCTTCTTTACGAGATCGATGCCGGCCCTCAAAGGCCATGTTAATAAACAAAGACCCCTGTTGGTTCACACTGACAGGGGTATTTTTTTTTATGCACTTGCAAGAGTGGGGAGGTTGTTTTGCCTATTGGTTGTAGTAGAATTAAGTTGTATTATTAACAATTTAAAATTTACAATTTGAAATTTGAAATCAATTTGAAATATTTCAATGACTAAATTTGAAAAAGAGCCGTCAAATTTTATTAGTTTTAAATTCAGTCATTTTAAATTTATTTTAAATTGTGTATACGGGCCTGCGCCCGCAATTTCAAATTTCAAATTCAATTTTATGTTTCAAGTAGACGTAAATTATGCGGCAATCGTGATTGCCGCGGCGGCCAATATGGCACTGGGCTTTTTGTGGTATGGTCCCAGACCCCACAATCCAAATACGCTTATTTCGCGTTGTCAGCAATTTTCTAAAATTACAAGGCGTAGCGAGGAAGCTGTAATCCCTGTATTACGCTGACGAAGCTATAACGCAGGAATTTTAGAAAATTGCCACAACCCTCCGGGATAGGATTAATTTTGATAATACCTTTGTCGCTCCTACTCAAAGTATCGCAGAGGATACCTTTCGGGTGTCGCTTCGTGGTCTTATCAAAATTAATCACTATCGCGAACAAGCGTATTTGGATTGTGGGGTCAAATTTGGTAAGCAGTGGACAGGGATGATGGGTTGGACTCCCGAACAAATGGAAGCAGGGAAAGCAAAAATGAAAAAAGATGGGTGGAAAACCTATTTAATGGCGTTTATCGGGTCGCTCGTCATGGCCCTAGTGCTGGGTTATTTTTTAGTGTTTACCAGTTACTACCTTGATATTACGGGTATTAGCGCCGGCATGCAAACCGGATTTTTCGCCTGGCTTGGTTTTGTGGCTCCGGTAACGCTTGGCGCGGTGCTTTGGGAGGGAAGGCCTTGGAAATTATGGTTTTTAATGAACGGATATTATTTAGTTGCACTTTTAATTATGGGGTCTATCTTGGCGGCTTGGATGTAATATTTATTTAAAAAATGTTTTAAATAGAAAATCCCAAATCACAAATCACAAATCCCAAACAATACCAAAATCCTAATATCTAAATTTGAAAACGTATTTTTAATTTAGTATTTAGAAATTAGAATTTGTTTGTAATTTGTTGATTGTAATTTGTAATTTATAAGTTTATGGAAAATATGCAAAATATGGGCCAAGGTGCCAAAAATATGTGCAAATGCCCTCACCATAACGTGGTGCCGGTTTTGGTAGTTTTGTTTGGTTTGACGTTTCTTTTGCAGGCGCTTGGCGTGGTGAGCTGGTCGTTTGTCATGGTTGCTTGGCCGGTGCTGGTTATTGCGGCCGGACTTATGAAACTAGGAGAAAGATCGGGAATGTGCAAGTGTTGCTAAGGGCTTTAGTGTTGGGAGCGGCACCGCCCGCAGGCGGTGCCGATCTTTTCTTTTCACGAAAATCTGTTAACCTATAATAGTTCAGAGTATCACTTTCGCCCTTTGACAAAGGAGACCGTTATGGAAGTATTGGAAGTAGTGGTTAAAAAATTAGATCCTCGGAATATTTATTTTAGGCCTCTAAAGTTCATGGCCATGGCAACTATTGCCTCGGAAAGTTTTTCCGGAATGAGGCCCCAGGAAAAAGCATTGGAATGGATTCGCGCCAGTTTCTTGGCTTGGCCGCGGATGCAATATTTCGTGGCAGAATCATCAGGGATTGTCGTTGGATATATTTTATGGGTAGAAAAGGGCGGTTTTCGGGAAGAATCGGTATGGGAACTGGAGCAGATCGCGGTTTCTGAAAAATGTCGGGGGCAGAAAGTCGGCACCAAGATGATCTTGGAATCGCTTCAAGAGATCAAAAAGTATCTTTACCAAAGAGGTTCGTGGCTGAAATTGGTAGAAGTTACCACGGGAACTCATAATACTGCCCAAAGATTATACGAAGACACTTTGGGCGCCAAGCGCGAATGTGCCATCCGGGATTTATTCGGCGGCGATGAGGCAATTATGGTTGCGCGGTTTTCCAAGCCGTAACCATTCTTCTTTGCGGCCAAGCAAATGCATTAATGCATTTGCTTGGCCGCTTTTTAATTTTAAGATACCAGTCATTTCTTTTAGCAGCTTGCCATTTTTACAGAGAACTAAAAAAGGGGGGCTTGATAAACTTTAGCATGCCGATTGACTTACCACACAAAGATCTGTAAAGTACCTGTAGTTCGCCCAGGGTATATTTTATCTTGGCTTTAACAACTCAATCGTTCAAACAAAAAGTGGAGGGCTAGAATGTTGGACTATGTTCTGCGAATCCGTGACCTGATTCATGGCACCATTCTCTTTACTGAAAAGGAGATGTTGCTAATCAACCATCCGTTTTTCCAGCGCCTTCGGCAAATCAAGCAAAACGATGTGGCTTTCTACGTTTACCCATCAATGCACATTTCGCGATTTGAGCATGTGCTCGGAGTGTGCAGAATCGCAGGCATGATGGCAGAAACCCTTACCAAAAGCCCGAAGTGGGATGACTACAAGAGAGCTCTGAAAACAGAAACAGGACTAAGCAGAAGCGACGAGGGAATCAAGAGGGATTTCGTCCAGCTCTGTCGCTTCTACGCTCTGTTGCACGATATTGGACATTTTCCACTCAGCCACCTCTTCGAGCATGCCATGGAACAGTGGTTGGGTCCTGACTATTCCCAAAAGATAGTAGAATGGACTGGCTTCGAGGGATTTGAGAAGCCGCACGAAGCCTTCGGTGCCACACTCACCAGAAGGCTCATCAGAGACATTAAAATTCCCAAGGATATGGGGGATTGTTTGCTGAGGCTCATGGGAGAGAAAGATCTGCCACAAAGCAATCCGCTTCACATCGCAAAATCGGTTATCGATGCTGAAATCGACGCCGATCGGATTGATTTTGTTCAGCGGGACGGTCTAGCTGCGGGAGGAGAATACGGCAACTACGATGTCAGACGGCTGTGTGATTCGGTCTTCATAGAGCAGCTGGGCGACAATTGGTTAATTGCCTTCTCGGAAAAGGCAATCACATCCATGGAAGCTCTTCTGCACGACAGGTACCGGACTTACACGTGGGTGCAGTTCCACCACAAAACGGTGGAAATGAAAGCTCTGGTACGGTTTCTGATTCAAAACCTACTGGAAGTCGGACTGGTGACCAAGGAGCATTTCAACTTCGAGAATGCAAAGGAGTTCTCGCTCAAAGACGACGTCTGGCTCTGGAGCATGATGAGAGGCATGAAAAGCGATGACAAGTTTGTGAAGATGGTACAGGGGGCCGTCTTCTACCGTGAAAAGAAGTACGTGCTCAATCTCTGGAAGACCAGGCCAGACTATCATCGTTTACAGGACTGGGTAGCCGCCGCAACATTGAATCCTTCGGCCAAAGTGGAGGCAACAGATCAGTATGCTATCCACCTAAACAAAGAAATGAAGAAGGCGAATGTAATGGCTCTGGTATTTGACTTTGGTTTTTTCAAGCCGGTGGAAAGTGATCCTAGGAAACCGGAAAAACATACTCGCCTTTATTCAGAGCCGAAGAAACGGCTAACCGGAGAAACGTTGCTCCAAGCGTCAAAGCTGGTAGCACATCTTCCTGTAATACGGTCTCACGAGCCACAGTACTTCGTGATCCTTGTAGGTCATAACGCACGGATGAGGTCGAAAAGACTAGAACAGCGGTGGATCGATTCGACATCCTACTGGATTGATAACCCTCCTTCACCCACCTTGTTTCCGTAGGCAAGATGTAGTAGCGTTAACTCACGGCGGATTTGCTTCTATAACCTTGAAAGGAGAAAGCCATGGCTGTTAAGTCAAAGAAAGCCAGCAGAAAAAATCTTCTCGAAAAGTACGGCTATGTCGGCTCTTTCCGAGAAGGTCTGGCCGCGGTTTTAGATGGGATTGGAGAGGGTGTTCATTTCCACATCCTTCCCAATGGCAAGCCGGCCTATGAGGAAAGATACGAATGTGCCCTTGACTTTTATGAGGGTCTAGCCGTAGCTAAAAAAGACGGCAAGTACTTCCACATCCTTCCCAATGGCAAGCCGGCCTATGAAGAAAGATACGATTTCGTCTGTAACTTCTACAATGGCTTGGCGGCGGTTAAGAAAGGTGACCAGTACTTCCACATCCTTCCCAATGGCAAGCCGGCCTATGAGGAAAGATACGAGGAAGTCTGCGGTTTTAGGAATGGCTTAGGGTGGGCCAGAAAAGACGGCAAGTACTTCCACATCCTTCCCAATGGCAAGCCGGCCTATGAGGAAAGATACGACCGTGTTGGTCCTTTCAAAAAAGGACGGGCTTGGGTCAAAAAAGGCGACGAGTGTTTCTTCATACTCCCTAATGGCGAAAGGGTGGATAACTAACGCGTCGATTTCTCGAGTCGAAAAGTACGCTACCTAGTTTTAGTTCTTTGAAATCAAAAAGCAGCGTCAGTATGCTGCATTGCCCAAGCGAAGCTAACCACTTCGCTTTTTTCTAGAACTTGCATCACCCTTTTGCCTCAAATCCCGGATATAAATGTTTTTTTTCTCACTCTATTCTGGTTCTGATGCTGCATGGGACTTTTTTTTCTTTACAGAATTGGTATAATCCAAAGTATATGCAACAAGATCCATACATCCGTCCCAATTGGGATGAATATTTTTTAAATTTATTGGAGCCGATCGGTGCCCGTGCCACCTGTAATAGGGGGAGGAGTGGGTCGGTCATTGTCAGTCCGGATCATACTATTTTAGCCACCGGATACGTCGGTTCGCCTCCCGGCCAACCCCATTGCGATGAGGTGGGGCATTTAATGAAAACCGTCACTCATGAAGATGGGCATCAGAGCCAGCATTGCATGCGGACCTTGCATGCCGAAGAAAATGCCATATTGCAGGCCGCCAAAGAAGGCATAAAAATTGAAGGAGCCACCATATATTCTAAAATGGTTCCGTGCTATAATTGCGCCATGAGGATTTGTCGCGTTGGCTTGAGGCGGCTGGTGGCCAAAAAGCGATACCATGCCGACGGCTCTTCAATAGAGCTTTTTAAATCCGCCGGCGTGGAAGTATTTGTGCAAGACAACACGGTAGAGGAATACAAGCAGCAGTAGTTCGCTGTACGAACTATCGCGGAACTCCGCGGAAATTAACGCAGAATAACGCGGAAACGGAAAACGTTTTCAGCGTAATTCCGCGTAAGATTCCGCGTCGTTCCGCGAATTTTACGAAGTAAAATGATGCAAAAGAGAAAATCAAACCTCTACAAACCAAATTCGAAAGAACCTTTCAATGTCAGCCGTTCAAAAATCGACTTCTTTTTAGAATGCGCGCAGTGCTTTTGGCTTGATAGGCGATTGGGCATTACCCGGCCCGACATGCCCGGTTGGTCGCTCAACAGCGCCGTTGATTCGCTACTTAAAAACGAATTTGATGTCCTGCGCGAAAAAAAGCAACCCCACGCTTTAATGCTTCAGTATAATATTCATGCGGTGCCGTTTTCGCATCCGGATTTGGCGGTATGGCGCGATGATAATAATAAAAAAATCGGCGCATCGTTTTTTCATAAAGAGACCAATTTAAATATTTGCGGAATTGTGGATGATATTTGGCAAAACACTAAAACAGAGCAACTTCACATTGTTGACTATAAATCCACCAGCACCGATTACCCGATTTCGTTAGACAGCCAATATAAATTAGGGTATAAAAGACAAATGGAGGTGTACCAGTGGATTTTCAAACATCTGGGGTTTGACGTTTCAGAAACCGGATATTTTTTGTTTGCCAATGCCTATAAAAATCGCCCGGGGTTTCATGGCAAACTGGAATTTGAAACCACGATTATTCCTTATCAAGGAAACGATGCTTGGATTGATAAGACCGTTGTTGATATTAAAAAATGCCTGGACTCGGATAATATTCCCGAATCGGGGACTGACTGTCAGCATTGTGCTTACCGTAAATTGATCCAAAACGAATCATTAAAAACACAAATGAGTTTAATAAATTAAATCCTAAATACTAAACCCTAAATCCTAAACCGTTTTAGAATTTAGAAATTAGAATTTAGAATTTCTTTTGCGAGGCAAAAGCATTATGGATACAAAACTAAGAAACCTCATATTAATCATCGTGGCCGCGCTGGCGGTGGTTGGCGCTTTGCTGTATTTTTCATGGGTGTGGCAAAATCAGCCCGGAAAACTTGACCAATTGGCCCAGTGTATTAAAGACAAGGGGGCGGTGTTTTACGGCGCGTTTTGGTGTCCGCATTGCCAGAACGAAAAAAAATTATTTGGCAATTCTGCAAGATATTTACCCTATGTTGAATGTTCTACTCCCGATAGCAACGGCCAATTGAAAGTATGCGCTGATCAAAATATAAAAGTGTATCCCACGTGGAGGTTTGCCGACGGGTCTTCAGAAGAAGGGGAGTTAACCGTGCAACAGTTGGCGGATAAGACGGGGTGCGTGGTACCGCAGTAATGTAACCCCTCGCGCCTCTCGTCATTGCGAGGAATCCGCAGATGACGAAGCAATCTTTGTTTCAGTGTATTAATGCGAATCTCGTTTGGCAATCGGATCTATTTGCGAGAGAATTTTGTTGCCAGCTTTGGAAAAATGTTTAGGCGTAGCTTGCCTACGCCGAGCACATTTTTACGAAGTTGGCGGCAAAATTATCCGCAAAGAGACCGAAACTCTTTTTATATTTTGCCAAACGAGATTCGCATTATTAGATTGTCACGTCGCCCCTCGATTCGGCTCAGGGCTCCTCGCAATGACGGTGGAGTAACCCATTACGCCTCTCGTCATTGCGAGGGCCCGCTGGCCCTAAGCAATCCAGTTTGATTACATGAAACGAGATTGCTTCGTCGCCCCGCCTGCGGTCGCTGCTCCTCGCAATGACGGTGCGTGGGCGTATGAGGCATGAGGGGTTACAGATCGTAATTGCGAGGAATCCGCAGATTCCGCGGCAATCTCGCAATAATATTACTGGATTGCTTCAGCTGTGGCCTCGCAATGACTAGAGAAAAACTATCATTCATCAAGTCCTAATTCAATGACCATAGAACTGATTAATAAATTATTCGCCCTAGGGGTTGTCGCCGGTCAGGTTGCTATCGTGGCGGCGGTTTTGCATTTCATTTTTTTCAGAAAAAAACCATATTCTCTCGCTACATTTATCAGCCAGCGCGGCTTGCTGTTGGCCTTTATTATTTCCCTGGTTGCCACGGCAGGAAGTTTGTTTTATTCCCAAATTGCGGGGTTTGAACCCTGCCAGCTTTGCTGGTTCCAGCGGATTTTTATGTACCCAGAGGTGTTGTTGCTTGGTCTTGCGCTATTAAAAAAGGACTCTTCTATTGTTGATTACGCCCTTTCTCTTTCCATTGTCGGCGGGGCTTTATCGCTCTACCACAATTATATCTACTATAGTAATGGGGGATTGAATGCCATTTGCCAGGTGCTTGGCCAAGGGGTATCGTGCATGAAGCGATACGTATTTGAATTGGGGTACGTAACCATCCCCATGATGTCGCTGACCACCTTTTTGTTAATGATTGTTTTACTAGTAATGCATAGAATGTATATCATGGGACATATGTCCATAGGATCCCGTGAACCAAAATCATAACTCCCTACGTCTCGCGCCCATTCGTCGTCATTGCGAGTGAGCGGCCGTAGCTGCGAGCGTGGCAATCTCGTTATTTATATGGGGATTGCTTCGGGCCTGCGGGCCCTCGCAATGACGGTGGAGCGTGAGGGGTTACCCAAATTCGTAACTGCTCACTGGACATCTTTGACTACTAGACCTGTCCCTAAATAAGATTTTATTGCAAATTCCATATTTTGGCTACAAATTTGCTATAATGTTTCGGCGGGCCTATGGGCAAGCCGAAACATTCTATCAAATTTCCAGCTCAAAATCTGTAATTTTCGTAACAAATCTTATTTAGGGACAGGTCTACTGTCATTCCCGACCCGCAGGATCGGGAATCCAGAGTAAAGTACCATACTGAAAAAGCGCTGGATTCCCGCTTGCGCGGGAATGACAATAAGGGTGTATTGGCATTATTCACCAAGCTCACATGGCGGACTAGACACAGAGTTCGTTCGATGATATGCTGAAAACAAAAACCTATGCCACGAGGATATCCGTCGTTAACTGCTGACCAAAAACAGGAGATCATCAGCCGCATTAAGGAAAAGGGCCAGCGCGTGCCTGAGCTTGCCAAGGAGTACGGCACCGCCCCCGGAAACATCTACGCCCTCCTGGCCCGCCAGAATCTTGGCCAGAGCCAGGGAACTCTGCTGGAATTGTCGAAACTGAAACGGGAAAAGGAAGCTCTGCTCAAAATCGTCGGTGAATTGATCATGGATCAGAAGTTGGGGAAAAAAATCCAACATCGCTATGGCGGTCAATAACTAGGCGTCAACCAAGAGTAAAAAAGAACTGGCCAAAGAATTGGGAATATCAAGGCAATCCCTCTACTACCAATCAAAACTTCCCAAAAAAGACCTGCTCTTAAAATCAGTAATTGAAAAGGTGATGGCTCGCCACAAGCGCTATGGCCACAAACGGATAGCATTGGAATTAAAAATGAACAAGAAACGGATACGGCGGGTCATGAGGTTGTTTGGCTTAAAGCCACAAAGACAACGCAGGCAACCCGGCAAGCCACAGGATCAATATCAAGCCCCGATGACGATTCCCAACTTACTCAAAGAAATCGTCATTGATGCTCCAAACATTGCCTGGGTTAATGATTTTACTTACTTGCCATACTTTGCCGATTCGTCTACTTTGCCACCACTGAGGACATTTTTACCAGAGAAATCATTGGATGGGAAGTTTCAACCCAACAGATAAAAAGATCTGCGTTGTATTGGCCAGAAAAAATTTATAAAAAGACCCCACTACTTATTATGCATGGCACCGGAGATTGGCGCGTGCAGGATCATGACTCTATAAGAATGGCCGAAAAATTATACCAGCAAAAAGTACCATTCAGGATTTGTATCTATGAAGGAGCCGACCACGGATTAATGGAATTTAGGGGTGAAGCAAATGAGCAAATGTTTAGCTGGCTTGAACGGTTTTTGAAAAACAAAGAACCGTTACCGAATCTGAAATTACATGGCATTTAAGTAATGAATATTTTTGAAAGGGTTAAAAAACTAAATCTGCCGCTAGGGGAATATGTCGTAATCGGAGGAGGTATTCTCGAGGCTCTTGGTATACGCAATACAAATGATGTTGATATTATTGTAGTACCAAAGTTGTTTTAAAAACTTAGGAAATCGAAAATTTATAAAGAAGAAATGCGATGGGGTAAGATATTTTTACTTGGAAATGAAGTTGAAATTGGCACCAAATTGGATTGGGAAAATTATTCCACTACCGTTGAAGAAGCCATCAAAACCGCTACCATTATTGACGGCGTTCCGTTTTTAAATCTCCAAGAAACCATAAAATTCAAAAAGGCGATAGGTAGGGAAAAAGATTTCAAAGACGTCGAGCTTATAGAAAAATATTTGGAAGATTCAAAAAATCATCCCATTCAAATGAAATTGCAAGAAAAACCCTTTGATCTTATTAAAAAAGGAGCAAAGATTCTTGAACTTCGTTTGTATGATGCAAAGCGGAAAAATATAAAAATTGGAGATGTTATTGAATTTTCAAAACTTCCGGAACTTGTTGAAAAGATCAGTGTACAAGTTATCGGATTGTTAGTATGCAAAACATTTGCAGAACTGATAGAAGATATGCCCGCTAAGTATCTGGGTTATACTGAACCAGATAAAGAGTATTTAAAAACCAGCATTTACGAAATTTACAGCAAGGAAGAAGAAGGGAAATATGGCGTGCTTGGAATTAGAATTAAATTAGTATAACTTATATGGAAAAAAATATTGAAATTGAAATACGGGGACCTTTGTCAAAAGAAAAATTTAAAGATTTAGCTTCATTTTTTGATAAAGAAGGTAAAAAGATAACCGAAAAAAGTCGGATTTTAATTGACTATTCGACCTTCTTGGAGGGTGGAGTTAAAGATAGGCAAAAAGATATACGATTAAGAGTTACCAATGGTATTCCCGAAATTATTGTTAAAATCGGTAGTTGGGGTGGAACAGAGCAAAGAAAAGAACTTTCGATTTTAACCGGATCAGGTCAATTTGACACACTGGTTCAAATTTTTGCGGCCCTCGGTTTTATCAAGGGCATATTATGTGTAAGAAACAGCAAAGTATATGAATATAAAAATACGGAGTTTGCATTAGTAGAAGTGCCCGGACATAGCTATTATTATGAAGCAGAAAAAATGGTAGCCGAAGAGGATGGCGCGCTAAAATTGATCAATGAAATTGAGAATGTTTGCAAAGATCTTGGACTTGAGGTATTTGATAAAAAAGAATTTTTTGAATATATTGAAAAACTCAACCAAGAAGCCAACGAAATTTTTGACTATAAAAATTATACCGAAAATTATTTTAAAAATAGATTCGGGTTGCATTAAAAAGAGCGACGAGATTTTTGGTCTGTCGCTCATGAGCGATGAATTGCCGGAATATCTTCACCCGTGATGACCTTTCACAAAGACTTTTCCTCGGATAATCTTATGTGCGGGTCTATTGTGAATGATGGCATGTCGTGCGAATTCTTGTTCGCAGCTCGGGCATTTCAGATCGCCCTTCGTATGATTTTCCATGATCATGTCGGCATAGCACTTTATCAGTGTTCCGCCACCCTCCTTCTTGTAGCGGTAGAGCGCAGCGCTACACTTGGCACAGCACACTGTGATGGTGTAGGTTTTCTTTTTTGTCTTTTTTTTCGCCATAGGTTCTCCTTAGGATGATGCCTTAATAGCATCGAACTTCGGGGGACAGACTCCAACGCACGCGTTGCACGAGTTGCAGTTACCCTTGATAACTGCCAGAGCCCTTTTGCCGGGACGAGGAATCATTTCCATGGCATCGAAGGCGCACGCCGGAATGCAGATTCCGCAGCCCGTGCACTTTTGCTCAATCACCACCGGAGGCGGTGACGAGAACTGATGCTCTGCCGCCTTGTCCAGCGCCAGTTCAATCAATCCTCTGATTGAAGTATGTTCGGGGTTTTCTACGAAGAATTTATCCAGATCAGCACTGATCCGCTTAAAGACTGTAGGACCCTGGAGCGCCGGAGCGGTGTAGAGCTGAACTGCCCAGGCACCAGCCATGAGCATTTGGATCGCCTGGTCGGCGGTGAAAATCCCACCACAACCCACCACGGGAATCTTCAGTACTTGGGAGAGTTGCCAGACACACTGCAGAGCAATTGGGAAAATGGCTTTTCCCGTCACTCCACCACCACCACCCTTGATGCCGATCTTTTGCTTGGTGGTTTTAGTGTCGATCAGCATTCCCGGGCCGATGCTGTTGGTGCAGACGATCGCATTGGCACCCAATTCCTCCGCCAGTTGCGCCATCGGGATCAGCATGGCCGAGTAGGACAGCTTGATCCAGATGGGCGTTGACGTGATAGTGCGAACCCTCTTCATCAATTCCTTTAGATGAAGCAGATCTACATTCAGGTTGCCGTGGAGGAACCCAGAGTGCGAGCACGAGATGTTAATCTCATAGGCATCGACGTTTTTCTGGTCGAACGCCTGAATCAGATGACAGCAACCTTCCAGGTCCCTGCCACTGACCGAGACGATGATCGGACATCCCGTATTTTTGACCCTATCGACTCCGGAATCCCGCCAATCTGTCCAGGGCTTTTCGTTTCCCCACTCGCAATTGAGCATGTTATCCTGATCGAACACTGCGTAGCGGGGAGCGGGTACTTTGGAGCGTTCCGCAGGAACATGCTCTTTGAGCGACCGAGTGATCATTCCCGAACAGCCGTGTGGCTGAGATTTCAGGAAGAACTCAGGTGTCTCGGTGATGTAGCCGGAAGCCAACAATAGCGGCGTTGCCAGTTTCACGGAACCGACTTGGGTTTCGAGAACCACTATCATCCTCCTTTCTTTGACAGATGTGGGGCCAGAACCGCAAGAACCTGATTGAAAACCGAAACTTCCGAAGCTTTAGTAATTCCAATCACTGCTGCAAAATGCGATTTTTGCCGCATGATAGTTTCGATTTCGACCTTGGCCACTGCGAGTCTTTCGTCTATTTGCGCAGGAGTTTCCGTTTTTCTAATAATGGAAATCCTTTCACGAAGCAACGAAAGATCGGGAGTTGTCAGTCCGATTACCAAGATTTCCGGATTGATTTCGAGCGCAGCTTCCAGATTATCAGGATGAAGCTCCGTCAATCTGAGGTGCGAACTAGGAAGCAAATCCTCCTTTTTTAAGCCATAGCGATGGCCGTAGAGATCCTGCACCAGGACGATTTTATCCGATTCAACAAGCTCGTTGAATTCGAATAATGAAACATAAGCTCTGTTACTGTGCTCATTCGGTCGAAGTTGGCGAGTTGTAAACCAAGCCAATTCTTCGATAAATGGATACATTTGCAGTAACTTTTCCTTGATGAAACCCTTACCAATTCCTGAAGGCCCAGTCAAAGAAATGATCACAGGTTTCTCCTTATTTTTGAAGGACAGCCCAGTTCGATTAAGTAAAAGGGTTAATAGCATAATAACCCATAGTTTAATTTTTAGCAAGTTTTTTGCATGTAACTGCTCACTGGGGGGATATCCCCCCCTCTGTCATTCCCGCGCAAGCGGGAATCCAGCGCTTTTTCAGTATGGCAGTTTACTCTGGATTCCCGATCCTGCGGGTCGGGAATGACAGTAGCCAAAGATGTCCAGTGAGCAGTTACAATAATGTGTAACTGCTTACTGGGTATGCAACGTAATCCTAATCTCCGTTCGTCATTGCGGGGCCGCAGCCGTGGCAATCCCCGTCGTCGTTTGTTGGTGGAGATTGCCGCGTCGCGTACGCGCTCCTCGCAATGACGGGAGGTGTAACATGTCCAGTGAGCAGTTACAATGCGCCGTGTGTTGACAAAAATTAATGGCGGGTGTATAATTAAGGGGTAGGGTAAATCTGGGAAAAACTCAAAACTATGTCAGATATTTTCAACGCAGCCAACCAAAAAATCGCTACCATGGGAGAGGATAATAAAGTGCGAAATATCCAGGGTCAAGTGATTGGTTCGGTGCTCAATAATGGCGAGGTATGGAATATCAACCGCAAGATAGGACATGTTGACGGCTTTGGGCGCGTATTTGAAGCAGGTGCCCCCGCGGGATCGGTGCATAACGATGGTACGGTCTACGATTACGATAACTATCCGGTAGGAAAAGTAAAAGACGGACATATCCACGAAGGCGGTGCCGCATTGCTGTTGCTAGTACGATAATTTTATATTAAAAAAACGGGCAAGGGTAACCCATTGCATTCCGTCATTGCGAGGAGCCCCGAGTCGCCGCGAAGGGCGACGAAGCAATCTCCACGAAAATAACGAGATTGCCACGCGGCGCCCCGCTGGCGCCGCTCGCAATGACGACGAGTGTATAAAGGGTGGGATTAGGACTCGGGTATTTACATTGAAAACAATATGTGGTATAAGAGAATTCAAATGAATATTCTAAATATAATTAATAGAACCAAACCGGTCTTTAGGGAAAATAACTCAAGTAGCGGGTTTTTGCTTTTTCGCGATTTTACGAGTTTATTTGGTATTGGTGATAATGTTATTAAGTGTTAGTTAATACGCCCCGTGTGGCGTATTTTTTTTGAATTTCGTCGTTGAATTTCGCAACGTAAATATTATAAACTTTTATGGAATATGAATTATTAGTCGCTTTACTTGCGGGGCTTGGCAGTATGATAGGGTGGGGCGTTGCTGATTTCTTTGCAAAAAAGACGATAGATAAAATAGGTGATGTGGCAACCCTCTTTTGGGCCCAACTTATTGGCGTGTTCCCCTTGCTTATTCTTTTTTTGGTTCGTCCATCTCTCCCATCAATAGGTTATGTTGGATTTGCGTATCTTGCATTTTTGGGCATTTGGGAAGGTTTAACTTATATTCCGGTATACGTGGCTTTTGGTAAGGGAAAAGTGAGTTTATTGAGCCCTATATTTGCTACATACGCAATTGTAGTGGCCATATTGTCCGCAGTTTTTTTTGGAGAAATTATTCCTTTTGGCAGGCAGATTAGTTTTGTTATTGTATTTTTAGGCATTGTGCTTATTAATAATGGAAATCCGAAAAGTATATGGCTTGCGCTGCAAGGAAAAGAATATAAAAAAACCGAGAAAATTAAAGGGTTAAAAGAAATTATTTTTGCGATATGTTTTTACGGATTATGGCTGATATTTTTTGACCGTTTTGTGGCTGGCAGATACTGGGTACCTTTTTTACTGGGGGTCAGAATATTTTCAACATTGACAGTTTATGTGTATGCTAAAAGAAAGCACATAAAACTTACGATTTTAGATAGAGGTCTTTGGAAATTCCTCGTTTTAATAGGGCTATTTGATGTGGCAGCATTCGCTTCACTTTCTTATGGTTTCAGCCAATCATCATATGTTAGCATTGTGGCGATGCTCGGAGCAATATTTTCTTTACCTACCATTATACTTGCCCGCATATTCTTGAAGGAAAAAGTTACTACCATTCAAACCATCGGTAGTATTGTAATCATTGTTGGTATTTTATTTCTATTTTTATTTTAAAAATATGTTCAAAAAAATTCACGACAAATTGAATAATACATTTTTGAAAACCCTCTCAAATCAGACACCATTTTTTATATTCGACAAGAAGGTACTTCTTGCTAATTTTAGAAAATATAAAATTTGTTTGCCAGCAAAAACAGAAATTTGCTATGCCATGAAAGCAAATTCTGAAAAACCCGTATTAGAAACGCTGCATAAAGCGGGCGCTAGTTTCGAAGTCGCATCTAAATACGAATTAGCATTATTAAAGGAAATGAATGTTTCCGGGGAAAGGATAATTTATGGAACATCCGTAAAACCCGAGAATCATATCCAAGAATTTGTGAGTTACGGAGTAAATAGATTCGCTTTTGATTCTCTGCCTGAACTTTTCAAAATTTGGCGACAAGCTCCCGGTGCTTATGTGTATGTTCGTGTTTTGGTGGATGATAAATCAGATAGTGTTTTCCATATGTCTGAAAAATTCGGCACTTCTTTAGAGGAGGGGATCAACTTGCTAGTAAAAGCAAAAGAACTCGGCCTTGTTCCCTACGGGATAAGTTTTAATGTAGGATCTCAGGCAAGAAACTCGCATGCCTGGGCGCGAGGCATACATGATATATCTAGGATGATGAAAATACTTTTGAAAAAAGATATAAAAATAAAAACAATAAATATAGGCGGTGGTTTTCCATATAATTATCAGAACGATAATCATATTCCTGATATAAAAGAAATTTCAAGGCATATTTATCTTGCAAATAAAAAATTACCATATCCGGTAACCTATATTGCAGAACCAGGAAGAGGGTTAGTTGCGAATGCTTTTGCTTTGGTAACAAGCGTGATTGGTAATACTAAAAGGTTAAATGGTCACTGGCTTTATTTGGATGCAGGAGCTTATAGCGCTCTGCTAGAGGCAATGATTTTTCAGGGAAGCATGAGGTATCGCACTGCAGCATTGTATCGTAAGAATTTTTCACGTACAAAAGAAAATTTTATTTTAACAGGACCTACGGGGGATGCATTGGATGTTATCAATTCCAGGACTGTTCTACCAAAAAACATTGAAATTGGCGACAAATTAGTTATTTATGATACAGGGGCTTATACCTTTACCCTTACTGTTTCGTATAATGGTTTTCCTAAACCAAAAATTTTAGTTTCTCTTAAAAATAATTCACATATAGGAGAAATAAATAAAAATCATCTTTTTGGTCAGCAAATAATTCGGACGCTTACATCAAATTTATTAACATAACACTATTTAAGAAACTACCCCATAATTTTTCCTTAAAAATAATAATTTCCAAGATATTACTATGGAAAAACAAATAAAATTTCTCCATCAATTATTAAGTAAAAAAAGAGTTTTAAAAAGTACTATGATCAATACTATAAAGAGTCGGAAAAAAATCGGTTTTTTATCAAAAAAACAAGAATGGGTTAACGAGCCCGCTGTCTTTGATAAACATACCCTATGTATTGCCGGACATCCGGTGATGGAGGATTGGGAATCAAACTATATGGAAGAACTTGCTGGAGTCGCTACATCAAGGGGCGGTAAGATATTGGAGCTTGGCTATGGTTTAGGGCTTTCCGCAAAAGCTATTCAATCGCACGAGATTGAAAATCATTATATAGTTGAGTGTAATGTTGATGTTATCAAGAAGGCCGTTGAGGATTTTCGTTCCGAAATTAAAAAGAATCGTTTTCATGTACTGGGTGGTTTTTGGCAAGACATAACGCCGGTACTTTCCAGTGAAATGTTCGATGGTATTTTATTTGATACTTATCCTTTAACAGAAGAAGAAGTTCATAAAAATCATTTTTGGTTTTTCGAAGAGGCCTATAGATTATTAAAGCCCGGGGGAGTGTTTACTTATTATTCCGATGAAGCAAAAGAATTTTCTAAACAACATATGTCAAAACTTATAGAAGCTGGCTTTAAAAGAGAAAATATCAAATTTGAAATCTGTAATGTTAACCCGCCTAAAGATTGCCAATACTGGCAAAAGAAAACAATTCTTGTTCCAATTATTAAAAAATGATATAATCACAGTATATGAATATTAATAAATATCAAAAAATTTTGCTTGTATATGTAGTTTTATTATTAATCTTTTGGATAGCGCTTTTTGTTTCAAATAAAACGGATAGTTTTTGGAATTACTTTTATTCCTTTGCTTTTAGTCTTGTGCCCTTGATAGCCGGTTTTGGTGGTTGTTTTTTAGCTGGAGAGTGGGGTTGGTTTAAAAGTGCAATTGGAAAAGTAGTTTTCTTTATTTCTTTAGGTTCTTTTTCTTGGGGGGCGGGCAGTATGGTGTGGTCATACTATAATTTTTTCATGAATGTATCTGCTCCATATCCTTCTTTAGCAGATATAGGATTTGTTTTAAGTTTGCCATTTTGGATTTTGGGTGTGGTTAATCTTTCTAAAGCAACTGGAGCAAAGTTTAGTTTGAAAAAAAAGATAGGAAAAATACTGTTATTTATGTTACCAATTATTATAATAGCCGTCTCCTATTACTTATTAGTGGTTGTTGCTAGAGGCGGAGTTCTATTTTCAATAAGTGATGGTTTCAACTTGAAGCTACTTCTTGACCTTGTTTATCCAATAGGAGATGTTATTGTTTTGTCGTTAGCTCTTGTAATGTTTGGACTATCGGTTAACTATTTGGGTGGTTTTTATAAGTACTCAATTTTGGCAATTCTGTTTGGTTTTGGAATGATGTATGTTGCAGATTTTGTATTCTCTTATACAACTACCGTAGGTATTTTCTATAACGGTAATTTTGGTGATTTAATTTTTACATTAGCCCTTAGCGCAATAAGTTTTGGAGTATTAGGATTTGCTTATCCTAAAGTAAAAACACATTAAAGGAAAAAGAATTTGTAAAACATATTCATTCCTAGTTTTTTAAATTATTTATAATTTAAAAAATAAACTTCATGGAAATCGTCGCGCAATTATCGAAGATCGCTATAAGAATTATAAAAGAGCAGGAATCTGTTATTGGTCCTTTGGCGTGGGACGAGGCGCGCAAAGTGCAGGGGATTCACATTATTGACCAAAAGAAAGGCCAAATACATTTGCAAAACGGCGACGTGCGCGCCATCGTTGATAAGCTAGTCGCCCAATACGAAAAACTATTCGGCAAGGCCTCTCGCGAGGTATGCAAAGACGCCGTGCAGGACCTAATCGCCGAACTGCCTCCCGACCAAATCCCGTCGAGTTTAAAATAGTTAATAACAAAAAAGCGGATAATATATTATCCGCTTTTTTGTTGTATTGCATTATAAGACCTACTGATCAAAGATTTTCCTATTACAATTCCCAAATTTCAACTGCGAATTTGCTATAATTTATCGGCTTATACCCTGTATAAACCTCTAAATTCTATCAAATTCTCGCTCTGAAATTTGAGAATTTCATCACGGAAACCTTTAATCAGTAGGTCTATATTATTTCCATTTCATTTTTCCTGAATTAATAAAAACAATTTTATCCGAAGGTTTAAATTTAAAATGGGATGGTGCGGCAAATACAATAGATGAAGATGGTTCAACTGATGCAATATTTTTATATTGAAGATATGTTTTTTTTATTTCCTCATCGCTTAATCTAAATAAAAAATGTCCCTGCAGTATTTTGTTTTCTATGGCTCTCGCATATGGAGTCCACGGTGTTGATAATTTATCTGCAAAGCTTTGGTAGGTGCTTTGAGTACCGATACCAATCACCTTTGTTTTGGGGCAATATTTTTCAACCCCCTCAATAATTCCTATATAGATACCGCCGCTTCCCACGGGGCACATAATATAATCAGGGATTATTTTTCTGCAAATTTCTTCGACAATAGATATGTATGATTCTTCGTATCCGTTTGTTACATCCCATATAACTTCTTGATCATTTTCTCTTGCAATGCTTATAATTTCTTCCGGGCGCAATATCTTTTGTTCTAAATTTAACTCTATTACTTGATAAGAAACATTTTTAAGTAATTCTTTTGTTTCGTTATCAAGATTACGACTTACAATGCATACTATTTTTATAGTGGTATTTTTTGCGAGGCGCGACAAACTATAACCATTGTTACCCGAAGTTATTAACACTAATTTATCTACATGTAATCTAATGGCATCTTCTAATACTTTTTTATTCCTTCTATCTTTTATTGTTCCAAATTTATTTATATTTTCATCAAATAGGTAGGCAGCTGAAAGATTGGATATGGTTATTTTTCTTAATTTTTCACTATTCATATTTTTTTGCTCCGAGCCATGCGAGTTCAAATGATTTTTTTAATGCATCGGCAAGTTCTTCGCTTTCAATGACAAGAGCGAAACGTTCTTTTAATGACATAAATACTACTTTATTATCGTAAATATTTATTTCTGGAGTAAAAGAATATTTTTCTTTAGGAACGAGTATCGCTTCTCTCTTTTCCTCTTTATTATTTTTAATGCGTTCTTGTGCCTCAGGAGTATCTGGAAAAATTGATTTGATTTTAATATTTTTTCTGGCTCTTCGCTTATAATAATCGGGAAAAAATCCTGGAAGTGCAGCGTGCATCGATTCAATTGATGCAAATGCAAGTATGGTTTCCTTTGAGGTCAGGGTATCTTCGTATGCAGTTTTTATTCCTTCTATCCCCTCAAAAAATTGAATTTTTGGTTTTGGGCCCGAACCAGAATACATTGATTTAAGTTCTGGTAGAATTAATTTTGCAGAACCAACAAGTTCAACATATTTTTTTGCATTATTTTCCAGATTTAAGATTATTCGTTCCGGCGGGGCAGGAGTATAAAGGCGAATATTTTTTCTTTCAGTAATAGACACAAGACCACTTCTTGCAAGTGATTCAAGTACCACATAAGAAGTGCTTCTGTTGATATCTGCTTTTTTTGCGACGTCAGTAACAAGAGCCGTTCCTATTTCAAGAAGCGTTAGGTATACCCGAGCTTCTTTTTGGCTCAAACCATAGTTAATGAGTTTTTCTTCTATATGTGATTCCATATTTTAATTATAATCGTAATTTGACAGTTGTCAATACTTAGTGTCTAAGTGTTATTAACTATTGACAACAGTTATTGGTTTGATAAAATGGACTCAAGTATTTGATACGTTTTCTAGTTTTTATAAAACAAAGAATTATAGTATCCATCGGCAACTTCGTTGGTGGCTACTACTGTTCTTTGTGAAAGGTTAGTGTCTCATGGGCGACATCGGCAACTGGCTTGACGCGATCGTTGGCGCCATCGTGGGCGATGGTCCCGAGGATGGCAATGGCATGGGTAGCTCCTAGCCATCAAACAGTTCAGGGAGGGCCTGTATCGTACAGGTCCTCCCAATCTCTCGAGGGGGGGGAACAGAAAATGGGCAAGTGCTTTGAGGTAGAAGATTACAGTGATCTTCTATACTTGTCAGAGTACCTTCCAAGGTCGGTAAAACCCATAAAGACATTGTGGGAAAATGGTTAAAAATCGATGAGGGGAAATTGCTAAAAGCAAAAGTACCCTCATAAACCCTATGAATAAGGGACTATTATTATCACTATTTTTTATTGATACTGTTTTAGTTTTTCTAGGTGCCATATACTTGCAGATTCAAAGAAATTGGGCTTATTTTTCCAGTATAGATACCGGTGTCATTATAGCATTTTTTGTTTTTACCATAATCGGTTCATTGGCGCTGACTGCGCTTACTCTTGCTTGGATAATCAATAAATCGTAGAGTAAAAAATGATGCGTGATATTTGTTTCGGGTCGCCGGACGAAGCCCGTAAAGTGCAGGGGATTCACATTATTGACCAAAAGAAAGGGGAAATACATTTGCAAAACGGCGACGTGCGCACCATCGTTGATAAATTAGTTTCTCAATACGAAAAACTGTTTGGCAAGGCCTCCCGCGAAGTATGCAAAGACGCCGTCCAGGACCTACTGGCCGAACTGCCCCCAGAGGAAGTACCCTCGAGTTTGAGGTAAATCATATAAATAAAAAACTGACTTAATGTCAGTTTTTTTACTGCACTTAAAGAATACGTGAAGCGAAAATATGATTTTTTAATAAAATTTTAGAATAAGGACAATGGGTTGATTTTCTTGGTTTTTTAGGTAGAATATGCTTATCTACTGCAATCCATTATTTTACTAGAATTAAATTGAATTTTGGCCCTGTCGTCTAGCCTGGTCTAGGACAATTGGTTTTCATCCAATAAACTCTGGTTCAAATCCAGACTGGGTCACCCCTTTTTTAAAATACGAGAATTTATTTATAATAAATAAGTGAATATAGACAAAAACTTACTTAATCAAAATTTTAAGATTGATAGGATTATAGATTATCAAGAATTTATTAAAAATTCTTATTTAAAGAAATTTGAGAATTCTGGTTATCTAAAAATTCAACCTGTTGATATAGCATCGGATTACGATAAGAGTACCATTTTTATTGGTTCGTCTATTAGTACGTTTAAACCTTTATTAGAGAAAAATGACATCCCTGAATCCGGAGCTATTGTTGTTCAACAATGTTTAAGAATACAAAATAAAAAAAGTATTTATAACGATGAAATTATACCTGAATATAATTCATATTTTAATATAATAGGTGGCATAGCCCAGGTAAATAAAATTGAAGATGCTTGCGAACAATTCACTAATTAC
>Ga0209542_10001145_pt1 | contig 63155 bp, 67 predicted proteins | sample RifCSPhighO2_01_FD_184028 | JGI IMG/M metagenome (GOLD analysis project Ga0209542, IMG submission 184028) | Soil microbial communities from Rifle, Colorado - Rifle CSP2_plank highO2_0.1 (SPAdes) (version 2) | ecosystem: Environmental > Terrestrial > Deep subsurface > Rock core/Sediment ...
CAGGATCTATGGAAAGCATGACAACACCGGCCATGATACCAATAAGAGCAAGTGTAGTTAGAAGCTCAAGCATCGTAAAGCCTCTGTTTTTCGATCGATTTTTGAGTTTACTCAAGGATTTTGGCATTTTTAAAAGACGCCTAAAAATCTAAATATTTTATCGCTGTATAAAATTGTCAAACAAATTCCTGCTATTAAAAACGGTCCAAAAGGAACCGTATCTTTTTTGAATCTTTTTTTGCCCCATGCTATCAGTATTACTGAAATAAACGCACCTGTCAAGAATGCCAGGTAAAAAGCCAAGAGTGACTTTGGGAAGCCAAGCAAAAATCCTACAAAAAAAGAAAATTTTACATCTCCAAATCCCATGCCTTTACCACGAGTAAGAAGAAAAAGTAAAAGAAAGAATAATAACGCCCCAATCCCGCTTAATACAAATGACATAAAATTCTCCCAATTGAACAGCAGATTGACTGCCAAACCTGAAAATAACAGTACAAGGAGTATTTCATCAGGTATAATTCCAAACTTAAGATCCGTGAAAAAAATAACTATTAAGCAAAAAGCTATAACAGAGAACAGGAAAAATAAGACAACATTAATTATTCCTGAAAAGAAAAGAAAAAAAAGATAGGCAAAAATTGTGCCGGTTATAAGTTCAACAAAAAAAATTCTTGCGGGAATAATGCTTTTACAATACCTGCATTTCCCAAACAAAAAAAGATAAGAAAAAACAGGGAATAAGTCATACCATTTTAGTGTCTTTTTGCAGCTTTCACACCTTGATCTTGATATCAAAAGGGGCAGATTATTTGGCAACCTATCAATTACTACATTTAAAAAACTACCAAATGAAGAACCAAATATAAAAACCAGAAAATAGACAATAGTAGATATCATTAACTATAGATTACAATTTTACCTCTAACAAAGCAATATGAATATTAATTTCAAAGAAGTATTAAACTTTTTAAATTACTGTTTCGCGTTCCAAGTTTGAGCTCCCACACCTGGAGCAGCAGGTAATATTGTGCAAACGAGTCCGGCTCTTCCATCTGTTGAGGACCAGACAAAGAATGGAGTCATTGTTGCAGGATTTGTACATTTCGCATACTCATTTCTAGACTCAAGCCTTAAATAAACTATCGCATCCGGAGGATTAGCACCATTCATTACATAACAAAAATTATTCTGATTTGCAGCTGCAGCGGCACAATTAGGACCTCCAGCAGCATAATTAGGATTTACAGGAATAGTTCTAATGTCTCCTGAACCGGCTGGCGCAGGACCAATTGTATTCATCCAGGTGGCACTTTGCACAGGATATGTTGCGCTTTGACTAGTATAGTAAGCAGACAAAGCACGACCAAGTTGTCCTACGACTGTTTTTCTTGACGCATCTCTTCCTCTTGCAAATTGTTCCAAAGGATCAACTGCTACCAAAATCACGGTTGCCAGAATTCCAAGTACAGCAATAACAACTAAAAGCTCAACAAGTGTAAAACCTTCTCTTAGCTGTTTATTGAATAATTTCATACTTATTGATGTTAATCAAAACTTTAAATGCTTGTCAACCACCATTTTCTTATGGGACTCGATAATCATATAATCTATATGCATTAAGTAATATTAGAGGATTATTTATGCTTATACCCAATTCTAAAGTTCAAGTTCAAATAAAGCCAGACCTTGACTCTGTGCCTCTTATCAAACACTCCAGGAATATTTTTTCCAGGACAATTTTTTTATTTAAATTATTGTTTAAAACGTAAGGATATATAGCACAAGTAGCAGATAGCAAATTGTAAATAGCAAAGATATTATCCTCATTTTTATTGCCTGATATTTCTTTAAAAAGTAATTTTCTGAGTGTAAGAATAAAATTTTCAAGCTCTTTATCATTGGGAGAGGCAGATATCTTCTCGGAGAGCAACATTGCAAAATATATCATTTCTTCTTTTTTTGCGCCTATTAGTTTAAGAAAAGCATCATCGTGTCCATAATGTTCTTCTTTTGAGATGCCACTTACCTTTAAATTAACAATAAAACTCCTTGATATAATTGTTGGAAGAAGATTTTCTTTGTTGCTGCATAAAATTATTACGTCAGTATTTTCCGGCAGTTCTTCAAGTGTTTTAAGTAAAGCATTCTGGGCTTCAATAGTCATGTCTTCAGATAAAACCACCAGTCTTTTTTCAGTTACCGCTTCTTTTATTGCCAAAATTTTTTTAATTATGCGAACATCGGAGATTTTTATTTTTTTGTCAAATTTAAGAACATTGAAGCTTTTAACTTTTTTGTCTTTTATAAAATTCTGTACATATTCGTTTCTTTCCTCTTCTGCCCCAAGTAAAATCAAGCTTTGCATATTGACATTATAACAACTTTTTTAATACGATTAAACTAGCGTTCAGTTGACTACTGTCATTCTGAACGTAGTGAAGAATCCCATTCGTTTTTATAATTCGTTTGAGATCCTTCACCCCGATTAAATCGGGGCTCAGGATGACATTACCAGACGCTGAACGCTGACAACTAGAAGCTTAAATATGGATAACAACCAACCATCTAATGAAACTAAAACTGTCGCGGATATTCTACTCAGAGAACACGTACTTGATCAATCAAAATATACCCAGCTTAAACTTGAAGCCATAAAGAAAAATATTGACATAGACAAGTTGCTGCTTGAATCAAAAGCTGTTAGTGAAGAAAAGTTTTATGAAGCAAGAGCAAAATTAATCGGTATTCCTTTTATCTCTGTGGCAACTCTTCCTTTTATGCCCGAGGCCTTAAGCAGTGTTCCCAAAGCACTGGCCGAAAAATTTAGTCTGGTGCCTTTCTCATTTGACAAAGAAAATAACACACTCTCAGTGGCTATGATTGATCCTTTGGACATTGAAGCGGTTAATTTCTTAAGGCAAAAGACAAATCTTTTGGTAAAAGTTTTTCAGGGAATACCTTCGGAAATAGATACCGCTATACAGGCAGAATATAACATTGGCCTGGTTGGTGAAGTGAAGGAAGCGCTAAGGGAAACAGAGCAGGCCGTAAAAACCTTTGATAAGGAAAGCATTAATCAGGTAATCAAGGAAGCCCCTATTGCCAAAATAGTTTCAACAATACTTGAGTACGCGATGAAAAGCAGAGCTTCCGATATACATATAGAACCGCAGGAGGATAGAGTAAGAGTAAGGTACAGAATTGACGGAATATTATATGAAAGGTTGTCTTTGCCAAAAGGCGTGCAGGAGGCAGTTACCTCAAGAATCAAAATACTTTCAGGCATGAAAATAGATGAACACAGGATCCCTCAAGACGGCAGGTTTAACTTCAAAATAAGCAGTCAGGAAGTAGATTTAAGGGTAAGTGCGCTTCCAATTGTATTTGGGGAAAAAATAGTTATGAGGTTGCTAAGTAAATCCGGAGGAATCCCTACACTTGTAGAACTGGGACTTAGAGGATCTTCGCTGAAAAATCTCCAGGATGCAATTTTGAGACCCCATGGAATAATCATTGTCTGCGGACCTACGGGTTCCGGAAAAACCACAACTCTTTACTCAGTACTTTCAAAAATAAATACCACAAAGGTAAATATCTCAACGCTTGAAGATCCTGTTGAATATCAGCTTCCAGGCATAAACCAGGTGCAAATAAACACAGATGTAGGACTTACTTTCGCAAACGGACTAAGGTCTTTTCTGCGGCAAGATCCAAATATTATATTGGTTGGAGAAATAAGAGACAAGGAAACAACAGAACTTGCTATACAGGCAGCCTTAACGGGGCATTTGGTTTTTTCAACCGTTCACACGTCAAGCGCGGCAGGTACTCTCCCAAGGCTCATTGATATGGGAGCAGAAACTTTCCTTCTTGCATCAACTATGACGGCGGTTCTTGCACAAAGGATAGCAAGAAAGATTTGCACCAATTGTAAAATTGAATATATTCCTCCTCAGGAAATTATACTTGAAATAAAAAAGAACCTTGGAGATTTATTGCCAAAAGACAAAAGTGAAGAATTTAGATTATATAAAGGAAGGGGCTGCGACTCCTGCGGGAATTCAGGATACTATGGAAGAGTTGGAATATTTGAACTTATGGTAATAAGTGAAAAAATAGAAAAATTAATTTTGCAAAAAGCGGACGCCCTGACTATTGAAAATATGTCAAAAAACGAAGGAATGATTACTATGAAACAGGACGGATATCTTAAAGCAATTGAGGGGGTTTCTACAATAGATGAAATTCTGAGAGTAGCACAAGAATAACTTAATACTCAAAACATGAAACAGTTAGTATTCAGTTCTTACCAGCGAGTTGTCATCCTGAGCGTAGCGAAGGATCTCAAAATTGATGAGATTCTTCGGCTTTCAGCCTCAGAATGACATGTTTACTGGGGAAAGGTGAATAGTTACATGAAACAAAAAATAATTTTAATATCATGTATTATGTATTAAGTATCATGTTTTTATTTTTGTTATGGAAATAAAGGAGTTATTGGATAAAACTATACAAAATAATGCCTCTGACTTGCACTTTTTAGCTGGAATGCCTCCAATACTAAGAGTAGATGGAAGATTAATGCTTTTGGCGTCTATTCCAGCCCTCACAAAGGTAATTATAGAAGACATGTTATTTTCCATTCTTACTGAAGACCAGAAAGAAATACTTATAACCAATAAGGGCATAGATTTTTCTTTTGGCTACGGAGGCGGGAATTACGGTGACAAAGGCAGATTCAGAATAAACCTTTACTATCAGCGGGGAACGCTGGCAGGAGCCTTCAGACTTCTTCCTCCCAAAATCAAAACCATAGAAGAATTAAAGCTCCCTAAAATTTGCCACAAGTTTGCGGAATTAAAGCAAGGTTTTGTTTTAGTAGCAGGCCCTACAGGACACGGAAAATCAACCACAATTGCATCCATCGCAAATGAAATAAATATGAGTAAATCCGCGAATATAATTACAATCGAAGATCCCATAGAATATGTATATCCAAAAGGGAAAAGTATTATCTCCCAAAGAGAACTCGGAGTAGATACGCTCTCCTGGGATGAAGCTTTAAGATCTTCTTTAAGAGAAGATCCGGACGTTGTTATAGTTGGAGAGATGCGGGATCCGGAAAGTATCGCATCAGCAATTACCATAGCAGAAACCGGTCATTTGCTCTTTTCAAGTCTTCATACAAACTCGGCAGCACAAAGTATCGACAGAATGATTGACGCTTTCCCGGAACATCAGCAAAATCAAATTAGAGCACAGCTTTCAAGCACAATCGAAGGAATAATATCGCAAAGACTGCTTCCCAAAATTGACGGCGGAAGAATAGTTGCAACGGAAGTACTTATAGGGACAAACGCGGTAAGATCAAATATCAGAGAAGGTAAGACTCATCTCATAGATTCTGTCATAGAAACCTCGCAGGATGTTGGAATGATACCACTTGAGGCGTCTCTGGCGCACCTTGTTAAAGATGGACAAATAACCCTTGAGGCAGCCAGAGGCTACTCAATGAGAGAAAAAGAATTATTAAGACTTATTGGATAAATAACCTGATATTTTCTTTTTGTCCTCCAAGACGAGGAAAAGATATTCCACTTGTGGAAATCTTTGAAAATGTAAGATAGGAGGTTTTTATTTGGTGGTAAAATTATGGAATTTATATATATAGCCGTAGATAAAAACGGAATCAAAAGAAAGGGAATAGTTGACGCAAACTCCGAAAAACAAGTAGTAGATTTTTTAAAAGAAGGCGGATTCACACCCATCAGGATAAACAAAAAAAAGCAAAGCGACATTCTTTCCCTGCTTCCTTTCAAAAAAGTTAAGAATTCAGATATTGTAATTTTCACGAGACAGCTTTCATCTATGGCTCAAACCGGGCTTACTCTGATTGAATCTTTAAATATCTTAAACAAACAGACAACAAATACGGAAATGCAAAACGTTATAAGCGATTTAGTTGAAAACATATCTGAAGGGAGATCTTTTTCACAAGCTCTTGAAAATCATAAAGATATTTTTTCCGAAGTATATATTTCTTTGATACGGGCGGCAGAAAGCGGAGGACTGATGCATAAGATACTTGCCCGACTCGCAGACAACCTTGAAGCTTCCGAAGATTTGCAAAAACGTGTAAAACAGGCTTTATTTTACCCCACAATAATTATTATTGGCGTAATCGGTGTAATCGCAATAATGAATATTTTTGTTATCCCCCAATTATCTTCCCTTTATGACAATTTGAACGTTGAGCTTCCTATAACAACGAAAATAGTTGTTGGTTCCTCAAAACTTTTTCTTCAATTTTGGCCGATTGCGTTGGTAGCAGTAGCAGCAGCTTATATAATATTCGCGCAGTTTAAAAAAACCGATGAGGGAATAAGGATAATTGATAAAATAAATCTTAAATTACCCATACTTGGTAGCATAAGCAAACTATCAATTCTTGATGAAGTTTCAAGAACTCTTTCGCTTCTTATAGGAGCCGGCACTTCAATAATTGAGGCACTGGACATTACTGCAAACGTTGCCGGAAATATTCATTATAAAGAAGCGGTGCTTCAATCTGCCAAAATGGTAGAAAAAGGCATACCTCTTTCTAAGGCTTTTGAAAACCAACTTATATTTCCCGATATGATGATACAGATGACGCGGGTTGGAGAAGAAACTGGAAAAATTGATGATAGCCTTGAAAGACTCGCGCAGTATTTTCAAAGAGACCTTGATCTTAAAATCAAAACACTTACGCAATCCCTTGAGCCATTAATAATAGTATTTTTAGGCGTGATTGTAGGCTTCCTTATAATTTCCATTATCACACCAATATATACCCTTATAAACGCAATCCAATAGTTTTTTTACTTACCCCTGGATTTTTGCGTATTACTTTGATAAAATTAAAAGAGTCAACATGTCTTCCTCTGAATATACAGCTAAACATATACAAGTTCTTGAAGGCTTAGAGCCTGTCAGAAAAAGACCAGCTATGTACATCGGTTCAACAGATAGCATAGGTCTTCATGAGTGCTTAAGAGAAGTTATAGACAATTGCGTTGATGAATCATTAGCAGGTTTTGCAAAGAATATCTGGATAATTCTGAATAAAGACGGTTCCGCAACAATTGCAGATGACGGACGCGGAATACCAATTGACATAATGCCTGCATATAAAAAAAGCGCGCTTGAAATAGTCATGACAAAACTTCATGCTGGAGGAAAATTTGGAGCCGGCGCATACAAAGTTTCCGGAGGTCTTCATGGAGTAGGAGCATCTGTTGTAAACGCACTCTCAACAAGAATGTGGATAGAGGTAAGAAGAAATAAAAAACTTTACACCCAGGAATATGAAAAGGGGATTGCTAAAACAAACGTTACTGAAAAAAAACAAAGTGAATCGCTCCTGAAAAACCTTCCGATATCCGATAAAGTGAAGCCGGGTTTTACGGGAACCACCGTTACTTTTTATCCTGATTCAGCCATTTTCTCAACCACAACTTTTGAAGAAAATATAGTTTTGAAAATGATCAGGGAAAGAGCATATTTGGTATCAGGACTTTATTTTCATTTTTTTGACTTAAGGGGAGAAAATACTAAAGAAACAAATTTTTATTTCGAAGGAGGAATAGTTTCTCTTGTTAAAAAACTAAACGAAAACAAAGAGATGCTGCACAATCCGATTTTCATCCAGAAAAACGTTAACGACGTTCTTATTGAAGTAGCAATTCAATACAATGATGGGATTTCGGAAAACGTGGAATCTTTTGTTAATGTTATTAATACTATAAACGGTGGAACACACGTTACGGGATTTAAAATGGCCTTAACACGTGCCATAAATGATTATGCTAAAAAAATCGGTTCTACAAAAAATGGTGATGACCCGATTATTGGCGATGATACAAGAGAAGGCCTGACCGCCGTACTTGCCATCAGAATGGAACAAAACATAATTCAGTTTGAAGGCCAAACAAAAGGCAAACTTGGAAATTCTGAAGTCCAACCGATAGTTTCAGCTGCTGTCAAAGAGGGCCTGGATATGTACTTTGAGGAAAACCCGCAGGATGCGCGAACCATACTGGCAAAGGTACTGCTGGCTGAGAAGGCGCGTCTGGCGGCAAAAGCAGCCAAGGAAGCAATATTAAGAAAAGGAGCGTTTGAGGGAGGAGCATTGCCCGGAAAGCTTGCGGACTGCCAGGAGAAAAATCCGGAAGTTTCCGAGTTGTATATTGTGGAGGGAGACTCAGCGGGCGGATCAGCAAAGCAGGGTAGAGACAGAAAATTTCAGGCAATTTTACCTTTGGGCGGAAAAATATTAAATACTGAACGCGCAAGACTTGATAAAATTATGGAGTTTGAAACTTTAAAGGACCTTATTATAGCCCTTGGCATGGGAGTGGGAGAAACTATTAACCTTGAAAAACTTAGATATCACAGGATAATAATCATGACTGATGCGGACGTGGATGGGGAGCACATTGAAACTTTGCTACTCACTTTCTTTTATAGGCACTTAAAATCTATAATTGACGGCGGATATTTATATGTTGCAAAACCGCCGCTTTATAAAATCCAAATCGGCAAGAATGCGTTCTATGCCTATTCTGACGAAGAAAAAAATAAAGTTCTTAAAAATAATAAAAATGGAAATTTTTCAATTCAAAGATACAAAGGTCTTGGAGAGATGAATCCTGAACAGCTCTGGGAAACAACCATGAATCCAGCAAACAGAATACTTAAGAAAATTTCAATAGCAGACGTTGAGGAAGTAGACAGAGTTTTTACAATGCTTATGGGGGAAGAGGTACCGCCAAGAAAACATTTTATTCAGGAAAACGCCAAGACGGCAGTTCTGGATATTTAAATTTATCTAGAAGGGGGTGAATTTATTTTAATTTATGGATAAAGTAAGTGCAGGAAAAAATCCGCCTCAGGAAGTAAATGTTTTGATTGAAATTCCAAAAGGCAGCTCGGTAAAATACGAATTAGATAAAGAAAGCAACGTAGTATTTGTTGATAGATTTCTTTATACCGCAATGTATTTTCCATTCAATTATGGTTTTATTCCTAATACCTTAAGCCCGGACGGCGATCCGTCTGATGTACTGGTTCTTTGTGAGCATACAGTCGCCCCAGGAGTAGTCATTCCGGTTAAGCCCATTGGAATGCTTGAGATGGAAGATGAATCAGGGCTTGATGCAAAAATAATTGCAGTACCAACTCTTAAAATTGATCCGTTTTTTGGAGCATACCAGGATATTACTGAAATACCGGAAGCTTTGAAAAATAAAATTAAGCATTTCTTTGAAAATTATAAGACGCTTGAGCCTGGAAAATGGGTGAAATTGAAAGAGTGGAAAGATAAAGAAGTTGCGTTCAAGGAGATAAAAAAGGCGTTTAAGAACAAATAGAAAGTTAAAAGGCAATCCCGATTAGATCGGGACAAAAGTACAGGTTGAAATTAAAAAGTTTTGGCTTTTGAATTGTCTTTTTGTTTTTTTATTTTTGATATTTTATTTATTATGGCTGATATCGGAAAACTGGAATATATAGAAATAACCATAGAAGCAAAAAAAGCATATCTGGATTATGCCATGTCTGTTATTGTGGCACGAGCATTGCCTGACGTCAGGGACGGCTTAAAACCGGTTCACAGAAGAATCCTTTACGCAATGCATGAGATGAATCTTGCACCTTCAGCAAAATACGCAAAATCGGCAAAAATAGTAGGGGAGACTATGGGAAAATACCATCCGCACGGGGATATGGCTATTTATGATACCCTTGTAAGACTTGCTCAGGATTTTTCCATGCGCTATCCACTGGTTGACGGACAGGGTAACTTTGGCTCAATGGACGGAGATCCTGCGGCCGCAATGCGTTATACGGAAGCAAAACTCACCCCAATAGCCATGGAGATGCTCTATAACATAGACAAGGACACTGTTGATTTTATTCCCAACTTTGACGGAACTATGGACGAACCCGTTTATCTCCCGTCTAAAATTCCAAATCTTCTTCTTGCCGGATCTGAAGGAATCGCGGTTGGAATGGCCACAAAAATTCCCCCGCATAACTTAAGCGAAGTAATTGATGCCGTGTTTTTTACAATGAAAAAAGCAGGCAGTATTCCAATACCTAAGCACAGCAATGGTGAGCTGGAAAATACTAAGAATGAAGCATCTTTTTTTCCCTTTACTTTTGATACTACAGTAGATGATCTTCTTGAATACATTAAAGGCCCGGATTTTCCAACGGGAGGAGCAATTTATGACATCAATGAAATTAAAAATGTGTATAGAACCGGCAGAGGAAGAATTATTATAAGGGGAATTTCCGAAATTGAAGATATAGGACAGGGCAAAAACGCAATCATAATACGGGAAATCCCTTATCAGGTTAATAAAGCTTCACTGGTCGCAAAAATTGCAGAACTTGCAAAAGACAAAAAAATTGAAGGAATAACAGACCTGCGGGATGAATCAGACAGGCACGGAATAAGAGTTGTTGTAGAACTTAAACGCGACGTTGCACCAAAAAAAGTATTAAACAATATTTACAAACATACATTCCTGCAAACGTACTTTCCCGCAAACTTTGTAGCCCTTGTTGACGGTGTACCAAGAACACTTAACCTAAAAACGATCATTGAGGAATATATTAAACACAGATTCAGCGTTGTAACCCGAAGGTCACAGTTTGAATTAAAACAAGCGCAAGCCAGGCTTCATATTCTGGACGGATTACTCATTGCCGTTTCTAATATTGACGCGGTCATTGAAACTATTAAAAAAAGCGCTGACGCGGATCAGGCAAAAAAGAATTTAATTGCACGCTTTAAACTTTCTGAAGTTCAGGCAACGGCAATTTTAGACATGCAGTTGAGGCGCCTGGCCGCGCTTGAGCGGGAGAAAATTGAAGACGAGTGGAAAATGATCAAGGAAACAATTGATTACCTTATGTCCATTTTGGGAGATCCAAACAAAGTACTTAAAGTAATTCATGAGGAACTTACGAAAATAAAAGAAAAATATCAAGATCCTAGAAAAACCAGAGTTTACAAGTCAAAAGTTGACGAATTCAGCGAGGAAGATCTCATACAGAATGAGCCCACGGTTATCACAATAACCAAAACAGGTTATATTAAACGGCAGAACATGTCAAGCTTCAAATTACAACACAGAGGAGGAAAAGGAGTAAGTGGAATGACTACAAAAGAAGATGATATTATAGAACATATTCTATATTCCCAAACCCATGACCAAATACTTTTCTTCACTAACCTTGGGAAAGTTTACCAAACAAAAGTATATGAAATAAATGAAGGATCACGTATATCACGCGGTCAGGCAATCGTAAATCTTTTAGACATGCAAAGCGGGGAGAGTATAAGTTCGATTCTTGTTTATAACCCCAAAGACAAAGCAAGCAACAAATACATACTCATGGCAACCAAAAAGGGAGTTGTCAAAAAAACTTCTATTGAGCAGTTCAAAAATATCAGAAAAACCGGAATAGTGGCTATAAAAATTGACAAAGATGACAGTCTTTCCTGGGTTAGGTTTACAGCTGGTACTGACGACGTGCTTCTTGTAACCAGAAACGGCAAAATAATCTGTTTTGGTGAAGCGCAAATCAGGTCTACCGGCCGTTCAAGCATGGGAGTAAGAGGAATAAAACTTACGCAGGATGATAAAGTTGTTGGTATGGATGCAGTAAAAAAAGGCGATAAAACCGCGGCTATACTAATTCTGGCAGAAAACGGCCTGGGCAAAAGAACAAAAGTTGATGAAGTTAGAAACCAAAATAGGGGAGGACAGGGAGTAAAGATTGCTAATATAACGGCAAAGACAGGAAAAATAGTTTTTACAAACGTATTATCACCAGAGTCCAAAGAAATAATTATAACCTCTGAAAAGGGCCAGGTTGTAAAAATTACCACAAATTCACTCCCGATACTTTCAAGAAATACCCAGGGCGTAATACTTATGCGCTTCTCAAAAAGCGGAGACAGAGTAGCCACCGCAACCTGTATAGGATAAAATCCCAAGAAGAAAATTTGCTCATGAGATTAATCGCTGGCTATGTCAGAAAATAATATCACGATGAAAAGTATATTTTGATTTTAATAGACCTACGAGAAAACGCCTATTCACTATCTGTTTTTTTTCTGTAGTATAATAGCAAATATGATAATAAGGGGAAAAGAACTCGCGGAAAAAGTAATAAACCAAATTAACCAGGACTTAACCCTGCTACTAAAAAACGGTATAGAATCTAAAATTGTTATTATCACTTTGGGGCCTGAAAGTGTGTGGAAATCCTACGTTGACCAAAAACTGAAACTTGCGGAAAAACTTAAGATTAAAGCCGAACATATCAATCTGTCCCACACAAGCGAAGAGATCTTGTTAAATCTTCTTGAAAAACTAAATCAGGACAAAAAGACTCACGGAATAATCGTTCAACGTCCACTACCCATAAACATTAATAAAGAAAAAATTATAAAAGCAATAAATCCCCAAAAAGATATCGATGGCTTTAGACCTGATTCAAAATTTGAATTGCCAATCTTTCTTGCGATTGAAGACATTTTAAAAAAGGCAAAAACTTTTGATAAGCAAAAAATTGATTTTATTTTGTGGCTTCGTTCAAAAAATATTACTGTAGTTGGAAAAGGCGAAACAGGCGGAAAGCCGATTATAGAAAAACTTAGTAAACTTGGAATAAATCCGGCAGTAGCTGACAGTAAGACAAAACATATTTCCGAACTTCTAGAAAAAGCGGATATTATAATAAGCGCAACGGGAAAGGAAGGAATCATACGAAAAGATAATATTAAAAAAGGAGCCATACTTATTGGAATAGGCATGCATAGAGGAGGAGATGGTAAATTGAAAGGAGACTTTGATGAAAAGGAAATTGAAAGCATTGCTTCATTTTATACTCCAACCCCGGGCGGAGTAGGGCCGCTGAATCTTGCTTATCTATTTAAAAATTTAACAGAAGCCGCACAGTTTAATCAAATATCTAGTTAAAACTTCCTGACAAAACATTTTTTCACACGACTTTCGCAGTTGTCATTCTGAGCGTAGCGAAGAATCTCTTGCTCGCCTCGCTGAAGCGAGAGCGAAGCGGGCGAATGCAAGACTGAAATAAGTTCAGAGATCCTTCGTCGTTTCACTCCTCAGGATGACAGGATGTGCGAAACTCGTATTTCAGATAAAATTGTGTTAATTTCATCAATTACTGCATGTCTATAACCAAAAAATATATCAACGCAAATATTTTGTGTCAGCAATGTAATACTTAAAAACAATGCTTAATTCAAGAATATAAAACAAAAAATATGCTAGTATTATTTATATATGCTAAAAGAGGTATTTTTAGGAAGAAACCCATCACACTTTCAAGTTAATTCCGTAGTTAAATCTTTTATAGCCTCAGAAGCATTCATCTGGTCCGCATGGAATCTTGTAACTCCAATATATGCAATTTTTGCTGCCAATAACATAGCAGGCGGAAATATTGAAGTGGCCGCTTCAACATACAGCGTGTATCTTGTAGTAAGAGTAATATTTGAACTAATAAGCGGAAGATTTCTTACAAAAACAAATGAATCAAATAAATATGTCATGGCAATACTTGGAATAATTTTCATAAGCTTGTCATATTTGGGTTTTGCAACTACCACTACTATCATGCCTTTATACTTTTTCTATGCTATTACGGGAATAGGTATGGGAATTGCAACACCGGCAAAAAACTCTCTTTTTTCAACGCATCTTGATAAAAATAAAGAGCCGGCAGAATGGGGAATGTATGACGCAACCGTGTTTATAGGTATGGCACTTGCTGCAACACTGGGCGGATTCATTGCTCATCAGTACGGTTTTAAACCCCTTTTTATCCTTACGGCAATAATAAATATTCTGGGTATAATACCTTATCTTTTATATATAAGACGGGACAGTGATTATTAACTGAAGTTTTTCTGCAATCTTAAGCTTTATATAAATCAAGCGTGCTATAATACAAAACATTAAGAGTGTGATTAAAAAACAAAAAGAAGCAAAAAATTACCCCAGACTTAAACAGCCTGTTTTATCCATCGTCTTTTTAATAATTTTAGTTGTTGGTTATTTTCTTAATCCACCCCTATTATTTCCAAAAAGGGCGGGAAAACCAACTTTAAAAACAAAAGACATGCCCTTTGCGCCTACTTTAACTTCCGTTCCTACTCAAACGCCTCAAATAATATATAAACCAAAAATAAACCCAGCTGCAACTACGGAAGAATGGGGAGTGTCAAAACAAATAGCGACGGACACCTGGTCCATGCTTGTTGGAGAAGACAAACGAATGGCAACACCGCAGGAAATATTTGAAGCATTAAATATTTACAGGCAACGGCATGGAAAGAATGCTCTTTCTTATGATCAAAAACTTGCGGACTACGCTCAAAGCAGAGCGGAAAGCTTTAATCAGGCAGGAAATATTGATGCTCATTCAGGCTTCAAAGATTTTATAAACAATCAGGACGGGTTTAAAAAACTGGGTTTTTCTGCTCTGGGAGAAAATTCAAGTTTTGGTTATAGACTATTTGGCGTTCACATAATTGAATGGGTTTATGCCGGAGACAAGCCACACGATGATAATCAGTTAAGTTCTTCCTGGTCTCATGTGGGAATAGGCGTAAAAGGCACCGCAACTAACCTTATTTTTGGCGGCAACAAAATGTAACTCATCTAAAATTACACTGCAACCTTGACACTTGTGTTTCCCAAGTCTTAGAATAAATTGATAAGGATTTATTAAATGAATTTTCAGGAATTAGTTGCCAAATTAAATAAGTCTTCTTATTTCAAAGCTTTGTTAATAATATTAACATTCCTTGCATCTGTCTATACAACGTCATCTTTTCTTCAAAATGTAATTAATAAAAATTCAGGAACCGACTTGAAGAGCTTAACTCAAGAGAAAGAGGTACACAATCTCAGTTCCAGCAACATAACAGCCACACCATTTTCAACCGTTGAAGTACTATTTCTAATTCTGTGCTTAATTGTCATTGCTTACTTAATTTTCAAACAAAAATCCAAGATGAAAAACTTAGCAAAAACGACAACTCTTAGACTTGAAAAACAGGAAAAACGCATGCGTTATTTATATGAAATAATAAAAAAGCAAGAAGCGGATAAAAATGAACTTCTTGACTCAGTAATTCAAGATTTAACAATATCTCTTCAGATGGACATCGGTGTTATTTTTCAAATGGATAAAAATACTTATTCCGTTCTTCATTCATTCGTTCAAAAAGAAGATATGGATAAAGAAAAAATTTTACAAATAGGTAAAACCTGCTGCGGAATTACATTCTATGCAAAAGATATAGTGTCAATAGACCAAATGGAAGCATCTGTATTCAACGAACACCCCTGTTATAAAACATGTAAAGTAAAGTCATATTTGGGTACGTTGTTAACTGTTGGAGGAAAAAAATTCGGCACATTGAACTTCTTAGGTTTCAAGCCGCAAGTTAACGGAATAAGTCAAACCGATAGAGATTTTGTGCAATTAATTGGGCGTCTAATCGAAATTGTATTAGAAAATAAACAAACAGAGGAAAAAATGAAAGAAACAAATACAGAACTAGAGTGGTTGAATAAAATAAAGATCGGAAGAGAATTGAGAATGATTGAACTTAAAGACCAAATTAGTAAACTTAATAAAAAACTGGGGGAAGTATCGGGAAAAAAATCTGAATAATTAAACGCATAATATTAACAAATCTAAATAAATGGAAAAAATCTACATTAACAAAAGAGTTTTTATCTACACAGCCGCCGCTTTCTTTCTCTTTTTTTTAAGAATTGTTGCTACCTTTTCCTTTTCATGGTTTCTGAGCGGAAAACTCCAGGAAATTATTCAAATTATTTCAGCTGTACTTGCTCTAATTATCTGCGTAATGGCGCTAACTCGATATTATGCTAAAAAAGACACTACATTCCTTTTTATTGCTACCGCTTTTTTGGGAACATTCATTTTTGACAGTTACAACGCTATAATAGCCAATTCATCTGGTGGCTTGAACCTATTCCCGCTACCAAAATCTCTTGGTTATTTAAGCTGGATCAGTTCAAAACTTTATTTATCCTTAATTTTATTTTTAAGCTGGTGGTTGTGGAGAAGGGAAGAAAAAGATTCTAAACAAAGAAAAATAAGCGAGTCTCATATCTATCTAACTTCATCAATATTAATACTTGGTATTTTTATTTTTTTCAATTTTACTCCACTTTTAATCAAAAATCATTTTATAATTTCACAACCACATGAACTTTTAGAATTAATACCGGCTTTATTGTTTTTACTTTCCTTAGCTGGATATATAAACAAAAAATATTGGAAAGCTGATTATTTTGAGCATTTTTTAATACTTTTCATAATAATAAATCTGGCAGTTCAGACAATATTTATACCGTTTTCTACAGAGTCTTTTGATGTGTACTTTTATTTTGCCATCCTTTTGAACATCGTAGGATATATTATTGTCTTAATTGGACTAATAACTGATACCTACAAACTTTATAAACAAACTGAGCAAAGTGAAGAACTTTTAATTTCACAAAATTTAAGCTTGAAAGAAACCAGAATCCAGTATGAAGAAGCATTGAAAAATTCTTTGCTGAAAGAAACTGAACTTTCATCAAAAATACAAGATCTGGAAAACACAAAGAAAGCAATATTTAATCTCAATCAGGACTTAAACGAAGAAAATCTAAAGGTTGAAAAAGCAAAAGCAAAAGATGAAGCTTTTTTATCAAGTATCGGAGACGGAATGATTATTGGTGATGAAGAAGGAAATATTTTAATGACGAACGACCAGGCAAAAAAAATGCTGGATTATAATGAGACAGATCTCGTTGGGAAAAAATTATCTGAAGTGATACAAATGAAGGATGATAAAGGTGATATCGTACCGCCTGAGAAACGTCCAATACAACTTGCATTATCATCCGGTAAAAAAATCGTCAACAATGCGTATTCTTATATACGAAAGAACGGAACAATAATTCCGGTAGCCATTACCGCATCACCAGTCATACTGAATAACCAAATAGAAGGTACAATAATAGTTTTTAGAGATATCGCAAAAGAAAAAGAAGTTGACCGTATGAAAACGGAGTTTATCTCTCTTGCATCACACCAACTCAGAACTCCACTTTCGGCTATAAGATGGTATTCTGAAATGCTGTTGGACGGAGACGCGGGACAACTTAATAAAGAACAGAAAGAATTTACCAGAAATATTGATGAATCTACAAAAAGAATGTTTGAACTGATAAACGCGCTCCTTAATATTTCAAGAATTGAATCAGGAAGAATCATTATTGATCCAGAACCTACAGATCTGGTCCAACTTGTACACGACCTTCTAAATGAACTTAAACCTAAGCTTGAGCTGAAAAAACAAAAGCTTATTATAAGCCAGCATGAAAACTTACCTAAAATAAATATAGATCCAAAACTAATAAGGCAGGTATATTCAAATTTACTAACTAACGCAATTAAATACACCAAAGAAGAAGGGGAAATCTCTGTTTTTATCTCAAAAAAAGATAACGAAATTATTTCACAGGTGAGTGATAATGGTTACGGAATACCTGAAAAAGATATTAATAAGATATTTCAAAGGTTTTACCGGGGAGAAAATATTGTTAAGATAGAAACTGATGGAACAGGACTTGGTCTTTATCTTATAAAAGCAATAATCGAATCTTCAAAGGGCAGGATTTGGTTCAAAAGCGAGGAAGGAAAAGGTACAACCTTCTGGTTTAGCCTGCCGATCTCCGGAACGCCACCTAAAAAAGGTGAAGTTACGATAGATACTTGATATTCCAAGTAAAAGATTGTAAATTATAAGCAGATGGATAATCAAAAATATACAGTAATGGTTGTTGAAGATGAAGCATTGCTTCTTCAGGCAATCGAGAAAAAATTGAGATTAAGCGGTATCTCAGTGATTTCCTGCGCAGGCGGCAATCAAGCAATAGAGTACTTGCGGACTTTCCAGAAACTGCCCGATGCCATCTGGCTCGATTATTATTTAAGAGACATGTCAGGATTGGATTTGGTAAATGAGATCAAAAAAGATGAAAAACTCATAAAGATTCCAATAGTAGTTATCAGCAACTCCGCCAGCGAAAACAAGGTCAAAACATTACTGGCGCTGGGAGTAAAAAAGTATCTGCTTAAATCAGAGTACAGACTGGATGATATAATCGAAATTGTACGCAAAATAATAGATGAAAAAGGTAAAGTTGTTTCTTAAAAATGCTTTATATTTTTTATTCTGAGTTTTCAAAATAATCAAAATGAAAAAAATACTGGTCGCAGAGGATGATAAATATCTGGCAAATGCGTATAGGGTAAAACTGACCAAAGCAGGATACGAAGTCAAGATTGTAGGAGACGGACAAGAAGCCTTATCTGCCCTAAAAGATTTCGTTGCAGATATCATTCTTCTTGATCTTGTCATGCCTGTAAAAGATGGTTTTACTACGCTGGAAGAATTAAAGGGAAATGAAAAATGGAGATCCATTCCAGTAATCATTGCTTCAAATCTTGGACAAAAAGAAGATCTAGAAAAAAGTTTGAAACTTGGTGCAAATGATTTCATAATAAAAAGCGATATGACTTTAAATGATCTGATTTCCAAAGTCAACTCCATACTTGGCGGCTAAAAACCTACAAAATATTTTAACGTAAAACTAATACTCAAAATATGTAAAAATATGCTATTATAAACTTATATGCTCGCTTATAATGACCAATCGCTTTACGGAGTTTTAAAAGAACTGGGAATAATTGATCAAAAAGAACTGGATCAAGCACTTCTAGAAAGCAAAGGCCAAAACACCACGCTTTATAATATATTACTTACAAAAGATCTTATATCTGACGAGAATCTAGGCAAAACAATTTCCGAACTGTTATCCATACCCTTGTCACGCCTCTCTGAAATTTCTATTCCAAATGATGTTCTAAATACAATTCCCGAAATTGTAGCAAGAAAACAAAAAATCATCGCATTCAAAAAAGATAAAGATGGTCTGCATCTTGCTATGGCCAACCCAAATAATCTGGAAATGGTTGAGTTTGTGAAAAAAAAGGTTGGACTTCCGGTAACGGTATATTATGCGACCGAACGTGACATAGAAAATGCCTTTCCTCTTTACTCCAAAGAAGTTACTGTAGCTTTTGATGAAATAATTGCCAAAAACGTACAGCAGGCAAAAGGAGTTGAAAAAGCTGAGCCTCCTATCATTAATATCGTAGATACAATAATTAGCTACGCCTATCAAAATAAAGCTTCGGATATTCACATAGAACCCCTAAAAGACACGTCCTTGGTCCGCTTCAGAATTGACGGCATTTTACATGATATTGTTAACCTGCCGCTTGAACTGCATCAGCGAATGGTGACAAGAGTAAAAGTTCTTTCCAAACTTCGTACAGATGAGCATCAGGCAGCTCAGGATGGAAAGTTTCAGTACAATACGCAAAATGAAAATCTGGATATCCGTGTATCCATTGTTCCTTCAACACATGGAGAAAAAATAGTTATGAGACTTCTATCTGAAAGATCCAGACAATTTTCCCTTCTTGATCTGGGATTTTCTGGATACAATTTGGTAAAAATGAAAACAGCTTATGAAAAACCATACGGCATGATTCTTTCTACCGGCCCCACAGGCTCAGGTAAAACAACAACAATGTATGCCATCCTAAAGCTTCTTAACAAAAGAGATATTAACATTATGACTATAGAGGACCCGGTAGAATATGAAATTCTGGGAATAAATCAAATACAGGTTAACCCAAAAACCAATCTTACCTTTGCAGACGGCTTAAAAAGTATTCTTAGACAAGATCCTAACGTTATTTTAGTAGGAGAAATCAGAGATAATGAAACAGCTGATATTGCGATCAACTCCGCAATGACGGGACATTTAGTGCTTTCAACGCTACACACCAATGATGCCACAACTGCTATTCCAAGACTCGTAGATATGCAGGTTGAACCTTTTTTAATGGCTTCAACAATTAATATTATTATTGCCCAAAGGTTAGTAAGAAAAATTCATACAGTCTGCCGCGTAAGTCGCGAAGTGACAATAGAAGAAATTTCTAAAGAGTTAAACGAAACAACTCTGAAAAAAGCTTTCAGCAACTTGATCATCAACAAAGAAGGTAAAAAAACAATCAGAATTTATCAGGGCAAAGGATGCCAACTGGACCACGATACAGGATATGAGGGTAGAATAGGCATATTCGAGCTGTTGATAATTGATGATGAAATAAGACAAGCAATACTGGACAAAAAAGACGCATCTACTGTTAGGAAAATCGCCATAAAAAACGGAATGATAACAATGCTTGAAGACGGACTTGAAAAAGTAAAGGAAGGCGTAACAACAATTGAGGAAGTAGTTCGAGTAACAAAGGAGTGATCCTTTTAAAAAATAGTTTTTAATTTTATTGATATGAAACAAGCTGCTCAAATTCATTTTTCTTCAAAAGTAAGCTTTTTAGAAAAACTATTATTCACAAAACATTTATCTATAATGACCAAAAGCGGTATCACGCTATCTGAAGCAATATCAACACTCGTCAATCAGGCAAAATCAAGCAAGTTTAAAAAGGTTTTACAAGATGTACTGGCAGACATAGAAAACGGACAATCATTTGCCAAATCTTTAGCAAAATATCCTAAAATTTTTGACCAATATTACATAAGTTTGATCGAGGTTGGTGAGGAAACGGGAAAACTTGACAAAAATCTTGATTTTTTAGTCCAGCAACTTGGAAAGGATTACACCTTGCGTAAAAAAATTCAAGGCGCACTGCTTTATCCTGGGATCGTGCTTTTTACCACTCTTATAATGGGCTTTTTTATTTCAATTTTCATTTTGCCTAAACTTGTTGATTTCTTCAATGCTTTTGAAATGGACTTGCCCATTACAACCAGAATATTAATCGCAGGCGCAAATATTTTCAAGAACTACGGTACCTTAATTGTTGCGGGTTTAGTGGCAACATTTTTTATCGGTTCGATGCTTTTCAATTTGCCTAGCATAAAACCTAAATGGCATGAATTTATACTCAAGCTTCCATTTTTGGGCAATTTACTTATATACAGTCAGTTGACCCGTTTTTCAAGAAATCTGGGGGTACTCATTCAAAGCGGAATTCCAATTGTACAAAGCCTGGATACGACCGCCAATACAATTTCAAACTTAAAATTCCAAAAAGATCTTCAGGAAGTTGCCAAATCCGTAACCCGCGGTAAAAATATTTCTGACGTTCTTTCAGAAAAAGGGTTCGATGAGTTTCCAATAATGGTAGTCAAAATGATAGAAGTAGGTGAAAAAACCGGAAAACTTGATGAAACATTACTGTATCTGGGAGATTTTTATGAAGATGAGATTGATGACGTGTCTAAAAATCTGTCAACTCTTATTGAGCCAGTATTACTAGTTTTTATAGGACTAGTTGTGGGATTCGTAGCACTGGCAGTTATAGGCCCGATTTATCAATTTATGGGAGGTATGGGCCGATAACTCCACGTAAATTTTTTAAACAATATTTCCCTTGTACAGAATATTTATAACATGAAGGAATTTATAATAAAAAAGCTTTCCGGAAAACAACTTTTTCAATACTCTTACTCTCTTTGCCAATACCTGCATAAACTCAGTTACAGAGTAAGCCGCGCGGTTTTAAATACTGGATTTACCCTTGTTGAACTGCTTATTATTCTGGCAATAATTATGACCATAGGGTTTTCAACAATACCTTTTTCCACGAACTTCTTAACAAGAAGCGATTTGAGTAATAAAACACACGAACTATCACTTCTGCTTAATACAGCAAAACTGAATAGCATTTCCGCAAAAGAGAACAGCAACTGGGGAGTGAATATTTTGTCTAGCACATTTACCCTATATAAGGGAAATTCATTTATGAATCGTGATCCTGCCTTTGACCAGTCTTTCGGTATCCCGATAAATATTACTATTACCCAAAATGACATTAATTTTGAAAAATTGACCGGAAATACTAATTCTGTAAATTTAGTGTTAAGAAATGCTATAAACGAAACTCACACTGTAACTGTTAACCAGGTTGGAACAATCGACATACAATAAAATATGAGATCTGAACCTAACGACCTAAGAGGGCAATCATTGATAGAAATTATTATTGCGGTTTCAATCCTAATTATTGTGGCAACCTCACTCATATTTACAGTTTCGGGATCTTTTTCAACTACACGTTTAGGAAAAGAGCAGACTCAGGCTACTTTTCTTGCAGATGAAGGAATGAACGCGGTCAATTCAATAAGAAACCAGAATTTTAATAGTCTTATAAATGGAGATCATGGCTTATCTAATTCAGGCGGCATATGGTCTTTTTCAGGAACTTTTGATAAGGATGCAAGTGGAAAATATACCCGGATAGCAACAATTTCTGATGTATTAAGAGACGGTAACGGAGATATTGCTGCAAGCGGAGGGACTATTGATCCTTCCACAAAGAAAATAACACTAAGAGTTTCCTGGTATTTTACTCCAACAAGAAATAACAATGTTCAACTTGAGCAATATTTCACTAACTGGCAAACATCAGAATCCAAAGGAACAAATGGCCACTGCAGCTTACAGGCCAATTGTTTGGCTTTAAACACTTCTTCCGCGCATCTTATAACAAACGGAACTCAGATAGCCGGGATAACTCTTGGTAATTTTGACCCTACAGCAAGCATAAACCTAAACAGGATTACAGCTTCCTGGACCGGGAGTGCTAGCATAAGAATGAATAAAATCAGAATAAACGGAATAGACGTCTGGACGGGCTCGGTAAAATCGGGAAATACGGTAACTATTTCTAATGTTTCTTTAAATCCGGATACCAGGAACGTTCCCATAGATTTTATTCAATTTTCAAGAAACATAACCGGCTCAACGGTAAACATTACATTTATAATGTCAGATAATTCGTCTTGGGCGGCGCCGGCGATTAATTTATGAAAAAATTAAGACCAAAATCAGGTTTTACTTTAGTTGAACTTCTTATTTATATTAGTCTGGTCAGCATATTTGTCAGCGGGGCAATTTCTTTTATGCTGAATGTGCTTTCAACAAGAGAAAAAGTTTATCAACAACAGACTGTGGAACAAAATGCCCGTGCTGCTATTGCTCGAATAGCTTATGAAATAAGAAGAGCTAATAATATTCAAGGCATTTCTTCCGATGAATTAACCTTAAATAACGAATCTTCAAATACCATAATATCTTTGATATCTGGAAGAATCCAAATCACAACAGGAGGCACTGGGCCTTATTATTTGACCTCAAACCAAATTAATGTTTTGTCTCCACCTGATGCGCCCAAACCGCTTTTTACCAATCTTAGCACAACAAACAAGAACAGCAAGAATATTCTAGTATCTGTTACAGCAAGCAATATTCCAAGTTTTTATGGTACAAGATATAAAGCCCTCATAACATCAAACCAATCAACAGAGATAAATGGACAGTTTAATGCAGCTAGAATGCTTCTTATGAATGCATCAGGAGCTCTACTGTCCAATGATAACCGGCAAATAACAAATACTACTTTGCAAAACTCAGGTAGTACGGATATAACTATCAGTAATATTACTATTTCCTGGACAGGCGGAGTAGCGGCAAGCAGATTAACAAGCGTGACGATAAACGGCAGTAATGCCTGGACTGGATCAGCCGCATCCGGAACTGCTATTCCCATTAATAATGGTATTATTAGAGCGAGTAATCCAGCGGTTAGCATTATTTTTAATTTCAACAACAGCATGGCCGGAGCAGTTTTTAATATTATTTACACAATGACTGACTCTTCAACCAAAAATACGACTATTTCTTTTAATTAAAATGATTAACAACAATAAAAGCAAAAACGGCTATATTGCTCTTATAAGCATTTTGATAATATCTACTGTTACCTCAGCAATAGCCCTATCTCTTTCGCTTCTGGGAATAAATGAAGCAAAAAACTCTTTAGGATTAAAAAAAGGATACGAAACACTAAAAATAGCTGAAGGTTGCGCAGAAGAAGCTCTTTACCGCCTGAAAAATAATCAGACTTACAGCGGTACCATAGCCCCGTTGAATGTGGGTAATGGTTCATGTACAATAACTATAAGCGGTGCCAATCCGACTTATACTATTTTGATAAATGCTGTGCTGCCAGAAAAACCAAGCTATGCTAAGAGCTTGCGTTTGACCGTAGTAGCAGTCGGGAAGGATATTAATATCACCAGTTGGCAAGAAATACAATAGAACTTATACTTTAAAATTTTAACATGTTATCAATCGATATTTCTGAGAAATTTATTAACATCACAGATATTGGGAAAAACTACTTAGGAAAATACAACTTTAAACTTATAAAACAAATAGAAATAAAAGAGGGGGAGAAATGGGAAAGTAAAATTTCAGAATTACCAAAAAATGAAAAAGTCTCTCTCGTCGTACCGGATACCGAAGTATTTCTCTATCGTTTTGATGTAAACCCCAAATTAACAGGCAGACTACTGATCGCAACGATTTTAGACAAAATAAGTAAAGTTATCCCGGCTGCGCCAGATGACCTAGCATATGATTTTGAAATGAAACAAACCGGCCTCCAGTCATCATGTATCATCTTTATAGCTATAACGCGGGAAAAACTATCTTTATACCAAAAGGCATTTAAAACAATTAATATTACGCCTGAATTAATAGTTCCTGAATCTTTAGTAAACTTTGAAGTTTTCAAAAATGACGATCCGGCTGACCAAGTTATTTTATATCTTGAAGTAAATGAAAAAATTTTAAAGTTTGCTTTTTTTGATAAATACGGGCCGTTGCTGACTCTTTTTGAAGTTTTAAATCCATTAACTATGGAGGAAATAATTAAAAAATCTATTCTTTTTTTTAAAGATAAATATGGGAAAAATGTTGACAAAATAATTCTTGGAGGAGACAAAGTCACCATTACAGATTCAGACAAACTGGGAAAAATTGTAAATGTTCCAATCATTAAAAGCAATCAAGTTTTTGAAAAAAAAGTCCAAGAACTAGGAATAAACTTTAATAATCAACAACAAATGCTGTTTATTAAAGCTTTAGGCGTAAACTTATTACTCCTTCAAAAAGAAATACCAAATTTAGCCAAAAAAAGCGTTCTAACTTTTTCTGATAAATCAAAGGGTGAAACTGCAGTTCCTGATATGCTTTTGAAAAATAACATTGCAGATGAAAAACGTAAAGATTTGGCAAAAGAAACATATTCTTCTGAAAACAAAAAGCCTGAAAACAAAAGGTTAATATTCTTAATTTTTATTTTTATAATTTCTCTTATTTTAACTTCAAGCGCTATTGCTTCAAAATTTTTAGTAAAGCAAAATACCGGTACCGTTCCCAAAATCAAAGCTAAATCGAAAGTTAAATCACCTTCCAAAAAAATTATTCCTTCCTCAACGCCCCCTTCTCTTGAAAAACAAAGTGTTAAAATCGAAGTCCTGAATGGAAGCGGTAAAGCGGGAAGCGCAACGGTTCTTTCAGACTATCTTAAAAACAAAGGTTATGAAAACATAAAAACGGCCAATGCGGAAGATTTTTCCTACAAAGGTATAACTCTACAAATCAAGGAGGACAAAAAGAATTACCTTGAATCTTTAATAAATGATTTAAAAGATCAATACCAGATAAGTACAGCCTCAGCTTTCATTGACAAAGACAGCGATTTTGATGTTATACTGATAGTGGGAGGATAGAAAATCAATTCCAACAACTTAATCAAAAAACCTGCCGGTTTTACTCTTATTGAACTTCTTGTTGTTATGGGAATAATAACAACTCTAACAACATTTATTGTTGTTTCCCTAGATCCTGTAACTAGATTTGCCCAAGCAAGGAACAGTAGACGAATAACAGATATAGATTCCATTTTAGTGGCGATTCAAGAATATATTGTTGACAACAACGGAGATCTTGCTTCAACCGGAGTTACCACCACGGAAAAACAGCTTGGAACGTGTCTGTCCGGAGGAAACACGGCTTGTAGTGACGCGGCGGCGGATTGCCTTAATCTCACAAGTACTCTTTCCAAATATTTAAAGTCTATTCCTATAGATCCAAACGGCACAAGCGAGTTCACAGGTTATTCAGTAGTCACCGACTCAAACAATATTATTACAGTCACAGCATGTAAAACCGAAGCACCGGAAACGACTCCTCTTTCAGTCTCAAGATAAATTCAAATCAGCCGATTCTATTCTGATGGAGTAGTGCCATAAATTGTTATCGGAGTACCGGGATTGCTGTCTGAAGCATAAGTGGTTGAATTGGAAACTTGGGGATCTGACCAACGGTATATTTTTTCAGCATCTTCAGTCTTCATGTTAACGCACCCATGACTCATGGGGTGGCCAAAATTATCATGCCAGTATGCTCCATGCAAACCAAAACCCATTGTTTTTGGAATTTCATCATTATAAAAATACATTGTATAGGGAACATTGGGCAGATTATAATATGTACCCAGAGCCGAATCCCCTCCTGCCATACGGGTGTATCTAAGCTTAATCCAAATATTAAAGCGTCCGGTTGGAGTATGGCGCCATTTTCCGGAAGAAATTAAGAAACTATAAATAAGTTTATTTCCTTCATATGCGTATAAGACTTGATTTGTAAGATCAATATAAATGTGCTTATTTTGATCGGTGCGCGTCCCAAGCAAAGCGCTTCCTTTTAAAATATTAGTCGCAAGAACAGGAGATATAACTTTTTTCCCCATAAAATTACCCATACTATCAGTACTTGCTTTTCCTGATAAATCCTTGATGCAACTTATTGAATTAGCGCATTCTTCTTTTACAGGAACTTTAATTGCGGGAGAAAAAAGCATTAAACTACCCAAGAGTAAAACAAGCGCTGGAAGTGCAATCAGCAAAATTAAACGCTTAGAAAAAAATTTCTCTTTTATGTTCTGCATATTCTCTAATTATTAAATCATAAAAAAGGAGAAAGTTCATCCCTAATCTACAACCTTATGAATGGATGTATGGACGCGGAAAAGATGTCTGCCAAAACAACGGTATTATGCTTGATTTGAGTCTTATAGTGTGATATAATCATACTCTTATCGAGATAGGCATAAACCTATATTAAATATGGTAAACGAAGCTATTTTTACAGTAGCCGCTTTTTCACTCCTCACTTTCAATACATACCTAATAACCCCACCAGAGGCTCCCACCGTACAGGAGCGTGTTCTGGTCACGCGTGAGATTTCTTTGGAAGAAAGATATGCTGATAAATTCGTGAATGATGTATTCAAGGACAACATCCTTTTGACCATGGCCTATCTTAGAGGTGAGAAGATAGACTCCACCAACGTTGACTGGAACTTGGTGAAAAAACCTTTTAGCTTCAAAATGGGGCTAAAACCGGGAAAAACTTTTGCTTTTCATGAAGATATCCTGCCTGAGTATCTGGATAAGGTAACTAAAACCACAGGATCTCGCTTCAATTACCAGGATGGATTCAAGTCTGATGGCTATTTAACAGGTGATGGCGTGTGCCATCTGGCCTCACTCATAAACTGGGCCGCAGCTGATGCAAACCTAAATGTAAAAGCTCCCACCAATCATGATTTTGCTGTTATACCCGGCGTTCCCGGAAAATTCGGTACATCTATTTATGTAGGGTCAAACCAAACCGGTGCGAATGCCCTGCAAAACCTTTATGTAACCAATAATTATAATAAGCCGATTATTTTTGCATTCAGTTATGACGGGAAAATACTCAAGCTTAGCGTTGCTGAGGTAGCCTTTAATTAATTTTAATTTACCCAATTGAATCCCCGCTCTTTTCTGTCTTTTTTATCTTTTCAAAACAGTGTAAAGCAAAGCGAAAGCAATTATGAACAAATATACTGTTCCTGCAACAACTGGCGTAACTATAGAAAAACATCCGAATTGCTTTTTCACCTCATCCACCATTTTCGATGGGGGTCCGCCTGTTGGTTCAGGTTCTTGTTTAAGAATGCTCGTATTTGGCAAACGTTTTTTCATATTTTGAGATATTAATACCATTTTGAGATTAAACAATGGTAAGACGAGGATAATAGAAAAGTAAGGTTTCTTCTGGACTGAATCATCTCTTATTTCCCTGATGGAATTTTTTATGAACTTCTTTTAGCTGAGGATTAGTAACGTGGGTATAAATCTGAGTTGTTGAGATATTTTTGTGCCCCAGCATTTCCTGCACAGATCTTATATCTGCTCCATTTGAAAGAAGATCCGTTGCAAATGAATGGCGCAAAGTATGAGGAGTTGCCTTGATCGGAAGTTTTGCTTTTTTGACATATTTTTCTATCAAACGCTCAATACTTCTTGTTGTAAGTCTCATTTTTTCTCCTCCGTTTTCCGGAGTAATTTCTTTAGAATACCTGATAAACAAGGGCTTAAAATCATCTGCTCGCATTTCCAAATATTTTGTGAGCCAAAAAGCAGCACTGTCAGAAAGAAAAACAATTCGGGCTCGACCGCCTTTTCCGATTACACCAAATTCACGCGTTTCAAAATTTATCTGATCACGATTTAATCTTGCAAGTTCGGAGACCCGAAGCCCGGTTGAAAAAAGAGCTTCAAGTATTGCCCTGTCTCTTAAACCCGCCTCAGATGAAATATCTACTGTATTAAAAAGCGCACGCAGATGATCTTTTTCCAGGAACTTCAAGGATTTTGATTCACCCTTAGGAAGATCAATCTTTTCCGGCGGCAGGGTAGTGTAGTCATTGCGGATTAAGAACCTTAAAAAAGAACGCAGCGCGATTATGTGGTAACTCTGAGTAACTCTTTTTAAAGTAATCCCACCCTCATCCACAAAATCCGAAAGATAGACTCGGAAACGCCTTACCATGTCAACGTTTAAATCTTCTATGCCTTTTGTTGGACATTCCTTATTGTACCAGTTTCTGAATCTTCCCAGATAAAACTTATAGTTTCTGACTGTAAGCTTGGAACAGTTTCTCTCAATCTCTAAATATTCAAGAAATTTTATTATCAGAACATCAAGGTTTTCTTTCATTTTAATAGAGTAAATAGTTCATCTTACGACATGAAAATGTCTTAAAATGTGTAAAACAAAATCAGATAGCCTCTTTATTTTGCGACATAGGGTATTTTTTGTCAATAAAAAAAATATTGCCAAGATGTCAAGTGTCAAGGTGCGACCTTGTATAATAATCCTAGAATTCATCCTCAAGCTGCAAGTCTCCCAATATTCTACAAGAATCATGCTGATATTCTTTAATAAAATTTTCATAAGATATTAAATTTCCAAGATCTTTTGCTTGTGTTGTCTTGAAGTAACTTAAAATTTCATCAGGTTTTATCCAACTTGACTTTTTCTCTCTAAGATAATAGGGATAGCTTGAAAAGTTTAAAAAATTAATCGGCGATTTAACAACGTGCATCGGATTTAGGTGTATATAACGGGACAAATGAAGAAGATAGTGATCCGTTCGAACTAAAGTAGCTTTATACCTATTTTGAAACAAGGCTCCAACTCTTTGGTATTTTTTATTAAAATACATTACATAACTTGTAGATAATCGTCTCATAAGCTTTATAATCCCATCTCTGGTATATTGTTTTACCAAAAGATGAATATGGTTAGGCATCAAACTAAATGAAAGTAAACTTAACTCTTGGGATAAATTATGTAACAAATATCTGTTTATTCTTAAACCACTTGTTTTTAATTGCAATATGTCCGCTTTTGGGGAAAGATATATTTTCAGATAAAAAAGAAATAATTTGCAATCTTGTTCGTCGATAAAAATATCTCTTTTTTCAACACCACGGTTGTAAATATGATAATAACCATCTGCTACATAAGTTTTAATTATATTTCTCGATGGCATAGTTTTTATTATCAACAAGGTCACACCTTCTGTCAAGGTGTCAAGGTGCGACCTTGATAAAGCTTGATAAAGACAAGATCTGGGGAATAAAATTCAAGACAGATTAAAGTTCCTGTTGCAACATACGGCGCTATAAGCATATTAATATGCCATAAATAAAAATAAATGACAAAGCAATAAAATATTGTGCGACATAAAGAATACACAGACAATATTGGATTTCCTGTCTTACTAAAAATGATTTATTAATTTGAGAATATCAAACCTATAATGCAAACAGTACTTTGATTGTCATAACATTAAAAAAATATCTCCGGAAAAGCAATTGAATTAATTAACCAATAATACATAGCTTAACCCAAGCTTCTATAAGGAATATTAATCCAACCAACTCAGCCTCAAAAAGAAGGCCTCCAGGATGCGATTCTAGACACTTTTACTGGCGGGGTGTATATATGTATCCTGATCAACCAAATTAATTACAAAAAATAAAATATAAAAAAAATTTAAACAAAGTTTATTGTGAAAATATTTATTGTCCTATAGTAGAGTAGTGGGCATGTGGTTTGAATTGATAGTTTTGCCAGCAGAATAATGGAGTAAATATGCGTTTAAGATATGCAAAAACAGTTACAATAATTATAAAAAATAAGATGTTGAAATCAGCAAAGAAAATAAGGCTAACCCCTCTCTTCACGTCGTAAAAGTATTATTGTGCGACATAATGTATTACCGCTTTCTGGAAGAAGAGTAAGAGCCTTTAGCGCTTCCAAAAGGATACGAAAAAGAGAAAGAAAGAACAGCTTGAACCAAGATCAAAATAAAGACCGCTTGCCACTTCTCCGGGTAGTGACCTGAAGGATCTTACAGTAGAGCTCAGAAGATGACTCTAGCAGTTGGACAACAAGAGCAATAAATTATCAAAGAATCGTTTTATTTTAGATTGATTTATCAATCCAATGTGAAGTTTTTGAGGCTAAACTTATAAATTCATCATTATTATTTTAACCATATAAATATGGCTTTCGTGTTTTTTTCTTATCTCCCACTCTTCCTGTATCCCTCCTTTAAACCCAGCATTCTACTAAAGCTGAATTTCTTATGCAACGCGGGCAAAGACCTAGAAACAGGAGTACCTTTGAATTCAAAAGCATGTTTTGTAAGAATAAACTCGTGAAAAGTCTTGTGTTTTTCCGTGAAAACTTATCCACATTTCAGTCATATTATTATTATAGGCTGTTATTTTAATTACTATATCAAACTATATCAAGCCTTCTGGAAAAATATACCCCTCTACTCTGTCTCTTCTAATAAGGAAATATTAAATAAGATTCTTTGCAAATTTTCTCAAATTACGTTTTAGGGAATTGTTTAGAAGTATCTACGCGGTCAAGAATATCAATTGCTTCTTTTGCTTGTTCCAATTTGCGAAAGGGAATATACTCACCATTTCTTCCATGCGTTTTTTCCCATGCAGCCCTTTTAACCGTATCTGGACATTCGGGATTAAATCCGTAAATATCAGAGTCCTGGAATTCCCCACTGCTATCTATATATCCATATACACTGTCAGTGTAACCGAAACTGCCTCCTGAAGAGTTATATGTTCTTTTACACAGAATTTCAATACCATCACGGGGGATTACCTCAACAACACAAAAAGAGTTAAATTCTACCGTTCTCCAACTCAAATGCCTTATTGTGTGATCTGCGGAAAGAATTCTGCCGCCAGGCAATTTGAAACGTGCCTCATATTTTTCATCATGATCTAATACTGACAATTCTGCTTGCCAAGGATATTGTTTTAAAGGAGTAATTGTTTTTTTACCTAATTTTGCCAAGCCAGTTACTTTTTGATCAAAAGTTCTTTTGGCTTCCTTACTACCAGGAACTGTTTGCTCAACCATCTTATATTCGATCATATAATCTATTAAATTTCACATAATATATCATACTTATCAGGTGAAATCAATTTTGCTGGGCTCTTCTTTCCGGAGAAGAATATATGGCCTCTACCCTATTTTTTCTTAGAACCTTAACTAACTTTTGTGCTTGCATGTTTCCCTTTCTTATTCAAATTAACTGAATCGCCAGTTTTATGAATTGAGCCTTTAATGTTAGTTTCGGTTTCACCATCTCTTATAAATAATATCCTCATCCAGTCTGTTTAATATTTTATTTTTTATATTTGATATTCTAAATTCCCCAATGGGAAAACAAAAATAAAACCAAGATTGATAGAAATCCTACCCAAACATATTCCCATAAAATGCCTTTAAATAACCTTTGTTCAAACCATTGGTGGGAAAGACCTGAAAATGAGTAAAATATACCTGTAAGGCTTATTGAGTAAATTGTGGAATTTACCGGCCAGATAGCCAGAACCACTGAAAGCTCTGTTAAACAGAAGGAATTTAGAAGCGCATATACAGTTATTTCCTTTAAATCTTTTTTCTCAAGACTGTAAAACCAAAATGACTGGAAGTTGAGAATAAAAACCATTAAAAATATCGCAACCGGCACAAGAAAAAGACTGATATGCATAGAAAACAGTACGTTAGTCAAAAAGAATAATATGATAATGGTAATTACAAAAGAAACAATTCTTGCGCTTCTTAAAAGATTGATTGTCCTTATGGAAGAAATAGCAAATATATTCTGAGTTAAAAATAGAGAATATAAACCAAAAGAATATATGCCGGTTAATAAAATCCTGGAAATAAATCTGGAAGGAAATAACAGATAAAAAAGGCTGAAAGAAAGTGTATATAAAAAAGGGAGTATAAAAACAGGATAAAAAAATGTCTTTTTTATATCTTCTTTTAATATTAGATAGAGAATAAGATCCGTCATCAGGGAGAGGAAAACGCTAAACAGGATTCCTTTTATTCCAAAAAACTCAACAATAAACATTCCCAATGAAAGAAAAAAAACAGATAATACAAATTTTTCCCTCTTACTGAGACTTAAAAACTTTTTATTCATTCGTTTTTCTTTCAAAACAATATAAATTTTCCATCTTATTTAAATATATATAAACCATGCAATGTGCAATATGGGAAATAAATTATGCTGTTTTTAGCTCACTTAGTAAATTATAAGAGATGTCAAAGTTAGAATACACTTTCTGCACATCATCTAAACCTTCAAGTTTGTCCATAAAAGAAAGTATTTTTTCAGCTTTTGCCCTATCTATAATCTGTACAGTATTCAAAGGTTTTCTAATAAGTTCCGCTTCATCAACTCTTAACCCTTTTTCCGTTAATGAATCCTTTACCCTCTTAAGATCCTGTATCTTTGTATATACAAAGATATCCTGACCAGCGTCTTCAATGTCTTCTGCTCCGCTATCCGCAGCAAGCATGAAAATATCATCGTAAGATTTATTGTCTTTATGGACAATAATCTGGCCTTTTTGAGCAAATAAGTATGATACGGCACCCTGTGATGCCAGAGCTCCGCCATTTTTATCAAAAACATTTTTAACTTCTGTTATTGTCCGTTGCTTGTTATCCGTTACCGCTTCAACAATTACAGCAACTCCTTCTGGACCAAAACCTTCATATAAAGCCTCCTCAAAACCGGATTTGTCCGCGCCTCCGCCACCTTTCTCAATGGCTCTTTCTATATTCTCCTTGGGCATGTTCTCCGCTCTTGCTTTATCAATAGAAAGTCTAAGCTTGAAATTAGAATTAGGATCCGCGATGCCCCCGCCGTCTCTTACAGCAATCGTTATAGCTTTTGCCAGCTTTGTGAACATCTGACCTTTCTTTACATCGGCTACGCCTTTTTGTCTTTTTATCTGAGCCCATTTGCTGTGTCCACTCATGCGTCTTATTATATCCTAACTTACTTGACTTTTTCAATAAAAAGAACTAAAATTACAAGATCTTTATTAGACAAATTAGGTGAATTAAATGCTACCTCTAAAAGACCTTGCTATTAAAAAGGCGCTCGAGAACAATTGGAAGGAAGCATGTGACATTAACAAAAAGATCTTAGAAGATAATTCCAGTGACATTGACGCTCTAAACAGACTTGCATTTTCCTACATTAAGCTTGGTAAATATTCAAAAGCCCGCTCCATATATAAGCAGGTAATAAAAATTGATGACAGTAATCCCATCGCCCTTAAAAACATAAAAAAAATTGATTCCATGTCCAAACAGGATATAAAAAATCCAAAACTGACAATTCATGACAGTACTGTTGTTATAGAAGATCTATTTATTGAAGAAGCAGGTAAAACAAAAACAGTAGAGCTTAAAAATATAGCGGATAGAAGAACACTGTCTTTTCTTCAGGCAGGAGACATGGTATCACTGGTCATAAAAAGATCCAAAATATTTGTCCAAGCAGAAGAAAAGAAGTACATTGGTATGCTACCGGACAACGTCAGCATGAGACTTATACCCTTTATGAAGGGCGGTAACGAATATCAGGCTTATATAAAATCCGTGAACGATAAGAATGCGTCCATTTTTATTAAAGAGGTAAAAAAAGTCGGAAAATTTAAAAATCAACAATCTTTTAACATCTCAGGTGTTTCTTATCAGGTATTTGGAGATGATTAAAAAACTCTGTTTTATTTTGCCCTGAATATCACTCTCTCCCGTGACAATTCTCTTTTTGCATGTTCTATTTCTTTTGGCTTTGAAAGCTCTTTGCCAAGTCCAAAAAGCGCCGCCATAAATGAGATTAAAAGCAAAATAACTATAATCATCCAAAACTGCATATAGAGAAATTATATCATGTTCTGTCCTTGCCTTTTAAAATGCTACGGGTAAACTTCATTTCGCCTGATCACAGTAAGACTGGGATGAAATCCAAGAAGAGCATATATTTGCCTAACATTGTGCATTATCTTAATACAGGCAGGATAAATTCTGAAGCATAGTCCTGCCCTATGACAATTGTTATATCGGAAACTGAAACCTCATTTCTCTGCTCAACCGGCATGCTGAGATAATTTTTTAATTTCTTGGCTGTGTAGCTGTCTTTGTCAATTCTTACTATCATTTTTGAAGACATACTGTCTTCTGATGTTCTTATTGCAATCACATTACAACCCATGTTTTTAAGCATTTGGGCAAGTTTATTTCCCGCACCGCTCACATTTGAAGAGTTAACTACTTCAATGGTTATTTTTTCATTTATTATTTCATTATCTCTAAACAAATCATTAATTTTATTAAGTTTTTCCTCATTCTCGTCATTGATCACAAAAGACTGATCTTGAAAATCAAAAGAATTCAATAAATTTGTACTTAAATACATTTTAATAATATCAAAACTGTTAAGACCTGATATTTTCACTGAAGAATTATTGGATGCCAAAATAGAGAGATTTTTGAGTGAAAAAAAGTTCTTTATATCCGGGGATTGGCCATTTTTATATACAATAGTAGAATTCACGGGAACTTTAAAATAGTAGCCTAGTGTTTCTTTCGGATAATTTAATATTTTTTTATCTACTTTTTCAAATCTAAGAGTGGAAATAAGAGAGTGATTTTTATTGATATTAATAAAATAAATATTTTTTCCAACCACAAGCAAGTTAAAATAATCATCGGAAAATTTGCTATTTTTTATTATAGAAGCTATCCGTAAACCTAAGGAAATAAATATAACCAAAACAAAAAAAAATAAAAATATTTTAAGAATAAAATAATTGTTGCTGGCCGGAATTATTCTATGCGAAGTTTTATTTCTTTTCATAAAGCAGATTAAGCCAAATGCTCTTTTCTTAATTTTTTAACCAGATATGTCACCGATTCTTCCGGCAGACCAAATAACTGCAGAACTTCCGTGCCTATTTTTATACCAGCTTCAAACTCAGGGCTGACTACAGAATTAACGCCAAGATTTATAAGGTCAAACCTGTCTTCTTCAAGATGTGACCGGCAAAATATCACTACCTTAGGATTCAATTCCAATGCGGCTCTGATAATTCTTGACTGAGTTGTTTTATCAGGAACGGCTAAAATCAAAACTTTTGCTTTTTGAATTTTTGCGGAAATCAGTACTTCATCATCTGAAGGATCTCCATAAATCACCATCCTGTTTTTTTCTGTTAAGCTAGATATTATATTTCTGTTATAATCAACAACCACGTATTGTATGCCTGCGCAATCCAAAAGTGACCTTATTTGACTGCCTACCCTGCCATGTCCGCAAATTATCACATGATTTTCTACATCTGCAACCTGGAAATTATTAAAAGAATATGACTCATCACCCAGGATTTTTCTCAAAAATTTAAAATGCATAAAAAAGTTTCCTGCTCTCAGAAAGTATTTTGTCCAGAAAGGAATAAAGATAAGGGAAAAAATAAATACGGAAAGCAGAACATTATACATCCCCTCACCAATATACCCGGATAGAAGACTAAACTGCGCGATTATTACTGCAAATTCGCCTACGTTTGTAAGATATGAAGATATGAAAACCGATGAAGAAGGTACAAAGTTGGAAAATCTCAACAGTAAATAAATTGAGGAAAATTTTGCAAAGAGTAAAATTACAGACAAAACCAAAATCAAAATCAGATTCGAGAAGACAAAGGATAAATTTAAAAGCATACCGGTAAGTACGAAAAACAAAACCAGAAGTATATCCCTCAATGGCCGGATTTCAGCAAGAGGAGCAAGATTTTTACCTTCCTCCGAAATCAGAACTCCCGCAAGAAACGCAGCTATCGTCTGCGGAAGACCAATACTTGTCAAAAGACCTATTGACAAGACTGAGATAAAAATTGTCGCAAGAATATTTAACTCATGGGAAGGATATTTAAAAATAATATTTGCCACTTTTGGTAAAAAATATTTACTGAAAAAAAAGACCAGGGCAAAGATTACTACAGTTTTTAAAAGTGAGACAAAAAATAAACCAAAATCTGTTAAAGTTATTGCAGTTTTTGAAAAAAGAATGGGTAGAAAAAATATTACTGGAACCACAAATATATCCTGCATCAGAAGGATTACGAAAATATTGTTTCCCGGAAAATCACTCAACAAACCTTTTTCTTCCAGCAGTTTTATAACAACAGCTGTTGATGAAAAAGAAAAAACTACAGAAAAAAGAATAGAGCTTTTAAGTGAAAAATTAAAAACTGCAAGAAGCGGAATAAATACCATTGTACATAAAAGAACCTGCAGCACTCCAAGCGCGATTATATTTTTGTTGATGTTTTTTAGCTTGGCGGGAGAAATCTCAAAACCCAACGTAAAAAGAAGAAGAGTAATTCCAAGTTGGGATAAATCAAGAAGAGCCGAATAGGAGGGGAAAAGCGCTTTTCCGACAGCTCCAAAAACTATTCCGCTTACAATATAACCCAGAATAGGAGGAAGAGAAAGAGATCTGGCTGCAAAACCGCCAATAAACGCGGCAATTATAAGAAGCAATATTTCTCTTAATATATGAGCATCCATGATGCGTTAACGATTTAAGATTTACGATATATGATTTATGATTCTTAAATCATTATTCATAATTCATAAATCAATTAGTATATTTTCAGTTTATGTTAATGGGGAAAGAAAATCAACGAGTTCCTGAGGTAACGGTGATTCGAATTCCAAAATTTCCTCACTTTGAGGATGATAGAATTTTATTTTTTCCGCATGAAGGAAATGGCGGTTCAATAACTTTCTGTCATTTTTAAAATTTTTTCTTCCAGCATAAAGCTCATCTCCAACAACAGGGAACCCCAAATATCTCAAATGCACTCTTATCTGGTGTGTTCTTCCGGTTTTGGGATATAGATCTACCAGAGTTAAATCTTCTTCTTTCTTATCATATTTAATTTTTTTGTATTCCAATACTTTATAAAAAGTCTGAGACTCTCGTCCCGCAGGAATTACTCCAAATTTTCTTCTATCCCACGGAAGTCTTCCGATTGGAACATTAATTTCTCCTTCCGGGAGTGTAATTTTACCATGAACAAGCGCAACATATGTTTTCTCCACTCTACCCTGTTTAAACTGTTTTTGAAGGTCAAGAAAAGAAATATAATCTCTTGCGATAATCAACAAACCTGATGTTTCTTTGTCTAACCTGTGAACTATTCCAGACCTCTCCAGGAAGTCCTTAGTTTCATCGGTAATTTTTAATTTTGAATTTTTAATTTTTAATTTGTTATCCACCCAGTCCTGCAGTGTCTCAACATCTTTGGCAGTATCAGCTCTATTTACTATCAAACCGGCAGGCTTACCTATTACGGCAATATATTCGTCTTCATATATGACCTCAGGCTGTTTATAGTCCATATTTATTTTTTGAAAAGAAGATTCTTGCTTCTTGCAACAAGAATAATAACCGAAAATAAAATCCAGAAAGCGCTCAAAGTTTGTGAAAAAGAAAAACGCCAAAGAACTATTCCATGCGCATTAAAAAACCCAAACACAAGATTAAAAATAGAAAATAGTATAAGAATATACAAAAAAATATTTCCATCTTTTAAAGAATATTTTTTATGGAAATTTAAAAAAATTATGAACATTGCTATAAGCAGTAACGGTATTACGAATTTGAGCGGCACAAAAAAATCGGAAAAAGGTTTTGAAAAAAGATATAAAAAAAGTAGAGGAAAAAATGACAGAGATGATATATCAAGTATTCTTCCGGCCGCTTTTTTTTCTGATGTAAAAAGAAGCAAACCAAAAATTCCGCCCAAAAATCCTCCAAATATTGAAAGTCCACCATAATTTACCAGATGGAAAAAAACAAGCGGGTTTATTAAAAAAATTTTATTACTGTCTACGATATAGATTAGTCTTGCTACAATCATTCCTATCCCGATTGACAGAAAAATATTATTAAATAGAAATGGCATTTTTATGTCTTTCCTGATCAATAAAAAATCATCTTTACATAGAACGTAAAGTATAAACAGGCTCACAAAAAGAATAGGAAAAATTACAATAGTAAGCATAAGTTATCCAGCTATCTTGACCGCGGGTAATTTAATTAATCTTACCAAACCTAAAAGCAATATTAAAGCTCCCATGATAAAAAGAACCGTGCCGACCCCAAAGACATCTGCTACCCATCCCGATATCAGTATCGGGAAAAACGAAAATAGGGCTACCAAAGCAAAAAGCAACCCATAAATTTTTGATCTGAAAAATTCCGGTACCTTTTCCTGCAATATCGTTTGGCTTGGAATAAAAACGCAGGCGTTTGCAAAGCCGGCAAAAAATGAAATAAGAACGGTCAGATGTAAAACATTAAATTGCAATAAATGCGGGAGAAAAGAATTTATAAACATAAAAAGACCTCTGGATACAATTTTTGAATTAAGAGGAAAAAGAACGAAAATAAGTCCTGAAATCAGAATACCAACAGTCATAATTTTACTTTTATCCTTATTTCTCCAAACACTGCCCAGAAAAAAAGAACCCACAATCATACCTATTGCCGCAGGAGAAAATAACAGTAAAGATAAATCCTCTGCAGGTATTTCCAGAATTGCTTTTGCGTAGCCTGGCACTATCGTTGCGATTACCACAATTATAATTTGCGAAAAAATAAGCAACATAAATGAGCTTGCTACACCATTAACATTTGAGATTAAATTATATGTACTCCTCAATTCTTTCCTTAGAATTAAACCAAAACCATCTAGAAGATTTCCTTTTGCGCCGGCATGATTATTATTGATAATTAACCTATCAGGGACCAGATAAATAAAATATCCGGCAATAATAAAAAGTATTGATAATAAAATAAAAACAGAAGATCTTCCAAATATTGCAATTGCTGGGCCGGCCATAACATAACCGGCTAAGATGGAACCGAACAAAGCCATCCCAAAAATTGAGTTTGCCGCGGTGAGATGTTTTTTATCAATCAGTTTTGGTATAAGAGGAGATTCTGCCGGAACATAAAATTGGGTAATTACAGAGATAAAAAAGCTTATGATATAAACAAGCAATATAGATTTGTTGTTTATGAGTAAAATAACAAGTATTGCGGCCCGAAGTATGTTGCCAAGCATTAATATTCTTTTTTTGCTCCTTATATCTGCAATAACTCCGCCTACAAAACTTAAAAATATCTGAGGAATCATAAAAGTCAAAATCAGAATTGAAACTGAAAGATTTGAAGAGGTAAGAAAAAATACAAGAAAAATAAGAATAATGTTCATCATATTTGAGGCAATCTGGGAAAACACCACTGATAAAATAAAGTAAAGAAATGAAGAATTTGATAGAATGTGCAGTATATCGTTACCTAAAATATTTCTGAATACTTTCATAAAGGAAAACTTAACAGACCAGTTCAATCCGGAATTAAGCTCTTTTTGTGTAGGAACCGTCTCTTGTATCAACTATTATTTTGTCTCCGGAATTTATAAAAAGGGGAACTCTTACTCTCATGCCGTTTTCAAGAGTCGCATCTTTGTAAACGTTGCTTGCTGAATTTCCTTTAACGCCGGGAGGAGTTTCGGTAACGGTCAAAGTCACTTTTGGCGGAAGGGTGACCCCAAGCGGTTCAATGCCAAAATACCTTAGCGCAACACTTTCTCCCTCTTTTAAAAACTGGTATCCTTCAAGGTTTTTGAGCGGAATTACAGTCTGCTCAAAAGAAACCGGATCCATAAAGTAAGCAAGATTGGAATCTTTATAAAGATACTGATATTCCTTTTTCTCAAGATTTATATCTTTAACGACTGCGTGACTTATAAAACCCTTTTCAAGCACTGCCCCGCTTCTGAGATTCCTGACTTTTACTTTAACAGAGGCAGATCCTCTACCCATCTTTATATGTTCGTAGGAAAGAACCTCGTAAATATTCCCATCTTCTTCATATGTAGTACCTGAGCGCAAACTTGTTACTGAAAGCATAGTCTATATTTTACCAGTTCTTGAGTAAATTTAGAATAGTCCTTACACCGTAACCGGTTCCCCCTTTGGGACCGTAATCAAATGCTTTTTCAGTAAATGCGGGACCGGCAATATCCAAATGGATCCAGGGTTTTTTGTCAACAAACGCTTCAAGAAAAAGTGCGGCAGTTATAGCGCCTCCATAGCGGCTTGAAGGAATATTGGCAATGTCTGCTACCTCACTTTTATTAAGATCTTTATAATCTTCCTCAAGGGGCATATCCCATACTTTTTCTCCTGCAAGCTTTGCAGAATCTTTTATTTTTTCTGCAAAATTCCTGTCGTTACTAAATAAGGCAGTAATATCCCGCCCAAGAGCTATCATACATGCACCCGTTAACGTGGCAAAATCAATAATATGAGTTGCTCCCTTTTTAACCGCGTAAGAAAGGCTGTCTGCTAGAGTAACTCTTCCTTCAGCATCTGTGTTTAAAATCTCTATTGTTTTACCGTTCATAGCACGCAAAACGTCTCCGGGAACCAAAGACTTGCCGGAAATTAAATTTGGAGTTGCGGCGATCATACCCATAACCGTAAAATCAGGTTTAACTTTTGCAATTACTGAAAAAACGCCCAAAACAATTGCCGCGCCTGCCATATCGCATTTCATAGTCATCATACTGTCTCCCGGTTTTATTGAAATGCCTCCGCTGTCAAAAGTTATTCCTTTACCAACAAGGGCAAGTTTTGTTTTATTTTTTGGATTTTTTGGCGAGTATTCAAGATAGATAAACTTTGGAGGAGTATCAGAGCCTTGCGCAACTCCCAAAAAAGCTCCCATACCCATTTTTTCTATATCTTTCCTGTCATAAACCTCACATTTTATTTCCGGATTTTCTTTTGTCAGGTCACGCGCAATAACAGAAAGCGCGGTAGGTGTAACAACTGCCGCTGACTCATTAACTAAGTCGCGTGCAAGTCTAGTTGCTTTGTAGAAAAGTTCCGCAGACTTTATGCCGCTTTCCACATCCTGCTTATTTTTATCATCAATTTGCGCAAACACAGCCAATTCCAGCTCTTTTTCTTTTTCATCTTTGCTTTTGTATTTATTAAATTCGTAACTGCCCAGAAGAATCCCTTCTGAAATCACTTGCGCTTGGGTTAAAATATCAACCTTTGTTTCACTTTTGCTAAGAAACTCAAGAGCTATAGATCCTGTCCTTCCCTTTATATCCTTTGCCAGCAATGAAAAAGCTTTTCTAAGAGAATTTGCGTCTAAATCTTCTTTTTTTCCCAGTCCTAAAACATATACTTTTCCTGAAAGAATTTTTCCGTGAGTATGCACATGTAAAACGCTTCCGAGTTTACCTTTGAAGTTTTCCTGTCTTACTGCGTCCCTCAAAACTCCTTTAAGCGCTTTATCTAAAACTGCAAAGCTGTTAGATTGATCTTTTTCAAAAGCAAAAACCAAACTCGCAGCTGCTGAAATATTAGTTAGAGAATTTTGCGATATTTCAAACTTCATAAGTTCTTATTCTAATCTGAAAAAAGGTAAAAATCAAGGACATTATGTTATAATTTACCTATTAAGCCGCGGTGGTGGAATGGTAGACACGCAGGTCTCAAAAACCTGTGAGCCTTCAAAGCTCATGTCGGTTCGACTCCGACTCGCGGTACTTTTTAAAAAAATACAATATGACTGAAAGCAACTATGGAGGTAAAGAAAATATAACCTTACCAACAACAGAACAGGTAATACTAATAGCCAAAGAGGCTGGTCTTATTCTTGAAGGTTTTTTTGAGTCCAAAAATTTTGATATAGCTCCGAAAAGCGGTGGAATAGACGTTTTAACGGAAGCCGATACCAAAGTTGACGTGCTGGTAAGAAAAAGACTGTCGGAACAATTTCCAAATGCTGATATTTTGACAGAAGAAACTTCAAAAGGCGACTACATGCACTTAAAAGATTCTTCCGACCTTTGGATAGTTGATCCGCTTGATGGAAGTATAAATTTCTCAAGAAACAATCCTCATTTTGGAATTGCTATTGGATATGTCCAGAAAGGAAATATAAAGCTTGCAGTAGCTCATCTGCCAATGAAAGATGAAACATACTGGGCGCAGGAAAGTGTGGAAGGGGCTTTTTTTAATGGCAAAAAAATACAGGTTTCAAAAACAAACGATTTGAAATCTATGGTTATCTCTTGCGACTGGTCAAATAATCCTGAAGCCAGAAAAAAACTTTTGGATATTTTGGGAAAAGTGAGTTCTCAAACAAGAAGAATCAAATGCTCGGGAAGTCCTGTTGCAGATTTATGTTTGTTAGCACGAGGCAATATTGACGCATACATCCATCCGCGCCTACGGCCCTGGGATGTAACGCCTGCTTATATTGCTCAAAAAGCGGGAGCCACAGTAACAACTCTAGAAAACAAAGCCTGGAATGTTTTTAATCTTGATATCTTGGCAACAAACGAAGCGCTTCACAATGAACTTTCAACTCTAATCAGCTTATAAAAATTTCTGCTATAATCGAAATTATGGAGGGAAAGATAGTTTATCAAGGTGTAAGCGATAAAGACAACCCGATTATAATCCGCTACTCCATTTTGGATGATGCAAAAGCTATGTGTGATTACATTAACAAATTGTCATCCGAGCAAACTTTTATAAGATTTCAGGGACAACAATAAACCTGCGGGAAGAAACAAAATATCTTGAGAATATGCTTGAAAAAATTAAACAAAGAAAGGCGGTCCAACTCCTTGTATTTTCAAAGAGTCAACTCATTGGAATTTCTGACATAAACATGATGATTGAAGCAACTGCTCATCAGGGAGTGTTTGGCATTACTATCGCAAAAGATTATAGAGGACAAGGCATTGGTAAGAAACTTATGGAATGGATTTTGAAAGAAGCACAAACAAAATTGCCGCAACTTAGAATTATTACTCTTGGCGTATTTGGCAATAATCCGCGTGCTTATCAAATGTACAAAAAGTTCGGATTCCAAGAGTTTGGCAGACTGCCGGAGGGGATACTTCACAAAGGAAATTACATAGACCATATCTACATGTATAAAAAAGTTAATAATTAACTCCAGAAAACTTAAGCGTATAGTTTTAAAATTTATTTTTATGTGCTACAATAATAATGTAATTCCCAAATTCCTATGGAGAGATTAAAGGTTATTAAAAGTGGTATAGAAAAATTACCCGAGAAAAAACCACACCTGGATTTTGTTTTAGGATTATTATCAATCCCGGTAATAATTAGCGCCATAATCATAAATGTCAACAATCTGCAAAGTAAAAATAAGTCTGTTGCCCAATTGCCTGTTCCATCCCAAACTCAAACTGGATCTCAAAGTGAAAAACAAATTATTATATTGCCAAATGAAAAACCATCTGCTTCGTCTTCTTCTCAAGCAACATTCTCATGCAAAAAAGAAATTGGGCCGATAAACATAAGTTTTCCGCAAGAAGGACAAACGGTGACAGACGACCCTGTTTGTATAAACATTAAATATGACAGCTCAAATTATTGTTCTGTGGTTTGGTCATATAGAATTAATAACAGCAGCTGGTCAGAATACGGCAGCAATTCTCCCTGTCTTTACAATATTCCAAATGGAAACATTAAATTTGATTTGAGAATCCAAAGTACTGTTTCTGAGAATCAAACATCTTTTCAGAGAAACTTTATCTATCAAAGTAAGGTTGCACCCCCAACATCTACTCCTGTTCCAAGTACTTCCACAGATTCAGCAGATTTAAATAAATAAGAACTCAGATTTCTGATATTTTTGTTAGAGATTTAACCATTATTCCTTTTTCATTTATCTTCCTGTGCTTTTCAAGAAGTTTACTAAAAACAGAGTCTTCCTCGCTTAACTTTTTCAGTTTTCCGTTATCTAAAAACTCCGGATCAACAAACCTAAATTTCTTTTTTAGAATAATCCCTTTTTTTTTATTCTTGAATTTAGTTTTTTTTGATAATATTTTTAAAATCCTATCTAATATATTATTTTTACTTTTTAATATTTTATTTATCACATATTCGTCGTCAAAATAAAAATCTTCCAAAGTAATTATTTTTTTATCCAAAGCAATTTTAAGACCTTGTGATAAGTAATAATATCTTGTAACTGCGTCTCCCCCACCCCAATGCTCAGACTGAAGTTTTATAAAATTTTTGGCAAATACTCCTGCCGCAATTTTTGAATCAAAAACAAATTTATTTTGAAAAATAACAAGCGACTTAACACACAAATCTACTATTTTAGAATTTGCCCAAAGATAAAATTCTCTAAGCGCGTAATCAATTCTGTCTGCGCAAAGGTCAGGCGATTCTCTTTCTAAAAGAGGAAATGCAACAATTGTCGTAATTTTTTTAACGTCAAAACCAAATCTGGACAAAATCCCTGGAATTTCTGACTGGTAAATAATTTTCTTGTGATTTTTGTCCTGATAATTTTCGCGCAGTGCATCACCAATCACCCAATCCACAACATGAGAAAACGCGGTATGGGAAACGTCATGTAAAAGGCCCGCAACCTGCTCCTCAACATCTGCTCCCATTTTTTTTAAAAGAAGCATCACGCCAACTAAGTGCTCCAACCTTCTGAATCACGGAAATAAGTAGAATTTCGGCGGAATACCATACTGATCTATTTTCTTTAATCTTTGTAAGGGCTTACTTTTTAATAGTTCCAGCAACACTGGCTCTTTTATTTCGAACTTCCCGTAAATTACATCTTTAATTTTCATCTACTTATCCAATAAATTTATTTTGTCCACAAGTTCTTTCCATGAGTAGACCCGGACAACATTTTCTGGTAATCTGGATCTGTTCCATGGGCGGTCAAGTAAAATAACTTTCGTTTTGCTAGAAACGTTTTCTATATCCATCACGTTTTCCAAACAATCCTCTATCAAAACTTCAACTCCCAGGTCTTTGCATATTGCAAGTTTTTTCTTGCTCTTTCCTTTTCCATGAGAAAAGTTATAAGCAAAATGCACGGCGGAAAATTTATCAGGGAAGTATTTTCTGAGCCATTTCTGCGTTTTTCCTTTGATTTCCTGAGGCCTGGAGGTAATTATAGCCAGTTTATGTCTTTTTGCTAAAACCTCAATTCCCTCTCTTGCTCCTTCTATTGGAAGAGTGTCGTCAAAAAGTTCTGAATCATAAAAGTTCCATATTTTTTTATCAGTTTCTTTCCTTGTTCCACCCCACGTCTTCCATAGATAAAAAGATTTGAAATCATCAAAAACATACGATGTTTTATAAAGGTAGTTATGATATTCAATTAACTGAGGCATTAAAGCCGCCAACACCTCATCCAAATCTAATCCTATTAACATAATTATTTATCCGCTGGTTGGCGGACTGACCTTTTGTAGGCTCTTTTATCGTTTTTTTCCTCTTTTGTGATAAATTCTTTCTCAACATCCACTTTTAGTTTGATTGCAACTGCGAAAAGCAAATTTATAACATCCGCGACTTCTCCACCTATTTCATATTTATTTATTTTGTTTTTTTCAATGTACATTCCGCTTATCTTTCTCACTTCTTTTACAAGCTCGCCTACCTCCTCTACCAAAAGCAAAGTTCGTTCATGAAGAGTCTCATCTTCAAATCCTCTCTCTTTTATTTTATATGCGATATATTCCTGTAATTTTTTAATTGAACCTTTTTTGAGTTTTCCGTTATATTTAACCATATGTGGACCTGAGCGGATTCGAACCGCTGATCTCCGCAATGCGAATGCGGCGCTCTACCAGCTAAGCTACAGGCCCGATAAAACATCGCGCAGGAGACTAATTTTTTTACTCTACCAATTACGTGCCAGATTTTACAATCAAGTCCAATTTTACAAGAAACAAGATAATTTAACAACTTAGAGATCTACTGCAATGGTGGAAAATTTTTAGTGTTTTATCCAATCTTTTACTGCTTGGAGATGTTTGTAGGCAATTTTTTCTGGAAGATGATTTTTGTCAAAATACTTATAGTCACTATGCTCATAAGACAAATTGATATTTTTTTCTGTTTTTCCTTCAAAAACAATATCTATATTTGCGCCGCGCGGATCATTGTTTATAGAATATACACCGATAAGTTTTCCTATTTTTATATCTAATCCTATCTCTTCTTTTGCTTCTCTTTTTATAGCAGTCTCAGGCGTTTCTCCATAATCCATAAAACCTCCAGGAAAACACCAAAAGTTTTTAAACGGCTCATTTGCGCGTTTTAGCATCAGAATTTTTTTACCATCATTCAATAGAACACTAACAACCGGTTTTGGATTATTCCAGAAGACAAAACTACATTTAAGACATGACAATAGCTTTCTGCACTCAACATTTTTCCTTACCAGTTTTGTCTTGCAATTTGGACAGAATTTATAAGGTTTTTCAAAAATACTGGACTTCATTGTAATGATACTTTATTAATGTCACACCTGTTGCACTTTTTATATATTTATTTTTTGTAGATTATTTTTCTCCCTTCGCCCACTATTTCATACTTATCACCAACGCATAGAACAGCTTGTTTATCGTTTAAAGCATAAAGCGAGTAATCAATTTCTTTAACTTTATCATTTAAAAGCTTATTGTATTTTTCTTCATAATGAACAAAAGGTACAAACGGAACAAGACTAAGGCCTTTCAAGTCTTTTAATTCAACAATGTTCCGGTCAAAATGTTTCCAGCCGGCTAGTTCAATATTTACACCGGCTATAATACTACCGGCGCTTACCCCAACATAAATTTTTTCATTATCTAAAAGTTGTTTTATAATTTTATCAAAACCGCTTTTACGAACATGATCAAGCAAATAAAATGTATTTCCTCCCTCAATATATATCACATCACACCTTGATAAATCAGACAATAAAGAGTCCTCATTTTTATTTTTAAGATCAATTTCAGAAATATTCATACCCATCTTTTTTATTGTTTTTATGTCCTTACCAACATACGACTTATTTTTTTCGGGATCTGCTGCAGTAGGAATAAAGCAGAGTTTAATTTTGTGAGGTGCTTTAGGAAGCAGTTTAATAAAATTCTCTCTTGTTTCTTTTGGCAAACCTGCAGAAGTTAAAAATAATTTCCAATCCATATTCCCTGTTTTTTATCTTTTATATTTTATTTTTTAATTTGTTATTCTCCGTCTCTTTTCCCTTCAACGTTATAAAATCTGATCCTGTCTCCGCGAAATAAGAGTTCTTTTTCTCCTGTTGGACCGTTCCTGTGTTTTGCAACCAGAACGTTCACTATTCGCTGGGACGTCATTTCCTCTTCCTTTGAATATAAAAACATTACCACATCCGCGTCCTGTTCGATTGCCCCCGACTCTCTTAGATCCGCAAGCTGCGGCTTTTTTTCACCCCTGTGCTCAACAGCTCGGGAAAGTTGGGAAACAGCAAGAACCGGAATCTTAAGTTCACGCGCCAGGTTTTTCAAATTCTGCGATATGTAAGTAACCTCCTGGACACGGCTTTCAAGTCTTTTTCCCGGATCAGCAAGCTGCAGGTAATCTAGTATCAAAAGTTTAACCCCATGCTCCATCTGAAGTCTTCTGGCTTTTGTTCTGATTTCAGCAATCGATATTCCCGGCGTATCATCAATAAAAATCTGAGCTTCTGCAAGTTCACCCATTGCGCCCGATAATTTTTCAAAATCATCCTCATTTAGTTTTCCGGTTTTAAGTTTCCATGCATCAATATCTGCCTGGCTCACGAGTAACCTGTCAACCAGTTCTTCCTTGCTCATTTCAAGAGAAAAAATACCTACAGGATTTTTTGAAATGACTGATGTATACTGCGCAATATTCACAACAAACGCCGTTTTACCCTGGCCCGGGCGTGCAGCAAGAATAATTAAGTTTGACTGTTGTAAACCCGAAAGCAGAAAATCTATATCCGTAAAACCTGTTTTTATTCCCCGTAGCCCTTCACCGCTTTTGTGCAGCTCGTCAAGACGATCAAAACTTTCAGCCAGAGTGTCTTTAATATGCAGGAAACCCTGCCTTACTGAAGATTGAGATATTTTAAATATTCCCTGCTCTGCGCGGTTTAGCATCTCACCGGTTTCAGCTTGTTCATCAAAAGCCATATCGGTAACTTCTGCTCCAATTTTAATTAATGAGCGCCTTATCTGATTTTCTTTAAGTATCCGGGCGTAATGTTCAATATTTGATGACGTGGGAACAACATTTGCAAGTGAAGTAAGGTATTCTGATCCTCCTATTACGCTATATTGCTTTTTTTTCTTCAAAATGCTCGTTAGAGTAAGAATGTCAACAGGCATTCTTTTTTCATAGAGCTCAAGCATTGCTCCATATATATATTTATTGATATCATTGTAGAAAAAATCCGGTTTTACGAGTTCTGAGACAAGAGTAATTGCCTCTTTGTCAATAAGAAGTGCCCCGAGTACTGCTTGTTCTGCGTCCTCATCATGTGGCGGAATTCTTGCATTTGCCATAATGGTTTTATTGAGATAATAATATTATTTTTCCGGAGACGTCACCAGTTTTTTTAAGGCTTACGCGGTTTGTCTTTTCAATATTTTCTGATTTTAATGTTGCAAGACTCAAGTCCGAATAGAGTATATATGTCTTTGAGTTAAGTATGGAAAACATGTCTTCATTGATTTTGTCATTGACTTTTATTATTACCGCTTCATAATCATCTTCTTGTTGAATCTTAGAGACTGCACTTGCCGGAAGCAGCAGAATTCTTGAATTTTCCACAATATCAAAAATCAAATCACCCTTAATTCTTTTTGCTACAATGCTTATTCCGCCAACTTCATATTCTCCAGGACCTTCTATTACAAGCTTTGCTCCTTCAACTTTTTCTAAAGAAATATTGGGATTATTATCGGTTAAAAGAATAATTTGGGCTTCAACCTTAAGTGGAACAGGATCAATAACTATTGCTGTTTTGCTTCCTTTTATTCTTATACTGTTTTCTTTAATAAGTGAGATATCCATGATAAGAACTCAAAACTTAAAACTCAAAAGGCAAAAATAAAGAGAATTTTATAAATTATTGAGCAAGCTTAACTTTGCATTTTGAACTTTTAACTTTGAACTGCCATAATACTATCATACTCTGGCTGTTCTTGACAATAGGAACCTTTTAAACTATTATAGGCATAACCAATAAACTCAGAATTAAAAGCACATACTTTTTAAGCTATCATTTATCAGATTTTTTTATTTTTAAGTTATTGATTATATGAAAGAAAAGATTCTAATTATATTTATTGCTTTAGCGCTTGGTCTGGCACTAGCAACGTTAGGATTCTATATTTTTCAATCTACAAAAAAGGGTGTTTTGGAAAATTCGAAAAAAACTGATAACATTAATAAAACAGCGGAAAACAAAGATAAAACAAACGGGATTATACTTTCAATAGATTCTCCAACAAATGAAAGCTTAGTTAATGAACGTACAATAGAGGTAAAAGGTAAAACCAACCCGTTAAATACTATTATAGTCTCATCTAATCTGGAAGACGCTATGGGGAGTGCTGATTCAAACGGGAACTTTTCTATAAATATAGGTATAGACGCAGGATTAAATAATATAATTGTGAGATCTTTTTCATCAACTGGAGATGAAACAAAGGATGAAAGGACTGTAACCTTTTCGCAGGAGGATTTTTAAACATGAAAAATAAATTAATGATTTTTTTTCTGATTACTGCTTTTTTCGTCATGTTATATAAAGCAGGTCATGCAGCAACAGTAACGTCTGAGAATCAGGACTCCGCCCTAATTTTGCCAACAAAGACAAAGTTACCAAGCGCTACGCCAGAAGATACTCCTATTACTCCCTCAGAACTTGATAAAATACAAAAAATAAAAGAAATGGTAGCAAGCAAAGTTGCTGAACTGAAACTGGTTGAAAAAAGAGGAGTCGCAGGCCACGTCCAGGAAACTTCTACCAACCAAATCACAGTATCTGACATTAATAATAAAAGAAGAATAATGGATATAGATGAGTTGACCAAATTCCAGGGAAACAGCTCTTCCTCAAAATCATTCGGGATATCTGACCTTAAATCAGGAGATTTAATTTCAACTGTAGGCTTATATAATAAAGAGACAAAAAGGCTGTTGGCAAGATTTGTCTATCTAACCAAAACTCTCCCTGTACAATTTGAAGGAGTCGTAACAGACAAAGACGAAATAGAATACACCTTGATAGTTAAAAGTCAGAGTGGGGAAACAAAAACAATCGATATTGAATCCTCTACAAAAACAAAATCTTACTCTCAGGAAAACGAACTTGTTAAATCCGGTTTTTCAAAAATTGACATATCAGATAAACTGCTCATAACTGGATTTTATGATCTTAAGGACAAAAACTTAATTATTGCTGACAGAATTGTCATTCTAACTTACCTTTTTAACCTAAATAAAAATATCACCCCAACTCCAGACAAGGCACAACTCTCACCAGCTTTAAAAGCACAATAGGACAACAATGATACAAAATAAAATAACATTTCACAAAGTTGATGCTTTTTTAATTTCTTCAACTTACAATATCAATTATGTTTCGGGCTTTCCCAATTTTTCACCTTTTGAGCGGGAGGGATTTGTTATTCTTGTGAAAGACAAAAAATACATAATTACTGACGCAAGATATACAGAATCTGTTAAAAAAGATACTTCAAATTTCCAAATCGTAGAAATCTCTCTTAAAAATCCTCTTGAAAAAATACTTGAAAATCTTGCACGAATGCACAAAATTAAAACAATCGCGGTGGAAGAGGCAAATTTAACCGTAAAGGAACACAAAAAAATATCAAAATATTTTAAGAACATTGTTGACTTTAACTTAAATAAACTAAGATCAATTAAAGATAAAGAGGAAATAGAAAAAATTAAAAATGCCTGCAAAATCGCAGATCAAGCTTTTGAACATATATTAACTAACATAAAAACAGGAATCACTGAAAAAGAAATAGCCGATGAAATTCATCTTTTTGTAAAAAGAAAAGGTGCCAACAATTCTTTTGATTCTATTGTTGCATTCGGTAAAAATTCTGCTATTCCTCATCATCAACCGACTGACACAAAGCTGGCAAAAAAAGATATTATACTTCTTGATTTTGGAGTGAATGCGCAAAATTATTGCAATGACATGACCCGAACAGTTTTTTTGGGAAAAGCAACTGCTGAACAGAAAAATGCATACAACGCTGTTTTGGAAGCTCAGAAAAAAGCAATAGAACAATGTAGTAATCCCGCCAAGACGGGACAATCGAAAATCAAAATAAAAGCTTCAAAAATTGACAAAGTTGCTCGTGATTATATAACCTTACATGGTTACCCCACAATTCCCCACTCTTTGGGACACGGAATAGGACTTGAAGTTCACGAAGCACCGCGCTTATCTCCTGCTTCTTCTGAAATTCTAAAGCCGGGGATGGTTTTTTCAATAGAGCCGGGAATCTACATACCCGGGAAGTTCGGCATAAGAATAGAAGATTTAATAGTGCTTGAAAAACACGGATACCAAAACATAACACATAGCCCAAGAAGCTTAACTGAGCTATAATAACATTTATAATGAAAATGGACAAAAAGATAATAAGAAAAGTTCCGTTAACTGTGCAAGAATTGGTGCTTGCCGGAGGCATTGAGTTAAGTGAAGATATTCTAAAACAAAGAAAATGGCATACGCCCATAGGATTATTAGCTGGAAACATGACTATGAACGAAGCTACTCGCGCAAGAGAAGAAATGGGATACTTGAAAAGTCAAATAGTCGCGGCTGGCCTGGGATTTTCTGAACCAATAGCTTTAAGCCTTGAACCGCTGGACAAAACAACAGGAGAAACAGTAAGAGATTCCCGTGTGCTAGGCGTTCTTAGACAGGGAAAGGGTGAGAAACTTAAAGATATTGTAGTTCCCGTTGGAAATAGTGATCAGTTGACCAAGGAACTTTATGAGAGGTTTGAAAAAGCAGGAGTTGAGCTTCACTCAAGAGAACGATCGGGCACCAAGGAACAGGAATCCGAATCATCTGGTGCAATAGAAAGCAGGTAGTGTCAGCACATGTTACTCTAGCTTTAATTAATTTCATTACTTTAGTATAATAAACACATTATGCTGCTTTATAACACGCTCAGTAGAAAAATCGAGGAATTCAAGCCATTAAACCCACCACACGTAGGCATGTACACCTGCGGACCCACAGTTTACAGGGATATTCACATCGGCAATTTAAGAACTTATCTTACATCAGACATACTTAAAAGAGCACTCACCCTGAATGGCTACAAGGTAATTTCTGTCATGAATATAACGGATGTGGGACATATGAGATATTCAAGTGAATTTAACAGGCAAATTGATCCTGTGATGGAAGAAGCTTTATCAGAAGGCCGAAGGCCTCTAGAAATCGCCAAAAACTATACGGACAAATTTTTGGAAGATGAAAAAAAGATAAATATTTTACCTGCTGATGTTATGCCAAAAGCTACCGATCATGTTAAAGAAATGATTGAAATAATAAAAGTTCTTATTGACAAAGGCTTTGCTTATGTAACAGACGGAACTGTCTATTTTGAAGTCAAAAAGTTCAGAGAATACGGAAAACTTTCCGGAAACACACTTAATAAGATGGACCAGTTACTTGAAGCAGTAAGAGTGTCCGTAGAAACAGATAAAAAAGACAGTGCAGATTTTGCTCTTTGGAAAAAGGCAGAGGAAGGAAGACTCATGAAATGGGATAGTCCCTGGGGAGAAGGATTTCCAGGCTGGCATATAGAGTGTTCTGCCATGTCTATGAAGTATCTTGGCAGGCACTTTGATATTCATGCGGGAGGCGAAGACCTTATTTTCCCGCATCATGAGGATGAAATTGCTCAAACCGAAGCATTTTCGGGGGGAAAATTTGTCAACTTCTGGATTCACACAAATTATTTGCTTGTTGACGGGGAAAAAATGGCCCGCTCAAAAGGAAATGTGTATTTAATTTCAGACATAGAAAAAAAAGGGTTTAATCCACTTGCCTTCAGGTACTTAACTTTTCTAGCACACTACAAAGCCCGGATGAATTTTACCTGGAAGGCGCTTGAAGCATCACAAAGTGCGCTTGATAAAATTTATGAAGCAGCTTCAGGTTTTGAAGAAGGAAAAATTGGCTGCGCCCAAATTGAAACGGAATTTAATCAGGCTGTAAACGACGATCTTAACATGCCAAAAGCCGTATCTGTTTTATGGGAACTTTTGGGATCGCAAAATCCAACCTCCGCAAAAGCCCAAAGTCTTTACAAAATGGATGAAGTCTTGGGACTTAAAATAAAGGAAACGGCGGAATCTTTTAAAAATATTCCGATTGAAATAAAAGAAATGGCCTATACAAGGGAAAAATACAGAAAAGAAAATAATTTTGAGAAAGCAGACGCACTAAGACGCCAAATTAAAGAAAAAGGCTACACTGTAAAAGACACCGAAAAAGGCTCCCAAATTAAAAAAACACATATCTAAGAAGCTGTTTGAAAAGATTATAAACAAGTTTCATGAGATTCTATTTTGTCTCACAACATCAATTAACCAATGTACTGTTTCTGTCATAACTTTTGCCATGTACGGATGTGGTCTTGCCGAACCGGGTTCGGGCGCAAGCTTCCCTTGGTAATATTTTCTTGCTCTTTCCAGACGGCCTTGAAAGACTGTACCTGCCTCCCCTTCATTTAAAGGCAAATCGTAAGAACGTTCATCTGCCGGAAAAACTTCACATTGTCCTCTGCTTGAAAAAGCAATTCCAAGTTTGCCTAAGTTAGCATGCTTACCAAAGTTGGCATACTGGGATTTTACTCCCTGCCTAGGAACTGATTCTCTTTGTTGTATTCTTATTGCAAAACCATCTTTTATTCCATAAGCTTTATCACCTCCGGCTAGCAAAACTTCAACTTGTGCATAGTTATCACCTCCCATACCAAGATCCTCAAGCATTTTTCCTAAACAAAAGGGGATTCCAGAACAATTGACGTCAACATCAACACTAACTGTATTATACAAAGAAGATCTGTGGAATTTTAAACCTGGAAATTCTTTTGGGTTCGCTTTTTTTAAAGATTGTAATTTATCCGATGCATCATCAAGCTTCTGATAAATTTTAGTTGCTTCCTGATCTCTCCAATCCTGCGGCAATAATTGTCCTATTCTTGCTTCTACTCTTTTTGACAACATAAAATTTAAATAATCATAAACATTTATTATAAATTTTTCTTAAAACTGCTTTAATCGAAGCGAGTTTAACATCAATCAGATATCTTGTTAATAATATTTAATGGAATTTTATTTAGTTTTATTTTGATATTAATTCCTGGATTGCGCGCTGAAGTTGATTATCAAGCTCGTTTTTCTTTGCCTCATCTGATGTATCCAGTGTAACACTAATATCAGGATCAAGACCTTCCTGATTTACCCAAGTTCCGTTTGGAGTGAGCCATTTGGCAACAGAAACATGAACGCTTGCGCCATTACCAAGCTCTACTGCTTCCTGAACTGTTCCTTTTCCAAAAGTTTTCTCCCCCACGAGCCTTCCCCGCTTATGGTCATGAAGCGCACCCGCAACTATTTCCGAAGCCGATGCCGAACCTTTGTTAACCAAAACTATCAATGGATAATCAGTAAGAAGTCCTTTCCTTGAAACTTCCATGCTTTTTATTTGGGAAGTATTATCCTGCTGTAAAACCACCGCTCCGTCTTTGAGAAATTCGGAAGCAATAAACACCGCGTCATTCAAATATCCGCCCGGATTATTTCTTAAATCCAGAATAATGCCTTTAAAATTGGAAGAATTATTTATTTTTCCATAAAGCTGATTTACCAGCGCAATCCATTCGTCATTTGTTTTGTCACCAAATTGCGATAATCTTATATAAGCAACGCTTGGAGAGGAAACGTTATCAACGGTTTTACACAAACTACCGCTGCAGGAAACGTTCTTAACCCATCCTGCTACGCTTTTTACAACTATTACATCTCTTGTGATTTTAAGATTTACGGGATTTTTTGAATTCTGGTGCAGTATTGAAAGAGCTACATCCGTTCCCTTAGGACCTCTTATTTTGTCAACTGCTTGAGAAAGCGTCCAACCGTTTGTGTCTTTTTCATCAACTTTAAGGATAATATCTCCGCTTTTTATCCCCGCCTTTTGCGCGGGAGAATCATCAAGGGGAGAAATAACCATAATTTTGTTATCCGGGGACATCCCCAGTTCCGCGCCTATTCCGTGGAACTCGCCAGAAAGCTGTGATTTAAAAGAAGTATTTTCCTTTGGAGGGAAAAATGAAGTATAAGGATCACCTAAACTCTGAAGCATCCCTGAAATTGCGCCATGAAGAACTTTTTGTGAATCTATCTTTGTTTTGTCATAATAGTCAGTGTTTAACTTATCCAAAATTCTAAAAAAGAGGGCCATGTCAAGACTTTGATTTGGAGGTGGATTTTTTGATTCAATACGAACAATTGGAATAAAGTTTTTCCACTCGTATTGAATTTTATTTGTACCAAAGTAAAAGCCCAATAAAACCGAAGCAATTACTACAGAAACCAATTGAAAGACTTTTATAGAAAACTTTTTATTCATTATTTGAATTTAAAAGAAGAAGGCTTTGCTTTGTCAACAAAATTTATTCCGCTTTAACGACAAAGGGAAGTAATGCAAGATGCCTTGCTCTTTTCACTGCAACCATTAACTTTCTCTGATGTTTACTGCAAATACCGCTCCTTACTCTTGGAAGAATTCTACCCCTTTCACTCACAAAACGCGATAGTATTTCATAGTCAAGAAAATCAGGCTCTCTTTTTTCTTTGCAGAAAAAACAGGTTTTACTATTTGCTTTTTGTTCTTTTCTAATCATATCCTTCCTTAAAATGGTATATCATCCGGATTAACATCTTCCGAATTTTCTTTTGGATTTTCCTCTACTTTTTCAGCCGGCGCTTCCCCCGGGCCAGACTTAGTTTCTTCCGGCTCAGCATTTTTACTGGTTGCTTCTTCTGTTGTCTCCTCTTTTTGAGAATCTCTTCTGCTGTCAAGAATAATCATGTCGCTTATTACAATTTCTGTTGTCGTTCTCTGTGCGCCATCCTGACCGGTCCAGGACCTTGTTGAAAGTCTTCCTTCAACAAAGACTTTCCTGCCTTTTTTCAGAAGCTGGGAACAAAGCTCGGCGAGCTTATTCCATGAAACAATCCTATGAAACTCTGTATCTTCTTTCTTTTCTCCTGCATCCGTCACCCAACTTCTGTTAGTTGCCACCCCGAACGTACAAACTGCCGTACCCTGCGGGGTGTATCTAAGTTCCGGATCCCGAGTTAAATTTCCGATTAATTGTACCTTATTCAAACTCCTTGCCATATTTAGTTAAAAATTCAAAGTTCAAAATTTTAATTCTTAACTATAACTTTGAACTACTTTATCCTCACCAACAAATGTCTTAATATATCATCTTCTATAACTATTTTTTTGTCAAGATCAAGGTTTACTTTTTCCATGTTAAAATCCATCACAACATACTCTCCGCTTCGCTGTTTTGCTACGGTGTAAATAAGTTTTTTCTCTCCCAACTCTTGAATCTTTTCGTCCTTAATGTTTCCAGCCCACTTCTTAACGCTCTCCAAAAGTTTATCTTTCTGCTCTTTTTTAAGGCCGCTTTTTAATAATAAAACTAATCTGTAACTACGCATACAGTACTCACGTATGATACAAAAGATTAGGGAGAAATACAAGAGGCAAATTAGCACAAAGATATGCCATTTTGAAGCTAAAAAGAGAGCTCTTGACAATAATTTTTCTGAGTTGTAAACTATTCTGGATTTTATGAAAAAATTGCTTGTTCTTCTGGTGGTTTTACTCATTATATATACACTAGTTGGGTCCGGTACAAAAAATGCTTTAAAACTTCCCAATTCTTCCGATACAAAAACTCCGGCTCCTGAAAAAGTTAAAGTAATTACAGAGGAATCTGTAGTAATTGATGTTGTTAAAAATGTTGCCCCTTCCGTTGTTACGGTTGGAGCACAACAGTCACAAGCCCAAAACCCGGGGAACATTAACATGGGGCCCTTTTCAGTATTTTTCCAAGAACCAAACCAAGCTCCTAATAACAACCCAGAAGATAATTACATAGGCTCAGGCTTTGTTATTAAAAATGATGGGCTTATAGTAACAAACAAGCACGTTGTTTCAGACAGAACGCTTACATATTTTATTGTTGACTATAAAGGCAATAAATATAAAGTTGACAAAATTTATAGAGACCCTTCAAATGATATAGCTATTTTGAAAATTTCAAATCCTCCCCTGGGAACGCTCAAAGAAGCACAGCTGGGAGATTCCTCAAAACTCCAGGTGGGACAAATGGCAATTGCGATAGGAACCGCTCTGGGGGAATTCAGAAACACGGTTACAACGGGTGTAATCTCAGGCCTTGGCCGCGGAATTACAGCCGGAAGCCCGTTTGAAGGTTTTGCAGAAAGACTTGATAATGTAATACAAACCAATGCCGCGATTAATCCGGGTAATTCCGGAGGCCCTCTTCTTGCTTCCTCCGGACAAGTGATTGGGATAAATACCGCAGTATCCCAATCAGGGCAAAATATTGGTTTTGCAATTCCAATAAATATAGTTAAAGATTCTTTAACTAACTTCAACCAAACCGGCCAATTTAACAGACCATATTTGGGAGTTACCTATACAATCATCAACCAAAGAACGGCACTTTTAAACAACGTTCCGCAGGGAGCTTATATTCAGGACATAACTAACGGATCACCAGCCGAGCAAGCCGGCATACAAAAGGATGATATAATAGTTAAAGTGGATGGAAAAAACATAAGCGGTAGTGATGGAAGCCTTGCGGATATTATTTCCAATAAAAAAGTTGGGGATACAATAACGGTTACTGTATATAGAGACGCAGACATGAAAGATTTCAGGGTAAAACTGGCCCAAGCGCCAGGTGATTAAAAATATATGACTAAAATAATGGCAGATATCGGTGAAAAACTTCTTGAAGAAGGCATTAAACCGGCTGCAAAAACTATCGTAAATCAGATAAGTCCAATGCCGCAAAATGTTATCGGACAACTTCTTAATATTGATAAAAAAACTCCTGAAGAAATAAAAGGCCTTGAAGGCAAAGAGGCCGCGGAAAATCCGGTAAAAATCGCAGAGGTTAAACAAAGACTTTTTCAGGAAGCGCAACAATTGGGAATGGCACAACAATCAGAAAAGCCTCTCCCTCAAACAAATGAAACTACAAAGTCACATCAAATGCCTGCTTTAAGTACCAGTATGACCAGAGGTTTAACGGGCGCTCCAGAAGCAACGCTACTTAAAAAAAGAAATCTACAGCAAAGCCAGGGAACAAAAGAATACGGCGGAAAAATGAGGGAATAAAATTCCAATAAATTCTTTACATCTGCGGGTTTTCTTGTTTATCCAGAGTTTTAAGATCTGATAATATTTCATCCAATCCCCCATCCATTATTTTGGGAAGATTGTGAAAGGATTTACTAACTCTGTGGTCTGTTATTCTGTCCTGTGGAAAATTGTAGGTTCTTATTTTTTCCGCGCGCATACCCTTACCAATCTGTGTTGATTTAAGATCAGATAAAGTTTCCTGTCTTTTTTCAAGTTCCTGTTCCCAAAGTTTAGCACGCAAAAGCTGCATGGCAATTTCTCTGTTTTGCGCCTGATGTCTTTCTGTTTGGCATGTTACAACAATCCCCGTTGGCTTGTGTTTTAATCTCACGGCAGTAGAAACTTTGTTCACGTTTTGTCCTCCGTGTCCTCCGCTTCTGTATGCCTCAAACTCAATCTCCTCATCTCTTATGTGCAAGTCAAAATCTTCAAGCTCAGGCAAAACAGACACTATTGCAGTTGAAGTATGTACCCTGCCTCTCTTCTCTGTTTCAGGAACTCTTTGGACTCTATGAACACCGGCTTCATATTTAAATACAGAAAAAGCATTCGGGCTTATAATTTTCATTGCATATTCATCAATTACTTCTGCCCTTAACCGTTTTTGCTCTGCATACCGCATATACATTCTTAAAAGCTCTTTAGCCCAGATTTTTGCTTCATCTCCACCGGCAGCGCCTTTTACCTCAATAATTACATTCCTATCGCCAAAAGTGTGAGCCACAGGATTCTCTTTTTTTATCGCAGCAATTGAATCAAGCGCTTTCTGAAGCTCTTCCAGTTGTTTTTTGAGGTTTTCAATTTCCTCTTTTGCCAAAGACGCCATTGAAGGATCAGAGAGAAGTGCTTCCGTGTCCCTTATTTTTTTTTCAATTTCTTCTATTTGTGTTTGAATAAAACTGGTATCCATAATGTTAAAATCCTAAATTCTAAGCACTAAATCCGGAATAATACCAAAATCAAAATTTATAAATTTATTTCGAATTTCGCTTCGCTTGGCAAAGCGGGTATTCAGATTTGGAATTTTTATCGCTATCTTTTTATCGCCTGCAGCATATCCCGAAGAGTCAGAGGACCTTGATACTCCTGTTTGTCTTTTTTCTTTTTGTCTTGTACTGGTTTTGCGTTCTGTATCTTCTTTTGGAATTTCTCAATTCTTGAAGCGGTGTCAACAAATTTCTGCTGCCCGGTGTAAAAAGGATGGCATTTGTTGCACAACTCCACATGAATGACGTCCTTGGTGGAACCCACAGTAAACATGTTTCCACAGGAGCAAACCACCTGTGCTTGCGGATTGTATTTTGGATGAGAATTTGCCTTCATGATGTATAATTATAGCTTATATTGTGCCAGAACACAAGATTTATTGTATGGCAGAGAAACTAAGTTATGGTATTAAACAAACTCAATGTCTTCCTCTTTTGAGGGAGGGGAAAACTGTACATGAGATTGTAGCTCTTACCGGTTTTACCCCAAAACAGATCAGAAACGTAAGGGAACACGCCAGATTAAGAGGATTACTTTCCCACCCAACAGAGAACCAAACACGAGAAGCACGAAGCAAAGCGCATCTTGGACAACCCTGTCCTTTTAAAGGCAAAAAACACGAACTTGTAACTATAATTAAAATGAGGGAAACACGAGCAGGTAGACTTTTGACGGAAATGGAAAAAGAACAAGTGAGACTGCTTGTAGCCGCAAGAAAAGTACCTCAAAAACTTGGAGAGCCGACACTTCCGGAGCTTTATGAGAAAAATAAAAGATCTCCTTACACCCGCGGAACAGTAGAAGGAGTTTTCCTGGAAACATTGTACGGCGCAAGATTGCGCCTAAGTCAAGAAAGCGCATTAAATAATGGTAGCGGGCAGAAAACTATACCAATATCGGAAATTTTAAGAATTTATGAAACATTAGACCCAAGTTTAATAGATAGAAGAAAAGAGGATATTGCGTTTATAGTACAAAAAACTTCAAGGACTTCTCAAAAACCAGCACGTGCCTATTAAAAAACTAAGGCGAGCTGATCGGTGTCACAGACGGCAAAGGAGTTTTTTCTTTTTTTAGGAAAAGCCCGAAATGGAAATGAAATTCGGCCAAAAAAAGGCCGGTGAAGATAAAAACTGATCCAAGAAGAAAAACTGGGGTAATTCTCTCAGAAAGTAATAATACAGCCGTAAGCGTTGAGGAGATGGGATTAAGGTAGAGAAAAAATCCGACTCGCGACTCGGAAACTTTTGAGAGACCCCATTCCCACAGTGAATATGCGCTAAGTGATGATAATAATATTCCAAAAATTATTCCAAAAACCACAGGCTGGGACAATTTGCCCATCCATGAAGAATCGGCAATGTTCTGCCAGAACGCAAAAGGTAAAAATGTAATCGCACCGATCAGAAAAGAATAAAAAGTAATAACCAGAGGGCTGTAAATTTTAAACAGTTTTTTACTTGCCGTTTCAAATCCCACAAAAGACAAAACAGACAAAATTATCAAAAAGTCGCCTAACGGTGAAAGTCCTAATCCTCTCTGCAATACATCTCTTCCAATAATTATCGATACACCGGTTATCCCCAGAATTGCTCCCAAAATAAAATTAATCCGGATTTTTTCCTTAAGTAAAAAATGGGCAAAAGCAAAAGTAAAAATAGGCGTTGATGCAATTAATATGCCCGCATTTAAAGCACTTGTAAGCCTTAGGCCAAGAAAGAAAAACCCTATGTTTAAAGTTACCCCTAATAATGCGGAAAACAATAAACTTCTCACATGTTTTTTTTCTATATGAAGTCTGTTTTTTACAAACGGAAATAAAAGCAAAGATGCAACTGAAAAACGTATAAAAGCAAGCATAAATATCGGTACTGTTTCAAGAGTTAACTTCATTACCGGCCCGGTTGCTCCCCAAATAAGAGAGGCGGTAATAAGTGCCAAATATGCAAATTTAATATTACTTGTTGATTTCATCAAAGAGGCTGTTTATCTCAATCGTTTTTTGCTCGCCGGTTTTCATATTTTTAATGGTAACTTTGTTTTTTTCCGCTTCATCCGGACCAATAATGATAACAAACGGTATTCCTTTTTTGTCTGCGTATTTTATCTGTCTATCAAGTTTTGTTTCCGGATCTAACCAAAGCTCTGTGTTTATGTTGTTCGAACGAAGGGATGTGCCAGACGGTACCTCCCGAAGTCGAGAACTTACCTCTAATGATTTATCGATTAATTCAGGTGAAAAAACGGTTACTAGAATTTTTGTGAGTTCCAAATTTTGTGGGAAAAGCTTTAGTTCATCCATTGCCTCAATAATCCGATCAAATCCGAATGCAAAACCAACAGCCGGAATATTCTGACCGGCAAATAAACCAATCAAATTATCATATCTTCCTCCACCGCAGACGGAACCTGCGGAATATCCGTCAATTTCTACTTCAAAAATCATACCGGTATAATAATCAAGTCCACGTGCCAAAGTTGGACAATACTCTATTCTTTCCTGAGGAATATTCATTTTTTTAAGAGTCTGCATTAGGTCTTTTATTAATTCTGTCTGCTCACGTGTTTCAATTTCAGATAAAATTTTTTCCGCTTCTTCTTTGGAAATTCCTGCTTTTGCGATTTCTTCAACAACTGCTTCCCTGCCGATTTTTTTTAGTTTGTCAATGGCTCTGATAATATTTATGAAATCTTTGTCTGTTATTTTTGTATTTAAAGTTAGTGAAAAATTTTTCCTGTCATTTATAAGAATTTTAAAATTTTTAAAGCCGAGTTTTTCAAGAGATTTCACAGTCAGCGTAATTACTTCTGCATCGGCAAGCAAACTTTCCGAACCAATAATATCCGCG
>Ga0209542_10001147_pt1 | contig 63087 bp, 78 predicted proteins | sample RifCSPhighO2_01_FD_184028 | JGI IMG/M metagenome (GOLD analysis project Ga0209542, IMG submission 184028) | Soil microbial communities from Rifle, Colorado - Rifle CSP2_plank highO2_0.1 (SPAdes) (version 2) | ecosystem: Environmental > Terrestrial > Deep subsurface > Rock core/Sediment ...
GGAAACCAAAGAGGAAAAAGTAGAGAAAAAGTAATTAATTTTTTTATTTTAAAGAATTCATGTTACGTCCACCTGTAGTCACTATACTTGGTCATGTCGACCATGGTAAAACAACGCTTCTCGATTATATCCGAAAAAGCTCAATTGCGTCAAAAGAGCATGGCGGTATCACCCAGCGCATTGGTGCCTATGAAATAAAAACCGGCATCAAGGGATATGACAATGACCGTATCACTTTTATAGATACTCCAGGGCATGAAGCTTTTTCTCAAATGAGAAGTCGCGGTGCAAGCGTTGCCGATATTGCGGTGCTTGTCATAGACGCCAAAGACTCGATAATGCCTCAGACCGTTGAGTCTATCTCACATGTTAAAGCTGCCAAAATACCTCTCATTGTCGTAATGAACAAAATCGACCTTCCTGATGCAAAACCGGACAAAGTTAAGCGAGATCTGCTTAAGTATGAAGTTATAACCGAAGAGCATGGCGGAGACGTAATCATATTGCCAATCTCTGCAAAAACAGGAAAAGGCGTGTCGGAACTTTTGGAGTCGATTCTTCTTATTGCTTCAGACAAAGGTTTAACATACAGTCCTGACAGTCCTATCAATGCATATATTATTGAAACAAATAAAGATAAAAGAGGCATCGTAGTAAGCGCCATAATCAAGGACGGGACGCTTAAGATTGGCGATGAAATACATTCGGGAGAACAAAAAGTCAAAGTGCGAGCGATGATAAGCGATACCGGAGCTTCGCTCAAAGAGGTTAGTCCATCAACACCTTTTCAAATATTAGGATTTAATGAACTACCTCAAGTAGGGGCTCAAATCACAAAAGAAAAGACAATTTTAGAAAAGCCTACGGAAAAAGTACCAGAAACAACAGTTGAAAAAACAGTGCTAGAAATGCTGCAGGCAAAAGAAGAGGAGAAAAAACTTTCACTTATTATCAAAGCCGATTCACAAGGTTCGCTTGAGGCAATCACACAGGCACTTGCACAAAATGAAAACATCGAACTCATACTTAGCGCGGTGGGTTCGATTCACCGTTCGGATATTTTCCTTGCAAAAACGACAAAATCAATTGTCATAGGCTTTTCGGTACCGGTTGATAATGAAGTCAAGCAACTTGCAAAGCAAGAGAAGGTGCTTATCAAGACTTATTCAATCATTTATGAGCTTCTAGAGGAGCTTGGCGAAGTATCTGATCTTATGCACGAGAAGGAAGAACGTGATAAAAATCTTAAAGCAGAAGCTAAAGTGCTGGCAACTTTCATAATCGAAAATGAAAAAGTCTTCGGCTGCCGCGTGACCAAGGGAAAAGTAAATATCGGAGATAAGGTTGAGTTATATAGAACTAACAAAAAAATCGAAAAATCAAAGCTCGTTTCGCTTAAAGTGCGTGCAAAATCGGTAACTGAAGTAAAAAAAGATCAAGAATGTGGTATGCAGTTTGCTCCAGAGCTTGACATAAAGGTAGGGGATATGGTAAAATTTATCCTATAATATTTTCTATTAATCATGAATCCCCAGATGAATCAAAATTACGATCGAGAACTTGAACAGATCCGAGAACTCATCACCAAAAATGACTCGGGGGTTATTGTGTTGCCAAGCAAAGCTACCCCGGATGCGATTGCTGCCGGAACCAGTTTGTATCTTGCTTTAACAAAACTTGGTAAAAATGTAGCTCTTGCAGCAATGCCTATCCCTACATCAGATTTAGCGGCTGCCGACAAAATTCAGACAAAACTTGTTACTGGCGGTGATAATCTGGTTATATCCTTCCCGTATCGGGATGGCGCTATCGACAAAATTGACTACCTGCCTGACTTAGAAAATGGTCGCTTTCAAGTTATTATTGTTCCTCGTCAAGGACAGGCAAAACTTCAGTCTAATGATGTTGAATTCAATTACTCTGGAGGAAAGATAGATTTTATCATTACCGTCGATGCTCCTAACTTGAACGCTCTTGGTGAGATTTATCAAAAAAACCAGAGCATGTTTCAATCAAAAAATGTCATTAATATTGATAGACATTTGATCAATAACAACTACGGCATCATAAACTTAGTTATCAAAAATGCATCCTCAACATCGGAGCTAATATATAAGGTTATTTCAGCTCTTAAGATTGACATAGATAAGGATATGGCAACAAATCTTTATAGCGGTATTGTCACTGCGACAAATAATTTTTCTTCATACTCTGTTAATGCAGACACATTTGAAGCAGTTGCCGGACTCATGCGCGCTGGTGCAGTCAAAAAGCCGATGAGACCGATGGTTGCGCCCTTTTCCCAGCAATCTCCATACATGATGCGACCTCAGATGCAAAATCCTCAAGCATTCATGAATCCATTTCAAAATCAAAATGGAGGGGGTATTCCGATCCAGCAACCGATGCGACCGGCCCGTGGCGAACAGCAATCAAAAGCGATAGAAGATGTCGAAAAAGCCCCAACCGACAATGAGGGCAATGGTAATAATACTACAGCTGACGACAACGAAGAAAACTGGCTTAAGCCAAAAGTTTTCTCTGAAAGCGGCGGCTTGGTGTAAAAAATAGTATAATCTTAAGACAATGGATATTTTGCCATATGTCTTTACTGCGATCGCACTTGTAATTGTACTTTTTCTTATTCGTTCGTGGCTGCAGTCTATTGAAAAAAAATCAAATGTTTCTGAGGAGCTTGTTGAGTGGCTCAAAGATATTGGTGCTCGGGTAGATAAACAGACCCAAACCATGGATCACAGACTCACTCAAAACATTGATATGTTTAACAAACGACTCGATAAAGCAGCACAAGTAATTGGCGATGTGCAAAAAAGTATCGGTGAGTTTTCAGAAATTGGTCGGTCGATGCAACAACTTCAGGAGTTTTTACAATCACCAAAGCTTCGTGGAAATATCGGTGAACAAGTTCTTAAAGAATTACTAGCTCAATCGCTTCCGACAGATACTTATTCACTGCAATATGGTTTTAAAAACGGCGAAAAGGTCGATGCGGTAATCAAAACTTCGCATGGACTTATACCCATAGATTCCAAGTTTCCGATCAGTAATTTTAAAAAAATGATTGAAGAGAAAAATGAGGAACTCCGAAAACAGATTAAAAAAGAGTTTGTGGATGATGTTAAAAAGCATATTAAAGGTATTTCAGGCAAGTACATTCTTGTTTCCGAAGGAACCATTGATTATGCTCTCATGTATATCCCCTCAGAAAGCGTTTATTACGAAATCATAAACAACGGTGAACTATACGATTTTGCCGCCAAAATGAGTATTGTGCCGGTATCGCCGATGAGTTTTTATGCATATCTGAAAGTGATTCTTATCTCATTTGAAGGGCAGCGAATCCAAAAACAGGCAAAAGAAATTTTATCTCTCCTTCAGTCTATGCAGAAAGATTATGAAAAGGCCGACGAGTCGATGTCAATTCTTCAAAAACATATTGCCAATGCCTATAATCAAACGTCACAGGTCTCAAAAAATTTAATAAATCTTGGGCAAAAAATTCACTCGACTTCAACGTTATCTTTACCGAAGACGCAGGAAAAACTGGTAGAATGAGTCACTGTAATAATTTAATGTCATCCCGAACTTGTTTCGGGATCCCTTATGAAATATCAAGGATTTATTTACATCTTGACTAATCCTAACAACACAACTTTTTATATAGGTGTAACTGAAAATTTATTAAAAAGAACATTTGAGCATAAGAGTAAGAATATTGAAGGATTTTTTTAAAAATACAACCTTACAAAATTGGTATATTATGAATATTTTGAAAGTATCACTCAAGCAATTAAAAGAGAAAAACAACTTAAAAATTGGCACAGAGAGTGGAAAGTAAATCTTATAAGAAAAAAGAATCCCACCTTTAAAGATTTCTATCGAGATATAGTAGATGCCGAAACGAGCCTGCCCTGAAGAGATCCTGAAACAAGTTCAGGATGACGCTTTCAGGGTTCGTCATGACGAATGCAAATTATGAAAATAACATTTAAACACGAAATTAGAGAAAAGAAAATATCTCCAAAGCAAATTCTAGATATTCTTCTAAAAAACAGAGGAATAAAAGATCTATCGGAGTTTTTGAAACCATCTTCTCCACTCAAATTTTCTCTTAAAGATTTTGGATATAAGAAAAAGCAAATTGATGACGTGATGTCGCTTCTAAAAAAAATCAAGGAGAGTGGGCGTACTATTGTGGTTTACACCGATTATGATGCCGACGGTATCACTGGCGGTGCAATCCTGTGGGAAACCTTGCACTTTTTAGGTTTCAAAGCCATGCCCTACGTTCCACATAGGCAGAAAGAGGGATACGGGTTTTCAATAATCGGCATTGATAATGTCAAAAAAAAGTACGATCCGGCACTTATTATCAGTGTGGATCACGGCATTACCGCGGTAAAACAGATTGTCTACGCTAAAAAGATCGGTATTCCGGTTATCATTACTGATCATCATCAAATGCTGGAAAAGATTCCTAAAGCTGCCGCAAGCATTTTCCATATTCCCAAGCTTTCCGGGTCGGGTGTCGCCTATTTTTTTGCGAAAGAAATTTTGAGTAATTTCAAATCTTCAATTACGAATTACGAATTATTAAAAAACAGCTTTGAAACAGATTATCTTGCGCTTGCCTCAATCGGCACAGTTGCCGACCTTGTACCACTAGTTGACGTTTCGCGAAGTGTAGTTTCACATGGCCTTGCGGCATTTCCAAAAGTCAAACGCTATGGAATACTCCACATCATGAAAGAGGCGGGAATTGCGGGCAGGCCGATTTCTCCATATGAGATCGGGTTTATCATTGCGCCACGCATCAATGCCGTGGGTCGGCTTGAACATGCCATTGACGCTTTGCGATTGCTTTGTACCACCGATGAAAAGCGCGCATATACGCTGGCATCAAAGGTAGGTCAGAAAAATGTTGAGCGTCAGGATCTGGTGAAACAAAGTGTCGAGGAGGCGCTTGTCGAGATAGTAAAACTTGAAAAAAAGGGTTTACCAAAACTCATTATTCTTCACTCAAAAAAATGGCACGAGGGCATAATCGGGCTTATTGCCTCAAGAATACTTGAAACTTATTATCGTCCTGTCATCGTCATGACCGAAGGCGATGGACAACTTAAAGCATCAGCTCGTTCAATTGCCACGTTTCATATTACTAAGTTTTTTGAGTCAATGAAGGACAGCTTCATAAATTACGGCGGACACGCCCAAGCCGCTGGGTTTACGATGCTGCGTACAAAACTTGAAAGTTTTATGAAGACGGCAGTTAAAAAAGCGGATAAACTTATAAAAGACTCCGATTTAGAAAGAGTGGTCCAAGCCGATCTCAAAATTCCTCTTTCTGCGGCAACACTCTCCCTTAGCAAAGAACTTGATGTCTTACGACCTTATGGGATAGGGAATCCTCAACCGACGTTTGTCAGTGATGCTGAAATTGTTCATGCGCAGCTTCTTGGTAAAAATAAAAATCATTTAAAAATAACAGTAAAATCTGAGAGCATGATGTTTCCTGTCGAGATGATTGCGTGGGGAAAGGCGGATTTATTCACCTCGCTTTCGCGTGGTCAAAAAGCACAAGTCGTTTATACTCTTGATGTAAATAAGTGGAATGGTAGAGAGAAACTGCAGGGTAAGGTGGTAAGTTTGATTAGTGACTAAACAATAAAAATTGTGTATAATGTTTCAACTTAAGTTACTACCTATAAAATCTTATGAATATAAAAATCGTTGGCGGCATAGTTGTACTTGCACTTGTAATCGGCGGATTTTTTTATTATCGATCTACACAAAATCAGGATTCTGGAGTAAAGGTCGTTGAACCGTCAGATACGGAGTCTGAAGAACCAACTCCAACCGAAGAGGTAACAAAACGGGATGCTTACAAAATAGAGATTTTAAACGGCAGCGGTATTGAGGGTGAGGCAGGACGAACACAGGAGCTTCTGAAGTCTGCGGAATTTAATGTAATTGGCACCGATAATGCCAAAACTTATGATTATGAAGAGACAGTGATACAAGCCGGAGACGACGTGAGTGAGAAATGGCTTGATGAGCTAAAAAATGAACTTTCAAAAAAATATAAACTGCAATCAAGCGTTGATAAACTTGACACCGAGACCGATGCCCAAGTAGTTGTGATTGTTGGCAGTTTTGATAATGATGGAAAGAGCATGGTTAAGGAAGTAGAAGCGACTCCTACTCCAACTCCAGAAGAAGAGACTACAGATGAGACGGGAACACCAACGCCAACTGAAGAAGCGAGCGAAACTGAGACGCCGGCGCCAAGTCCTACTTAAAAGCACATATAATCGTGTCGTCAGATTTAAAAAACAAGAGTGCTCAATTTAGTTGAGCTTATGAAAAAAAGGAATTGCAACATCGCAGATTCCTCGGATAAAGCTGCTTCTACTGGCATTATCCTTAAAAGTTTCGAAACAAACATTTGTTAAATAAGTCATAAATTCTGGTGAATTATCTCCGATCATTTCAAGATGTGCGCTGAAATCTGGGGCGTGCATCACGTTTCCTTGTGCATCAACTTCAGGAATCATACATTCTTCGACTAGTTTACAATATGATTCAACATCATCATCACTAATGAATGTAGCCATCTCCTCTTTCTCGAGTTGTCTATCAAAGATGTCAAAACTGAGCGAAGCAGCTAGAGCATAGGCTGTCCAGTCTTTTTGATTTCTAGCAGTGCTTCTTATCAAACGATATAAGCTTCCATGTTTTGATCTCATAGTTTTCATAGTCGTTTTTAGATAATCTTCAAGATCCGAAGGAATAGAAGCAAGTTCGTCAACTTCAGCTACCGTTTTTTTATCAATGACAAATGATGGAAGTTCAGACATTTTAAAAAATATACTTACATTTTCTCAACAACTTGAATTCCCAGTAAATTGAGACCAGTTTTTATTACATTTGCAGTTGCTGCGGTGAGCGCAAGGCGAAAATCTTTCATATTATTTTCAGCTTTCAATATCGGATATTTTTGGTAAAAAAGATTGTACTTTTGACCGAGTTCGTAAAGATAAGTACATACGTAGTGCGGAGCATATTGTTGTGCCGAACTCATCAATACTTCGGGAAATTTTGCCAGCATGCGCATGATCGCAAGCTCATCAGTATTTAGAGGGATGTCATTCTGACCCCGATGTAACGTCGGGGGAAGAATCTCGTCTAAAGGATGACGAGACAATACCGACAAACAACGGACATAAGTATATTGCATGTAAGGACCGGAGTTACCCTGCATATTCAAGATTTCATCCCAATCAAAAACAACATCCAGATGAGAACTTCGTTTAAGATCGTTCCATTTCAAAGCACCGATTCCGACTGCTTCAGCCACATCTTCAGCCTCATGATTAGCTAGTAAATGATCAAAACGATTCTTCTTACTGTTTTCTTCCGAGCGACCTTTTGAATCATCGCGAGATAAAGAATAGGCTCTCTTCCTTGATTCCTCAAGTACTTCCTCAAGCCAAATTGTATTTCCTTTTCGAGTGGACATTTTTGTGTCCCTAAATCGATAAAGCCCATGCTTCACATGTATGCGTTGATCTTCTTTCACCCACCCGAGCATTTTTTCGGTTTCATAAAGCTGGCGAAAATAAAGCGACTGTTCGGCGCCAACTTCATTAATGATTTTCACGTCTTTCCCATATCTTGAATTTGTCAGACGAAATTTGTCGGTCGCAAGATCGCGAGTGGAGTAGAGTGTAGCGCCATCTTGTTTTATTATCATAAACGGCGGAAGTTTATCACCCGGAAACTGCACAATCTTGGCGCCTTTACTGTCTTTATACCATGCATATTTTTCAAGTTCTTCTAAAATCGGTTTCATTTTATTTTCAAAAAATGATTCCCCAAAGCCACAACCATTATTTTCTGTAAACTTCACTCCTAGTTTGCTATAGATTTTGTTAAATTCTTGAAATGACAAATCGATACATTTTTGCCATAATGCACGAATTTCTTTATCACCGTCTTCCAGTTTTTTGAAAATCTTGCGAGCTTCTTCTTCGAGTTCTGGTTTATTTTCCGCTCTTATATGAAAGATAACATATAAATTAACAAGTTCTTTGAGCGGGTTTTTTGACGTTTCAATATCTTCAAAACTATATTCGTTGAAATATTTTATTGCGTAAATTAGCTTGCCAAATTGCGTGCCCCAGTCGCCGATATGGCTGTCGCGAAATACCTGAAAGCCTATAAATTCAAGCAAATTGGCTATTGCATCACCGATGATCGTCGATCGCAGGTGTCCAATAGTAAAGGGCTTGGCGATATTTGGTGAGGAATACTCAACGATGACCTTTTTTTCCTTAAATTTATTTGAAGATCCATATTTGCCTTCGTTTTGAAGTATGGTTTGGAGTTCATTTTGGAGAGAGTTTTTTGAAAGAAAAAAATTTATAAACCCCGGGCGGATGATCTTCACGGAGCCAATGGGGTCTTTTATTTCAATATTCTGTGCGATTTTTTCGGCGATAGAAAAAGGATTTTTTTGCTCTTTTTTGCCAAGTTGCATGGCAATTGTCGTTGTATAATCTCCAAACTGCGCATTTGCCGTGCTCGTGATATTGCTATCTGCATCGGCAAACCCTGCATTTTTGACTGCATCTTTTAGTATTCGTGTAATCTGGTCTCTTATCATGGTCTCTATGATAACATATCGTGCTTATTTGCGCTATCTTGCAATCGGTGTTTTTGTGCGCTAGAATAATGAGACACTTATGAAAAGGAAATTATTATTGGTCATAATCCTTGTTGTCGGATTTCTGGGGTTTATCCTCATAAGGTTTTTTATTCAAGACCAACAGAATGCTGCAGGGCGTCTCAAAATCGATTCCTCGCCTGCTGCCCACGTTTTTGTCAATGATGTCGCGGTCGGCAAAACTCCATATGAAGATGCAAATCTCAAGGTAGGGCAGTACAAAGTCAAACTTATTCCGGAGGGAAAAGAAACCAAAACGGTAAGCTGGGAAGGAACGGTTGCGATATATAAGAGTACTTTAAGTTACATAAGTCGTGAACTTGGTACTTCGGAATTGACCTCAGCCGGCGAGATACTCACTGTTGTCAAAATGCAAGAAAAACCAAATGGAGCTACCGGGGCAGTAAAAATTGAGACCGATCCACCGGGGGCGATCGTGTACTTTGACAATGACGAAAAGGGAGTTTCTCCTCTTGAGCTTAAAGGAATACCATCCGGTGATCACGAGCTGTCAGTTTTTTTGCCAGGTTTTTTCAGAAGGATTGCAAAAATAAAAGTGGAAAAAGGATACGAACTTCAGGCAAAGTTTAAGTTGGCTCTTGATCAGTCGCACAAAACCCTTTCAGAGGAGCTGGAAAAACAAAAACAAAAAAAGGCAACCGAAGAAGCAAAAATAACTACCGCTCCTGAAGACGAGGCATCAGAGGAAGCATCAATAAGCGAAAGTACCAAAATAGAAATTCTTGACAACGATCTTGGCTATCTCAATGTCCGCTCCGAACCGTCTGTTTATGGAGATATCGTCACAAAAGTCAATCCAGGTGAAACATATGAATATTCAAAAGAAGAAAATGGTTGGTACTATATCACCCTTGATGATGGTTCAGTCGGTTGGGTATCGGGGGACTACGTGCAGGTTGTAGAAAATTAGAAATTTTAAATTATAAATTAGAAATTTTTATTTGTCCTTCCAAATAAATTTATTATAAAGAATATATGAGTAGGGAATGATGATAAAGGTGATAATAAGCGCTTTGTAGATATACCAAAACTCCCTCCCGAATATACTGCTTGCAAAACTTACTCCCAACGTTTGAATAAGAATCGATCCCGATGAGACAACATTGAATTTTAAAAAGCTCCATATGTAGTTGTTTTCGCTGTGTTTGATTTTTTTATGTGAAAAGCTCCAAAAATTATTTAGTAGAAAATTGGAGATGATTGCAACTTCGGTACTCACCATCGTGCCAAACCATACCGCAGAGTGAACAAGTTCAATAAAGATAAACGAAATGCCAAAATCAATTATAAAACCGGAAACGCCGACGATCACAAATTTTATAAAAGATGAGTACTTAAAAATATACCAGAGAGTCTGTAATGTGTATTGCCCGGAATTGATTTTTGAAACGCCTTCTTTTCTGTCGACAAAAACGACAGGGATTTCAGATACGCGCGCTCCCATTTTTAGTGCATTATCAAGCAGAGCAACCTGAAAGACATATCCCGTATAATTTTCCAGTTTTGGAAGTGATTCTTTTATAATCCAGGTCTTGATTGCGCGAAAGCCGTTAGTCCAGTCGGTGACTTTCAGATTCATAAATCCAAAACGTATAATCCAGTTGCCAACAACCGAAAAGAATTTGCGTTCTATGCCCCAATCTTTCGGGATCGTGCCGCCTGGGATATAGCGTGAACCGATGACAAAATCGGCGCCCTTTTCTATCTTATTTAAAAACTTTGGAATATCTTGCGGATTATGCGAAAGATCGGCGTCCATCTCAAAGACAATAAAAGGTTTCAATATTTCAATCGTATATTTAAATCCTTCAATATAAGCTTTGCCGAGTCCTTCTTTATTTGTTTTGAGAAGATGAAGATTTTTATTGTTTTTTGAGAGCTCACTCACAATATCATTAGTCTTGTCGGGCGAATCGCTGTCAACGACCACTACATGCATATCCCAGTTTTTTATGTCTTTCGTAACTTGAAATATTTTTTCAATGACGTTATTTATATTTTTTACTTCGTTGTACGTTGGCAGAATGATTACGGCTTTTCGCATTTTTCTTACATCTTATGAATGAATAATTTCTTTGAAATAGGTGATAGTCTTTTTAAGTCCTTCATCAAGTTGAACTTTCGGCTCCCAACCAAGTAACGTTTTTGCTTTTGTAATGTCTGGTTGTCTTCGGGCTGGATCATCGGACGGAAGCTCTTTGTAACTTTTTTTTGAGGTAGAACCAGAAAGTTTAATAATAAGATCAGCAATTTCGTTTACGGTCCGTTCATCCGTATTTCCCAGATTAATAACTTCGCTTTTCGTATTTTCTGCTTCCATAGCACGAATAATACCTTCAACCATATCTGACACGTAACAAAAAGAGCGCGTCTGGTTGCCTTCGCCCTGAATCGTAATCGGTTGGTTGCCGATCGCCTGATTGACGAAATTGGAAATCACGCGTCCGTCATTCTTTTCCATGCGCGGGCCGTAGGTATTGAAAATGCGAACAATGCGAGTATCAACATTGAACTTCGTTGCAAATGTATATACATATGCCTCGCCGCATCGTTTTGATTCGTCATAACAAGAACGGGCTCCAAATGAATTCACGTTACCCTTATAAGTCTCTTTTTGCGGATGTTCTAACGGATCTCCGTACACCTCAGAAGTTGAGGTAAATAAAAATTTTGCTCCAACTGCATAAGCAAGTTTTAACAAAAAATATGTTCCTAATGTATTTACGTGTATTGTTTCAATGGGATATTTTTGATAAGCAACAGGGCTTGCAGGTGATGCTAAATGGTAGATTTGATTGACGCTTCCAAGTTGGGGAACGATCTTCTGAAAATCAATAGTAATATCGTGTTTTATAAAGGTAAATCTGTCATTATCCAAAAGTTCTGAGATATTTTGTTTACTCCCCGTAAGAAGATTGTCAACACAGATAACCCGGTATCCCTTATCAAGTAAAGTTCTACAGAGGTGACTTCCGATAAATCCCGCACCTCCTGTTATTAATATATTCATAAAAAATACGAAATTCGAAAAAATTACCAAAGTCTTTATAAAGACTTTCTTCCAGTTGAGATATAAGTGAAACCAAGATTTTTTAGCATGTTTGGCTGATAGATATTTCTGCCGTCGATGATGAGAGGCACCTTGAGATGTGCTTTTACTTTTAACAAATCAGCCTGCATGAATTCGTTCCATTCGGTAAGCACACATAGAGCGTCGGCACCGTTTGCCGCCTCGTAAGGATCTCCCGCATAGTTAATTTGGTCTTTTAAAATACGTCTTACATTTTCCATCGCAGCCGGATCATAAGCCGTGATGTGATAGCCGTCCTGTAGAAGATTTTTTATGATATACAGTGATGGAGCAAAACGGATATCGTCGGTATTTGGCTTGAAACTCAAACCCCATATAGCAATATTTTTCCCGTTTACATTTTTTTTCACCTTTTCAATAAAGTTATTTTGCACTTCACGATTTATTTCTTCAACTGCATCAAGTAGCGATGTGTCCACTCCTATCTGTTGGCCGGTACTTATAAGCGCCATCACGTCTTTGGGAAAACAAGAACCGCCATAGCCAATACCTGCATCAAGAAAGCGAAGACCGATGCGTTTATCATAACCTACAGCGTCCATGATCATCTCAATGTTGCCTCCTGTTTTTTCGGCATATAGTGAGATGAGATTGGCAAAAGAAATCTTGGTTGCGAGCATGGCATTCGATGCGTATTTTATGATTTCGGCGGAAGCAAGATCGGTAATAACACGTTCGCCACCTAGAGGTTTATGCACTTCAAGAATTATTTCAATTGCTTTTTGTGAATGTGAGCCGATAACCACGCGATCAGGATTCAAAGTATCATATATACCGGTGCCTTCTCGTAAAAATTCGGGACAGGAGGCGACTGCTACTTCGGCATGTGCCGGCTTGACGGTATTTAGAATTTTTTCTACCTCCAAATTGGTGCCAACCGGAACCGTGCTTTTGCAGGAAACTACTGTAAATCCTTTTTTAAGATGTTTGCCAACCTTTTCGGTAACATGGAAAACCGTTGAAAGATCGGCTTCACCATTTTCTTTTGGGGGGGTGCCGACGGTTATAAAAACAATGTCCGATGTCGGTATGGCCCGATCATAATCAAGTGTAAAATGTAATCGGTTTGCGTGTAGGTTTTTTTGAAGAAGCTCTTTTAGACCCGGTTCATAGATAAGCGGATCTCCTTTTTTAAGCTTTTCTATTTTTTCCGGTGTTCGCCCGACTACCCAGACGTCACTGCCAAAATCTGCAAAAACGCAAGCTGTTACAAGACCTACATATCCATGACCGATGAAGGTTATCGTCATAAGCAATAATGATACTTAAATGAGGGGGAAATTACAAGATAAAACTTTGCTGAATCGGAAGTTTATGATTTACTATACGTCGTTTACGAAAAGCGACAAATGATGAGCTAAGTGGTGTTTTCCTATTTCAGGATGTTTATTTATTAATTCATCATGAATGTCTTGAAGTATATTCATCCGATTCTCATCATATGGCAAAAGCCAGTAACTCTCATCTTTTTTAACCGCATACCGAAGGAAGCGAATATCCTTTCCTTTATTTTTAGTTTGCATATTACATGACTTTGCAAATGATATTTTCAGTTTAATATGTTTCATAAAATTTAAGTTTATTTTTATCATTAATAAATAGTTGTTTTTGACTTCGGGCGATCTCGCGGCAGAGTGTTTCTTATGGTCTGCACGCCGTCCCACGGGTAGTGATCGATGTTTTCAATGAAGTAAAAGAGTTGAAGAGTTAAAATAAATTTTTTTTCTTTGATAAATAGCATATCTTTTTTAATTTAAAACAACTTCAGTATAAAGATCATCTTTCGGGTTCATGACAGAATCCTGAGAGAAATATGTAAGAACGGCTTTTTAGGTATGTATCTATTACATATTGAATAAAAGGCAATGGAGGTTATAATTAATCTAATTATTTAAAAAATATATGTCATTACATACATGCGATGCACTTGTTGTTTGCTGCATCGATTTTCGCTTCCAAAAATACATTCGCGACTGGACAGACAAAAATTTGATAGGAAAAACATTTGACCTTGTTGGGTATGCAGGCGCAACAAAGGATCTTGATGCGGTTATGAAACAGGTTGATATATCTGTCAATCTTCATCAGATCAAAAATATTGTATTGATTCATCACGAGGAATGCGGAGCGTATGGTGCGGAAAGTACACCGGAGCGACATACTCAGGATTTAAGAAAAGCAAAGCAAGAAATTAATGCCAAATATCCAGAAGTCAGAGTTGATATTTATTATCTTCATTTGGACGGTAGGTTTGAGCAGGTAAGTTAAAACTTCTAATTTTTATATGACATCTATTCAAGAACGATTCTTTAATGGACATGGTTTATATTTTCCGAGAAATGGGGAATACAGCTCAGTCGAAAATTTTTTTCTCGCTCGGGGTTGGAATGTAAATCGTGGTGATAATGGAATTCTAGTTCCTACGATACCGCAGTCAGTTTTTAATTGTGGTGACGAAAGATTTAAGGATGGTGAAGTGCCAGAAGATCATAGATATGGTCCAAGTTTTTTCGGAGGAGCTCTCGGTATCGCAGCTTTAAGAAGGGAGCCAACCTTGGATGGTGTAAGAAGGGCTGCTCTAGACATCAGCGCTTCAGGATACCGTGCCGGAATGCATGGTGATGAGGAACATGACGAGTTGGGATGTGGTTTTAATAGACTATTATTAAATGGACATTTTAATGGTGTTGTTGGCACACCGGCAATTAATTTAAAGACAGCGAGACATGTTTTAGAAGAGCATGGAGGATCATACGTAGATTTAAGAGGAAAACATACTGCAGTTGGACTTAATTTTAATTTTGTACTCGGAACTACAATTCTTCCCGACGGCAATGGTTTTGGTGTTGACGGCTGGTATCCTTTGACGCTTGCCGGCGTTGCACCGGACAGATTACTTGAACTCACGGCGGCAACAGTCGAAGCGTTAAAGCCGGATGCAAAAAATGTAACGATTTACACTTAACTTAACCGCGATAAACCTTCGTTAAAACTTTTCATTTTATAAAAATCATTCTTCTTACTTTTTATTTCAGAAAACTGGGGGCGGGGAGCTTTTCCGGTTTCATACTCTGCAAAAGAAATGGGTTTTATTAAATCTTCATTCAGCTTGAATTGTTTGGCTATCAATTTTCCTACCTCAAATGGCGAGAGAGATTCTGATCCGACAATGTGATATAACTCCGGTTTATAATTTATAATTAAATGTTTAAGAGCGACGGCAATGTCGTCGATAAAAGTCGGAGTGATAGAGGCGTCCTGCATCATTTTTAGTTCCCTCCCTTCATCGAGCAAATGTTTTAGTCGCATGACAAAGTCGGGTTTTTTGGAACTGGGGTTTCCATATGGATAGCTAATCCTTATGATCATTGCTTTGCCTTGGACTATTTTCTCGCCTTCATATTTTGTGAATCCGTAATAACCTATGGGATTTGGTACGCTGTCTTCAAAAAAAGGTGGATTTTTTCCGTCAAACACAAAATCTGTAGAAATGTAAATCATTTGTTTATTTCGATTTTGCACAGCTTCAAAAATATGTTTTGTGCCTTCAACATTGATTTGATAGGCAATATTTTTTTCTTTTTCAGCCCCGTCAACGTTCGTATATCCAGCAAGATGGAGAAGAATGTCAAAATCGAGTGAGTTGATCTTGCTTAAAACCTGATCACGGTTAGTAATATCAAAATCACTGTGTAAAAGCGGAATAAAATGAAAATTACTTTCAAGAAGCTTGACGATGCGCAACCCGATGAGGCCACTCGGGCCGGTCACTGCGATTTTAAGCATACTGTTTTTTATAATATTCCTGATACTGACCGGATTTAACATTTTTCCACCAGTCGGGGTTGTCTTTGTACCAATTAACAGTAAGCTCAAGGGCGTGGTCAAAATCGTATTGCGGCTCCCATCCTAAGCTTTCATGAATTTTACCCCAGTTTATCGCATAGCGTCTGTCGTGTCCGGGTCTATCTTTTACATACTCGATCATGTCTTCTTTTTTTTCCATTATGGTAAGAATTTTTTTGACAACTTCAAAATTTGAGATATCTTCCGTCAAACCTCCAATGAGATAAGTTTCGCCGATTTGACCGCGGTGAAGTATGAGATCAATCGCGCGACAGTGATCCTCTACATAAAGCCAGTCACGGACATATTTTCCGTCGCCGTAAACCGGTACTTTCTTTCCTTCCAAGATATTGGTGATCGCAAGCGCGATGAGTTTTTCCGGAAACTGAAACGGTCCAAAGTTATTTGAACAATTTGAAATTGTGATCGGTAATCCATACGTCGTGTGATATGCTCGCACCAAGTGATCGGCCGCCGCCTTTGTAGCCGAATACGGACTGCGCGGGTCATAAGGAGTTTTATCGTTAAATTTCGTTTCTGTGTCAAGATCAAGCGCGCCAAAAACTTCATCCGTTGAAATATGATGGAATCGTTCGATTTTGTTTTTAAGAGCAGACTCAAGCAAAATATATGTGCCTTCAATATTCGTTTTGATAAACGGAGCCGCGTCCTGAATTGACCTGTCAACATGACTTTCTGCAGCAAAATGCACTACGGTGTCGACATTTTTCATGACGGCGTCAACCTGTTTCCTGTCACAGATATCCCCTTTGACAAATGCGTAGTTGGGATTATCTTGAACTTCTTTCAAATTCTCTAAATTACCGGCATAAGTGAGTTTGTCAAAGTTAATAACCTCATCTTCATCGTGTTCCTCAATCCAATAGCGGATGAAGTTTGAACCTATAAATCCGGCGCCTCCTGTAACTAATAGTTTCATAATGTAATTCTATCATAGACGTCTTTTCTATGATCTATGGCAAGAATTGTAATGATTTTACTTGCGAAATTAACATGATAAATGATTCTATATGAAGCGACTCTGATTTTGTAATAATGTTTTAATCCTTTTAGAACTTTAGCGTTATAAGGGACAGGATCGTTCTTCAATTTTTCTATATGACCAAGACAAATAGAAAGAATGCCTTGGGGTAGTTTTTTAATATCTTTTTTTACACTTGGTTTACGTTCAACTAGAAAAATTTTCTTACTCATATAACTCATTAAATGGTTCGGATTTTTCGTTCTTTCTTTCTTCGACTATTTTTCTGTCGTGGTAATCTTCCACTGCATCAAGAAGCATATTAAATTCATCAATAGGCACTATCGCAGACTTCACTTTAGAGTTTATGATAAGATAGGTTGTTTCATTAGACAATGCTTTTGAGCCTTTTGTTTTTAAATCTTGGATAGAAATCGCGCGCATAGAGATTTGTGAACTGTTAACGATAATAAATTATATACTAAATTTAGTATCAAATCCAGTATGATTTTTGGTTTATTTTTAATTATAATATAAGCATGTTTGAAATCATTCAAAAAGCTGCACTGGCCGGCGGCGAAGTCCTTCTTAAATACTTTCGTCAAGAACGACTTGAGATTGTCAATAAAACCACGCATCAAAATATTGTGACGCTGGCCGATATCGAATCTCAAAAAGTTATTCATAAAACAGTCGTTTCAGAGCTCCATAGGATCGGAATCGAAGAAAACAAAATTGGTTTTATCGGCGAGGAAAAACTTCACACAAAAGGAAAGCATACATTTGTGATAGATCCGCTTGACGGAACGAGTAATTTTGCAACCGGAGTCGAAGATTTTTGTGTGCTTATCGGCTATTTACATAATGAAAATTTGCAAGCAGGCGTGATGTATTTTCCTACCTACAACAGGTTGTATGTGGCCGAAAAAGGAAAAGGAGCGTACGTCATCAAAAACGATGTAAAAACAAAGTTGCAGGCTTCTCATGGATTATTAAAAAATACTTTTCTGGTGTCGTCATTGTCATATTCTGATGAGATAAAACTGGGAGTTCCTGGCAAAGTCCTTGCCATTAAAAATCTGTTTCGAGGAGTGCGCATGTATGGTTGTGCCGGCACAGAAATTTATCTTATCGCAGAAAATATTGCCGGCGCGGCGCTACTTGCCGGATGTAGTATCTGGGATATTGCCCCGGGAAAACTGATTCTTGATGAGGCAGGGTTTGGAATGTATGATTTTTCAGGTCACGAGATTGTATTTGATTTAGAAAATCCGACAAAAAAATATCCGTTTATAGCGTGTGAACCTCAATATAAAGATGAGCTAGTGAAAGTTGTTTCGGCTTCTTGAATTTTTTTTAATTTAGGTTTATTTATCAAATTTTCCAAAATCTGCCAGCGCTTTTTCTTTGTCGCATGCGGTACATCATCCTCTAAAACTTTAGTCGCGGCGGTCATCGGTCTTTGTGAATACATGGAGATGTATGCTTTTTCGTAATCCACTCTTTTTGCAATATCAACAGTATTTATAAATTCTTCATCAGTTTCACCGCAAAATCCGACAATTATATCTGTAGTAAATTTTACATCTGGAACTTTCTTTTTAAGTTTATATAAAATATTTAGGTACTCTTCAGTGGTATACCAACGATTCATTCTTTTTAAAACATTATCATCTCCGGATTGAATCGGTAAGTGAATTGTTCTTGTGATGTTTGGATACTTTGCTATCACTTCAATAAGTTCATCCGAAAAATCCCAGGGATTTGAAGAATAAAAATCAATAGTTTCAAAATCCATGCGTGCCACATCTTCAAGTAAATAGGGGAATAATGTCGGTATGCGGTGACGACCCAGATGTTTTACATAAACCGGTTCTACCGCGTGACCGTTGTAGGTTAGTTTTGTACGAATTGATGATAATTGATTACTGATTTCAGATTTCTTATTTCTGATTTCAAAATAAGTTTTATTTATATCTCGCATGACCTGGATATTTTCTTTACCGACTATCAAATCCGCACCGTATGAATTTACATTTTGTCCCAAAAGCGTGACCTTTTTATAGCCTTTCGCCTTGAGATGCAAACATTCGTCAATAATGTCTTCATAAGGCCGACTTATCTCGCGTCCTCTTGTGAAAGGCACGATGCAAAAAGTACAGAAATTGTTGCAGCCATTTGAGATCGGCACCCAAGCATGTTCTCGATTTTGCCGCACCGGTTCATTGTCAAAACCCACTTCTTCAATCGGCATGAACTCATCAACTTCGGGCATGATTTCGCGAATGCGTTTTAGATATTTTCCTGAAGAGTCACGAAATGCTACTCCGACCATGCAGCCTGTGACGACTATTTTAAAAGACTCATTGTTTTTTAGTTTTTTTTCTTTTAGTTTCCCTAGGTTTTCAACAAGGCCAAATACTCGATGTTCGGCACTTTCTCGGACCATGCAGGTATTTATGATTACATAATTTGCATCAAGGTAATTTTTGGCAGGGGTCATCCCACGGTTTTGGAATGCCTGATCGACTCGTTCTGAATCGGCGACGTTTTGTTGACACCCGAATGTTTTTACAAAATATTTCATGTGTTTCATTTAAATGCTCGTAACCTAAAATTTGTTTGCTTCCAAGCAAAGTAGTCTTGTTAATATTATATAGTCGTGAGTGGCATGTTGCATGAAAGCTTCACAAATTTTGATTACTTCGCATTTAATATCAATTCAATAATTTTCTTTGCAATTTCTTTTTTTGATGTTTTATCGATTTTTTTAATCATCCCTTTTTTTGAAAAAATATACACCTCATTATCTTCAGTTGCGAATCCGACGTCATTTCGGCTTATATCATTAACGATTAAATAATCCACATCCGTATCTTTAAATTTTTTTCCTACAACTGTTTTTATTTTGTCCTTATCAATCCCATGAACTGCTTTAAAACCGATAAGTTTTATTTTCGAATTCCATTTTTTAATTTCGTTTATAATCTTTCTTGTCGGTTGCAATGTCAGTGAAATCGGTTTTACACTGTCTAGCTTATCTTCTATTTTTTTAGTAGTAAAGTCGGAAACTGCGGCAGCATGAAGAATTGTGTTATGACTCGGAACTTCATTTTGAAGAATTGTTTCCAAATCTTTTGCCGTCTGAAATGTCATTTGTTTAATTGGAAGATGAGTACCGATCGAAGATTCCGATCGAACAAGTAAAACCCTTGCTCCGTGACGATAACATTCCTCAGCAAGCGCAACTCCCATTTTCCCCGTACTTCGATTTGTTAAAACACGTGCAGAATCTATTGGTTCGATAGTGCCTCCGGAGGTAACAATAATTTTTTTGCCTTTTAACCTTTTTGAAATCTTTAAAATATTTTCAGCTTCTTTTGCAATATTTTCAACTTTTGGCAATCGTCCCAATCCTTCCGTCCCACATGCCAGGTCGCCACTTTCAGGATCCACAACATAGTATCCGTAAGACATGAGAGTTTTAATATTTTTTTGCGTTGCCGGGTGAAACCACATGTTGGTATTCATTGAAGGGCAAACTAAAACGGGCGAAGTTGTCGCCGATATTGTAGTTGTCAAAAAATCATCAGTTATGCCTTGAGCAAGTTTTGCGACCGTATTTGCCGTTGCCGGAGCGATAATAAAAAGATCTGTTTTTTTTGCAACTTCGATATGGTCAACCTTTCTACTTTCAAGAATTTTTTTATAGTTAAAATCACTTACAAAAAGTTTTGAGAAAACTTTATTTCCAGATGCTTTTTCAACCTCTTTTATAGCAATCATTTTTGTCGCATTTTCGGTCATGATCACGGTAATATCGTGACCTTTTACTTTCAAAATTTTTATAAGGTCAATGATTTTGTATGCCGCGATGCCAGAGGAGATGCAGATTGTGATATTCATGTCGGTCTATTGTACCAAATCTTCTTTTTTGATCCTTTGCATGATGATGATAAATAAGAGAAGGACAATCCCGATTGTCATAAAAGCAAGCAGTTTTTGCAGGCCGTTTAGGAAAAGGCTGGAAATTCCCAAGATAAAAGATATTGTCCAGTAAAACACGGCAATCCTTCTTTTTCCCCAACCGATCTCAAGTAATCGATGGTGAAAATGTCCCCAATCGGCACGAAATGGAGAGTGCTTATGTTGTATGCGACGAATGATAGTGTATAGCGCATCCATCATCGGAATTGCAAGAATGAGTATTGCCGTCCCCACCTTGCCAAACGAAAGAATCGAGAGAATCCCAAGTAAAAATCCGGCCATCGCGCCACCGCTATAGCCAGGCATGATGCGCTGCGGATAAAAGTTATAAGGCAAAAACCCAAGGTATGCCCCGGCTACAATAAATGAAAGATAGGCGACAGTTAGCGCACGAATATCGTGTGCCACAAACCGAGTCGAGAGGAGACCCAAGAAAAAGGCCGTGATTGCTACAAATCCGGGGAGTTGTCCGTCTACACCTTTACTCCAGTTGACCATATTCATAGTCCAGGTAAGCCAGATAATTGCCAAAATATCAGCAAGAACCAGGATGTTGTGCGTCCCGAAAATATCGATTGTCAATTTCCATGTATCGAGTCTGATTGCTCCACCAAACGGATTTGAAATAAATGGAATTCCGAGGCCAAACCCCACAACGACTGCGGCAATGAGGAGGTTTGTTAAAAATCGTATATATGGTGACAGATCATATTTGTCATCCAAAAGCCCAAGCAAAAGCAAAAGTGCGTTGCCAATAAGAATTCCGCTCATGATTTTATTTATCTCTAAAAATATCAGTGAACAGACCAAAAGCGATATAAAAATTGGTATCCCGCCAGCACGGGGTATTACGCCGGTATGAGTGTGTGCAGGATGTTTGCGGTTTTTATCGGTTACAAGGTTAAATTTTGTTGCCAGGCGAATAGTGAGAGGAGTGACGATACTCGAGATGAGTGCGGCGATACTTGTGATAAAAACTATTTCCATAAAAAATTTAAGTGATGAGTAGCAAAATCTTCACAAAAATACCCGTAAAAGCTATGATGACACAGTAGTTTGCAACAGTAAAAAGCATGGTAAATACTTCATCGTCTTTGAAATAGCGGTTGATGATAAATACGTTTATAAAAAACAGCAGATGCATCAAAAAAGGTAAAAATCCGATATACCAGATTTCGGTAATCTGTGATTCACCCCAAGGACGAGAGTAAAAAAGCGGGATCTGTTTGGGCAAACTGGGAAGTCTCCAGGCAAAAAGAAGAATCTGTAAAATATCTGCACCAATTAGAAGTTTGAACCCCTTTGACATACCCAATTATATCAGGAGTGAGTAAAATTACGGTACCGCGAACTTTACTGCCATTTTTTTGACTTTTGCGCGCAGATCTTTTATCTCTTTGTTTTTAGCAATTTCTCGTTTAAATTTGGCAAAATACTCTTTTCGTTCTTCTTTGTTTTTTGGTAATTGATATATTTTTATAAGCTCCAAAACCTTGATCATCATCTCACCTATGAACTTCATGTCTTTTTCTTTCATTCCACGACTGGTTGCGGCCGGAGTCCCAAGTCTGATCCCAGATGGGTAAAATGGTGAACTCTTTTCACCGGGCACGGTGTTTTTGTTTAGAGTCAAGCCCACCTGGTCAAGTGCGTATTCGGCAAAGTATCCCGATCCGGCATTGTGCGTCGGAGTCAGGTCAACTAAAATCAGATGATTTTCAGTACCATTACCAACCAATTTGTATCCGCCTTTTTTTAATACTGCGGCAAGTGCTTTGGCGTTTGTCACAATTTGCTTTGCATATGTTTTAAATGAAGGTTGCATTGCTTCAAATAATGCGACTGCAATTCCGGCTGTCGTGTTGTCATGAGGACCACCTTGAAGGCCGGGGAACACCGCTTTGTCAATTTTTTTGGGAAGCTCGGGATCTTTTTTTAACCCTTTTTTAGTGACCATTATCATTGCTCCGCGTGGACCGCGCAGTGTTTTGTGAGTCGTAGTTGTCACGATATGAACATGAGGAACAGGAGAAGGATGGGCTTCGCCTGCGATAAGGCCTGCTACGTGGGCAATATCTGCGGCAAGATAAGCGCCAACTTCATCGGCTATTTCGGCAAATTTTTTATAATCAAACTTCAACGGATATGCAGTTGCACCAACCCAGATCAGACGTGGCTTGTGTTTTTTTGCGAGCTTACGAATTTCGTCATAATCAAACAAATTACCATTTATAGCCTCGGGCATTACGGCGTACTGAAAACTTTTGTAAAAAATTCCGGTTGCCGAGACCATGTGACCGTGGGTGAGATGACCGCCCGCGACCAGCGCCTGACCCATGATTACGTCTCCGGGCTTGCAAGTTGCCAGATATACGGCCAGGTTTGCGGGTGAACCCGAATATGGCTGCACATTTGCGTGAACCACTTTAAAAAGTTTTTTTGCTCTTTCTTGAGCGAGTATCTCAACATCGTCAACTATCTCATTTCCGCCATAGTATCTTTTATGAGGATAGCCTTCGGAGTATTTATTTACAAAAGGTGAGGAAAGAGGAATACGGACATGTTTTGACGCGTAATTTTCGGAAGGAATAAGTTCGATGCCGGTTTTTTGGCGTTTTTCTTCCTGTTTTATAAGCGAATAGATCTCTCGGTCCTGCTTTATTTTCATGTATTTATATGAAAATTAATAATGCAAGAAGTTATAAGTCAAAGTTCCTTGGTGAAAGTTAATGCACTCAAGATAGCATGTACATTTCAAAAATGCAATGATAAAATTCACCCATAATATGAAAATATCATCATTTAAAGATGCAGAGCTATATCTTCAAAGTTTTATCCCCAAAACCAGCAAATGGGGAGAACCTAATTTTGCACATGCACGGACAAAACATTTTATGTATCTCATGGGTGATCCGCAAAACAAGTTAAAAGTGATTCATATTGCCGGAACTTCGGGAAAAGGCTCAACTGCCTACGTCACATCTTCTTTGCTGCTCTCGCACGGACTGAAAGTCGGCATGGGAATTTCACCTCATGTCCACGATCTTCTTGAGCGGATCCAGATCAATATGTCGCCAATATCAAATGAAATGTTTTGTAAATACTTAAATGAAATCGTTCCTTTTATTGAAGCGATGAAAACCACCAAGTATGGGCAAATCACTTATTTTGAAATAATTATCGGACTTTCCTATTATATTTTTTTGAAAGAAAAAACGGATGTTGTTGTTATGGAAACCGGTCTGGGAGGGCGGTATTGTGCCACAAATACAGTTACATCATCAAATAAAATTGCCGTCATTACCCAAATAGGTTTTGATCACATGGAATTTTTGGGCAATACACTTACATCAATTTCCTTCGAAAAAGCCAAGATAATTCAGCCACATAACATTACGATTACACTTAAACAGGAACCTGATGCGATGATTCAAATTCAAAATGAAGCAAGTCTTAAAAAAGCAAAACTCATCATCTTAAATCCCGGTCAAAATATTAAAAATATCAGATTAACGAGTAAAAACACGGTCTTTGATTTTGAGTTTGAAAATATTCGTGAAAATAATTTGGAGGTTTCTTTACTCGGCGAATATCAAACCGAAAACGCGAGTCTTGCTTTACTCGCTTTCAAAAGTTTTATGGACGCCAATAAAAAGTCCATTGAAATGTCAAAAGTCAGAAAAATTTTAAAACATATTTTTGTTCCGGGAAGAATGGAGATCCGTAAGTACAACGGTAAAGAAATCATCATTGACGGAGCTCACAACGGTCAAAAAATGGAAGCTTTTGTAAATAGTTTAATGAAAGTATATCCGAATCAAAAATTCACTTTTCTAATATCATTTAAAAAAGGCAAAGACTACGAATCTATTTTGAAACACGTTTTCAGTTGTGCTGAAACTATCATTATCACTTCATTTAACAATAAAAATCAAGGTATGGGTCAGCTTTATTCGGAAACTCCTGCAAATGTTGCCAAAGTACTTGATAAATTGTCGTTTAAAAATTATCTGGTTATCCCGGATTTGCAAAAAGCTTTTGCCGAGGCAACTTCAAAAAATAATAAAGTGGTTATAACCGGTTCATTATATTTGGTCGGAGAAATTTACGATCTGCTTGAAAAGTAAATTTTACGGATGTATGATGTTTTCCATCACATATGGAAATATAAGAGTAAACACTTCAAACTAACCTTTCTTTAATTATTCATTACTCTTGTCTAACATGTTTAAAATTGAAAAAATGGATCTTCTCGTTTCGATATATATTTTCGGAATCATCGTCTCCGAGCTCATGGGCGCGAAAACATTTCCCCTACTTGATCTTGGTTTTTATAAATTAAACGCCAGTGTTGCGATTTTCCTTATTCCACTTTTATTTACCATTAACGATATGATTGTCGAAGTGCATGGAGCAAAACGGGCGCGCAGTGTGGTCAGAAGCGGACTGCTCATGATCGGACTTCTTTTTGGATTTATCATGCTTGCGATCAGTTTACCTCCATCAAAAAGATTTTTAGAAACAGAAGGAGCTTATGACACGGTTTTTGGAAAATCAGCACGCATTTCACTTGCCAGTTTGACAGCATTTGCTCTCGCAGACTTTTTGGACATTTTTATTTTCAGTAAAATACGAGAGAAACTTGGAAAAAGCAAGCTCTGGCTTCGCAATAATGCTTCAAATTTCATCGCTCAGCTTATTGATACCGTGGTTTTTATGACTCTGGCGTTTTATGCACTTGATAAAGGTTTTGATGATAATGCTTCATTTCTGATCAGTCTCATCATCCCTTATTGGCTGCTCAAATGCAGTATGTCGATCATCGAAACTCCGCTTGTTTATTTGGGCGTGAGATGGCTGAAAAGTGAGAAAAAGAGTTAACTTGTTTCAAGTGCGAGCGACATAATTACTGCCGGCCTCGCAGATCATGAGAAAGGCACAGTATTTGCAGTGCAGTCCGACACGCGGCGCAAATTTTCCCGCTCTCATGTTGGTGATTGCTGCGTTGATTCGCAGTCTGACTTTATCCAGATCTTCTTTAGTGCGTTTAAGCGTCACTTTTTCCATGGTTTGTAAGTAATAGAATGTTAGTTCTACTTGTGAAAGCGGTTTATCATAAAGTCCTTTATTTGTTGCGGCTAGAGCATATATGCTTAACTGCAAACTTTTTTGCAGTATGCGATCGTCCGGCCTGTTGCCGGTTTTATAATCGATGATTTCGATTACTCCGTTGCCCTTTTCATCTACCCGATCAATTTTACCCGTCAGATAAGTTTTATCATCAATTTTGATTTTAAAAAGTTTTTCAAGGTTTTTTATGACGACGTCATTCTTATGAATTTTTTCGATATATTTTGTCAGCATCTCTTTGGCTTGTCTTTTGGCATAAGTTTCTGCACTTTTACTTTCGTATCCTCCCGGATCCCAATGCGTCTCAAGAAGCTTAAGTATCTCGTCTAAACCCCACGATCTGTCATTAATAAATCCTTCGTAAAATTCCTGCAGTACTTTGTGTATGCTGCTTCCGAATGAAGCTGCGGCGGCCGGCGGAGTAGGGATTTTAAAAATATATTGAAACTTATATTGAAGAGGACACACTTCATAGATCTCAAGCTGGCTGTAGGAAAACTGCGAAAGTTTGAGTACGGGCTTGGATTCTATGGCTTCAATCTTTTTAAAATCAAATATTGAAAGCTGATTTTCTAAGGTTGACCGCAACGAATCTTGTTTTTCAACCGCCTCTTGTCCGAGAGTTTCTATCACAAAAGGCGAAACTTTACGCTGCCTGCGACCGTCGCCATAATATTTTGACGCTGAAATGTAGGTATGATCCATGGCGCGGGTCATGCCCACATAAAAAAGACGGCGCTCTTCCTCAAGATGATAATCGCCTTGCGGCAGCTGTTCTTTAATAAGTTCGTCCGGAATCGGAATTTGCTCGCGGCGCATATATGTCGGAAAGCGACCGCTTACAAGATTGGGGAGAAAGACAACCGGAAACTCCAAGCCCTTGGCCGAATGAACGGTAAGTATGTTTACCGCATTGGCGAGGGCGACATCCGTATCTAAAGCAAGCGGTGACTCTCCAAGCTCTTGACTCATGGTTATATAATCAACAGCTTTGAAGACGTCAAAGTGGATCTCAGTATCGTGAAGATGTTTCAAAAGATTCAAAAATTTTGTGATGTTCAGAATGCGTTTTTCATCGGCTTCTGTAGCAATCTGAGTCGCTTTTTTCAAAAGTCCCGAATCTTCAAGAAAGTAATAAAGCAGCTCCGGCGAGGTATCTTTTTTCAGGCGAAGTAAATGTCTTTTAATCATGAGAAGAAACTCATAAAGTTTTTCACGGCTGGTTTCTTTTAAAAGCGGCAGGTATTTTTTATAAATAAGATTACCGTTTGAATAAAGCTCTTGATAAAAAAAAGAAAGATAAATTTCTATTCCCTGAAAAAGGGGAAGAGTGGTTTTTTTACTAAATCCTATAAGTAATATTATATCCGCAGGGTCTATGTTAAAAATATCCAAGCTTAAAAGCCTGTAAAGGGCAACATTGTCCTCAAGATTTGTTATTACCTTAAGATAAGCGATAAGATCGCGTACTTCCGGCTGTTTAAAAAGCGTCCCCGGACCCAAAAATTGGTATGGTATTCCGTTTCTTAAAAACGTATTCACAAAGAGTTCACTATGGTTGTTTGCCCGAACAAGAATGGCAAAATCCCGAAATTCATATTTTTGAGTCTTTATAAGATCTCGGATTTTTTTTGCTGCCCACTGAGCTTCCGAGTCGCCATTTTCGAATAATGTAAGTTCAACCGCATCTTTAATATTTTTTTTATGGCTTTTTAGCTCTTTTGAAATGCCAAGTTTCGCCTCAAGAGTGTCCGGATCATTATTTTTTATAAGTTTATAAGCATGATCAAGAATTGTTTGATTGGAACGATAGTTGTCAACAAGCGTCACCTGCTTTGCGTTCGGGTAATCGTGCATGAAAGAAAGTATGTTTGATACCGACGCACCTCTGAACTTGTAGATTGCCTGGGAGTCATCACCAACAACAGTTAGTTTTGGTTTTGATTTTTTTGGACAAAGGAGTTTTATAAGCTCATATTGAGCAATATTCGTGTCTTGAAATTCGTCGACCATGACATGCTTGAACTGTTTTTGATACTGTTTTAAGATATGTGGTCTTTTCCGGAAAAGTTTAAGAAGGTAAAAAATGAGATCGTCAAAATCCAATACATCGTGTTTTATTTTAAGCTCCTGAAATTTTGCATAAGATTTTCCAAGCTCTATCATCTTTTCTTTTTCCTCCTTGTCCGGCGTAGCCTTGGCGTAGGCTGATTTCGTAGTCCATTTAATATATTCTTCAGGAGATATGTCCTCATCATGCAATCTGGAAAAATGCTGCAGCAGACCCTCAATAAATTTTGTCGGATTACTTAAAGGGCGGAAATATTTAAGATCAAACTCAAAAAGATTATTTTTGAAAAAAAGAATGGTTTGCGCCTTTGTCATGAGGGAATATGCAGGATTTAAACCGATATGATTTACTTCCCGCTTGAGAATTTCATCGGCAAAAGAGTGAAATGTGCTGATCCACATCTGAAAAAATCCGTAAGGGAGAGCTTTATCGACGCGCTCTTCCATCTCAAATGCTGCCTTCTCCGTAAACGTGAGACATAAGACTTCCTCGGGACGGACTTTTTTTTTAGTGATCAAATATTTGATCTTCTCAACTAATGTTGTTGTTTTGCCTGTTCCGGCGCCGGCGACAATAAGAAGAGGACCGCTTATGTATTTGATTGCAGCATGTTGATTTGAATTCAATTTGTAGTCGTCTGCTGACATAAAGGGTATTCATTGTAACATACTCATTATATCTTGAGCTGCGAGCTAATAATTTACAATTTAATTATTTGAGTTATAATAGTGCTCCATATGACAGTTGATGCAGAGCATTGCACCCCACTAACTTATGGCCGTCTGGATAAATTTACTGCAGTTAAGGAACTTACGGCAAAAGGATTTGTCGTGCCACCAGTATTTTCCACCGTTGAAGAAGCAATAGATTGGCAGCAGAGTGGAGGGGAAGTAATTGCTCGTCCTTATTTTGATGCCCCTTGGGATAGCGCTATATTTTTGCCAGGATTAAATAGTTACGTGTTAGATGAAGATTGTACAGATACAGATCTTCAGCAATTCATTTGGCAAGAGTATATCCGAGATCTTTATGATAATCATAATTTACTAGGTTATTTGGAGGAATTTGGAGTCAACCTAACTCAACCTCCTAAAGTTTCATTTTTTCTTCAAGCGTTAGTCAATAGAGGAAAGTTAAGATATTATGAGCCAAGTCGGGCTAATATTGTCATGATGGATAATGAAGATAATACACATATTGAATGGAAAGAGTCACATGTCAGAACAAGTAGCGGAGTTTATAAAAAAGGTAAACATGTAATGTGGGAAAGATTTAATGGATTTGGTTCTTCTATAACGGACAATGGAGAATTAAGTGGAGAAGAACTTACGGCAACTTATCAACAAGTTAAAAATAAATTTTCAGATGATAAAAACCTACAGGTTGAATTTTCTTTTGGACAATTGCAAGAAGGAGGAGATGCGGAGTTATTTGTTGTGCAGGTACGTGATTTTCCCCAGTTGCCGAGTAAATTATGGGAGTATGATGAAGAAATCAGAACGGCAGACATGGGTTCCATATCTTTAAATTTTTTAAGGGACTATTTTCAACTGGATGAACTGGGAAGATTTAGTAGTATAAACGATATAAGTCAGTTTGAAGATCCATCGTACGTTTTACACATAGATGCTAATGGATGGGCAGATGAAAATTTTATAAATACTTTCCAAGGGATGAAAGGTTTATGGATACATGATAGATATGCAAAAGTACCGCTCATGCATGGACTATTTTCATTAATTGAACTAGCACATATTCGAGGAGGAAAAGTTTTGTTAGGTTAAATAGTATATTGATGGATCAAAATTGGCCTTGACTTTTGCCTCGCTTCATTCTATTATTTCAGCATACTCCATAGAGTTATTTAGAGTATTTTTATTGTGTTTTGAATTACCATTTATTATTTACAATTTAATTAAATATGGCAGAAGGTAAATTTGAGAGAAACAAACCCCATTTGAATATCGGTACCATTGGTCACGTTGACCATGGAAAAACCACGACCACGTCGGCAATTCATTATGTTCTTTCCAAAAAAGGACAAGCTAAATTTTTAAAATACGAAGAGATCGATAAAGCTCCTGAGGAAAAAGCACGCGGAGTCACAATAAATATTCATCACTCGGAATACGAAACCGATAAACGTCATTATGCTCATATTGATGCCCCAGGTCATGCGGATTACATCAAAAACATGATCACCGGCGCAGCTCAAATGGACGGTGCGATTCTCGTTGTTTCTGCTCCGGACGGTCCAATGCCACAGACTCGGGAACACATTCTTCTTGCTCGTCAGGTGAATGTACCTGCAATCGTCGTCTTTTTGAACAAAGTCGACATGGTGCAAGATAAAGAGATCATTGATCTTGTTGAAATGGAAGTCCGTGATTTACTCAAAAAATACAAATACCCGGGCGATGAAGTACCTGTTATCCGTGGATCGGCGCTTAAGGCGCTTGCCGATGACCCGGTATCAATAAAAGCAATTGAAGATCTAATTCAAGCGGTTGATGATTATGTGCCCGAACCTAAACGCGATATCGAAAAGCCATTTTTGATGCCTGTTGAAGACGTCTTTACAATTGCCGGTCGAGGAACAGTGGTCACGGGCCGTGTTGAACGAGGAGTGCTAAAGGTCAACGACGAAATTGCAATTGTCGGTGTCAAAGAAACCAAGAAAACCGTAGTTACCGGAATTGAGATGTTCCGCAAAACTCTTGATGAAGCACGAGCCGGAGACAACACCGGACTTCTACTTCGAGGCGTCGAAAAAGATGACGTTGAACGGGGTCAAGTTATTGCAAAACCGGGAAGTGTCACACCCCACACCGAGTTTGAAGCGGAAATTTATGTTTTGAAAAAAGAAGAAGGCGGACGTCATACTCCATTTTTTAAAGGTTATCGACCACAGTTTTACATTCGTACAACCGACGTCACGGGTGAGATCGAACTCCCATCAGGAGTTGAGATGGTCATGCCGGGCGATAACATTAAAATTAACGCCAAACTAATCTATCCGATCGCACTTGAAGAAGGACTAAAGTTTGCTATCCGTGAAGGCGGTCATACGGTCGGAGCAGGAGTCGTAACGAAGGTAACTAAATAAATTAGAAATCCTAAATCCGAAATTCGAAACAAATCCTAAATAAATAAAATTTCAAAATTACAGAAATTGTTTTTACATTTTGGTCAATGAAACTTATTTTAGGATTTAGAAATTCGTATTTCGGATTTTTATTAATAGCACTTTTACACTATGCCCAAAGGTAAAATTAGAATTCGATTAAAGTCATACGATCATCGTCTGATAGATGAGACGTGTCAAAAATTGGTTGATACGGCCATAAAGACCGGCGCTTCGGTGGTCGGTCCTGTGCCACTGCCAACAAAAAAAGAAGTATATGTTGTCAATAAATCTCCATTTACCGACAAGGATGCTCGTGAGCATTTTGGGCTAAAAATTCACAAAAGGCTTCTTGAAATAGTCAATCCTACCAATCAGACAATTGATTCTTTAATGCATCTTGAACTTGCGGCTGGTGTTGAGGTCGAAGTCAAAATGTAAGCCGAAATTTGAGTGCAACTTCTACTTGAACGGAATTGATAAGTATTATATAATTCATTCTTGATGTACATGTCAATTTTTTGTAAGAAATTGTACTAATACAAGAGAACCAGATGGATCGCAAATGAAGCCCCAATCTGGGGCTCTTTTTTTAATCTTTTAGAGATAAATAATCATGACAGCAATTCTTGGAGAAAAAAACAGTCAGACACAGGTTTTTAACGCGAAGGGGGATAGAGTTCCCGTGACCAAAATTAACACTCATCCGTGTTTTCTTGTCGATATCAAATGGCCAGAAACCACAGGCACTTGTGCAATTCAACTTGGTTTTGGCCAAACAAAAAATATTGCCAAATCCAAAGTCGGGCAATACAACAAAGCGGGGATAAAAACCCCGCTTCGCCATTTAAAGGAGATCCGTTTTGATCCTGAAAATAAAAAGATTCAAAAAATTGAAGACGGAAAAAAGGTTGGCATTCAGATTGGTGAGGTCAAATTTTTTATTGGCGATGAATTCAAGCCATCTTTGCTTTTTAAAGCAGGCGACATAGTGAAAGTTTCAGCAAAATCAAAAGGAAAAGGTTTTCAAGGAGTAGTGCGAAGACACAAATTTGCAGGAGGCCCGCGCACCCATGGTCAATCAGATCGAGAGCGCGCTCCAGGCTCTATTAGTTCTGGTACCACGCCTGGGCGTGTTCCTAAGGGCCGACGCATGGCCGGCCGCATGGGTGGTGGTCGCGCCACTATCAGGAATTTGAAAGTAGTTGAAGTAGCCGACGATTCGATGACTATCTCGGGTTTAGTTCCTGGAGCAACAGGTGCTATTGTAGAAATTCGCTCAAACTCATTATAAAAAAAAGAATATGGTAAAAGAAAAACCAACAACACAATCAGAAGTCAAAACAGAATCCAAAACTAAAGCGAAAAAAACGATCGAAATCCCGGTGTATGACTTGACAGGAAAATCAAACTCAATGATCACGGTTTCGGACACAATATTTGGTCAAAAGGAAAACGATGCACTTGTCGCCCAATACATGCGCGTTTATCTCCAAAATCAGCGTCAAGGCACAGTGTCTACAAAAACCAGAGGTGAAGTTGCCGGTACTACTAAAAAAATGTATCGCCAAAAAGGTACGGGTCGAGCTCGTCACGGATCTGGGAAAGAACCGATTTTTGTCGGCGGCGGGATAGCCTTTGGTCCAAAGCCCAGAGAATTTTCAAAATCCTTAAATAAAAAACAAAAAAAACAGGCTTTATATATTGCGCTTAGCACAAAGGCAAAACAAAAAGCGGTGATCGCACTTGATAAAGAAACTCTTTCAATCAAGCCGAAAACCAAACAAATTGCCGATTTATTAAAGACTTTAAAATTTGAAGGTAAGAAAGTATTATTTATACTTCCAAAACTTGAAAAAGGTGGATTTGTTCTTTCAACAAGAAATATTGCCAGCGCCAGTTTAATCGGTGCAACTACACTCAACCCTTATACCGTTTTTGACAATTCAGCCATAATTTTTGTTGGAGACGCATTAAAAACATTAGAAGATCATCTAGCATCAGAAAAATGAAAATACACGAAATTATATTACGTCCAATTATTACTGAAAAAACAAGCGCACTGGCGCGAAGTAACGTTTATGCCTTTGAAGTGCATAAAGACGCAAACAAACACCAAATAACGCAAGCCCTGAAAAATATTTATGCAGTTACTGTAGCTTCCGTTTCTGTTATCACCAGAAAAGGGAAGGAAAAACGTATCGGAAAAAGGATGACGTCGCGCATTTTGCCTGACAAAAAAATTGCATATATCAAAGTTACAAAAGGTACGATTGATCTTTTTCCGCAATCGTAAGTAGTTTAAGACAATATGGAAACAAATATTCCAAAGACACAAAATCCGCATAAAGGTTTGACCGAAATCCTGAAGAAACACAGTGGGCGTGACTCGAGTGGAAAAATCACGGTACGCCATCAGGGAAACAGACAAAAACGATATTATCGTTTTATTGATTTTAAGCGGGATAAGCGAGATATGGTGGCGACAGTGACTAGTATTGAACGCGATCCAAATAGAAATGCTTTTATCGCGCTTGTGACTTATGAGGATAAAGAAAAAAGATACATCATCGCTCCAGTAAATTTAAAGATTGGTGATAAAATCATATCATCAGAAAAGGCGGAAATAAAAGTCGGCAATACACTTCCCTTAATTAATATTCCACTTGGGATTGAAGTACACAATATCGAGATGCATCCCGGCCAAGGCGGGCTGATGACACGAGGTGCCGGGACTTTTGCGACCGTGATTGCCAAAGAAGGGCCTTATGCTCACATAAAACTTTCATCAGGAGAGGTGCGCAAGATTCGAAGCGTTTGCCACGCTACAGTTGGCAGAGTATCAAATATCGCACATAAAGACGAAGTTATCGGTAAGGCAGGACGCAGTCGCCTTATGGGCATAAGGCCAACAGTTCGTGGTACCGCACAAAATCCAAAAACACATCCACACGGTGGTGGTGAGGGCCGAAGCGGCGAGGGTATGCATCCTAAGACTCCATGGGGCAAGCCGGCTCGCGGCAAACGTACTCGAACACCCAAAAAGTGGAGTTCAAAGTTAATCATTTCACGCCGCACATAATATGGAATCATTAACATATTTCAAAAATTTTAAAGCCTCGCCCAAGAAAATGCGCATGATGCTAAATATCATCAAACGCATGTCACCGCGTACGGCACTTGATTATCTCATGTATGCCGGTAACGAACAGGCAGCTGTCTATTATAAAGTTATTAAATCGGCTATTGCCAACGCGACAAATACTTTAAAAGTAAAAGACGATATGTTAAAATTTAAGCTTTTGACGATTGAAGAAGGACATGTTTTAAAAAGATATAAACCGGGATCTCGGGGTATGGCAAAACCGATAAAAAGACGTTTATCTCACATTAAAATAATTTTAGTCGAAGATAAAAAAGCCCCGCCTAAAACGGCGGATCAGCATAATGCTGAAAAAGCCGAAACCAAAAAGCAAGAAGCTAAAACAAAAGTAAAATCCGAGGAAAAAACAGTTAAGAAAGTTTCCGCTAAAGGCGGATTGTCCTCCGGACGAAAGAAATAATTATTAGAATTTATAAATTTAATCAATGGGTCAAAAAGTACATCCACACGGTTTAAGATTAGGAATCATTTACAACTGGTCGTCACGTTGGTTTTTTTCTAATAAAAAAGCCTACCGCGAATCGATTTTTGAGGATGCAAAGATACGTGAGGAACTTATGAGAAAGTATAGCTTTGCCGGAGTTATAGATATTGTTATTGAGCGGGCAATCAAAAAAATCACCGTTCTTATTTATTCGGTAAAACCGGGAATGATCATCGGACGTGGTGGAAAAGGACTGGAGGAAGTAAAAAAAATAATTGTTTCCAATATCAAATCATATAAAGGTGAAAAGCAGAAAGAGGCTCGTGTAGAACTTAAAATCGAACCGGTTAAAAAACCCTATACACACGCTTATTATGTCGCACAATCAATTGCTGAAAAATTGGTACGAAATTTTCCCCATAGAGCGGTGGTCCACAGCACTATGCAGCGAGTTATTGAAGCCGGTGCACGCGGTGTCCGTATTCAACTCGGGGGACGTATTGCGGGTGCTGAAATTTCACGAAGAGAAAAATATTTTCAGGGCACAATTCCCAACTCAACGATTCGTGAACGAGTTGAGTTTGCCAAATATCCGGCACTGACAAAATCAGGATATGTTGGCGTGAAAGTTTGGATTTGTCAAAATTAAAATAGTATGTTAGCACCAAAAAGACAAAAATATCGAAAACAATTTAGAGGATCATGGCGGACTATTGCCGTCAAGGGCAACACCCTTAATTTTGCAAACTATGGCCTAAAAGCAACCGAAGCCGGATGGATTAAGGATCGTCAGATTGAGGCGGCACGTGTAGTACTTGCCCGGGCAACTCGCAAAGAGGGAAAGTTTTGGATCAGGATATTTCCTGACAAACCTTTCTCAAAAAAACCGCCGGAAGTGACGATGGGCGCAGGAAAAGGAGATGTTGCCTATTTTGTTGCATCCGTGGTCCCTGGCAAAGTGCTTTTTGAAATCGATGGATTGGATGGGGCAATGAGCCATGAAGTCTTAAAAAGTGTCGGCTCAAAATTATCTGTCCGTACCAAAGTTGTTTCACGTTAATTTATGAAAAAAGTTACAAAAGAGTTACAAGTCAAATCGATCGAAGATCTTTTAAAAGAGGTTGACGTTTTACGAGGGGAGATCGCAAAAATGCACCTTGAAAAAGGAATAAAACCACAAAAAGACACAAACATAATAGTAAAGAAACAAAAAAGATTGGCGGCTATATTGACAATGATTACAAATAAAAAAATTAGTAAATAATTTCTTTATGAAAAAAACATTTACCGGCATAGTTGTTTCGACACGAATGATTAAAACAGTAATCGTGAAAATTGAGACGAAGTTTCGTCACCCGCTTTATCGAAAAGTTATTACGAAACACAAAAAATTCAAAGCGCACAACGAACTGCCTGATATCAAAGAAGGTGATACGGTTACGATTCATGAAACTCGTCCAATGTCTAAAGAAAAGCATTTTATTGTAGTTAAAAAAATTTCCGCCAAGGGCGGATCCGCCTCTGGCGGAAAATAATTATGTTACAGTTGCGATCAATGTTAAATGTTGCTGACAATTCGGGAGCCAAAAAAGTACAGCTTATCGGCGTGCCTCAAAAAGGAAATCGGAAATATGTTTATCTTGGCGAAGTATTTACCGGTGTAGTTAAAGAAGCGACGCCATATGGCCAGGTGCAATCGGGTGAAGTAGTCCGAGCCGTCGTTGTACGTACTCGAAAAGAAAAAGGGAGAAAAGACGGCAGTTATATACGGTTTGACGAGAACGCCTGTGTGATTTTAGCTTCAAAAGAGGTCAAAGATCCAAAAGGCACACGTATTTTTGGGCCGATTGGTCATGAACTGAAAGATAATGGTTTTAATAAAATAGCCAGTTTAGCTGAGGAAGTTTATTAAATTTTTTTATGAAAATTAAAAAAAACGACACCATCGTAGTGATTACCGGAAAAGATAAAGGTACTCAAGGCAAAGTAGATCGGGTATATCCAAAATCAAGTAAATTGCTCGTTCCGACTTTAAACAAGTATAAAAAACATATGAAAAAATCGGAAAGTAATCCGCAAGGGGGAGTCGTCGAAGTACCAAGACCGCTATTAATTTCAAATGTGATGCTTGTTTGTCCAAAATGTAAAAAACCGGCACGCGTAGGTTATGAAGTAGTTGATAATAAGAAATTTAGAGTGTGTAAAAAGTGTAATAAAAGAATATAAATTCGTATTTAAAATGTCACGTTTAAAGGATAATTACAATTCGAAGGTCAAAGAAAAACTGATGAAGGATCTTAAGATGGCCAATATTTTTGCCGTGCCAAAAATAAAAAAGGCAGTTATCAATGTGGGTGTAGGTGAATCGATCATCAACAAAAAAGCAATTGAAAAAGTGCAGGAGCAGATCGAACAGATAGCGGGTCAAAAATCGGTCGTGACTCTAGCCCGCAAATCGGTTGCAGCTTTTAAAATTAGAAAAGGATTGCCGATCGGAGTCAAAGTCACGCTCCGTGGAGAGCGGATGTACATGTTTCTTGATAAGTTAATCAATATTGTCATTCCGCGTCTTCGCGATTTTAGAGGTATTTCTCCAAAATCTATAGATCAGCATGGTAATCTTAATATTGGCTTTACCGAGCAGACAATTTTTCCTGAAATTGAATATGATAAAATTGACAAAATTCGTGGCCTTGAGATAACCATAGTTACATCGGCTAAGGATAAAGAAAAAGGTAAAAAATTATTTGAAATGATGGGGATACCGTTTACAAAAACAAATTAGAAATTAGAAATGATAAATTTTAAATTACTTTTTATCAAAAATTGAATAAACATGGCAAAAACATCAGATGAAGTAAAGTTCCTAAAAAAACAGAAATTTCAGGTTCGACAGGTGAACCGATGCCCTCTTTGTGGACGGGCCCGAGGATACATACGACGATTTGGTTTATGTCGCTTGTGTTTTCGTGAAAAGGCATTAAAAGGAGAGATACCCGGAGTTCAAAAAGTTTCTTGGTAAATAATATATGTCACGATCAATAAAAAAAGGACCATACATCGACGAAAAATTGCACGAAAAGGTACTAAAGCAAAAGGCCGGTTCAGATAGGGAGCCCATAAAAACCTGGGCTCGAAGATCACAGATTCACCCGGATTTTGTCGGACACCGACTTGCGGTGCATAACGGAAAAAGATTTATAGAAGTTTTTATATCAGAAGGTATGGTCGGGCACAGACTTGGAGAGTTTGCGCCCACTCGGATGTTCCGAGGTCACGGTAAAGTCACCAAGAGAACCGCTGAGAAAACCTAATTATCAATTTCAAATTACGAATATATTTCGTAATTGAAAATTCGTAATTAGTAATTATATAAACTTATGACTGTTGCAGATTTTATAATTCGCATCAAAAACGGATACATGGCAAAAAGAGACGATGTTACAGTGATTTATTCAAAACTGAACGAATCAATGTTGGCGAAACTGAAAGTCTTGCATTATATCGAAGGTTATGAAATGACCGGAGACGTGAAAAAAAATATCACAATCCACCTTAGATACGAGGATGGTGTACCCGCGATCACCGATGTAAAGATTTTTTCAACACCGGGTAGACGATGGTATGCGACTTATAAAGATGTCAGACCGGTATTAGGAGGCATGGGAACAGCACTTATCTCAACATCAAAAGGTGTGATGACCGTGGCGGAAGTAAAAAAACATAGAATTGGCGGAGAGTTATTATTTGAAATTTGGTAAATAAATGTCAAAAATCGGGCAAAAAGCAATTACGCTTACGCCATCAGTACAAATAGAAATTCAGGAAAGAAATGTAACTGTCAAAGGTACAAAAGACATTTTGTCATTTCGTATGCCAAAATTTTTATCGGCGGAAAAAAAAGATAACGAGTTATTAATTAAAAGAGCAAAAGATTCCTCATATCAAAAAGCAGCTCATGGACTTTTCCGCAGTCTCATAGCAAACGCTGTTGCCGGAATGGAAAAACCCTGGGCAAAAAGGCTCGAGGTTGTCGGCACGGGTTTTAATGTTAAAATGCAGGGCGCAGGAATTGTACTTCGAGTCGGTTTTTCACATCCTGTTGTTTATCAGCCCCCTGCCGGCATACAGCTTGTAACCGAGGAAAATAAAATCATTGTTTCAGGGGTAGATAAGCAGTTAGTAGGTCAGGTCGCATATCAGATAAAATCGATAAAAAAACCGGATGTATATAAAGGCAAAGGAATACGCTATGAGGGTGAACACATCCGTATTAAACCCGGGAAAAAAGTTAAAACAGAATAAAAATATTTACAAAATTAATCATGGTAAACAAAAACATACAAAGAGCAAATCGTCGAAAACTAAGAGTGCGCGCCAAGATTTTTGGTACAAAAGCGCGACCTCGTGTTAGTATGCATCGAACAAACAAATATATCTATGCGCAGGTCATTGACGATGCGGCCGGTAAGACTATCGTGGCGTTCAGCAGTTTTACTGCAAAAATAAAGGGAACAAAGACAGAGCAAGCAAAAGAAGTAGGCAAGCAACTGGCCGAGCTTCTGAAGAAAAACAAAATCAAAGCAGTGGTTTTTGACAGAAGCAGTTATGCTTATAACGGAAGAGTTAAAGCACTTGCCGAGGCATTGCGAGAAAATCAAATAGTTGTTTAATATTAATATTTTTTTGAAATAAATGCAGACAGGGAGACAATATCAACAATCAGATAAAAAATTTAACGAGAGGATTTTACACCTTCGTCGTGTTTCCAAAAAAACGACAGGAGGCAATTATATTTCCTTTTCGGCACTCGTGGTTGTAGGCGATGGTAAGGGAAAAGTCGGTCTCGGCCTTGGACGTGGTCTTGAAGTCCCGCCGGCAATCCAAAAAGGTATCACCCAGGCAAAAAAGCACATGATTCAGTTGCCAATTTTTAATGATACTTTACCACACCAGATACTTTTAAAATACAAAGCATCACGATTACTCCTAAAGCCGGCGCCTCCGGGCACCGGACTTAAGGTAGGCGGTGTGGTTCGGACTATTCTGGATGTCGCTGGTGTCAACAACGCCTCAGGCAAAATTATCGGAACAAGAAATCAGATCACAAATGCCTATGCGGTGATGGAAGCTATAAAACGCATGAAGCCAAGAGTTGTTGCCCAAAAAAAACAAGAAAAGGTAGTCGAAGAAAAGAAAGTAACTCCGGTCGTTGAGAAAGTTGTCGAGGTAAAAAAAGTTAAAAAAGTTGCCAAAAAATCGTAATTTATTTTTTATTCATGAATACACTTTCAAATTTAAAAAGTACAGTACACAACCGCAAAAAACGAGTTGGTCGAGGATCGGGTTCCGGCAAAGGAGCAAAATCAGGACGCGGTACCACTCGTCACCAGGCGGCACGTGGCAAAATACCTTTACATTTTGAAGGTGGACAGAATCGACTAGTCAAAAAATTCCCGCTTTTACGCGGTCGCGCTCGAAATAAACGCGTCGGTACAAAACCGATATTAATCTCGCTTGACACACTCAACAAATTTAAAGAAAAATCATTGATCGATCTTGACTTTCTGATCAGGGAAAAAATTATCACACAAAGACAAAAAAAGTACGGCGTCAAGGTACTAAGTAATGGTAAAATTGAAAAGGCACTGACCGTGGCGTTACCAGTTTCTGCAAAAGCTAAAAGTACTATAGAAAAGGCTGGGGGTAAGGTACAATGAAACAGTATTTACAAAAATTATCGCAAATCTTTAAAGATCCTCAACTGCGAAGAAAAACATTCGTAACCTTACTCATAATATTAGTCTTTCGAATATTTGCCTTTCTTCCCGTGCCGGCAATTGATCTTGCGAGGTTACGTGATATTTTTGCGGGAAGCCAGTTTTTATCGCTACTTGACATATTTTCCGGAGGCACGCTTGTCAATTTTTCAGTGATGGCGCTTGGACTTGGCCCTTATATCAATGCCTCAATCATCATTCAACTTCTTACTATCGTCATACCGCAGCTTGAAGCGCTTACTAAAGAAGGCGAATATGGACGCTTCAAGATCAATCAATATACAAGATTTTTGACTATCCCGCTCACTTTGATACAAGGAGTTGGGATTTATGTGTTACTTCGCAATCAAAATATAATCGGCACTCTTTCACCGCTCGAGTTTTTCTCATTTATTCTGACCCTTCTTGCCGGGACATTTATCATCATGTGGATGGGTGAACTTATCTCCGAGTTTGGACTGGGAAACGGCATTTCGGTTCTTATTTTTGCCGGCATTGTGGGTAGGATTCCGGTACTTCTTGGTCGCACTCTGACTACGATAAGTCCGGAAATAATATTTAACATTATTGCGTTTATCGCGATAGCTCTTCTTGTTATTGCCGCAGTTGTGTTTATAAATGAAGCAGTCCGAAGGATTCCCGTGTATTATGCCAAACGCATAAAAGGTAATCGTATGTACCAGGCCGCCAACAACTATCTTCCGCTCAAACTCAACCAGGCGGGAGTGATACCGATAATCTTTGCGATCTCTTTTGTGTTGTTTCCACAAATTATCGGTAATTTTTTAAGATATCTTCCAAACAGTACTTTTGCCAATATTGGAGTATTTCTGACACAGGTTTTTAATCCGTCAGGGTTTGTATACAATGCGTTGTATTTTATTTTGGTAGTCGCATTTACATTTTTTTATACAATCGTAGTTTTTAACCCTCAAAAAATTGCCGAAGAAATACAAAAACACGGTGGCTTTATTCCCGGCATTCGTCCGGGAAGCGCTACCAAAGAATATCTTCAAAGAGTGGTTTACCGCATCACTATTTTCGGGGCAATCTTTTTGGGCCTTATTGCAATTTTGCCGTCTATAGTATCACAAATGACCGGCATTACCGGGCTCGTGATTGGTGGCACGGGAATTCTCATCGTGGTCTCGGTAGTCCTTGAAACTTTCAAAGCAATTGATGCGCAGCTTGTGATGAAAAATTATGATAAGTTTACAACTTAAAAATTAAAAATTTTAAAGAAATATGGCAAAGCGAAGTGCACGCGTCCAAGTCGGTTTGATCTGTGAAGTCTGCAAAACCCAAAACTATGTCACAGAAAAAAATAAACTCAACACAACCGAAGGATTGACGTTCAAAAAATTTTGTAGAAGATGCAAAACTATAAGAATGCATAAAGAGTCAAAAAAACTTGATTAAAATTTTTCTTGGTTTTTCGATTTATGAAACTCGTACTTATCGGCATACAAGGCGCTGGCAAATCAACACAAGGTAACTTACTTTCAAAACAGTTGAAGATACCTTATCTATCAACCGGTCATATTTTCCGAGAAATTGCCAAAGAAAAAACTCCGCTTGGAAAAAACGTCAAACTTCTTATGAATTCCGGAAAACTTATCCCGGATGATCAAGTGATAGAAATTGTAAACAGTTATTTGTCAAAACCCGCGTATAAAAAAGGATATATTTTAGATGGATTTCCGCGTACTATCGAGCAAGCTAAAAAGTTTAAAAACCATGTCGATCGCGTTATAGATGTACGAATTCCTGAAAAAGAAGCTTTATGGCGACTGGCCTACCGAAATGAAAAACGTGACGACGATACTATTGAAGCGATAAAAAGGCGTATTGAGCTTTTCAGACAACACACAAATCCGGTTTTAGAATACTATAAAAAGGAAGGAAAACTTGTTGCGATAGACGGGACTCAAGGAATTAAAGAAGTCAATGAAGAAATCTTAAAGTCTTTGGGAAAGCAGCTTATTGCAAATCAGATTCATGCTTGGGAGCAAACCGGGAATAAAATTCTTGCAATTGTCGGCATGCCCGGAAGCGGTAAATCCGAAGCCGCAAATCATTTTAGAAAACTTGGGTTGCCGGTGATATCTTTCTCAGAAATTGTCAAAAAGGCAATTGAAAGCAAAAAATTACCTGACACTCTTGAGGTACATCACAACATACGACAAGAAATTCGCGATAAATACGGCTACGAAGCAATGGCGCTTTTAAGTCATAAAAAAATTGAAGAGGCTTTAAAAAAGCACAAACTTATAGTTATCGAAGGGATGAGATCCTGGGAAGAATATGAATATCTCAAGAAAAATTTTTCCGAAGCTAAAGTACATATTTTGGCATTATTTGTAGACAAGCAGAAACGCTACCAAAGAATCAAAAACCGCGCATCACGCTCCAATTTGCGTGGTGAAGAGCGCGATCTTGACGAGATGCTCCAAACCCATATGGGTCCAACCATTGCCTACGCCGATTATCTTATCAAAAATAACTTCTCGCTTGAGGAGCTTCGTCACAAACTCGATGAAGTATATCGGGAAATATATTTTTCATAAGTTTGACAAGCCCAGATGATAAATCTAAAAACAAATGAGGAGATTGCAATAATGGCTGCTGGAGGTAAAGTTTTAAAGACGATTGCCGATCAAGTTGAGACCCATATAAAACCCGGGGTAACTACAAGAGAAATTGATCAAGTTGCAGAAAAACTTTTAACAAAGTATGGAGCCGAAGCTTCATTTAAAAAGGTGAAGGGTTATAAATATGCAACCTGTCTACCGGTCAACAAACAGGCAGTACACACGCCGCCATCGTCTTACGTATTGAAAGAAGGCGATAGCGTCACTCTTGATATCGGAGCATATTATAAAGGTTTTCACACTGATTATGCAGTGACCGTCGCCGTAGGTCGGGTTGACGACAAGGTTGCAAAATTTTTAGATATTGGAAGGAAAACTCTTGATAGCGCGCTCAAAATGGTCAAAAGCGGAGAATATTTAGGTACAATTGCCAAGTTTATTCAATCCGAGATTGAGTCAAGCGGTTATTTTATTTTAAAGGATCTGACTGGGCATGGTATTGGTCGAGAGCTTCATGAGGATCCATATGTCTTAAATTATTTAGATCGTCCAATTGAAAAAACATATCAAATACAGCCCGGTTTTGTGATGGCTCTTGAAATCATATATAGCATGGGAACAGAGAAAATCGCTTATGAACCGGGTAATTCCTGGTCGATAATTGCGGCAGACCGAAGTATAGCGGCATGTTTCGAGAAGACTATTGCCGTTTCTGACAAAAAAACCTTTATTTTAACGTAGTTTCATGCTACAATATATCTCTTATGAAAGATGAAGTCATAGTGGTTGAGGGCGAGGTGATAGAGAATTTGCCAAATACACTTTTTCGTGTACAACTTGACGAAAGCGAAAAAGTAATAATTGCCTATCTTTCAGGAAAGATGCGAAAGCACTATATTAAAATATTGCCGGGAGATCGGGTCAGGATCGAACTGACGGCCTATGATCTGAATCGGGGGCGAATAGTTTATCGCACCTAAATAATTTACTATGAACGTAAGATCATCTGTTACAAAAATGTGCGGAGGGTGTAAGTTGGTGGTGCGTAAAGGCACACTCTATGTGATATGTAAAAGAAATCCGAAGCACAAGCAGAAACAGGGATAATTATAACTAAATTCGAATATCGAAATCCGAAATAATGACTAAAATTTTAAATTCAAATTTTCTAAACTTTGAGTTTTGTATTTTGAACATTAGAATTTGTTTCGAATTTAAGATTTAGAATTTCGAATTTAATTTTATTATGCACAGAATAGTTGGAATAATATTACCTGATGACAAACGCATTGATTATGCGCTGACTTTGATTCATGGGATAGGATGGCCAAGGTCAAATAAAATACTTGAGGCAACTAAAGTTGATAAAAGTACCCGTGTCAAAAATATGACAGAAGATCAGATTAAGTTGATTGTAGGGTTTATAGATAAGGAATATAGAGTAGAAGGAGAATTAAGAGAAGACCAAAATGACGACATTAAAAAATTAAAAGATATTGGTTCATACCGTGGGCTGCGGCACCGTCTGGGATTGCCGGTTCGTGGTCAACGAACTAGTTCAAATGCCCGCACGAAACGTGGTAAACGTAAGACGGTCGGCGCTTTGAGCAAGGAAACTTGGGCAAAGATGGATCAGCAAACAGGAGGCGGTACCACTGCCGCTGCGACTCCAACAGCGCCATCAGCATCATCAGCAACATCAAACCCAGCGCCAGCAACTGCAAAAGCAGCGACACCGGCAAAATAATTTTAAAAATATATGGCACCCATAAAAAGAGTTAAAACAGCAAGAAATGTCGAAAACGGCAAAATTTATATTACGGCGACATTCAACAATACGCTCGTTACCGTGACCGATGAAAAGGGTACGACTATAGTTGTCAGCTCGTGTGGAATGCACGGATTTTCCGGAACACGAAAGTCTACGCCATATGCCGGGACAGTGACCATGGAGGCTGCACTTAGAAAAGCGATCGAAGAATACGGGCTTCGCAAAGCTGATATTTTTGTCAAAGGTATTGGTCCGGGACGTGAAGCCTCGCTTCGTGCGATTCGCGGCTCAACTGTCGATGTCGGAAAGATAGTTGATATCACGCCCATTCCTCATAATGGTGTCAGACCGCCAAAGGTAAGAAGAGTTTGAGTTATAAATTAGAAATTCGAATATCGAAATCCGAAACAATGACCAAAATTTTAAATTCGAATTTTCTAAACTTTTAGTTTTGTATTTTGAACATTAGAATTTGTTTCGAGTTTCGAAATTAGTATTTCGAATTTATGATTTATTAGTATTATATGAGATATACAGGACCCAGAAACAGATTGGCAAGACGCGAGAATATTGATCTTGGACTCAAGACTCCGGGGTCAAAATCACACGCGTCGCTTTTGAAAAAAATCAATATATTACCGGGACAACACGGCACCAAAGGTCGAAGAAAACAATCCGAACACAGCAGGCAGCTTAGGGAAAAACAAAAGCTCAGATATTCTTTTGATGTCACCGAAAAACAACTTAAAAAGTATTTTAAGATTGCTTCAAGAAAACGCGGTAACACCGCAGTTTTTTTGTCAGAGTTACTTGAACGACGCCTTGATAATGTAGTTTATCGCTTGGGTTTTGCACCGACACGTGCCTCGGCAAGACAGCTCGTTTCACATGGACATATAAGCGTGAATAATAAAAAAGTTACGATTGCATCGTTTCGTGTTTCGGCTAAAGACGAGATAGGGTTTTATAAAGATAAATCAAAAAAAATTCCTTATATTGATGTCTTTCGCACACAAAACGAAGTGATTTTACCGGAGTGGCTGGAACAAAAAAAAGATTCAGGCACCATGGTTGGCAAGCCCGACAGCTCGCTTATCGATAAACAAGTCAATCTGCGATTAGTAGTTGAATTCTATTCGCGATAATTTAATAGTTATTTTTTATTTTTCTTATGTTAGAACCAATTTTTAATATCACCGTCGAGCAAACTGAAGAGAATTACGGTAAGTTTATTTATGAGCCGCTTCACACAAGTTTCGGCAACAGTTTGGGCAATTCGCTTCGCCGCACATTACTTTCGTCGTTGCCCGGCGCGGCCGTTTCATATGTAAAATTTGAGAAAGCGCCTCATTTTTTTACGACAATTCCGGGTGTCAAAGAATCGGCGCTCGATATTGTTTTGAATTTAAAGCAGGTCAGATTTAAGGCAACATCTCAAGGCCCATTCACAGTAAAACTAAATGTCAAAGGGGCAAAAAAGGTTTATGCAAAAGATATAACAGGCGAAGTCGAAGTCGTCAACGGCGACCAATATATTGCCGAAGTTACAGATGCAAAAGGCGTACTTGAACTTGAAGCGATAGTTGAGGTCGGTTATGGTTACCAGCCGTCCGAAGAAAAAGAAACTAAAACAGGTTATATAGCGGTTGATTCGTCATTTACACCGGTTACGAAAGTCAATTTTCAAATTGAAGAAGCCCGTGTCGGTCGAAAATCCAACTACGATAGATTGATCATCGAAGTCTGGACCAATGGCAGCATGAAGCCTGAAGAGGCAATGAAAGCGACTGCGCAAATTCTCATGAATCATTTTAAAAATATTTTTGAGGGTAAAAGCGCTACCGCCACAATATCGGATCAAGAGGCGGCGCTCGCACTTGAAAAAAAGAATCCAAAAGTTTACGAAACAATCATAGATGAGTTGAACCTGCCTTCACGAGTGATAAACGCACTGCTTCGAGAGAATATCGAAACAGTGGCCGATCTTGTCCAGCGTGGACGGGAAGATCTCAGTAACTTAAAAGGTGTCGGCAAAAAATCTATAGATCTTATCGAGGAGGAACTTAAGAAAATGGAAGTTGAGTTAAAGTAAAATCCGTAGATTAACGGGATTTTATCCTGATCCCGATGAATATCGGGAGAAGGATCAAGGTTTGATAATATGAAACACAGATCAAAGAAAATAAAATTCGGCTACGGCATTGACGCAAACCGTATGTTGTTTCGCAAACTGATGCTTAATTTTTTGCAAAATGCCAAACTTACGACCACGCTTTCAAAAGCAAAAGCTCTGAAAAGTAGTCTTGAACGGGTCATTTCAAGAAGTCGTGTTAAGTCGGAAGCGAATAAAAATTATCTTTTGAAGTTTTTTCCAAAACGCGTAGTTAATGAGGTTATGTTTGACCAAGTGGGTACGGCTTTTTCAAAACTGACCGGAGGTTATGTGCGCGTTATCCGCCTGAACGAGCGCATCACAGACGGTGCGATGGTTGCTCGCGTAGAGTGGGCGCACCCCATAGTCGTAAAATGGCAAAAGGACGAGAAAATTAAGGTAGATAAGGGTGCAAAAAAAGCCAAAGATCAAAAGTCAGAGATAGTTAAAAAATAATTACGAATTACGAATAAAATTTTACATTTATAATATTTCGCAATACGAATTTACAATTCGTCATTCGTAATTGATAATTGAAAATTATATAAACATGGTACAAAAAACAACTTCAACTCGAGCCATCAAAGAAAAAGAGATCGTTAGATCGTGGCACTTGGTTGATCTTTCGCGCCAAACTCTTGGGAGAGCTTCGACAGAAATTGCCAAACATCTTATCGGGAAAAGTAAAGTAAGTTATGTTCCATATCTTGACCAGGGTGATTATGTCGTTGTCATTAATGTAAAACAGGTCAAAGTCAGCGGCAAAAAAGAAACGGAAAAAAAGTATTCATATTATTCAGGTTATCCCGGAGGCATTCGTACAGTGGTGTACGAGCGGATGATGAAGAATACGCCAAAAGAAATCATACGCCATGCGGTCACGGGCATGTTGCCAAAAAATAAATTCCGTGATCCGCGACTTGCCAGGCTCTTTATATACGAAGGTAAAGAGCATCCGTATGAAGATAAGTTTAAAAAATAATTATAGTTTAGAAATTACGAATTACTAATTACGAATAAAAAATTGTATAAATATGCCAAAAAAATCTAAAGATGTAAAATATTACGAAGCGGTTGGACGACGCAAAGAGTCTGTTGCACGTGTGCGACTTTATCTTGTCACCAAGGGTAGCATCACAATAAAAGGTATCAAATTCAAGGGCGGTGACGTGGTCATAAACAACAAACCGGCAAAACAGACACTGGCACACGGTTATGAAGAAAAAAGATACATGCAGCCTTTGACACTCACAAATAATGCGGATCGATTTGCCGTAAGTATCAAAGTAATGGGCGGAGGGCCAAACGGTCAGCTTGAGGCGATAATACTCGGCATATCCCGAGCACTTTGTCTTGTCTCGGAAGAGTACCGACCGATTCTTAAAGCTCAGGGACTACTTACCCGCGATCCCCGTGTCCGTGAGCGACGCAAGGTGGGTACCGGTGGTAAAGCCCGAAGACAAAAGCAGTCACCGAAACGCTAAAGATGATATCATAAGTACTGTATGCCCAAACTCTCAATCATCATACTTTCTTATAATACGAGAGACATCACCAAACAGTGTTTGCAAACTCTCATAAAAAGTCTTACCTCGACAAAATTATTTGAAACCGAGGTCATTGTCGCCGATAATGCTTCAACAGACGGTACTCAGGCGATGCTTTCCGAATTTAAAAAAACTTTTTCATCTCAGCATATTTCGCTCGTCACAATTTTTAATGAAAAAAACGAAGGCTTTACCCGCGGCAACAATCAATCCGCACGCCAGGCCAAAGGTCAACATATTCTCTTTCTCAATTCGGATGTGATCATTGACAACGTCGATTGGGGAATTCTCATCAAATATTTTGAATCCGACTCCAATCTTGCCGTACTTACAGTGAAAGTGACGCTTGACAACGGCCTGATTGACCCTGCTTCACACCGAGGATTTCCAACGATTTTCAGATCATTTTGTTATTACAGCAAACTTGAGACAATCACCAAACCGGTTCCATATTTAAATAAGGTTTTTGGCGGATATCATCTCACCGATCTTGATCTTTCCAAGAGTCACGAAATAGATTCGCCAAGCGGCGCTTTCTATTTAGTAAAAAAAGATATTTTTGAAAAAGTTCATGGCTTCGATGAAGATTTTTTTATGTACGGCGAGGACTTGGACCTTTCCTACCGTATCAAAGAAATGGGCTACAAGATAATATATTACCCCGATTTCAAGGTTCGCCATCTCAAGTATCGAAGCGGACTTGGGACTGTAGATAAAACAATACTTATGAAAACAAGGGCGCATTTTTATGATGCCATGCGTATTTTTTATGAAAAGCATTATGCGCCGAACTATCCAAAAGTCGTAAATCAGATCATATATTTTCTTATTGAATTAAAATCAAAGTTATGAAAAAAATCGGCATAGATGCGCGGCTATATTTCCAAACCGGAGTCGGGGTTTATCTCAATAACTTTCTCTATTACCTCCAAAGTCTCGCGCCTCAAGATATGACGTTTTATGTTTATGTGATGAAGAAGGACGCATCGCAAGTTGACTTACGCGGTAAGCAGTTTGTCAAACGGGAAGTGGACGCAAAATGGCATACTTTTGCCGAGCAAAGCAGTTTTTATAGTGCCCTCATGAAAGATGATCTGGACCTCATGCACTTTACCTATTTTAGCTACCCGGTGTTTTATCGCCGGCCGTTTATCGCGACCATCCACGACGTAACGCCGCTTATTCACAAAACAGGACGCGCTTCGACTCTGCCTTGGCTTGCTTATGAAATAAAACATCAGGCATTTCGCTTTGTCTTAGGCTCTCAAGTCAAAAACGCAACCACGATCATCACCCCGACTAATTTTGTAAAAGATCAGCTCGTCAAAATTTACGGTAAAAAATATGAGGAAAAAATCATGCCAATTTATGAAGGCATAAGTCACCGTCTCATGCAAGCAACGGAAAACTCTGCCTTAAGGCACAAATTTAGAAAACCATTTTTACTTTATATCGGTAATTTTTACCCTCACAAAAATGTTGAAAGCCTGATTGAAGCTTTTATAAAACTTGATCGCAATAATATCGACCTCGTACTTGTAGGCCCTGATAATTATTTTGCCGATAAGCTCGTGTCCGATGTTGCACAAACGGGCATAGACAACATTCATTTTCATCACACCGGGCGCATGGGTGATCTTGTATTTTTTTATAAAAATGCCCTGGCTCTTGTGAATCCCAGTTTTTCGGAAGGATTCGGACTGCCGCTTGTTGAGGCTGCGTACTTTAATACACCAATAATCGCGTCAGATCTGCCTGTTTTTCATGAAATTTTGGGGGATGATTATCTGACATTTGATCCTTATAAAGTAGACGATATTTCGGAAAAACTTACATTGTTTCTCAAAAATCCGCAGGCGTTTCACTACCCTGATATTATGAAGAAATTCTCCTTTAAAACTATGACCGAAAAGATAATTGGGGTGTATAGCGGAATAGTTTAAATTCATACACACCCCGATATCTGTTGTTTTTTTCGATTTTATCTATCTCGTCTAAAACCACCACGATCTCCGCCTCTAAATCCTCCACGATCAACACGAGGTTTTGCGACGTTGACGACGATTGTTCGACCTTCGACCTCTTTACCATCCATTTCGAGTGCTTTTTGAGCACTTTCTTCGGTAGCAAATGTCACGAACCCAAATCCTTTTGAGCGTCCGGTATCTCGGTCACTGATGACAACTGCGTCTGTTATTTCACCATATGAGGCGAAAAGTTCGCGTAGCTGATCACTAGTTACTGACCAAGGCAGACTGCCGATAAATAATTTGTTTTTATCCATTTTGATTGCACCTCCTTTCTAGTTAGATGAATCTATAAAAATACATTGAAGTTCCTTTAAAACGATTAAGTAGCATTTTAGAAGTGATTTCACGTGTATGCCTAATATTATACATGATATTTAAGAAAAAGGTAAGAAATATTAAATCTTATGTAGTGGTACTATATTTTTGTAATTCTTCGTTTAGAATAAATCTATGTCTGCTTATTCCGTATATACCTTCAATGAGTCCTGTTGAGGTATTTTGTCCTGTCATTCTCATCGCAAAATCGGGAAGATTGGGTTCCAAAACTTGCGGAAGTGTATAAAATCGCATACTAAAATCTTCAAGCCGGCTTGAAGTAACAGGAAATCGTTGGCCTTCGAAATATGCCTTAGCGCCTTGTATTTGTTCGGGTGAAAAGTTTTTCATAGGTAAAAATAAGGTTCGGACTGTCTTGGAGGAATAATATAAAAAACATGTGGAAAAATCAATACAATGTTAAGTAGATATACAACATATTTCATTCAGGATATATTAGAATATTACTTCATGAAAACATTCATCTTGATGGATGAAAGCGGAGACCTGGGCTTTGATAAAAATAAAAAAAACAGCAACTTTTTTCTTATTACCTTTATTATTTCAAGTGATTTAAAATCTATACAAAAGATAGTTAAGAATACACATGCATCGCTCAGAAAAAAAATTAAAAGACTTTCAGGAGGAATATTACATGCATATAAAGAAAAACCGAGTACTCGAATCAAAGTTTTATCACGCTTAAAACAAAGAAATATTAAAGTGATGACAATTCTTCTTAATAAATCTAGAGTATATACTCGCTTACATGATGAAAAGCACGTACTTTATAACTACGTAACCAATATTCTAATTGATAGGATCATGAGTAAGAAGCTTATCACTAATACATCTGAAATTATTCTTATAGCTGAAAAAAGGGAAACCAATAAGTTTTTGAATGATAACTTTAAGACTTATTTAGAAAATCAAACAAAAAACAAACATAACATGCACCTCAAAGTAAAAATTTTGACTCCTTCTGAAGAAAAAGCTTTACAAGCTGTCGATTTTATATCATGGGCTATATTCCGAAAGTACGAAAAAAACGATAATAGTTACTATAAAATTATTGAAACGAAGTTTGTTGAAGAAAATATTTTGTTCTCAAATACGATAAAACCCTAGCCGCTTTTTACGAGGAACCATCCGGAACCCCACGTCTAGGGATTTACTTATCACTTCGAATATACCAAACCTAATTGACAATGTCAATCTAGTATTGAAAAAAGACCGGCATCGGCGCTCGGTCGAACGCCTATGATGCAATGTTGTTGTAAAATATACTTGAAATGGCGGAACAAATATTTATCGAATCTGCCGCTGGTAGTAGTCATCTCATATCACGGATCTCCTATGATGATGACAGATCTATCGCTCAGGCTCTTGCAATTTACGATATCAGTCTTGGCATGAATTATATTCCTCCCGAAGATTTACTACATTATCTAAGCGAACCTGGAAAATATGTTCTTCTCGGGTCTTATATTGATACATTATTAACAGGAGTAATGCTTGCATATCAGATGGATCATGAAGAGCTCATTTCTTATGATGAAAGTTTAAAAAAACATGGTACAGCATTGAGACTCTCAGATAGTAAGATCGGAATGATCAAATCGGTGGCTGTAGTCCCGTCGTACCGCCATCGTGGTATAGGCACAAGACTAACCATAAGAGCAATGGAAGAACTCCTTAATATGTCATGCAATGCTTTCTTTGCGACTTCATGGGTGTCAAACAGTCCTGATTCATCTCAACCGCTTTTCACGAATCTCGGATTTGATAACATTCTCACAATTATGCGGTAACCCTTGCCACTGCTCGGCGATTTATTATTTTAGGAGAGGGTGAGGTGTTGATTCGAGAACCGAAATTGAAACAATGTACCGGTCGTGTCTTGATGATATGAATTTAAAACTCTATTTTTCCACAAACTGTGCGGATTTCGCTGAATTTAGTGCATGAAGAGTATTAATTTTAAAGTGTCGAGGGGAGGGAGTTGGGGGAGTAAATTGTGTCAGCAGCTGACACAATAATTTTTCAATACAGACTGTTGTAATAGGATTTATTATTTTTATCCTGTACTCCTATCCTTATAGGATAAGGAGGAGAAAAAATTTCCTCTCCCAGAATAGGGAGATAGAGAGGGTTGCTATATCGCTATGGTATTACCAACTATTACTAACCAAAGTTATGATCAAAATTATTAAGATTTGCAGACAGGCCTCCATACAGTAAATGTATCAGAGGAGATGGAAGGATTCAAACTATCACAATCATATCTCTTACATTTTGTAGTAAAATAACAGCATGCAAAAATATGGTGTAAACCAACTGCTTATTGGAAATCTTCTAAGCGAAATTTTTGATATGGATATAACGAATTATTTTGATTTTTTGTAGAAAGAAGAAAACTTATGGTAGGGAAGATAAAGAAATTTTATATGAGTTTATAAAAGCAAAAATATGTAACAATCTAGCCAGTAAGATTACTGGCAGGTGGTTTAAGAATATTTTGTTGAAATTCTGGCTTTTTATAACCAGTACAACTTTGTTGTAAATCTAATTTTAAAGGCGTACTGCATACTTTAGTAACATTTAATATAGCATTTGTTGGTTTTGCCAAACTTGGATCGCCAGGATGAGTGCAGGCTCCAATATCGCTAATAAAAGCACATTGACGCAAATTTTCGAACATAGGGAGTATTGTAGCAGATGGGGGAGGGATTTTAAATTTTGTTATTATAAATGTGATATAAAAACATAAACTTATTGATACAATAAATATTGATATGCAACAGAATTTATTAACTATAAAACAAGCAAGTGATTGGGCTTCTGGTTATTTATCTAAAGACATTACTGTGTCAAATATCTCCTATCTAGTTAATTATGGAAAAATCAAAAAATATGGAAATAATGGAACAACACTTATTGATGTTAATGATTTAAAAAAATATTACATTTCTTTCAATGGTTCAAGAGAATTACAATGGAAGAAAAAATTAGGAAATGATCTTAATTGGACTTTATCATTTGATAATTTAAGAGAAAAGGATACTACAAAACATGTACATCGATTACATCCTTATAAAGGTAAATTTATTCCACAACTTGTTGAGTATTTTATCGATGATCATGTTGATGAATTTAAAAAAGAAGTTTATTTCAACAAGCAAGACATCGTCCTTGATCCATTTTCAGGTTCTGGTACAACACTTGTTCAGGCAAATGAAGAAGGAATGCATTCAATAGGTATAGATATTTCAAGATTCAACTGCATGATTAATGAGGTAAAACTTTTAGATTACAATTTAGATTTATTAGCTAAAGAAATTAAAACTATAATTAATAAAATTATTTCTTTTGAAACTGATAGCAATATCACCAAATTTGAAATAGCAGTTTATAATGAACTTTACAAATTTAATTCTAAATATTTTCCTTCACCAAAATTTAAATACGATTTAAATACTGGCAAAATAAATGAAAATGAATATTCTAGTGAAAAAGAAAGTAAATTTCTAGTCATTTATAACGATTTAGTTAATAAATTTAAAATCCAATTAAAACAAGATAAAGATAAATCATTTTTGGAAAAGTGGTATATAAAAAATATACGAAAAGAACTTGATTACGCTTTCAGCTTAATTAAAGAAGTAAAAGATAAAACAAATAAAAAAATTTTAGCGGTGATTCTCAGTAGAACTATACGTTCCTGTCGGGCAACTACACATTCAGACTTGGCAACTCTGAAAGAACCTCAACTTACAACTTATTATTGTTACAAGCATAAAAAAATTTGCAAACCTTTATTTTCGATTAAATATTGGTTCGCAAGATATGCAAATGATACCCTTAGTCGTTTGCAAGAATTTAAGAAACTTAAGACAAATGCAAGTTTTTCAGTTATTTCTTCAGATTCGAGAACTGTCAACGTTGAAGAGGAATTAAAGAAACGAGATAAACAACTATATGAAGTATTCAAAAAACAAAAGATAAGTGGAATTTTTACATCACCGCCATACGTAGGGCAAATAGACTATCATGAACAACATGCCTATGCATATGATTTATTTGGATTCGAAAGAAAAGATGAATTAGAAATTGGACCTCTATATAAAGGGCAAGGTGAGGAAGCAAAAAAATCTTATGTTGAAGGTATTTCTGAAGTTCTTTTAAATTGTAAAAAATATTTAGCGGATGATTTTAGTATTTTTCTTGTTGCAAACGATAAATATAATTTATATCCTAGAATAGCTGAAAAATCAGGACTAAAAATTGTTAATACATTTAAAAGACCAGTTTTAAACAGAACAGAGAGAGATAAGTCTCCTTATTCTGAAATAATATTTCATTTAAAAGATCTATAAGGTTATGCAATTGTTGCTAGTTAAATTGAGTTTGTCAGTTAAACATCTTCAGTGCCTCGATGATGTTTTTAAAAAAATTTATAAATATGGCTTTATCTAAAGAACAAATAAAAACAGTCGAAGGAGTTTTGAAGTCAAGCTTACGTAATAAGTTTCGAAAATATAAGCCGGAACCGGCGTCAATGCCTTTTCATACCCGATTACTTGGTAAGGATCGACTAGCTTTATATTCATTTATTCACTCTCTCAATACAAATTTTGGTACAAGTATATTTGAACCTGTTGGTCTCACCTTAGCTCAGAAGAATTTTAAAATGGCTGTTTCGCAGGCCACTGCAGGATGTCAAATAAGTACAGCGGCACAAGTTGAAATTCAGAAAATTATTGATGGTCTAGTTATGACGACAAGCACCCCGAATAAAAAAGAAGAAGTTGAGAGGTTAAGAAAAGTTTGTCAAGCAGGAGTTATGATTAAAGTGAAGCCCACAAAAGTTGATTTGATGTTTGAATCAAAAGACAATGAATATTTTTTGTTTGATATTAAAACAGCTAAGCCAAACGCGGGCGGATTCAAGGAATTTAAACGAACACTTCTTGAATGGGTTGCAGTTGTTTTGGCAAATAATCCTAAAGCTGAGGTAAACACTTGCATAGCCATTCCATATAATCCTTATGAACCCGCGCCATACTCTCGTTGGACAATGCGGGGAATGCTTGATCTAGAATATGAGCTCAAAGTTGCAGACGAGTTTTGGGATTTTCTTGGCGGAAATAAAACATATAAAGATTTACTTGATTGTTTTGAGAGAGTTGGCATTGAATTGAGAGATGAAATTGACGAGTACTTTAGGCAATTCAATAAGAAATAATAATTGGCTTTGACTATTTCGCTGTAAGTCTATATTTTCCAAATACCCGTTATAATACTTTCACTATGCCAGAAGTCGGTATTCGCGGACACAATGTCGGTCGACAAATATATTGTTGCAAAAGAATAATTTGTTATTTTCCATTGACAATACATAGCAACTTTAATATTATTTGAATATAAACTCCTCAGCCTGTGCGAAAGCCCGCTGAGGTTTTTTTATGTATTATTACATAATATGAAGACCATACTCTTGTTTACTTATAGCAAGACACTTTGATTTGTTATTATTAATCTAATGTTATACAATAACTCAACCAATAAGGAATCTTCCATTCTCTTTTACTCAACTCCTACGGGTGAAATAAAAATAGAAGTATTCTTTCAGGACGAAACAGTTTGGCTCTCACAAAAAAGAATGGCAGAATTATTTGATGTTGATGTGCGAACAATTAACGAGCATTTACAGAATATATTTAAGAGTGGTGAATTATCAGAAGATTCAGTTATCCGGAAAATCCGGATCACTGCCAAGGATAGTAAAAACTACTTAACTAACTTTTACAATCTTGATGCAATCATCTCCCAGGCGGCTAGAGAGATTGAAAAATGACAAAAATTATATACCTTGAAAATTAATGAAGAAAAAATATTTACCGTTTTTATTTGGAATAATACTGATAGTTCTTCTTATATCTACGGTTTATTATCTCCGTTCGGAAATCAAGGTTCTTGGCTCAAGGCTTGATCGCATAGAGAACAAGCTTGGCGGATCGGAAAAAATCGGCTGCCGTGAAAAAGAATCAATCGAGAAAGTGCGAAGGTCTGTTGTCCGCATTATCGGCGGGGAGTCGGAAGGCTCGGGTTTTGCCATAAGTCCCGGCGGTCTCATACTCACAAATTTTCATGTCATAGAGTTTGAGCCGAGTCCGAAGGTAGTTTTACCTGACAACACTTTTGAAACTGCAGAGGTACAGATGGTGGATAAAAACGCTGATCTTGCGATCATCAAAATAAGTAAAGATCTTCCGGTCATATCATGGGGTGAGCCTTCGGAGCTTGATCCGGCGGAGGAACTTCTGGCGATAGGTTTTCCTCTCGGTGGGCAGCTCTCGGGCGAGGCTTCGGTCAACAAAGGTTCGCTTTCAGGAAGAAGAAGATCAAAAGACGTGGGTATCGAATATATCCAGACCGACACGACACTGACTCCCGGAGTTAGTGGCGGACCGATGATAAATGTTTGCGGCGAGGTCGTGGGTATAAATACGGCCGGACTGTCCGGACTTGGCTTGGGTATTTCTTCAGATTCCATCAAACAGAAATGGACGGAAATGGCAATTTCGGAGGATTCTCTCAAAGATGTGCAGAGAATTGAGTTTAAACCTGATGAGAGTCCTTTGGAAGCGGTGAGAGCTTTTTATAACTATCTTAAAGCGAGAAAACTGACAAAGGCTTTTGATTTATTAACAAAAAATTTCAAGAAAGGCTATAGTTTTGATGATTGGAAGAAAGGGTATGATCCGCTCCTTGATACCTCGGTTATCAAGATCGAAGACGATGAAGTTGTCAGTAACAGGGTAAATGTAAAGCTTTCTACAAAAGACATGGTTGATGACGAGATTGTTTATAAGTACTTTGAAGGCTATTGGGATGTCATAGGTGTCGGCGGCAAATGGCTGTTGTGGGATGCAAAAATAAAAGAAGTCGACCCTGATTTTTTATGGTTTTATGAATAAATATGCCGGAAGCAGGTATTCGCGGACACCATCTTGATTATCTTCTTCAAATAGACAAGGCACACATGGCCTGTGAACAGGCAGGGTATTCGCCCTATGAATCCAGAGCTATTGCAGAATCTCAAGTCAGGGATTGGATGAAGGATGTCTTGTGGAATATGAGCGCTATGGCCGAGCAGGATCCGGAAAATAGAGATACTTACATAGATATTGTAGGTAAGGATAGAACGATGATACCAAGTATTGCCAACAGTTTCACATCGGCACTTATGGGTTTATACCGATTGAAACAAGGTGAGGTGCAAATCCACGCAGATAAAGATGGTATTTGTAACGCCTGTGCGATCGGAGGTCATTGCCAGGAAGACACTTATGATCACGAAATGCAATATATGCGGGATGTCATGAGGGTAGCCAACAGACTTGAGCTTCCGTATACTCTAAACACCGACAGTACTGTTTCAATGGAACCCGAGCACCTCCGCGCGGTCTTACGCAACATGAACCAGCAGGAAACGGAGTTTACTTATAGCCAGTCACTTAAAATGTGATATGAATTATTGCGATATCATCGAGATAAGCATCTCACTTTAAGATGTATAATGAAAGTATTATGAAAAAATCAACTTTGATAATTTTGGCGATCGGAGCAATCGTTGTCTTGGGTTTTTTTTATTTCCTTTCACAAAAAAATATTTTCAAACCACAAGTCAATGATTTCGATTCCTGCGTAGCCGCGGGTTACCCGGTTGCCTATAGTTATCCCCCGCAGTGTACTGCAAATGGTAAAACTTATATCGAAAATATCGGTAACGAACTCGAAAAATCAGACTTGATTGAGGTTGATAATCCGCGACCGAATCAAGTTATTACAAGTCCATTGGAGGTCGGCGGGAGAGCTCGTGGCACCTGGTTTTTTGAAGCCGATTTTCCGGTGCGGCTTTATGATAGTACGGGGAAGGAAATTGCAGTTGGCATCGCAAAAGCGCAAGGCGAATGGATGACTGAGGAATTTGTCCCCTTCAGGGCTGCTCTCACTTTCGAGTCACTTAAGGGAGATAAGGGAGAATTAGTATTTGAGAAAAATAATCCTTCGGATCTACCCGAAAATGCCGACAGTTTGCGGATACCCGTGAAGTTTAGGTAAAACTATCCTGTATAATAATACTACATTAAAACAACTTCAATTTTATGCCCGAATCATTTAGAAGACACATGAGTATACGCAATGAAGCAAAAAAACGTTGGCTCAAGGCAGTCGGTAGTACGTTATGGTATGCGGCCGAACACGGTCTTTATAATGGTATCACAGTTTCTGAAGAATCCAGGGAAAATACCTTTCGTTTAAAAAAACATCTTGATAATGGAGGATCGGGTCTGGTTATAACAAATCATATTGCCGCGGATGACATAGTTTTACAGCTTGAATATCTTGTAAAACATCTTGGAATTTCAATAAATGAGCTTACTGCACCGGTAAGCAAAAAACAATTTGACGGTCGAGAGGGGTGGTTCAACGCTATTATACTTCGGATGACGCCTTACATCGGTATAAATAGACCACTCATCGTTCAAAGCTACGATACTGCCTCCTACGATCAGGAGCTCGTTGCCGGCCTTAGAGATGAGGCCTTCACAGAAATGAACGATACGCTTTTGAAACCGGGTGGGTTGGTCGAGTTTGCACCAGAGGGAAGACGAAGTAGGAATAAAACATTAGGGAGAGGAAGAAGTGGTTTGGGACATGTTGTATTAAACTATTTGACAGATGTGCGTACGCAGCTTGGTATGGGGCCAGAAGCTGTACTTACTCCGGCCGCTCTGGTACCAAATGGTCGCTATAGCCGCAAATTAAACTGGCGCTTTTCAAATGAACCATTTGACGGGTTTGAAATTCGCATCGGCCAACCATTACCTTTAAACGCTATAAATCCTCAGGCCCTCCCACACGATATAGCTCAAGGCTGTATGCATTATCTGTCCTCGATGATGCCGGATGATATGCGCGGTAAATATACAGTTTAGATTAGTAAAAAAAATTCTCATTGCCTTTTCATTTTTCTCATTTTATACTGCATAATGTTTACAAATTTTTAATTATTAAATCATATGGAAGACAACAAAAAAAGTATCAAACTTCTTGTAGAACAGACCGCAATGGCACACGAAGTGCTTGAAGGCACGATCGAAGGCACCGGAGAAGAGCACACACACTTTCAGGATGTCGGCACGGCATTACCCGTTGGCGCAGCTTATGGACATGCAATTTTTAGCGAAGATTCATTTGTATCTATGCAGGCAAAGTCGCAACCGCTTTTTATGACGGAATTCAAAGACAAAACGGGATTCAGTGAACCGATGCCGGCTCCAAGCGATGACTGGTCAAAGCAACATGCCGACTGGTCAAAACGTATCAAAGTAGATCTCAAGCGAGCACGGGAATACGCAAAAGCAGTATACGCAAAAACAGAAAAATATTTAAATACTTTAACAGATGACAATTTGACAGATGATGTTGATTTTACCTCGTGGGGTATCGGAATGAAGCCGATGTCCTGGGCGATATCCATGGTCATCATCGGCCACATAAACAATCTTGCCGGTGAAATTTCAGCAATCAAAGGCGTGCAGGGACTCAAAGGATATCCTTTTTAAATTGTCAAAATAAGCTATAATTGCCCAATGATAGAAATAAAACCAGAGTTGGGTTTTCCACAGCAGGTACAAGTACCTGATGAGACTTATATCAACATTGGACCGCATGAAGATGGCGACATGTGTAAAGTCAGTAGCTCAACTGTAGTATTTGTTACTGGACCCTGGGCCAATGGCGGTTACCCTGTAGAATTTATCGATGTTGATGGAGAGTTAAAACGAGGAGCATATTATCTTCATCATCCACCTCCTGAAAACGAAATTAATCAGACACCAACTCTTCATCAACCGAACGATCCCCATCAGGTATAATTTGCTATGACGGGCAAAAGGATTGCTATAGTTTATGATTGGCTTGATAAATGGGGTGGCGTGGAGCGGGTTCTTCTCACATTGCATGAGATGTTTCCGGAAGCCCATTGGTATACATCATATTTTGATAGAAAACAGGCGCCATGGGCAAAAAAGATTACTGGATCCTTCGCTCACGCTCAGGATGACAAAATAAAAACTTCATTTATTCAAAAGCTCCCAGGGTTCATCAAAAAAAACAGGATCTTATCGTTGCCGTTTTATCCATACGCATTTGAGAGTTTTGATTTACGAGATTACGATCTGGTAATTTCCGTGACATCCTCTTTTGCCAAAGGCATTATTACAAAACCCGGGACAAAACACATTTGTTATTTACTAACGCCAACAAGATGGCTTTGGGGAATGTCACAAGAATATTTTAATTATGAATTACGAATTACGAATAGAAATTCAAGCGATATCTCATTCATACAAAAAATTAAAAACACTCTAGCAGAACCTTGGTTTAAGAGTTTAAGAGAGTGGGATTATGTGGCGGCACAGCGGCCGGATAAGATTATTTCAATTTCAAATGCGGTTTCGAAAAGGTGCAGTAAATATTATAGAAGAGAGTCGGAAGTCATTTATCCGCCGTTTGATAGGGAGTATTGGCAAGGTTTAAAATCCGAAATACGAAATCCGAAATACGAAACAAATTCAAAATTAAAAATTCGAAATTCTAAAGAATATTACCTTGTCGTTTCTCGACTTGAGCCATACAAAAGAGTAGATCTTGCAGTTGAATTTTTTAATACACGTAAAGATCAGCTTGTTATTGTGGGCAAAGGTTCACAAAAATCAAAACTGCAAAAACTGGCCGGAAAAAATATCCAATTTTTAGAAAATCTCACCGACTTGGAGCTTGCCAGTTTATATACTCATGCGCAAGCACTGATCATGCCCCAAGAAGAGGATTTTGGTTACGCCGCACTTGAAGCGCAGTTTTTTGGCTGTCCTGTCATAGCTTACTCAAAAGGCGGTGCTTGTGAAACGGTCGAAGATGGCGTTACAGGGGTATTTTTTCATAAACAAGAGAAAGCAGACCTTCATCATGCGTTTGAAAGATTCCATACCCTAGCTTATAATTTAAAGAGTAATTTAACTAAAGAAGGCGATATTTTTGATAAATTCTCAAAAGAAAGATTTAAAAAATTATTTTTATTATGAAAGCAGTAATTTTTGCAGGCGGTGTCGGTACAAGGCTCTGGCCACTATCAAGAAAAAAATCTCCCAAACAGTTTGAAAAAGTAGTCGGCGACAAATCCACGCTTCAGCTTGCAACCGAGCGATTGCTGCCGGAGTTTAAACCGGAAGACATATTTATTTCAACTGGGCAGGAATATGTGACTTATGTCAAAGAACAGCTTCCCTTTGTTCCGGCTGAAAATATAATCGCCGAACCTGCCAAGAAAGACGTTGGACCGGCGGTTGCCCTCATGATGGGCTATTTGGCGACACGCTTTCCCCATGAACCCGTGATCATTCTTTGGAGCGATCACTTGGTAAAGCGCATTGAAGTTTTTAAACATATCATCTTTGAATCGAGCAAACTTATAAAAAATGATCCGGAACGCATCATATTTATCGGTCAAAAACCTCGTTTTGCCTCGGAAAACTTAGGATGGATCGAAACCGGTCATGAGGTAAAACATGAAGGCGATGTCGTTTTTCACAGTTTTGAAGGCTTTAAATACCGCCCTGACAAGCAAATAGCCGAGGAGTATTTTAAAGATGCGAGTCATTGTTGGAATTTAGGCTATTTTGTTTCAACACCCGCATTTATCTATGGACTCTTTAGACGCTACTCGCCAAATATTTACGAAATAATGCAAAAAGTTCTTGCCGGCGCTGCCGATCATGAAGCATTCAAAAGAAAGCTTGCGGAAAACTACAAAGATATGCCCGAAATCAGTTTTGACAACGCTATTTTGGAACAACTTGATAAGGAGAAAGCCTATGTTGTAGTTGAAGACATTGGCTGGAGTGATGTTGGCGCTTGGGAGGCGCTCAAGGAAGCGCTTGAACAGGAGCGCCATGATAATATTACAAAAGGCCGTGTGTTATTACAAAAATCCGAGGACAATCTGGTTTATAACTATGAAGATGATAAGATGGTTGTCGGTGTGTGCCTTGATGATATACTGGTAGTTAATACGCACGATGTCATATTGGTTGCAAAAAAATCGGCGGTTAAAGAGATTAAAAAATTGGTTCAAGGTTTTCAAGGAACTGAAAACGAACACCTTACCTGATGTTATAGATTTTTCGTGGCTTCATGGCAAAAAAATCCCCACTATTTTACGGAATTACATATAAATCATACACAA
>Ga0209542_10001148_pt1 | contig 63065 bp, 66 predicted proteins | sample RifCSPhighO2_01_FD_184028 | JGI IMG/M metagenome (GOLD analysis project Ga0209542, IMG submission 184028) | Soil microbial communities from Rifle, Colorado - Rifle CSP2_plank highO2_0.1 (SPAdes) (version 2) | ecosystem: Environmental > Terrestrial > Deep subsurface > Rock core/Sediment ...
GGTTCAACAGCACCAAGATATTTTTTCTTATGTTTTACTTTATTTCCTGTTCTAAAGTTTGTTACTTCGTATTTGTATTTTCTTCCTCCAATTGTATAAATTTCAATATGTGTCATTTTGTTAACACCTCCAAATATATTAAGGGCTACATATTTATAAAGCTTTCGTTGATAAAATAGAATATAGCACTTAAGAAGTTAATAGTTATTATTTAAGACGTAGTGTAGTTAAGCTATTCTATATACATTTGCAGGGATGCTAGAGCGGTCAAATAGAACACGTTAAGGCCGTGTTGGCTTAGTGCCTTCGAAGGTTCGAATCCTTCTCCCTGCATGAACAGATAATAAAATGGAAGATAAAAATCAAGAATTCAATAAAAAGGCAGACATATCAGAAACCTTTGGAACATTAAAAAGAAAAATGAGTGGTCAAGAATTTAAAGATTTAGTAAGAAATATTGAACCAATTATCCAAGAAGATGATAAAGAAAACTGAAAAAAGAGTTTCCAAAATCTTTATAAACCTTCAATCTATGAAACTTTATCCTGCGAGTTAGAGTAAATACTCATCGCGTTTAGCGGGAAAGAATTTTTCTGCTATAATTAATGGATTCAAAAACTTATAAAACAATAACATGATAAGTCAAACATTAATCAAACAAAGGGAAAAAAGAAAAACAAATCCTGCTTTAGTTGAAATCATAGAATTTGCAAGAAAAAAAGAATTATTAGAACTAGCTAAAAGATTATCAGGACCAACCAGAAAACAAACTAAAATCAATGTTGGGGAAATTGATAGATTAAAAGAAAAAAATATCTTGGTTATTGGAAAGGTTTTAGGCGAAGGGGAAATTGAACATAAAATTAATATATCTGCTTTGAGTTTTTCAAAGCAGGCAAAAGAAAAATTAAAAAAAGCAGGATGTGAAATTAGAACTATAAAAGAAGAAATTGAAAAAAATCATAAATTAGAAGGTGTTAAAATAATTTAAAACTTTTAGGAAAAGTTTTAACAAAAACTAAAATCAAAATGGAAAATAAAAAACTAATAATTAATGGAGAAAATGCAGTATTCGGAAGACTATGCAGCTATGCTGCAAAACAAGCTTTGCAGGGAAATGAAGTGATAATTATTAATTCTGAAAAAACAATTATAACCGGAAATAAAAAAAATGTTTTGAATAAATATAAACAAAGAAAAATCAGGGGTGGGGCTTCTCAAAAAGGACCTAATTATCCAAGAACCCCTCATATGATGCTTAAAAGAGGGATAAGGGGGATGCTTCCAGATTACAGGTGGGGGGAAGGAAGAGATGCATTGGAAAGAATTAAATGCTATGATGGAATACCTTCAGAATTTAAAAACAAAGAGATGATAAAAATTGAAGAATTAAATAAAACAAAATTTATTAAACTAAAGGAAATTTCAGAAAAAATCTAATGAAACAAAAATTTCTGAGATTAAAAATCTCAGAAACATTCAAATAATAAGATTTGAATTTTTATCAAAGACTATGGATATTAAAAAATCTATAATGATCGGTGGAAAAAGAAAAACTGCAATAGCTAAGGCTTTAATTACAGAGGGTAATGGAAAAATTTTAATTAACAAAATACCTTATGAAAATCTTGATTTTTTTAAAAAATTAATAATACAAGAGCCTATTGAAATAACGAAAAAGATTTTGGGGCATTTTAATTTTAATATATCTGTAAATGCAAAGGGTGGTGGAACAGGTGCCCAAGCAGAAGTGTCCAGATTATCTATTGCGAGGGCATTAGTTAAGTTCACCAAATCTGAAGAATTGAAAAAGGCTTTTATGAAGTATGACAAAAATCTGCTTATTGCAGATACAAGAAGAAAAGAGGCTTATAAACCAGGCGATTCAAAAGCAAGAAGAAAAAGACAAAAAAGCTTTAGATAAAGTTTATTAATCGAGCTCTCTTTTAGAAAAAGAAACTTCAGAGAGAAATTATTATTATAAAGAGGTTAAAATGTTAGAAAATATTTTAGGTATGTTCAATAGCTTAGCAAATTATATATCAAATACTTTGAATCAGTCGAGTTTGTTAATAGGAATCATTGTCTATGCTGCATTTATTTTAATATATTCTGGATTTTTTTGGAATTTTAATAAGATTGTTTCAAAAAAGGATTTTTATGCAAGCTTTATTCAGAATTATTTTGATGAGAAAAATGAAGGTTTTAAAAAATTAATAGGGGGAATTTTAAAACTTATAAAATATATAATAGTATTTCCCGCAGTAATATTGTTCTGGTTTTTGGTATTTGCATTATTTCTTTTGTTTCTTTCAAAAAACAATGAAATTTCAAAGGTTCTTTTGATAAGTGCTTCGATGATTATTGCAATAAGAATTTTGGCATTTTCAGAAGAAAATTTGTCTAGAAATGTTGCAAAGATAATACCTCTTACACTTTTAGCAATTTTTATAATTAACCCCAGTTTTTCAGACTTAGCTGGTTTTTTGGATAAACTGTCTTTAGTAAAAGATTTGATTAATAGTTCTTTGAACCTGATGATTTTTATTTTTATAACTGAAGTGGTTTTAAGAATACTGAATCAAACTTCAAAAACCTTAAGAAATTTTAGTGAAAAAAGAAGTGAAAAGATTTTGATAAAGAGACCTGTCAAGAAGATTAAGAGAAATTAAAACTTAAAATTATGCACCCTTATATCTGGAGACAACAGATAAACCCTGTCTGTTTTGCCCCTCAATCCCCTATAAACTCTTTGCAATAATTCTCTTTTTGCCTTATCCATATAAAAGCTCATAAAATAAGAGGGCTTATTTTTTTTAAATATCTTCCAAAAAATTTCAGATATGTTGGGGTAAGGAAATCTTGTTATAACAATGCTATTGCACAGGTCTCCTGGAAAATCTATCCCCCTGTTGCATTTTGTTGTGAATAAAACATTTATTTTTTTATCTTTAAAATCTTTTATTCTTTTTCCAAATGGATCATTGGTTTGTTCGTTGATAAGCTGTTCTTGTGTTGGAAGATTTTCTAAATTCAAACTTATTTTTTCACTTTCATTGGGCAAATCTGAAAAACTATTTACATGAACCAAAACCGGTTTCTTTGCACAGGATAAACATTTTGAAAGTGAGTTAAGATACTGCTCTCTGGTTGTCAAGCCTTTTTTAAAACTTTCATAACTGCAATCAAGCTCATATCCATACCTGCAATTTATTAACTCTCCCTGATGGCTTGTCTCTGCTTCAATTATTTTAAATTTTTCCAAGCCAAAAATATTTTTTAAAACATTTTCAGAATGAATTGTTCCGGACATTAAAATAAAAACTTTATTTTTTTCAACTAACTCCTTGAATCTTTTTTCAAGATTAGTGGTTACAAGATTTATTATTAAATCATTTTCTTTTTTACTCATTGAAAAAAATGTTTCGTCAATAAAATCTTCAAATATTTTGGCAACTTTGTAAAGATGATTGATGTAATTTAATTCTTCATCTAATTCATCTACAATTTCTGGATTATTTAGCATTATCTGCAATAATTCTTCAATTAAAGTATTTTTAAGTTCAAATATTTCATTTGAATCTTTTAATTTATTTGAAACCTTAATCGCATTGACTGTGTCTGTTAATTCTTGAACTGAATTGATAACCTGGGGGTTTTTTGAGTAGATATTATTCAATGAAAACAGCAGTCTGTTAAGATTTATCTGCTCTTCATTTGAAAAATTGTCTAAAAAATCATCACATTCATCAATTATTTCTAGTTCAGTGCTGGGCTTTCTGTTTAAAATAGATTCAACAATATATTTTGCGCTGTTGAATATTATTACATCTGCATCTGCATAAGACTCATATTGTTCATAATAAGGGCAGCCTTTTGTTCTTAGATATAAGGAAAATCTCCTGTTATTTAGTCCGGAATAATTTATTTTTTTAGAGTCTTTAAATTTTCTAAGCTCTATTTCTTCGGGAAATAAAGGAGACCAATATGGGCAGACCGGAGCTATCGTCATTCTTTTTATGTCGGTTATAGAATCAAAATCCCTAAAATCTACTGAAGGATTCTGCCTAATATAATCTTTTAGTATATTAATATTTTTTTCCTTAATCTCTATTTTGCATGGAATAAAATGGTTATCGCAGGAAATTTCATTTTTTGCTGCAAAATTTTTTCTATGAACCTGATTCGGTTCAAAAATCTCGGTCAATATTGCATTGGTTTCTTTTATTTTTGGTTCTAGAATTTTGGAATTTTCCTCTAAAAATTTGCATTTAAAATTTTTTCTTCCAACTATTGAAGAAATTTTAAGTTTTTTTCCATTATGAAGGATATATTTTTTGCTTGTATAATCGTTTTTATACTGCTCCTGAAGATTTTTTATTGGAACAACTATAGAAGTTTTTCCAAGATGCCTTGCGAGATTCAGTGCAATGGCACTTTTGCCTGTTCCACACTGCCCTTTAATAAAAATTATCTTATATCCTTCTTTTATAGAATCTAAAACCTCTTTAACAACATCTGCCTGAGTTTTTCCATTTGAAAAAACCAAAGGTTTAAGCTCTTTTTCATCTTCAAATAATGACCACATTTTAAAATAGAGGTTAAAGAGAGTTTATAACAATTCTTGTTGTTAATTTATAGGTATCTGCCCATTTTGCGTAGGCATTCCAGCCATTAAAACTTTTGATAAATTTTTCATAAGAAATTTTTTTATTTTTAAACAAATCAATTTTTTTCCTAATTTTTTTAATATTTCTTTTTCTTAATAAACTAAAATAATAAAAATTCCTAAAACCTACAAAATCTATGCCTTTTGATAATAAAATAATTTTAGATTTGTCTGGATGTAGTTCGAGTTTTAGCTTTTCTTTTAAAAATTCATTAATTTGCTGCTTCCAAATTTCTAGTTGTAATTTTGATTTATGCAAAATTACAAAATCATCTACATACCTTATATAATATTTTGCTTTTAATTTATACTTAACAAAATAATCCAGTTCATTTAAATAAACATTAGCAAAAAATTGAGATGTTAAATTTCCAAGAGGCATGCCTTTTCCATTAATTTTAGAATCAAAGTTATTTAATATTTTCTCAATAAGCCAAATTACTTTTTCATCTTGAATTTTTCTTTTTAGAAGATTAACTAAAATCTCCTGACTGACTTCATCAAAATAATGTTTAATATCTGCTTTTAGACAATAAGCATTTTTACTATGATTCTTAGTAACTTTTCTTAAAAAATAATAAAATCGTTTAATAGCAAATAAATTTCCCTTGCCTTTTCTATTTGCACAAGAATCGTAAATAAACAATCTTTCAAAAACAGGTTCAATTATATTAATAATTGCATGATGCACTATTCTGTCTCTAAATGCAGATTTAGAAATTTTTCTTGTCTTTGGATCTCTTAAAATAAAGGTTACAAGAGGTTTTGGTTGATAAGTCTCAGTTATTAATTCCTTTTGCAATTGAAATAAATTTCCAATAACGTCCTTTTCAAATTCAATTACATATGACATTTTTGTTTTCCCTTTTCTTGCTTTACGCCAGGCAAGAAGAAGGTTGCTCATATTGTAAATCTCCGAATATAAGTTCTCTTTCATTATTAAAATTCTGGTAGCGAGAACTATTCTGAAAAGAGAGCCATCATCATTGTTGAGGTTCCTGTTGTTGCAATTGAAGTTGGACCTGTTGCCATGCCCAATGCTATTGAGCCAACATTAGTAGCACTTTTGCCTTTACATCACTGAAGCTTCTCGCAAGAACCTTCTGTATTTTATAGCTTAAATTCAAGTAAAATATGCGCTGACAAAAGAGCATGTAGTTCTGGTAGCTACCAGAACTAATAATTAAAAGAAATGAAGTTTAAAAATTCTTGTAAAAGAATTTTTAATCCCATTCAAATTTTACAATTTGAAGTTTTAAAAATTATTGTTTTGCAAATTGCATTAATCCTAAGATAAGTTCTTCAAGTTTTCCTGCTTGCAAAGTTCCTAATTTTCCTTCTTTTATTCCTTGGGCAGTTTCTAAAAAAGAATTTAATTGTTCTTGAGTATAAGGCAAAGCCCGCATTTCTTTTGGAGAAATTTTTTGCGCGCCTTCGGCGCTTTTCTTACCACGTACCCTGAAAAGAGAGCCAAGATCATAGTAGAGGTCCCAGTAGTCGCAATAGAAGTTGGACCTGCCGCCATGCCCAATGCAATCGAGCCAAAAACTCCTTGCATAATCTTTTGATTGAATTGGAAGAAGGTAAAAAGTTACTTCCCGAATTCCTGTTTTATTTTTTAAGAACAAACCAGATTCTTTTGCAAGTTTTTTGCTTCTTGCTAAAAATACTATTCCATTATCATCTGCAAATGAATCTGTTGGAACATTATGTGTTTTGGTTTTTCCTAAATTTATTACTCTTTTTTTATAAGTAGGTCTTGCTGTATCTTGCTCGGCTATTTCTAAAATCACTTCTGTTGCAGCTCTTCCATTTAAAAGAATATCTGGAGTTAAATAAAATTCTCTATTATTTTTATGAGCATCAACTGCTGTTTGAGCATAAGGAATCAAAGGATTAAATTCAGCCAAAGCTCCATAAATATTTCCCTGGATGCAACTAAAGCTTTCAGTTGTCCAAGCTCCTGGATAACAAACATCTGAATCAACTCCTTGCTTAATTCTTTCTTTTAATAAATCTCTTGCTGTTGCAGGTTTTCCTTCTGAACTTGCTTTTTCATAAGCAACTGCAAAATTTCCTGTTTGTCGTTCTAGTGCCATGATTTTATTATGAAAAAGGGATTTAAAAAGGTTTCTAATGTTACTACTTTTTAATTAATATCGTTTAAACCAAACAAAAGCATTTATCGGTATATAATTTTAATTTGTAAATGCTTTTGTTTGCTCGCAGTATTTTCCAAACTCACACCATTTGCATAAAGGGCTTGGAGAAGCAGGATAAATTGTTGTAGATTCTATTTTATTTATCAGGTTTATAATATCCTGCTTCAGGCTTTCCAGCTGCTCTTCTGTTCTTTTTGAAATCATTTTTTGATTAAAATCAAGAAAATGCCAGATTAAATGAACATCTGATGCATTAAATTCTTTTCTTATTCCTATAGAATACAAGGCTAACTGCCGGTCTTTGTTTAATTCCTCTTGAGTTTTTATTGAACCGGTTTTATAGTCATGAATCTCAAAAATATTAGATTCATTATTATGAACAAGCCTGTCAATATAACCCTGAAGCATATATTTTCCATCATTATTTAGGTCTATTGTCACCTGATGCTCTATTGCTATTGTATTATCCAAAAAAGGATAATTTTTAATAAAGTAATCTATTAAAAACTTGATTCCTTTGTCAAAATAATATTCAAAAGTCAGATTAGTGTTGACAATTTTTATTTCTTCTTTAAAATCTCTTTTCCAAGATTTTGCATAGTATTCTATTGCATCTTCTAGCTGCAGATTTCGCTTTTCAAGAATTTTTAAATATAACCATTCTAAAGTTTCATGCACTTTTTCTCCCAAATATGCCTCTATTGTACATTCTATTTCAGGAGTCAATTTATCAATGTATCTGAATTTAAATTTTAATGGGCATTGTTCAAAAGCAGAGATTCTTGAATGTGAATAGATTGTCATTTTCTTTTTGGGATTAATTATTTTAATAAAGAGAATATAAAAGGGTTTCTATTTTGAAGATTATGTATTAGTCCTGTATTTTACTGAAATTATTTAATGGTAGCCATAGGGTTGCTTTTATGAAATTAAAAGGAGCAATTTATTAAGCAAAAAAACTGATAAATAAAAGGTCTATCCTGTAAGTTTAGATAAAACAGGATTAAGACAAATATTCTGTTTAAAGAAATCTAGAAAAATTTATAAATTGCTTTTATCTGATGATTATACTTCAATTATATTTGAAGTTAAGAATAAGTTTAAAAAGGAGAGTAAATTAAAAAATATATGAAAAAAATAATTTTTGGAATAATGATATTATTTTTGTTGCCAGGATTTGTTAGTTCTGCATCTGCATTAGAAACAAATACTTATAGCAAGAGCTTTCTTGGAAAAACAATTCCTGAAGAAGTTCAGTATCAAAATTGCGATGCAGCAAAATCTTGTCTAGATGGATTAGAGTGTTATATTCTACCTGGCATGGGAAGCCCAAAATGTGTTAATCCAAATCCTTGCTCTTATTATCAATGCACAGGAAATACCGAATGTTCAGTTTTAGAAACTTATCCTCCAAAAGTTATGTGCAGTTGCAAAGGAGGCACATGTTTATCTTCTTCAATTCAATCTGGCTGTGTTATTTCTAAAAATCTTGAAACTAGAAAAGAATCAATAGTATGTCCAACAGAACAACCTATTGAAACTTCAGTAACTTTTTCTGGAGAAACAACAGGATTTCAAGGTACAATAAGCGGTGGTGAAGAAGGTACTTATGCCAATGGAACATCTGTGATCATAGCTAAAGAAGAAAATGTAGAAAATGGAGTGATGATAAAAATAGGTCCAATTGAATTTGAAACTTTTGAAGAAGTAACTGTTCAGAATTCAAAATTATACATGAAAACTTCTAATGGAAAAAATACAGAAATAAAAATAGCTCCTGAAACTGCATCAGAAAAAGCATTGGAAAGGCTTAATTTAAAAGTTTGCTCTGTTGAAAATAATTGCACTATTGTCCTGAAAGAAGTTGGAAAACAAGAGGAAATAAAAACTGCTTATGAATTTCAAGCAGAAAAAATAGGAAAGATTTTGGGATTGTTTAATGCTAGAATGGAATTAATGACTCAGGTTGATGCTGAATCAGGTGAAGTTATTAAAGATGAAAAGCCATGGTGGGTGGGAATGTTTTCTGAAAGCAAAGAAGAAAGTTCAGAATAATTATTTAATTTTGATTACCACTTAAAAATTACTTTTATTTTTGGTGTAACTACTTTCAAGATTTTCTGTATTTAAATATAATTAAACTAAAAAACATATTTTTCTATGCAAGATTGTATATAAAGAAAAATAACTTTGCTAATCTATAATGGAGGATAATATGATATTGGAATTATCTTTTGGTGTTGTTGGGGGGGCAAATTTAGGTTTGGAGAAATCTTGGGGATTAATTCAAAACCTAATGATAAAATACCCTCATGCAACTTGGAAGAAAATAATCAATTGGAAAAAAGGCAGAGGAAAATATATTATTGAAATTGATTAACTTGTTTTTTATCCATTTCTAATTCTACTTAGAGGGTTCTATAACGATTTTGTTTAATTACTGGACTTCCACAACCCATGCAGATTGCAGTGCTCTCTGGCAAATAAAACATTATCAAACGGAAGGCAGAATTCTGCTTCAGGTTTTTCACCTGGATTTAAGAATTTCTTATCAGATTTATTATCTTGGGTTATGACTTCTATCCATTCTATGTAATGCTCTTCTACCATCGGATGAGGAACGCTTCCGATTTTTACAATTATACCTTTATTTGTTCTTTCTATAACTGGAACATGTTTTTCTTTTGAAGCATCAACTGTATTTTCTTTAAGAAGAATCATTAGCTGTCCGCAACAGAAAAGAGAATTATCATGACCTTCATGTAAAATCTCAACTATATTTCCGCAAATTTCGCATTTGTAGATTTGATTTTTTTCGGTCATATTGATAATAATTGTTCTTTGTTTAAATAGGTTATGAATTATTTAACATCCTCTAAATCCGCTTCTGCCTGTTCTAAATTAAAGGCAGCTTTTCCTAAAGATTTTTGCTTTTCTCCTTTGTGATTTTTTGCTTCTTCTAAAACCAAACTTTCTGCAAGAGTTATATGCTCTTCGGCTAATTCGAGATTTTCTTTTGATTTGTTTCTCTTTTTTCGCATAGAACTAAGAAAGGATTGAGGATTATAAAGTTTGTTGTGAAATTAACCAAGGCTGATTTTGGTTGTTCTTGTTAAAGGAACAATTCCAGAAATCATTCCATTGTGATATAATGTCAAAGCAGGTTTTCCTACTAAACTATCAGGATCAAAAACTTCCGGCACAAAGAATATGTTATAGGCTTTAGCTAATGTTTCAAAATCTTTTTTAGAATAACTTATCGCGGAGCCCCCAGAACAGTCTTTTCCTGCTTCATTATTTATTTCTATCAAGACTTTTTCAGATTCATTAAAATTAACTCTATTGCATCGAGCTCCACCTACATAAGGATAAACACCAGTAATAATTGCAATAAATCCTACTTTATCATCTAAGCTTTGTTTCGGTATTGGTTGTCTTGTTGTTAAAGTTATTTTCATTTAATTAAAGAAAAAAAGAGATTAATAAAGATTTCTATAAATTTTCACTACTGGATACTCTTACAATTCATCTAGAGAACTTTTTCTAATTCTAAGATAATCTTATTTTTATTTTATTATTTAATTCTTTATCAAGTCTTGGATAAAATGTTTCTGTTTCAAATCTAGAATGATTAATGAATACTATTTTTAGATTATCTATTTTAGGAGAAAGATTAAAATCAATGTCCTTTTCAATTTTGTCTATTAATTCATTGATTTCTTTATGCTCTTTTATTAGCCTAATTAAATCTTTTTTTCCTCTCACCTTGATTACCCTTTCAAAAATAATTGTTTCTTCTTGAAAAAAATGTCTTTGAACTGCTTCTCTAAATTTATTTAAAAGAGTTTTGGTTATAAAAAAATCAGTTTGTTGTTTTTCACCTATTTCGCTTAATAATCTTAAAAGTTTTATATGTTCCTGAATCATTAATTCATTTATTGTCACCATATTTTAAATAATAATCTACAGTATTCTTCCCCAATTTCATTATTTTTGCTATTTCTCTTATTGATTTTTTATCTTGCAGGTATAATTTCTTGAAAGTTTCCTTAGGAAAATCTAATAAATATTTTTTACGAGATTTACAATAAAAATCATAATCTTTTTTTAATTTTAATTTAGAAACCATATAATTAATACCTCCTTCATCCCTACTTAAGGCTACAACTAAATCTTTATTTAGAATGTTTTCATAATTTTCTTTTAGAAAATTAATCTCTTTTTGTGTCCAATTCTTTTTGAAGATATTGTTAGGACATTTGAACATATAAACTTAACTACAAGCTATCAAAAGGGCTAGAAATCTTCTTCAATTCCGTCGATGAAACATGAGTATACCGCTCAGTCGTGGTGAGCGAACTATGTCCGAGTAAGAGTTGTATCTTTCTAATATCCGTTCCATTTTCCAATAAATGGGTAGCGTATGAATGTCTTAATGTGTGGCAGTGCACATGTTTATTTATTCCGGCTTTGATTGCTGCTTTCTGAATTATTTTTTGAATATTGCGTGTTGTTAGAGGTTTTACCTCTGAAAAAACATATTTCCAATTTTTTCTTTTTTCCAGATACTTTTTTAATTTGCTGGACAATTTTTTTGCTAATATAATCATCCTGTCTTTCTTTCCTTTACCACTTCTTACCCAACCAGTGTTTTCATTGAGATCTAAATCACCTGGTTTTAGGTTCACTAATTCTGATACTCGAAGTCCTGAAGAATAGAGCATCTGCATTATTAATCTAGATTTTTTTGTGAAGGCAGTATCAATTAATTTAATCACTTCTTCTTTTGTTAAAACTGTTGGAATTTTTTTTTCGTTTTTTGGGCGTTTGACTCCAGAGGTAGGATCTTTTCCAAGCAAATTAGTATATGCAAATTTAATAGATGATAAAAATAAAATGTTTGAAATAGGTGCTTTATCTGACATCTTGTCAGCTAAAAACAACTTCACATCCGGTTGTTCAATTTCCTCAGGTTGTTTGTTTAAATGTTCCAACAGCTGTTTGTTAAACAACAGATAGTTCCTTAAAGTATAGGGTGATAATTTAGATATTTTTATTTCTGTTTCAAGGCGCTTGAGAAATTCTTGAGGAGTCATTTTAGATAGAAATTTTTTATTTTTTTAATAGAATCATCATTATTTAAAGTTAACAACGATATTTTATTAACTTTAAATTTAATTTGTATGGGTTGTTTTTTTAATTCTTTAATCACAGAATCAATTTGTTTTTTATTTTTAAAAATACCAAGAGAAATATGAGGAATATAAACAGGAAGTTTTGGATTTTTGAGCCCCTCTAATATACCTAAATTTAATTTCCTGTATAAATCCATTATTTTCTTTTTATTTTTATTAATTAATAAATAAAGATAATATTCATGTTTTGATTTTTTTAATCCTTTTAATAAAATATTAAATTTTTTTGTAATTTCAATAGAATTTTTTATATGTGTCTCTAAGGATTTTTCATCATTTACAGAGAAGGTATAAACTAAAGTAATATGTGGTTTGTATTTTTTATAATCTGGATGATACTTCTTCAAAATTGTCCTTATTTTCCTGTTGTCTATAAAGACTACAAGAGCCCTTTTTTCCTTTTTCATACACAAAAATGTGCGAACTTCTTTATAAAACTACTGCTTTTTGATAGATTTACTAATAAATGTCAAAGAAAAAACAAACAAAACAAATTGGAAAAAGGATTACCAAAAAATAAAAAATTTTAAAAAATAAAAAATAAAATGAATATGTTTTATCTCACTTAGAATTCTTCCTGATTTTGAGATTTTTTGTTTCTGAAACAATCTCTGCACAGAACTGGTTTTCCTTCAACTGGCTTGAAAGGAACTTCGCATTCTTGCTTGCATTCTGCGCAAACAGCTTTATGCATTTCTCTCTCTCGTCTTCTAAATTGAGGTCTTCCAAAAGATCTTCTTGGTCTTGATTTTTTAAAACAATCATTACATCTGACAGGCCTTCCTTCTTTAGGTTCAAAAGGAACTTCACATTCCTGGCCACAATCAGAACAAATTGCTTTATAGCTTACTCGACTTAAAGAATCTTCAGAACTATCGTCTTGAAATCTTCCCATTTAATTTCCTCCATTATACTAAAACTAATTGGATTAGAATTAAAGGGTTTAAAAACATTTGGGTGATTTAAAAATCAATTATTATAGTGAAGAATTTCTTGCCCATAGTTCAAAGAAATTCTCTTTTTCTTATTATTAGTGTTATAAAATCAAAAATTAGAGAAAGTTATAGCAATAGTTAAATGGTAAGCAAAATCTTGTTAAGCATCCTGTAAGTAACAGAAATAGTAAGGTTTTTATATGCATGAAGTTCTTGCTTTTGCTTAAAAGTTTTAATTTAGGAGAAAGCTTTAAAAACTATTTTGAATTCTATTGTTTATGACTATAATAAGTTTAGAACTCTTATTTACTTTCCTTGTTTTATTCTGTATAGGAGCATACTACATTGGAAAGAAGAAAAACATTCTCTTACTTAAAAGTCTAGGACAAAGAGGATTCTTTATATCCTTGTTTCTATTAGTTTTTGAAACACTCATAATGATTAAGAGAGGGGTTAGGTTTGACTGATTAAAAGATAAGGATTGATTTTTTATCACTACATTTATTAATTTTCTTAAATTTTTCTTAGTTTTATATACTACAATTACTTAGCTAAAGGTTCTTAGAGATGATTAAAAGTTGTTGCATGAGGAAAAATGAATTTTAGGAAGCTTTGCTAACCTAAAATTCTGACATAGGTTGTTAATGTTAATTCTCAATTAGATGGGGCTTCAGAGGGTTGTTATGGAGAGTAATAAAATATAAATAGAGGAGATTATTGTTGGATAAGTATAGAAAATGATGCTTATAATGATTTAATTAATGCATTTCATGGCAAGGTTTACAGAAATAAAGATGGAACTCTTACTTATGAATTTGATGAATCTATGACACATCAGAGGTTTGGAAGAGATGGTAATGTTGGACCAACATTTTTAGTTTTTAAAGAAACTAATAGAGTTACAGGACAAGAAACATATTTAGATATTCAGTCACTTTGGACTTTGCAAGGACTTGAACTTGTAGCAGATGAATCAGAGCTTGCAAAACTTGATCCAGTTGCAGCTGAAGAAGCAAGAACTCATTATTTAAGAGTTGATGGAACTTACATGATTAGAAAATTGGAAATTTTAGCAAGGCATGGGCGCTAAAAACCTCCTGCAAAACCTCATTTTTAACCGAGTGCCGACAATATACATTGTGCGAAGTTCTCACGAATAAATACTGATTTTATTGAAAAAATGATTTAAAAGCGAAAAATAGAGGGTTTTTATTGATTTTGAATTATATTGTCCAAAAGTTTTGGAATAAATATAACTTCGCAAAACTCATTATTGTTTAATTCTTATTTTTAATCTTTAGAGGTTTTATTGAAAAAAGCTCTTGTTTGATTTCTTAAATTTAGATTCTGAATTAAAAAAAGATGTTTTAAAATATTTGTTAATTTTGAGCATCTTTGAAAATAATGTTTTGTTAATAGTTTATATATGCCTAATCTGTTTTAGGTGTGCTTATTCCATAATCAGTTTTAGGTGTGCTTATTCCATAATCAGTTTTAGGTGTGCTTATTCCATAATCAGTTCTAGGATCTTCCCATTGATAATGAATATCTTTTATATGTGCAATACTTCCTGGGATGATTTTACCTGAACTATCTCTTAATTGATAAAAACCTTCTTGAATCAGTTCACCTTCATGATCATATTTTGGATAATCTTCTGAGACAAAGTCTTTTGGTGCATCAATTATATCACCAAGACTATAATTTCCACCAATTATTGCAGGTTCTCTTTCATTCATTTAAGTAATAAATATATAGAATATTTAAAGATGATTATATTAATAAAATAAGTTCTATAAAAAACATTTTTATTTATTTTACTAATTTTGTTTTTTATGAATTTTCCTGGTTTTTTCTGTATTTTTCCTTGATTTTACATGTTTTTATTCATGCAAAAACTTTTAGTTTTTGCTTAAAAGATTTAGCTTAGTTGTTTTTGATTTAAGAACTTAAAATGATTTCAATAAAAGGGCTTATTGTTTGATAGATGTCTGTAATTTTATTGTATAAATGATTTGTTGTTTCAGGGATTGATTCAATTGTCTTTATAGTCATATAGGTTATTGTTGTTCCATAGACTAATGCCACTCCTCCAAAATCTAAGCCATTATTAAACCATCTTGTCCATTTAGGTAAATCTTTGTTTGGATCAAATATATGTGATTTTGATGCTTTTTGTTCTAAGGTCATAAAAGAAATTAGGATTCCTGTTATTTAAAGCTTTTTAAAAAACATGAAATAGTATTGATATCTTGCATTAAAATTTATCTTTTGATATTATTTTTGACTTTTGAAATTTTTTGATAAAACTTTTTCAAATTTGAAAAAAATGTTAAAAATGTTGATTTTTCCGGAGTTTTTTGAATTTTTATTCATGCAGGAAGTTCTTACTTTTGCTTAAAAGATTTGACATTAAATATTTATGGTTCTATTTCAGTTTTATCTTCAAAATTTGAATCTAAGCTTCTTGCAAAGTATCTTGCTACTCCTTGAGCAGCTGTTATTGCTAATTTTTTATCTTGTCCATGATAAATTAATACTGGTTTTTTAAAAGCATGATTTCTTAAATCTGAAAGATAAGCTTGGTAATGAGAATTTGTAGATTTAACAGAAACAATTGCTATTGTTGCATTATCTGGAGCTTGCAAGGTAAAAGTTATTTCTCCATCTCTGTATAATTTATAATTAGCCATATTTATATTAATCTAAGTGTATTTTTAAGAATTATGGTGTTGTTGATTGAATTTCTATAGAAATTTAAGAAATTTATATAAATTTGAATAAAAATCATATGATAAGTATGGTTAGGATTTTAGGATTCTATAATTTTATACTGTTTAGACTCAAATGCTCTTTTTTGTGAAATCAATTACTTTCTTTTGTCTGACTTTTGAAAAAAGCAGAACTATGTATATCAACACAAATGGAACTAAAAATTGTATAATTATTGCTAAAATTGGGTTGGTTGAAAGATTATAATATTTGGGGAGAGGTTCGACTAGATCCAAAAAAGGGCTTGGAATCTGGCACAGGCTAAGTTTGGACTCTTTAAAGCAAGGAGTTAGCTTTAAGAAAAAAGATGCTAAGCTAACTATCACTGCTGCTAGCAAACTTACTTTCAAATTTTTTACTGCTTTTTGCATCAGTTTCATAATAGAGCTGATTTTTTGGAAAGTTATCTATGCTAATCAAAAACTTAACTTTCACCTTATTTTTAGTTAAATGTGTTCAAATTAGAAGTTTTTTAATTATTTAAATGTTATTATTTGGTTAATTTTTTGAGATTAATTCTTGATTTAAAATTAGTTAAATTTAATTAAAAGCATAAAATTAAGCTATTTTTGATTAATTTTTAACTAATTTTACATTAATTATGTAGTGTAATACTTAATCTATTTTTGATTAATTTTTAGGTTTTCCAAAGGTATTTGGTTTTCTTGAAATAATGCTCAAAAATTAGGTTTTTTTATTAAAAATAAGAAATTTTTGGGTGTTTGAACAGCGCTTTTTGACTGTTTTTCATCTGTTGCAATGTTTACAACAGATAAAATTTTATCTTTTTGCTAAAAAATCTTAGAAATATTGGGAGGTTTATTTGTTAATCAAAGACTCTATTTATCGACGCTATATTATAAGCTTTCTAAAATCTGTTCTTTTTATAAACGCAAGATTTATAAATAAAGAGTTTCTTTATATTCTTATGTTTGGATTTTTTAGCAAAAAGATTGAAAAAAGAGAATTTGAGCAATTAAAACAGGCTGTTCAAACAGGCTTCAACAGCGCAAAACAAGATACAAACAGTCTAAACACTTGGGTTAGGCATTTAAAAGAGGAAGAAACTGGCTTAAAAAACAAGATGCTGAATATTTCTGAAGAAATTACGTCTATTAGAGAAGAGCTAGAAAGTTTGAAAAATGTGATGGCAATTGTTGGAGAGAGACCTGTGTTTAAACAGAAACAAACAGTGTTTGGAAAACAAACAGCGTTTAAAGGTGTTTTAAACAGTGTTCAAACAGCTGTTCAAACAGCATTTTTGGATAATTTAACAGCTACTGAAAGAGCTATTATTTTTGTTTTATTAAATTCAGATATGAAATTGAGTTATGAAGATCTGGCTGCGATGCTTGGAAAAGACAAAGCTACAATAAGAGGGCAAGTTAATGCAATAAGGCAGAAAAGTGAAGGTTTAATAGAAGAAATGGTTGGGGAAAACAACAAAAAAAGAGTTTTTATTCCTGAGAAAACAAAGGATATTTTATTAAAAACAAGAAAAGTCAGAATTAGGAAAAATCCTGAAGAAAAACAAGAATTGTAGTAGTTAAAAAACTAAAAAACAGGAAAAGTGAGTATTGTAGTGTATAAAAATACTTAAAAATAAGTGAAAAACAGGAAAAGTGAGAGTTAAATTATAATAAAAATAAGACTAAATATTAAATTTAAATAAAATAGTGAGAAAAAATAATGAAAAGTATTAAAATAAAGATAAAAAGTGAGAGAAAGCAAGTTCATCTTTTGATGAGAATTGAATATTTACAAAAAAATAGAGGATTGATCCTTAGGTTTTAATTGGCTTAATTTTTGGTTTTTTAAGCCTTAATCTTTTATTTTTAAAGAAGAATTAAATCTTAGTTTAAACTAAGATTTAATTATAATCGTTACAACGAATATCTATTAACATAAATATGAGGAGTTTTAGAGATAAAAACTCTGATGTGGTTTAATAAGCTCTAAAGGGCTTAAAATAAGGTATATTAAGAACTTTAAGCTCTTAAATTTTCAGAATCTTTATTAAAAATTCTGAGGTTTATAGCTCTCTTAATTGAAGAATAGTTGAAAGAGTTGCAATTTTTTTAAGTTCTTGAGATACAGACAGAAGAATTTTTTTGTTATTAATTTTCTGTTTTTTAATAGGAATCCCTTTTTTAATTATTTTTTGGGTATAATCTCGAATAGAACTTTCGCTTAACCCCAGTATAGAAGCTATCTGAGGATAAGTTGTATTTTGAGGATCTTTTTCCTCCAGCTGATATATCGTCGAGAAAACAGTCATTTCTTGAGAAGTTAATTGTTTAAATTTAAATCTTATTTCTTTTTTTAAATGATCAAGAGACTGAAGTATTTCAGAAGCTTTTATAAGGTCATTTTCAACATTTAAAGAGGTATTTTGTGTCTGTTGGATTGTTTGTTGGTTTGTCTGTCTGTCTGTTGGAACCCCTTTACTTCCTGTGGAAGTGTTTAAAATTGGGTTTTTTAACCCCTTTACTTCCTGTGGAACTGTTGGATTGTCTGTTGGATATCTGTCTATTGTTGGATTTATCTGTTGGATTGTTGAACTATCTATTGGGTAATTATTGCTTTTAAAATTAAGCAAATAGGTATAAAGTTCTTTTATAGAATTATTAATCTCATTTATATCGAGTTTTATTTTTGATATTTCTGTTTCAAGAACAAATATATCCTGCTTAACCTTAGAGAAAGCTATGCGAATTTGATCATTTTCCATTTGAGAGTATATAAACAAATCTTAAAAGATTTATTCAAGAGATTATTAATGAATTGAATTCATTAATTATTTCATTCCTTTTATCTAAGTGATAAATGTTAAAGATTTATCTCAATTATTCAAGAAAAATTATTATATAAAGATTTATATGAAATCATTGTTTAGATTTATAAATCTCATAAACTTTATTGGACAAACGCCATTTAAGCCTTCTAGAAAAAGGCTGACCTTTTGGATTAGTTTTGATAGGGATAATAATGTTTTTTTCCTTGAGTTCAAAAAGAATTTTCTTAATGAATTCTTCGTCCCTTGCAATTTCCTTTGCTATTTCAGCTGTAAAAGGCTGTTTTGGAAATATTTGAAAAAGAAAGGAAAGAATCTGCTCTGCAATCTTGTCTTTTTTATCTTGGCTGATTTTCATTTTTGTATAGTATATAGATAAAAGATAGTATATAAATAAATCTTAGTGATTTATTCAAGCGATAAATATTGATGATAAATCCTCAATTATTTTATTTCTTTTATCCAAGATATATTTGCTGAGAATTAAAATTCATCAGCAGTTTAATATTTAATTTGAATCTAAATAAGTTTTTAAAGTTGTTGATATTACCTAATAAATGAAAAGAGGCAGGATTAGAACCAGAGTAAAGGAAAAAAAATCCATTAAAAAAGAGTTTCTTTTAGGATTATTCATCTTTTTATTTCTTATAACTGTTATTGGACTTAAAATTTTGGAAAAACCTGGAAAGGCTCCTGAAAGGTTTAAAGAAACTGGTGAATTAGGAAGTTTTGGAATTTCAAGATTAGAGCCTTATGATATAAGTAATTTAAAAATAATCAGGTATAATTGCAGTGATGAGAATTTAAGAGATATCTGGCATTCAATATTTGATTATGGGTCTGATGATATGATCATTATTTCAGATAAAGACAGTAGTGAAAACTGCAATAATTCTTTAATGCATAAAATACTTCCAAACAATTTAACATATTTTATTTATTTAAGGTATAATGAAGGGAAAAGCAGCATTAGCAGTGAAAGTTATAATTATTTTGGAAATTTTACAGAGGATTTTTTGAATTTGTTGGATAGTGTTGACTCATCAAACCTCTCAACATTTTATAACCTTATAAATGACAAGGCGAATATAATCTATGTTAAATCAAAAATGCAGGGAGAAAAAAATATAATTGATGATACTTCTGCTAATAACGAGTATAATTCTATCTTTAAAATACCAAATCAAACCTGGAGTTTTGTTAGTGATAATGCTAACATTAACGGATATGAATTAACAGGCCCAATTTTTTATTATTTAAACATTAGTTCTGATAATACAAAGATAAATAAGTTTTCTTCTATAAGTTCAAATCAGACTTTGGATTATTTATACTATAGAGAATATTTCATTAAAAATATAAGCATTGTCAAAACTGCAAATATTCCAGATATAATTCTCAGGGGCAGCAAAAGACATTATGAAGCCATAAAATTAGAGAATTATTTCATAAATTTACCCTTAACTGATGAAAATTTGACTTTTGATTATGCTATTTCAATACCAGGGGCATTTAATATTTTAAAAAACAATTATTTCAGCATTAATCATAGTTTAGATTTTAATGCAGATTCTTCTTTAGGGGGGAGTTACTCTGTTAATATAACTCTAATCTACTTTGACTCGATTGCAACCAGCAATAATTTTAATGTAAGTATCTATGGATGTTTAGATAGTGAGGGAGTTTATGATATTTTTATGGGGGGATATTCTCAAAATTTAACAAACTCTGTTGCAGATAAATGTGAAAATAACAGCAATACAACTATAATAGAGTATTATTGTGGGATAAATGGAGAAATATTAAGAAATTCTACTCTATGCCCTTCAGATTATGTTTGTTATGAAGGTGCATGTATTGAAAATGGAAGCATTAATCATGCTCCTGTTTTTCTTGCTGATTCTTGCGATGGAATTGTTACAACAAAGAATACTAATTTTAAAATTGATATGAAGGGTTGTTTTAGAGACTCTGATAATGATAGCTTAACTTTCAGGCATGAGGTTTTAGAAAATGGAAGCTGGGTTATTGTAAGAAATCTAACATCTATAACTCTTATCCCCAATCAAAATTGGGTTGGAAAGGGAAGATTTAATATATATGCAAAAGATTCATTTAAAGAAACAAAAGGTATTGTTAATTTTGAGGTTATTGCTACAGGAACTCTTTCAACACAAAATGAACCTCTAATTATTATACCTGAAGAATCAGAGGAATTTAAAATTACTGACCCTTATCCACTTTCTGAAAATTTAACTATTTCTGCAAATCAAAGCCTGAGTTTTTCAATTGGGAATACAGAATATGACAGTATTGAATGGTATTTAGATGGATTGTTTGTTAAATCAAACTCTAATTCGCTTGATATTGATAGTTTTAATTCTGGAACTCATACTGTAAATGTAGAAGTTAAAAAAGGAGAATCAGTTGTTTCAAGAACTTGGACATTAGTTGTAAGAACACCTGAAGAACAAAAAAAATACCTTATAGGCAGAATAATATTCTGGTTAATAATCATGATTTTAAGTGTTTTAATAATATTTATTGTGCTGTTAATAATAAAAGAGATAAAAAAATTAAAATTTCAAAAGTTAAAGCAGGGATTGTTCTTATTATAAAGTTTAAAGCGGTTTAGATAATTTTATAAAAGAAGCTTAAATGGCTTAATAGTTCTTTTTATGTCTGGAATGTTTGTTGCATTCCAGAGCATCCTAAAAACCCGAATATTGATAAACTAAGAGGGGTTTTTATGACTATGAAAACTGTTACCTATGTTAAGGCTGAATTAAGAAAACCTGCGGAAATAATTAGTATTTTGGACGAATTGGTAAAAGAATGGTTTTTTAATAAATTTAAAGAATTTTCAGACAGCCAGTTGTATGGAGTAATGCCTGTTTATGAAAGAAAAAATATATTGATAAGCGCCCCTACTGGAAGCGGAAAGACCCTGACTAGCTTTCTTTCAATATTAAGTTATTTGGTAAGTTTGGCTAGGAAAAAAGAGCTGGAAAACAAGGTTTATTGCATTTATAGTTCTCCATTGAAAGCATTAAACAATGATATTTATGTTAATTTAATTAATCCTTTAAAGGAAATTTATGAGTTAGCTGAAAAAAGAGGAACTGAATTGCAAAAAATAAGAGTAGGAATAAGAACAGGGGATACTGAAACAAGTGAAAAAACCAAGATGTTAAAAAATCCTCCACATATATTAATTACAACCCCTGAAAGTTTGGCTATTGTCCTGACTTCAAAAAAATTGATAGAAAGTTTTTATGGTGTTGAATTCCTGATAGTAGATGAAATACACTCTTTAGGAAATAAAAGAGGGGTTTATCAGAGCTTGAGCTTGGAAAGATTAGAGGAAATAAGCAAAATAAATCCTGTGAGAATAGGGCTTTCAGCTACAATTGCTCCTTTGGAAGAAGTGGCTAATTTTTTGGTTGGAATGAACAGGCATTGTTTAATTGCAGAAATTGAAACAAAAAAGAAAATGGATATTGAAGTATTAACAGGGGTTAAGGATTTAATTGAAGTTGATGGAAAAGAAATGTTTTCTTCTTTATATGAAAAAATAGATAAATTAGTGCAGGAACATAAAACAACAATAATATTCACAAATACTAGAAGCTCTACGGAAAGAGTTGTTCATTATCTAAGAGAAAGATTTCCCAATAATTATAGTGAAAATATAGGGGCACATCACTCTTCTTTATCAAAAGAGCACAGGTTTGATATAGAAGACAGATTGAGAAAAGGAGAGTTAAAAGTCGTTGTAACATCTACTTCTTTAGAACTGGGCATTGATATTGGTTATATTGACTTAGTCATATTACTTGGAAGTCCAAAAAGTGCAGCAAGAGCCTTGCAAAGAATAGGAAGAGCTGGACACAAGCTTCATGATGTTGCAAAAGGGAGATTTTTAGTTTTAGACAGAGATGATTTAGTTGAATGCTCTGTATTAAATAAAGAATGCAAAGAAAGAAAAATTGATAAAATGCATATTCCTAAAAATTGTTTGGATGTTTTATCGCAGCAGATATTTGGAATGGCTATTCAAAAAATATGGGGTTTGGAAGAGCTGTTTAATGTGATAAAGAGAAGCTATTGTTATTCAGATTTATCAAGGGAAGATTTCATGAGTGTTATAAGTTATTTGGCAGGAGAATATGCCCTTGAACATAGAAACGTTTATGCAAAAATATGGTATGATGAAAAAACAAAACAAATTGGGAAAAAAGGAAAATTAGCAAGAGTTATTTACATGACTAATATTGGGACTATTCCAGAAGAGAGTTTTATTACAGTTGTTGCTCAAAAAGATGGGAATGAACAAAAAATAGGGGTTATTGATGAAGGTTTTTTGGAAAAAATGAAATATGGAGATGTTTTTGTTTTAGGAGGAAAAAAATATAAATATATTCATACCAGAGGAATGAAAGTTTATGTTAAAAGTGAGATTAAGAAAAATCCAACGATTCCTTCCTGGTTTTCTGAAATGCTGCCATTAAGCTTTGATTCTGCATTGGAAATAAATAGGATGAGGAGACTTTTAAATGAAAAATTTGAGAAAAAACAATCTCCAGACAAAATCAAGGAGTTCCTAAGAGAGCATTGCTATGTTAATAAAAATGTATCTGAAGAGATTTATACTTATTTTTACGAACAATTCAGATATTCAAAGATTCCTCATGAACATAGATTAATAATTGAAACTTATAAAGGAGAGAAAAATTATATTGTTTTTCATTCGTTGTATGGAAGAAGGATAAATGATGCCCTGTCAAGGGCAATTGGATATTTAATTGGTCAAAAGGTTGGGAGAGATATTGAAATAGGAATAAGTGATAATGGATTTTATTTTGCTGGAGAAAAACTGCCTATTGATGAGGCATTAAAATTAATGAAAACTGAAAATCTAAGAGAAATTTTAGAAGAAGCTATTGCTAAAACAGAAATTTTAAAAAGAAGATTCAGGCATTGTGCTGCTCGTTCATTGATGATTTTAAGAAATTACAAGGGAAGGACAAAAAGTGTTGGAAAACAGCAAATGAAGTCATTTTTCCTTCTTTCTGCTATAAATAAAATAAGCAAAGATTTTCCAATTTTAAAAGAAGCCAGGAGAGAAGTTCTTGAAGATTTAATGGATATTAAAAATGCTGAAATGGTATTAAAATGGATTAATGAAGGAAGGGTCAAAATAGAAAAAACTGAAAGTAATCTGCCAAGTCCTTTTGCAATGAATCTTGTGCTGCAGGGATATAGTGATTTATTAAAAATGGAAGACCGAATAGAATTCATGAAGAGAATACATAAAGAGATTGTGAAGGAGATTGGAGAGAAAGATTAAACTCTTGTTTGCCCTGGAAGAGTTATATGTAGATGAAGAGGATGATAGAGAGGAATATTTTTTCCTCTAAGAGTTAGAGATTTAGGTGTATAAGAATAAATTGACAAGGATCTTCCACTAACATCCTGCAGTTCTAGTTCCATTTGATACTCTCCTGATTCAAAGGCATCTGCTATATCAAACATTTTTTTACAACCTGCTAAAACTCTTTCTCGTTGTTTAGGTGATGAAAAACTTTCTATTCTTCTCCAAAGGGTTCCTTCAACTTCCTGATGAATATATCTGCCTTCTACTAATCTAAATAAAAGGTAAAGAGGTGTAGGGACCATAGAGGGAGATAATAACATTAATTCTCCTTCAAGACCAGTTATCTGAGGATTTAAAATATCAAACCAAAAACCACCTAACTCTAAATTTAAATGTCTTTCTTCATAAGCTGTTCCTATAATATCTCTCATAAAATAATCTGTTAAAGCCTCTGGTGTTTGCATATCTTGTGGTTTTAAACTATGAAAGGCTGGTGAAACTCTCATTGTCATTTTAGAAATATGATTATTGATTTTATAAAGATTTATTTTATTAAAAACATATATCTAAAATTGTGCAAGAGAACATCAATAATTTATATAGGAATAAAGAAGGGTGAAGAGAGATAACTTTCTGTCAAATACCTGTTTAAACAGTTGTTTGTCTGTTTGTTGGAAAACAGCAGACAGACAAACAGACAGTAAACAGACTGACAAACAAATATACGATAAGAATATAAAATAAATATAAATCTTTTTAAATGATTCTTAATTATATTTAATATGATTGATTATAAAATAAAGGAAAGTTATAGAAACACAGGTTTAAGATGTTTTAAAGTTAGTTTTTTTGATTTCTTGGAAAATTTGGGAGAAAGATTTGAAGATAGGGGGCAAGAAGACAGAAGAGGCATAGTTTCTTGGGGATATTATAATGATGATACAAGATTAAGGATTTTTCATTCTCGAAAAGTCCTTCATGGAGTTCATTTTTTATATGAAGGGAATAATCCTGAAATAGATTTAAAAGAATTAAGAGGTTATCTTGAGGAAATTGGTTTGAAAAAAACCAAAGTAATAACCGAAAAATTGGAAAAAGAAGTTGAAATTCATTTTCAAGAAATAGAAACAATTCCTTAAAACCACTTTTCAATAGACTCCTGCTTCTCAGTTTCTTTGCCAAAAATGCTTTCAATGTATCTTTTTGTTAACTCCAAATCCTGCTTAATATACGGAGGAACATTGAAATTTTTTGTCAAATCCAGAGCAGGTTCCAAATATTTGATTATGCTTCCATAGGAGATTGTAAAAATCAATTTAGGATTTCCACAATTAGTGCATTTTCCATTTAAAGGAGGTCTTCGAAAAATTTCATTGCATTTTCCGCATCTAAAATTCTGCTGAGTAAATTTTCTCAGATTACCTTTCAAATCTTTCATAAAATGCCTCTCTATTATTAATCTTGCAACATCTGACTGGTCAACGCTTCTTAATTTTGTGCATAATAACATTTGAGAAAAAACTTTTTCTTTCATTGTTGGAAGAGTTTTATAAGAAGAGCAGGTTGCTCCTTGATTAAAATTATCAGTATCATGTGTAAAGCCTGTATTAATATAAGGATCTTCCCCTCTTCCTATTCTTTGTTTGACCATCTCAATCTTGATTTCACTTGAATGAAATTTTTGCTCTGCCTTTTCATATAAATCCAGAGGATAATTATTCACTAATTCAAAATCAAGAATCTGGTCATCGACTTCCCTTGCATAAATCTTTCCGTTTAAAACCAAAGGAGCATCTTGAGTTCCCCCCCTATGAGAAGGAAGAAAAGCCCGTGAAAAATTTATTAAAACATCCAGTAAAAGCATCATTGCTGCTTCATCTCCATCACAGTCGCGGCGCATTGCAGCATGCATATAAGGGCTTGCTAATAATCCTTGAACTTTAGAAAAACCAATTATTCTGCAAATGACTCCTGCACAATTATGGGGCGCCATGCAAACACCTAATTGCCCTACTAAATCCTCTCTTTTTTTAATGTTATAAAAAGATGGGAGATTATAGAGTTTGATTAAAAGCTCATCTAAAAATTTTGCAACATTAATAAAAACATTATCTGCTTTTTCATCTCCGCATTCAGAATTACAGGGTATTATAATATCATGAGGCTTTAATTCCAAAATTTGTTCATCATTTATTAATTCTTCCCTTAGACAATCTTGGGTATAACCAAGTTCTCTTAATTTTTCAACAGAAACTTCGATTTCTTTTGGTTTAAAATGAGAAATAGGAAGCTCTGTCATGTCATATCTTATTGTCCCGTCTTTATTAACACAAAGATGATATTTGGCTCTTAAAATTCCTTTAATTAAATCTTCTATATTATGGTTTTCAGAACTAGTGCCCCTAATGCCCTTAATTAATTCCGGGATATCTGTTTTGAGATAATTTAATTTTTGTCTTGATTTATCTAAATAATGTTTAATGTCTATTTTTGTATTTTTAAATTTGTTTTGTTTTTGATGAATCTGACAGATTCCATCCATTTCTCTTTTGCAGAGATTGCAAAAATGTTTTTCGCTTGTTCTTTGACTGCAGATTTCACAAACCCTGTAGATAGTTTCTTTTTTGCAACTATCACAGTAATAAAATGGAAAATCTCCATGAACATAGCCTATTTCCAAGGCAGCATTAACGCTCCTTAATTTTCCTCCTTCTTTTCCAACTGGAAAAAGAACGTTTGGACTGCCGGTTAATTTTCTTAATTTGGCTTTTTCAGGCCTACCCATTCTGGAACCGATAAACTCTCCTGCCTTGTCTTTTATTTTAAATTTAGAAAGTTTGTTTATAACTTCCAAAGCCTGAGTTTCTGACTTAAAGTCAAAATCAAGATTTAATTCACAGGAATATTTATCAAATCCAAGATTAATTAGAAGTGCTTTGGTATCAATTTCATTTAAAATAACATTTTCTATATGAATTTCATGAGGAATACCTAAAAGCTCCAAAGCTCTTTTTCCTAATTGAAATCTTTGTTTTTCAGAAGAATTAAATGGAAAGAGGAGTTTTTCATCACTGATTCTTGAATGATTGAACCAGTCCGCAAACCCTAAAAACTCTTCATAATTTATCTGGGTCCAATAAAAAATATAAGAAGGGTGCAGGGGAATGGAATATTTTTGAGATAGTTCTATTGATTCTTCCAGAGTCACATTATAATAATCTTTAATTTTTCCTCCTGCTTTTTCCAACTCCAGATTCCACCATTCTTCAACATAACCTGGCTTGATTAAAACAGAGTTTCGGTTCATTACATCTCCCAAAGGAAATAAAATATCTCCCAGATAAATAATTTCTTTTATATCTTTGTAAAGTTTTTTTGCTTCTTCATAAGAACTAAGTTTTTTAACAGAATCGTTTTCAAGTTTAACAATAGGGCCATCAATTAAATCACAAGGAGTAATGCAACATCCTTTTGTTGGTTTTTCTATTTTTAACTGAGTTCCTGTTGCAATAAAATTGTCTGTAATTGCCATTGTTGCTGGATGAATAGATGCTGCTGAGAATCCTGCAACTCTGCTTCTTCCATATCTAAAACGAAAACCTTTTCCAGGATGTCCAAAAACAGGACGTCCTGCAACTAAATCTTTTATATAAGTTGGACTTGAATCTGTTTTTCCAGTGTCTCTTTTTTCATGCAATTCAACATATTCCTCAAGCCATTCCCAGTCTTTGATTTGAAATCCATTTTTTTGAGCTCCTTTTAATAATCTTAAAATTTTCTTTGCTTTTTGAGCCAAGCCTTCCCCTATAATAAGGCAAAAACCCCCTCTAATAAAATCAGTCTCAATTCTTGAAAGATTCTTAAAATTAGAAACTTCTCTTTTTTCAGTAGGCTCTCCTGTAATCTGAATTGGCATATTTTTTCCAATAAAAAAAGCTTCTTGTTCTGTTGGAAGGTATTGAAGATTGTTTATTCTTTCATGATAATCATAAAGTTCTGTCACTGTTCTTTTGGCTTCTTGTTCTGTTGGGTCATATCGTGCAAAACCAAATAATTGCCTGATATAATCTATAATTAAAACTCCGATTCCCGCGGCAGTTGTCCCTGCACTTCTTATTGGCCCTGAAAAATAAGCTTTAATGTAAGTTTCTCCTTTTTGAGTTTTTTCAGTTTTAATTCCAGTATAACCTTCAATTGGAGAACTTACCACCCCCAGAGTTGTATATGCAAAGCCTACTCTAATTCCTGCATCCATTGCTTGCATTTGATTTTCAAATTTGCAATATTTTTCCTGCGCTATTTCTTCGGCAATTTTTAAACTCACAGAGGTTTCTAATGCCCCATATTGTTTTTCAAGCTCCAATATCCTATTGATAATATCCTCTCTATCTAACTGGGAATAAATTGTAGCGATAAGACGAACTACCTTTGCAGCCATTGTTAAAGCAAGAGGCACTTCAACTTCATCTTTTGGGTCGAGACCTTTAGCTCTTGCTAATCTTGCTATTGAATAATTTTTTTCAATTTCCTTTCCTAGACTTTCAAAGTATAGCTCAGTTTCAGGTGCGAGGGACATTTTTGTCTCGTGATTCCAAATTTTTATTTAATTTTTCAGGTTCTAATTTGAAATCACTCGTAACCTCCTTTAATATGTTCTAAGAGTTCCTGCCAACTTTCAACAGGAGTAATATGATTTTGAGGATTATTTTGATTTTGATTATCTCCATTTAATTTTCTTAATCTACTCCAATCTCTTTCATTCCAAGGTTTTCTTAATAGCAAAACATTTACTCTTCTTTGAGCAATAGTTTCTGCATAAGCAAGACAATCTTCAACAAAATAATCTAAGCCTAATTCCTGACAAATAGTTGCTTTTGAAAAACTTGCTCCTTCTCCATCATGAAAATCATTGGAATGATGAACTGTTGAAGGAGTAGCTGGAAATCTTGTTCTAAGTAATCCAATGGTTTTTACTCTAAACATTAAAGGCCTTGAGGTAACGATTTCTAAACATCCATCTGATAAAGATGCTAATTCTAAAACTCCTTGTTGTGCTCCTGGAACTAAAGGCATTTCGTCAAATTCAGGGGAAGCATAATATTCTTGAAATAATCTCATAGCCTCTGGTTTATCTTTTCCAATTCCCAGTTCCCATAGCCAATAAGATTTAATGTCTTCAAATCTAAGTCTGGTTCCATATCTCTGATTATGAAAATTAACAAAACTTGGGATGGTATCTGGAATAACATCATCATAATCAAGACCTATTTTTAATTTTTTTTTGTTCATTTTATTTTTTATCCTCACAATTTCAAATCCTCATTTAATTTTTCAGATTCTGATTTGGAATTGCTCGTCCATTCATTTTGTTTAGTTCCTTTAAATAAATTTTCAAGCATTTCAAGCTCTTCATAAATTCCTTCGATTAAGTCATAATCCTTTGCTTCTTCCAAAGAAACCCAGGCATGAGAAGTCATATCATTGCTTAAATTAACATCCCCTGATAAATAATCTGCATATAAGCTAATAACTAAAACAGGAATATTGTCAGGGCGTATGAATGTCATGCTTGTCAAGTATTTTATATTTTCAATCTCCAAACTTGTTTCTTCTTTTATTTCTCTTTTTAATAAAACCTCTAAAATATTATACCAATGCTCTTTTGTATCTTTAGGTTTATTAACATAATCATTAATATCTAATTTTCCTCCTGGAACTGTCCATTTTCCTGGAAAGGCTTTTTCCCAATCTGCTCTCTTTGTTATTAAATATTTTCTATCTTTGATTATAATTCCAGTTGCAACAACATAATGAAATTTATTTGAATCAGGCATTTTTCACCTCTTTGCCTTGCTGACAATTAATCTCTTTATTATCCTCTAAACCTTCTGGTTCAGTAAAATCCAGGATTTTTATTTCCCTAGTTTTAAGATTCAATATTGGAACTTTGCAAGGATCTGGAATGTTCCCAACTTTTTCTTCAAATGCTGTTATTGACTGCCAGCAGGAATTGCAAATTATTATTATTCCATGGTAATTATCAATATCTGTTCTGTGCAAATCTGCTGTTGTAATTATATCTGGAACTTCTTTAATCAAAAGAGGATCATCAATTGCATGAGGAATATAAGTCATATCTCCATGAGAAGGAGCCAAATGCCTCCTTAATAATAAATGTTTGACAACTTTTGCCGGATAATGATGTCCATTAATTAACCTTAATTCTTCTATTTCTCCCATTATTGGATGCATGCTTGCGCCATGATACATCAAAATTTTAATTCCAGATTTTTCATTTTGAGACTCAATCTCAATCAAGCTTGGATTGCTTACTAAAAATAGATTTGGAATTTGATGAAGTGCATAACCAAAATCAGTTCCTATTGGTGGCTGAGGCTCTGCAACCCTGACTGCATCATGCTGTCCTGCACAATGAATAATTGATATATGTTGAGGTATTTGCTTATAGAAATCTGCGAGCTTTTCATATTGCTGAGTTATGTCTTTTATTGCAAGGTCTTTTTCCTGCCCTGGATAAACTCCGACTCCGTCTATGGTATCTCCCACAACAAAAATATATTTTATTTTTTTAAGCAGCTGTTTTTGAGGTTCTGTACAGTTTTCTCCATTAAGCCAGTTTATGAAATTCTGAAAACTTGTTTCTAAAAAGTTTTTTGAACCTATGTGTATATCTGAAATAAAAAGAGAATAAATTTCATTTTCTGTCTTGTGTTTTTCAGTTAAAAAAGAGTCTGGATAAAAAAAATCATTGACATAAAGAAAATCCTTGGTTCCTGAACATTTAAATCCTATAACATCATCCAAAAGAATTTCCTTTGTTTTTTCATAAATCTCTGGCTTGTTTTGAGTAATCAGGAGCTTGGTTCTGTCAGTTAAATCTTCCACTTCCAAAATAACATTTTTATTTTTTGTCAGGTTTTTACTTGTAACAATTCCTATTATTGAGAAATTTCTGCTGTTTCCTATTATCTTATCAATAGAGATTAAATTTTCAAGTTCTGGCTTTTGCTGAAGAAGGGATTTTATGAAAAGAAAACGATTTCTAAAATGCTTGACAAAATCTTTGACTTCTAATTTTTGCGAGGCTAAAACCGGGGAAGAGAGAATTTTTATAAGAGGTTTGTTCTCTAAAATTCCCTTAGAATCTATAATAGATTCTTTTTTAACTTCAACCAAAATAGAAATATTTACAAAAAATTTTTCAACTAATTTCTTTTTTTCATTATTTAGCTCAAATAAAATAGGTTTTATTTTTTCCAGATTCTCATTAACCAAAGTCTTTGTTATTAATTTCTTCTTGGAAATGCTAGCTATTTTGTCTATTATCTCGTTCGCTATTTCCTCATTTCCAAGTTCATTTAGAAAATTAAACATTTCCTGGTCTAAAAGAAAACCTTTTTCTATAAATAGCTTCAAAATATTTTGTGACATTTTTCATTTTGAATTAATTTAAATCAAGAGAGCTTATTAAAATATCTCTAGATTTCGTAACGAGATTTTCCGGAATAGCCAATTTTATCTCTCTCATTCTTCCTTGCCTGCCTTTGCTTATTACTCTTGCACTTATCAATCCAATCATATCAAATTCTGCTAAAATATCGCTCACTCTCCTTTGAGTCAGGGCTTCGTTATTGGTTTTTTTGCATAAATCGTAGTAAAAATCAAAAACATCTCCTGTAAAAATACCTTCTTTGAATTTATCAGTCAAATCAAATATGGAAAACAAAACTAACTGGAATTGTTTTGGAGCATTTTCTATTATATTCAAAATTTTATCCCTTTCAATTTTATCATTAGCTTCGTCTATATGTTTTATTTCAATTTTTGAATTTGATATTCTTTCAGCTATTTCTCCTGCTACTCTCAATAAATCCAAAGCTCTTCTGGCATCTCCATGCTCTCTGGCTGCATAAGCTGCACATTTGGCTATGACTCCATCTGAAACAACTCCTGATTTAAAAGCTTCTTCAGCTCTTTTTCTTAGAATGTCCTGCAGTTGAAGTGCATTATAAGGAGGAAAAACAATTTCCTCTTCTGAAAGAGAACTTTTTACTCTTGGATCTATCATTTCTAAAAATTTTACATCATTGCTTATGCCTATTATAGAAATCTGGGTTTTTCCAAGCTCAGAATTTAGTCTCATTAAATTGTATAAAAAATCATCAGAAATTTTTTTAACAGCCTGGTCTATTTCATCTAAGATAATGATAAATAGCTTTTCTTTGTTTTTTTCAATCATATCTATAAATTTTTTATAAACTTCATCGGTTGGAAGCCCTGTTTTTGGAACTTCCCCCCCGAGTTTGTTTATTAATTCAGCAAAAATACGATATTCTGTGTCTGCGACTTTTTTAAGTTTGCAATTTATATATTCTATTCTTAAACTATCAGTATCTTCAGAACGTTTAGTTAATTCATTTGCAACATGCCTGACAGAAATAGTTTTTCCAGTTCCAGTGAGTCCATATACAAATAAATTGCTGGTTTTTTGTCCAAGCAAACTTGGAGCCAAGATAGAAGCTATGTGTTCTATTTCTTTATCTCTATGTGGAATGGTTTCTGGAGAATAATTAGCTTGAAGGACCTGTTTATTTTTAAACAAGCTTCTATCACCTACTGAATTAAAAATTTTATCTAGATTAACCATTTTTCACCTTTTTTATTTGAGTAATAATTAAAAATATTTATGGTTTATAAATATGATTGTATTTTAAAGATTGACCTTGATTTCTTATAAAAAAATACTATAAAAATTGGAAAAACCTCAATAAAACAAGAAAATTATAAAAAATAATAGAAGTTATGAAATTTAACACCAACACCATTATTTCCTGTGGAAAACTATAAGAATATGTTAGAAGAATGAATTAAGAATGAATTAAGAATGAATTAAAAGAAATTCAAAAAAGATAAATAAATAAGCTATAAAATATAATATATATTATAAAATATATATCTCAATATATATTTAAATATAGATTATTAAAAATATTTATTAAATTATTAATTTTTATAAAAAAACTGGTTTTATCGAATGAAATTAATATATACTATAAATTAATATATACTATATAATATAATAAAGTTTATAAATAAAAATAAAAAAAAGAAACCTTTATTTTAGTTTATAAAGGTTTCTATAAGAAAAGAAGGGGTGGGTGGTTAAAGGAGGATAAATGAAATTAAGGAAAAACTGAAGTAAATTAAGGAAAAACTGAAGTAAATTAAGGAAAAACCTCTTGAAAACAACAGAAAAAACCAGGAAAAAATTAATAAAAACAAGAAAAAAATGTATAAACTCGGGTTAAGTTTTGCTTAAATATGTTGTTATTAATTATGAGAACAAATCACAGAAAACTTTATAAAGAAATTTTTTATAACTAATCTATGGCTATTGATAAAAGACCACATAAAGAAGTATTAAATAAACCTGTTGTTACAAAAGAAGGTAAAAAGTTAGGTATTGTAAAGGACATGACTTTTGAGACTAGGACTGGGGAATTGATACACATTGTTTTAAGAGATTCAACACCTTATGCAGTTCAATTGAGTCTTGAAAAATCCCAGCAAGGTGAAACTCTTATACCTTACAACTCTATAATAGCAATCGGCGATTTTGTTGTTGTTTCTGAAGAAGATTTGGTTTAAGAGTATTATTCATACAAAAGGTATTTTTATTAGTTATAGGAATGTTTAGACAAGGTATTATAAGAAATTTACTAAAAATTATTTTAATTTACTTTTTTTCAAATTGCCAATAAAGGCATTGATAGTTGTTAGAGTCTTGGTTATTTTTAATATATCTTTTTTTGATAAAGAATCATCAAAAAAATAACTCATCTCAGAATTACCAATATTTCCTGCAAAACCATAACTAAGCAACATATCTTATAATATCCTCATCTTTCGAGAATCCAACCCCTGAACTTTTAATTGATATTTTTGTTCCATTTAAAGATATATTTTTTTCATTTATAAAATAAATTACAACTTATAGTGAAAGACATAAATATTTCACTTATTTTTTATGTCTTTCCCTTGATATCAAAGGCGCAACTGAGAAAATATCAGCGTCCTTTGCTATAAAAGATATTTTGCACTTTACAATAATATTTAAAAACCTCTTCTAATATAGATATTTTATGAAAATAGTTGGGTTTAATCTTTTGAAAATCAATGTTGAAAGAAAGGAAAAACTGGAAGATGAAAAACTTAGTGTCAATCAAAATATAAACATAAAGGATATTACTGGTGATAGAATAATAATCGGAAAAGAAGAAGCCATAAAAGTGAGATTTAATTTTATAATTGATTATTCCAATAATTCTGCTAAAATAGATTTTGAAGGATTGGTTATTATTCTTCCTGAAAAAGATGAAGCAAGACAATTTTTAAAATCCTGGAAAGACAGAAAGATTCCTGATGAATTCAAAATTCCTATTTTTAATTTTATAGTTGGAAAGTGCACTATAAAAGCCTTAAGTTTAGAGGATGAATTTGCCCTGCCACTGCATTTTCCAATGCCAAGATTGCAACCTGAGAATCAGGAAAATAATTGATAAAAACCTTTTGGAAATAGAGTTCTGATAGATTAAAAATTAAAATTAAAAATGGGAAAAATAAGAGAAATTGGACGACTGAGAGGGTATGTTAATGAAGGAGATTTAATAAGACTGGTTTGCCGAGGTATGCCAGATATGGTTGGTTATTATCAGAATTGCATTCCTTTTAATATTCCTGTTGCAGTTTTTTGCAGATCAGAACAATATTATACAGGAAAAATGTGCGATAGGTTTAATGTTAATCTTGAAGATGGTTTGGCTTGGGATTGTGAAGGACCTTATGAAACAAAAAAATATAAATTAGTAAAGAGAAATGCAAGTGGAAAATCTGAGATAAGAACCTTTGTTTTCCGAAGAAGAGATAAAAAAGTTACTCATTTTGAGATTATTAGAAAAGTTAAACCCAAGTAACTTTTAATTATAGGATAAGAAATTAATTTCCGGACAATTTACACTTTCTTATCCTATCTATCAAGGAAAAAATTTTCTGAAAATTTATTTCCGTTGATATAATTATTTTTCTCAGCCATAAAAAATACTTTTTTATATTCAAATTAAAAAGTATTTTTTGGGTGATCAAGAATCATGCTTAACAGAATTTAAAAGATTCTTGACATTTCCAAAATCATATTCTTTATTTTCTTTGTTATTATAGATTATAACATTAAAACCATTCAATTGTTTTGGAGGAATGATTAAAAATCCATGATTATGCTTCTCTTCATTTAATAACTGCAAATCATAACCAAAAGTTGTCTCAGAAAAGCTTGGAAGGATGTAAACTAAGAAGTTTTTCCATTTCCCCCTTAAAAAACACTTATATTTTTCCCTTTTATATTCATCTGAGAGAGTTATTGAAGGATGAAGATGCCCAAGGATTAAAATTTTTGAATCCTTTAAACAATCTTTGTATAATTTATCCCCGTGAATGAAACAAATATCTTTAAATTTATAATAATTCTTTAATTTAATCTCTCTTTTTCTTGCAATAGGACCCAGTATATTATCATGATTGCCTTTGATTAAAATTATTTTTTCTCTATTATCTTTTGATTTAATTTTTGCCAATAAATAATCCAATAAATTTATGGTTTCTCTCCATTCTGCATCTGAAATTTCTCCAAATTCATGCTTTAAATCTCCAAGAATAACAATTTTTTTTATTGTTATCTTTCTGCTATTTAAAAAATCAAAGATTCGGTTTAATTTATTTAAAATATCTTTTAATTGCATTCTTTGAAAAAGAGATTCTCTATAAAGATATTCTTCATAGCCAATATGCAGGTCAGATAAAACCAGAATTTTTTTGTCTATTAACAAGGAATCTTCTAAAAATTGGATTTTATTTGTGGGTAGTAAGCTCATTTGCTGATGAGGATTGCTTGATTTCATAAACTTATGAAAAGAATAGGGATTAAAAATTTATGGTTTTTTATTATATTCTAGATACGCTATGTGTTTAAAAAGCAGGATTTTTTCCTTAGGATATGGGTGATAATTTAAAAGAAGAGTGTGGAATTTGCGGTATTTATTTAAAAAATCCCATTAAAAATAGTGAATTGATTTCTTATAATCTGGACTTAATGCTGAATCGAATGCAGAGAAGAGGGCAGACTGGATCTGGTATTAGTATTTTTAAAATTAGAGAAGGTAAGTATGGTAAAGTTCTTAAAACCTTAAAAAAACCCGGGCTTGTTAGCAATCTTTTTGGCGGAGAGAATTTAGATTTAAGAAAAAAAATAATCAAAGAGAATAATGGGATTGCTGGAATTGGTCATGTAAGATACGGAACATCAGGTAATCGTGGAAATACCTTGGATTTATTACAACCATTTTTAAGAAGACATGGAAAAAAGTGGAAAAAGTTTTCAATTTGCTTTAATGGGAATCTAGCAAATTACCCTGAACTCGAGGAAGAATTAAGAAAAAGAGATTATGATTTGGAAACTGATGTGGATACTGAGGTAATTATGCATTTATTTTCTCTGGGAATTAAAAAATTTTCTGATGAAAATAATGAGGTTAAACCAGACTTTTTTGATTTATCAAATTTTGTTATGCAACAAATAGATGGAGCATTTAATATTCTTTTATTGTTTGGAGATGGAAACCTTATTGCAATAAGAGATTCCTATGGATTTAAGCCTCTTGTTTGGGGGGAGAATCAGGATTTTTATGCAATAGCTTCAGAGAGTGTTGCATTAGAAAGAATAGGAATTAGAGATATTCAAGTTGTGCCTCCTGGAAGCGTGATTATTTTTAATGCAAATGGTGTTTTTTTAAAACAATTATTTTTTAATCAAAAAAAAGCATTTTGTCAATTTGAAGCTATTTATTTTTCAGATAGTGGTTCATTGTTTGAAGGAAAATCTATTTATGAAATAAGAAGAAATTTAGGTAAAGAGCTTGCAAAAGCCGAACCTTTAAAAGAGTTTATTAAAAAAAATAAAAAAAATTATGTTGTTGTTCCTGTTCCTGAAACTTCGAACGCCGCTGCAGAAGGATTTGCAGAAATCTTAGGGTTATCCTTTAGGCCGCTTGGACTAAGAAAGCTTGATAAAACCCGCGGATTCATCAACGAGTATGAAAAAAGAGAGGATATTATGAATAGAATTTATGATGTTATTAAAGAAATTTTTCAAGACAAAGAGGTCTTTTTAATTGAGGATAGTATAATCCGAGGAGAAACCTTAGGCAAAACTATAAATTTGATTAAAAATACTAATCCAAAAGCGATTCATGTTAGAGTAACTGAACCTAAAGTTTGTCATCCTTGCTTTTATGGGGTTGATATGTCAACTTATGGAGAGTTTATTGCAAATGTTTGTGATTCTTTAAATCTAGAAGAGGAAATAGCAAAAAAAATTGGTGCAGATACTTTTTTTTATCAAAAATTTGAAGGATTGATAAATTCTTTAGGATTTGATAAAAATGAAATTTGTCATGCTTGTTTAACTGGAGATTACCCTACTGAATTTGGAAAAAAAAGAGCAGAAGAAGCATTAAAGAAATTCAAAGATCAAAAAATATAAAATAATATTGTAGGCATCATCAAACATCCCATTAACATTATTTTTTTAACTTCTGTTAAAATTGCAAAAATTCCCAAGCTTGTTGAACTTATTAAAACCAATAATCCTAACCAACCTGAAAATAAAAAAGAAACACCTGTTAATATTATCAAAATACCCGTTGAAATTTTTGAATAATTCATTTTATGAAGATATTTTGCAAAAAGTTTGGATATTTTTATTGAAAGAAAAAATACTAAAATTCCAGTTATTGTTATTGCAGTTAATATTAATAATAAATCCTTAAAGGAAAGAGCTGGAAGGAGTTTGGAAATTGCTGCTGCTGAACCTGTCCTTGTTTTATTTATTGTATAGAGAGTTATAAATGAAAAAGCCATTACAACTACATTAATTGAACTGATTAGAAATAAAAATTCTTTTTCATTGGACTTGCCTTGAATTTCTGTTCCAATCAATGCTGCTTGAGAGGAGCCCATTCCTGGAAGAAAAGATGGCAATGGAGAAGCTATTATTGATGCAAACATGGTTTTTAAAAAAGAAATTTTTGAAAACCCTAAATTTTTTAGATTATCTATTTGCTGACTAGGAATAATTGTTTTTTGTTTTATACTTATTATTAAACTGCTTGCTCCAAATAATCCTGTTAATAATGGAAGAAGAGGCTCTTTTATTATGGGATTATTTAATACTGCGATTCCTAGAAATCCTGATAATATAAATACAAAAAATGCCAGCACTTTTTTGTATATTCCTTTTTCTCTTGTTATTAAGAATAAAGAAGCAAGAATTAAAATTATGTGCATTATTCTTTGAATATAAGGATAGATAATTGGAAGAGTTATGATAAATAAAGGAGCTAAAATCAAAAAAATTAAAATTCCAGATAAACAGCCCAGAGAAGTTATTATCACTGCTTTGTGCCCCTGTCCTCGAAGCAGGAGTTTGTGTCCTGGAAGAACTGACAAAAAAGAATCTTCATTTGGAGCCCCTAGATAAATAGATGGAATGAAATCAATAAAAGTATGGGTTATTGATAAACTTGCTATAAAAATTACTAAGGAGAGAGGAGTTGTTATTGTCAATAAAAAAGTAGAAACTGAAAGAAGAAATGCTGAAACAAGATTAATGTGGATGCCGGGGAAGAGGCCTGTGAAGGTGCCGATGAGCACACCGACGGCAAGCGCCAAGATTAGTTCAATTAACATTTAATTAAAAAATTATTTTTATTTTTAATTATACAAGAGATAAGAAACCTATTTTGAAAAGATTAGATTTATATAATACTGATTCTATTATTTATTATAAAAAGAGCATGAAAAACATATTTTTATTTTTTACAATAAGTTTAATTTTATTTTCTTTAATTAATATTGGTTTTATTATTTCAGAAGATCCTGGTATAGCTGCGACTGAAACAACAGATTCTCCTGTAACAAATTCTATAGAAACTACAACTTCAGAAACCAGTCCTGGCGAAACTCAAGAGAATTTGCCACAGCAAAACAGCGAAGATTCTGAGGAATCAACTTCTTCTGCAGTTTCGAGAGAAACTGGTCTATCAGATAAATTGATAGAAAGCCCGGAAACTTCTATTTCTGATGAGACAGAAAGTTCTGCAGAGGATTTGGATAAATTAGAAAAAGAATTTAAGGAAGAAGAACTTAACATAGATACTGGGATAACTCCAGACAGTAATTTTTATTTTATTGAAGATCAAATTTTAAGCAGATTCAGAGATGATTTAGGAAATAGAGAGAGAAAAGTAGGTGAAATAAGAGAAATGATTAAAAAGGGAGATATGGAATCCGCTAGAATATCCCTGAGAAAATATAAAGAATATGCTGAGAATCTTGAAAAAGAAGTTGATCCTGAAAAGAGAGAAGAAGCGCGAAGAAGTGCAGCTGCTATTTATAACACTTTAAAAGATATTGAGAACGAACTTTCAAAAGAGGATAAGAAGGAATTTATAGATGAAATTCTTGATAATGAGAAGACAATTGTGACTGCTGCTGAAATTTCAAATAAAATCAAATTATTATGCGAGCAATTAGCTGGATTAGACCCTATAGAATATTCAAAAATGTGCGGAATCAAAGATGATGCTCCGGATTGGCAGAAAAAATTAGACAAAAAATTAACAAAAGAGCAGGAAAAAGAAGCAAAAGAATTTGGCGAAATAATGTCTGAATGTTTTAAAAGTTCTGGAAGAGAGTGCAGATGTAAAGATATTTCTTTTTATGATTTTTCAATAACCTGCAGTAAAATAGCACCTCTTGCTATTAATTGTGATAAGGGCGATGAAAACGCATGCGAGGAAATGGAAAATATAGAAATGCCTAACCTGCCCCCTCATTTAGAGGATATTTTTGAGGATATAGAAAGAAAATATAAAGGAGGGCAGATGGACTTATTTTTTCCAAAAGAATGCATAAAAGCCGGTGTTAAAGATAAAGAAGGATGCATGCTGGTAATGTTTGAGCTTAATGCTCCCGAAGAATGCGTTGAAGCATTAAAGGAGGGGAAAATTAATCCTAAAAATGAAAAAGAAGCACGTGAGGCATGCGATAAAATAATGTTCAATGAAAATGCTCCTGAAGAATGTATTGAAGCAGGCATAACAAATCCTAAAGAATGCGGAAAATATATGTTCAATGAAAATGCTCCTGAAGAATGTATTGAAGCAGGATTAACAGGAAAAAGAGGGGATGATAAAAAATGCAAAGAAATTATGGACAAGATAAATAATGAAGAAGGGCGTGATTATAAAGAAAGCCGTGATTATAAAGAAAGCCGAGGGAGTTCAAGAGGGTCTCCTGGTGCAGGATGCATGAAAATACAAAATTCAGAGGATAGATTAATTTGTTTTGAAGAAGCTGTTGGCAAAATGGGGGAAGAATATGGAGTAGGAGAATTTGAGAAATATTCCGGCGAAATAACTCTGGAATGCAAAGAGAATCGAATCCATGAGCCTAGGGAGTGTGAAAGATTTATGAGAGAAGAATTTCCTCAAATAAAAGAACAAAGGCAAAGAAATAGGGAAAATCAAGATAAGGAAATGGAATTAAGAGGAAGAGATTTTGCTTCTAAAATGGGTGCTGCAAATCCAGACAAACCCTGTCCTGATGGTGTTTGTGATGATTTTGAGAGAAATAATTATGCCTGCCCTGAAGATTGTGGGGGCAAAAGAGGAGAAGGAGATTTAGGAAGCTATAAATCTGAAAATTATGAATATAGTGAGTGTAAAGATGGATGCAATCAAGAATGTCCTGGTGCTTCAAGAACAGATTGCGTTGATAATGGCAGAAGATGCCAATGTTTTTATGAAGAAAAGGAATCGCCACCTCAAGAACCAGCTCCAACCCCTTCACCTGAACCAACACCCTCTCCTGAACCAACCCCTTCACCTGAACCAACACCCTCTCCTGAACCAACCCCTTCACCTGAACCAACCTCTGAACCTGCTCCTGTAACAGGAGGAGTGATAAATATTGATAATAAGTTTTTAGATTATTGGTTTGAGAGATGAAAAAATTAAAAATCCAAAGATTTTCATTTCATATATCTCTAAATGCGATTTTGTTTGTGTAAACCTTAGTCTGTCAAAATCTCTTATAGATTTTTGATACTTTAGCAAAATGGATTAATTATGTTTAATAATGGGATTTTAAAATCCCTTGAATTTTCTGTGTAAATGTTTAAAATTCCATTTTCAATCATTGTTGCAGCAATTAATGAATCCCAAAAAGACATTTGATATTCTTTTGAGAAGTCAATTGCAGAAAGAATAGTTTTCCTTTTATAACTTATTTTTTTAAATCCCTCAAAATCTGAAATATCTCTAATAATATTTTTGACTATGTTTGCATTTAATTTTAATTTTTTGAGTGAAACAACAGAGAATTCTGCTAAATTTTGATTGGAAATAGCAAGAGCTATTTCTTTTTTATAACATTTTTCTAAGATTTCAAGAGATTTCTTTTTTCTTAAACTATCTTCATTTTCATAAGCATAAACAATTATATTTGTATCAACAAGAAATATTTCCTCTTTTTTCATAGATTTCTCCCCTGTTAAATTTATAATTTTTTAAAGACCAAACTCCCTGTTTCATTGTTTTAATCTGCCTTTCAGTTATTTCTTTTTGTTTTTGTTCAAATATCCATTCTTTTATTGCTTGTTCTATTGCTTTTCCAAGTATACCTTTACCCTCTCCAAATTTTAATTTTACAATATTCCTAAATTCCTTATTTATTTCATCATTTACATTTAAGGTGATTGTTGCCATAATATATTTATATTTATTATATATTTAAATGTTTGTTTTTATTAAATATTTGGAATTCGAGAAAGATTTAAAAGGTAAAGATTTATTGAGTTTTGTAGAGGTGAATTCTAGAGGTGTTAGGAAAATTAAATTATTAATAATATAAAATGACAGCCGAGAGTTATAATGTAAGTGATTATGCAGAATTTTTAGGATTATATGACAGAGCTTATTCTGGAGAGTCTTTAAGGATAGTTACAGATTCTGAATTAGGCAAAAGAATAGTTTTGGAGTTACCAAGATTAAGAGGAGCCTCTGAATTAGAATTTTCTCTTGTGCATTTTATGCGTGGAACTGTTATTGATTTTAAAGGAAAAAAATCTAGAGGACAAAATGCCCATTGATTTAAGAACTCGAAAATTAGCACAACTTGCTGTAAGATATTCTGTTGCAGTCAAGCCAGGAGAAAAAGTAATTATTAGCGGAGGTTATGAATCTGTGCCCTTTCTTATGGAACTTTATAAAGAGATTATATTGAGAAAAGCTATACCTATTGTTAAAATTGGCTTGCCAAATATAGCTGATTTTTTTTATAAATATGCAAATGAGGAACAGCTTAAATTTTTTCCTGATTACTGGTTTAATACTGTAAAAGAAGCACAGGCTTATATTGGAGTAAGTTCCAATGAGAATACAAGAGAACTAACAAATTCTAATTCTAAAAAAATAGCCCTTAGGCAGGGAATTATGCATCCTATTTCAGATTATATTGTAAATACTTCTGATAAAATAAGAAGAGTCAGTGTTGCGTTTCCATGTGTTTCATTAGCACAAGAAGCTGAAATGAGTTTAAATGAATATGAAAATTTTGTTTATAATGCCTGTTTAATTAATTGGAAGTTGTTTGGAAAAAGATTGGATGAGCTTGCGAGAATTTTTGAAAGAGGGAAAAATGTTTGGTTGAAAGGTGAGAATGTGGATTTAAAATTTTTAATTAAAGGAAAAAATTGTGTTGCTGACAAAGGAGAGGAAAATATGCCTGGAGGAGAGCTTTTCATGGCTCCTGTAAGAGAAAGTCTGAATGGAGGGATTAAATTTGAATATCCTGCAATAAGAGATGGAAAAGAAGTTACAGATATTAGACTTGTTTTTAAAGAAGGTAAGGTTATTGAATCTGATGCTTCTAAAAACAAGGATTTTTTAAAAGAAATGCTGAATGTTGATGAAAATGCAAGCTATGTTGGAGAGTTTGGTATTGGGTGCAATCCAAAAATAAACAGATTTACAAAAGACCTGCTGTTTGATGAAAAAATAAATGGAACAATACACCTGGCTTTAGGAATGGCTTACAAACAGAATGGTGGAGGAAACGACAGCAAAATTCATTGGGACATTGTTAAAGATATGCACAAAGCTAAAATAATTTTAGATGGAAAGGTTGTGCAAGAGAATGGAAAGTGGAAAGTGTAATGATAATAAAGACTTTTATGATGAATTGATAAATCTCAGGATAGATAGAAAAGCAAAAAACTTGTATATTCTTAGTGAAAAAGATAGATTAAAAGAAATTAGAGTAACTATGCTTGATTTAGAAATTGGAGTTTTAAGAGAATACAGATGTAGAAATTAAAAGTGGATTGGAAAAAATTTAAAAATAATTTTAAAAAACAAAGTTTTTAAGCTTGAAATTTCTTATATAATAAAAAATGGTGAATCAAGTAATTTTAGACTATTTAAGCAGGTATTCTGGAATGTATAAACTGGAAGATTTAAAGAATAAAATAATTGCTACAGGTTATTCTCCTCAAGAGGTTGACGAAGCTTCAGGAGTTCTTGGATTAGAAGGAGGGGTTGAAAAAAATGATTTACAATTTCAAGCATTAGAAGAAAAATTTGCTGTAAAAACTTTTAAATGGATGAAGTTTGGAGGAATAATTGGAATTATTTTTTTGACTTTGGGAATTATAGGTTCTATTGCCTCAATTATTCTACCCATTTTATATACTCAGAGCTTTGATGGTTCAACAATAGAAAAGCTTTCTTCTTTTTTTGTCCCTCTTATTATAATAATAACTATTTTATTTTTATTATTTTCTTTAGTTTCTATTGTTTTTTGCAAAGGTTTTGCTAAGATGGGTGAATTTTGTGAATCTAAATTACTAAAATATTCTTCCTTGGCATTTATCTTTTTGATAATCTTATTCATAATTTTGGGTTTAATTTTTATTGTTTTTTTGATGATTTTTGGTAATGAGATTGCAAACTCATTATTAGAAACAGGTAATACTGGAAGAGGGTTAAGTGTTGGAATACCTACAGGTTCTGCAATAAATGTTACAGGGGCATATTTTGGTATTTTTGGATTTGTTTTAATCACAGGAGTTTTTTTATTGTTCTTTATTGTTTTTATAAATATGGTTTTATTTTTTATTGGATTAGTTCAAGCAGGAAAGAAAGCAAGATTTGCAAAAATTGCAGGCATTTCAGGATTAATGTTATTTTTAGTTTTTATAGGATTTGGCAGCCTGTTCTTAAATCCTCTTCTGCTAATTGCAATAAGTGCATCTAAATTTGGAGTTTTTTTTATTGGAAGTATTTTCTTAAGTTTAGGATGTTTGGTTTTATTATTTATGAGCTTATCTTTATTTGATGTTTCCAGAAAGTTTGAGGGTTAAGATTTTATCCGCCTGAACCTGTAATCTTTTGTTATATTCAGTCAGTCTTCCTATTATTGTTATTTCCTGATTCAGCTTTATATGTAATTTATTATATTTATTAATTAAAACTGGAATTTCTCCGGTTTTATCCTGGATTGTTAAAATTTGAAAGGTATTATATTCTTTAATACCTGTTGTATTTCCTTTAATTTGAATTTTTTGATTTAATAAATCTTTATTAATTGTTTTAATTTCTATTAATTCCGGCTGAGAAATATCAGACAATAGAAGAAGAATTAAAATTCCTGCCAAAGATATTATAAACGAAATCTTTAATAACATTGAATTTTGCATTTATTATTTCAGATTAGAGAATTAATAAAAATATAGATACTTCTTAAAGGGTTTTTGATAAAAATAAACAGATTTACAGAAAGATTTAATAACATTCTTTTTATTGTTTTTTTATGGAATCAAGTATTGATGAAAGGTTTAAATTAATCAAAAGAAACACACAAGAAATTGTAACAGAAGATGAATTAAAGGAGCTTTTAAAGAAAAAGAAAAATCCTGTTGTTTATTGGGGAACTGCTGTTACAGGAAAACCCTCTTTGGCATATTTTTTTCCATTATTGAAGCTTTCGGATTTTTCTAAAGCAGGATTTAGAGTTAAGATACTTCTTGCAGATTTGCATGGAGCCTTGGATGGAACTTCTTGGGCTATTCTGGAAAATAGATATGATTATTACAAAGAGGCAATAAGCCAGATTTTGAAAGCATTAGGAACTGATTTGAAAAAAATAGAATTTGTTCAGGGAAGTGCATTTCAACTAGGGCATGAGTATATGTATGATGTCTTAAAAATAGCAAGTTTGGCTTCTGTTCATGACTGCAAGAAAGCTGCATCAGAGGTTGTTAAATTAGGAGATAATCCTATGCTAGGAGGATTGATTTATCCTATAATGCAGGCTTTGGATGAGCAATATTTAGAAGTTGATGTTCAGTTCGGAGGAGTGGACCAAAGAAAAATTTTAATGTTTGCAAGAGAAAACCTTCCCAAAATAAATTATGACAGGAGAGTGGAGGTAATGAATCCAATGATACAGGGGTTAATTGGAAAGAAAATGAGTTCTTCAGATATAAAATCCAAGATTGATTTGACTGATGACGAGAAGACAGTGAGAGATAAAATAAATTCTGCTTATTGCATGGAAGGAGATCCTGACTGCGGAATAATGGATTTTTTAAAATATGTCATAATGACTGTAAAAGAGGATGAAAGAAAAAAGTTTATTATTGAAAGGTCTCCAAAGTTTGGAGGAAATGTTTCATATTCAAGCTATGCTGAAATTGAACAGGCATTTATTAAAAAAGAGCTCCATCCCATGGATTTAAAAAATGCTTTAGTTAAAGAAATTGTTAAATTGCTTTCTGTAATTGATAAAAAGAAATTGAATGAGCTGGCGAAAAAGGCATATTGAAATATTTCTTCTTGATAAGAATTTTTGCTAAAATAAAAATAGGTATTTTAGAAAATTAATCGCTTTCAGCAGCTTAATTTTCTAACTTTATTAATAAAACCTAAAAAGAATATAATTATGTTATCAATGTTAAAAACATCTTTTAACAAAATTGTAATATATTATCTTCTACAATTAACCTTTTAAATATTCAAGAGATAACTTGACAATGAGTCAAAATCCTGTTTTATAGGAAGATAGCGATATAAGAATAGAACATTATCCAACAAGTCCTGAAGACTATTTGCTTTTTCTTTTAAGGGGGAAGAATTACAATATATTATTCCCGAGGATGTTTAAGAGAATTTGCAACAACTTCCAGGGATAGAATGGGTTTAGCAATGAAATGCATGATAGAGATATGACTGATGAAGCTCTTAGAATAGGATTGAGTGTTGATTCTTTAGGTTTGGGAATGGCCAAAGCTTATATTGAAAATGAAAGGAGATATCAAGATTTGAGAGATGAACAAAGATAATTTTTGGGATATATTTTTACTTAGTATAAAATTCTGCAATATCCTTGTCTTTTAGAACATGTTTTAAGCCGACTTTTTGGCCTAAGAATTTTGCACTTGGGCCGAAGATTTTAGCATATTTAACTTTCTTGCTGTAACCATTAAGGATTTTTTCAGCAAGTTGTTCAAGAGTTGATCCTGGCTTCATTACCATAGGAACATTATCTTCTTTTTTTCCAGGCTGTCTTGTATAAATTCTTATTATACAAAAGGACTTGAAAATTTTTTCTTTTAATTCTTTTATTCCTTCATCTGTTAGTGTTGAAGTTAAAACAAAATTATATTTTTTTGTTTTTAAAGTCTCTCCAATCTTCCTTTTTGTCTGTTCGTCATACAAGTCTATTTTATTAAAAATTATTATTTTTTTTGCCATTTTATTTTTTATTATATCCAAAATTGAATCTATTTCATGAATTTTTTCAATTACTATCAATAGAAGATCAGCATTATTTACAATTCCATGGTCAAAACTTTCGCTTGCTATTGGAGGCAAATCAATTATTTGAATATTGCAACCTTCATAGTTTAGAGTTCCTATTTCAGGCTCTGTTGTTGTAAAGCCATAACTGGCTATTTTTGGGTTAGCATTTGTAAGGGATTTTAGAATAGAAGATTTTCCAGAATTAGTCAGCCCGATTATTATTGCCTGCATATCTTCTTTTTTAATCCCTTTTTTTCCTTTGTTTCTTTTTTTTGATTTTGTTATAGACTCTTTTAATTTCTTAATTTTTAATCTCATATCTCCCCTGAATTTTTCACTCCCTTTATGAGAAGGTGCTGTTCTTAGCATTTCTTCCAGTGCAGCAAGCTCTTCTTCATCAGTTTTGGCTTCTCTGTACTTTTGCTCAGCTTTTCCAAATTTAAATCCAGCATTAATTGGCATAAATAAATTAGTTAAAATGATTTTAAAAATTTATGGAGTTAGAAGATTTTATATATTCTTATTATTTTTGTATTAAATGAAAAATTCCAAAAAAAGAAGTTATAAAAAATTTAAATTAAATTTAGAGAAAACAGGGGCAATTTTTTTATTAATTATTCTTTTTGAGACATCTGCATTATTCTTTTTAAATAAAGATGCAATGAATAAAGAAAATTTTAATGGAGAACTTATGACTGAAAAATTTTTAAGTATCTTTGTGAATGTTAGCTCTGGCGAGATTCCGCCCCCTTTTGGAGGAGGAAGTGGCAGAGGCGGGGGAAGTGGCGGAGGTGGCGGAGGTGGAGGCGGAGCAACACCTGTAAAATGCAAAGAAAATTGGAAATGTTTGGATTGGAGTTTATGCAAAAAATTAAATGAATCTAGTGAAGAATTGAACAATGAAAATAAAAATTATATTCAAAACAGATGCGATTTATTTGGATTTGATGAAAGTTCCTGTGGTTTTAGAATAAGATTTTGCGAAGATTTGAATAGATGCAATATTCTTTTGGCGAAACCTGAAACTATAGAAGCCTGTGATTATGTTTATCAGCAAAATTGCAATGATAATATAAAGAATCAGAATGAAGAAGGAATTGATTGCGGAGGAGACTGCAAACCATGTGAATCACCTAAACCTGTACAAGAGTCTAAATCTTACTGGAAGGTTGGGATTTTGCTGAGTCTCATTTTATTAATAGGAGTAATTTTCTTTTTTTACAGAAAGAAAAATAGATAGAGCCAGTTTAGGGAAAATAAGTTTATACAGGAAAAACTAAAAAACTGCTGTTTTAGATACAGAAGAATGAGAAAGAAAATAACCAAAAAATCCCAGGGGAATATACTGATTGCTGTGCTGGCAATTTTAATGGTTTTAGCAGTGATTGTGGTTGTATGGAATTTTATATATCCAATAGTTACACAAAAAAGCGCAGAGGCAGATACTTCTTTTTTTAATGTTAATTTGAATATTAAAGAAGTTGTTTTAAGTGAGACTGGAGCTGCAAAAGTCAGCATTCAAAGAGGTTCTGGAGAGGGAGAAATCAGCAGCCTAAAATTTATTTTTTATGATGAAGGAGGGCAGTCTTACACAAGTTTGCAAAATACAAACCTGCCCAAGGAATTTGAAACAAAAACTTATTTTTTCAGCCCATTTTCAAATCTTAAAAAACTTAAAAGCGTTTCAGTGGCTCCTGTTATGAACAATAAACTGGGGAAAGAATCCAAGTTTAGTTCTCAGCCAGTTTTAAATTTTCCAAGAGGTTTAGTTTCTTGGTGGAGATTTGATGACAATAGAGATTTGGTTGGAAAAAATAATGGAATAAATAGCGTTCAGATAAACAGCAGTAATTTAATTTTAGATGGAATCAATTACATGGATGTTGGAAGCGATAATAGTTTGAATCTGGATAAGGAATTTTCTGTCAGCTCCTGGATAAAAGCAAATTCTTATGATGGAAAAATAATTTCAAAAGGTGCAAATTATGAAGTCAATGTAAATTCCTATGGTAAAATAATATTTATTTATGGAAACAAGGATTATATTGAAAGTTTTAATCCTATTGAGCTTAATCAATGGCAGCATGTTGTTGTCAGTATAAACTGGGGCGGAGTTTGGAAAATTTTTATTAATGGAAACCTGGAATCTGTTGGAGGTCCGGGTATAAATACTCCGATATTAAATTCTGACAAGGTATATATTGGAGAGGGATTTAATGGAAATATAGATGATATTATGTTATTTGATAAAATTTTAACACAAGACAATATAAAATTTTTGTATAATAATCAACTAGATTAATTCGAAAATAGCCCTTTATTCTATTTTACAATAATCAATTAGGTAGCACAATTATATACATATATTATAAGTATAATCTTTTACATATATATTAAGTATATTTTACATATTTTATGAGTTTTTTATTAATAAAACATAAAGTTTAAAAAGAATATTTACATATATTTTAAGTAAATAGGTGTGCAAGATGGTTAGTATACATATTATTCTTATTAAACACAATTATAATAGGGATAATTCTTTTATTTTTGACTATTTTTTATTATCTTTTAAAATTTTTTTATCTAAAATAAATTCTTGGAAACAGGCTGCTTGCTTTACACACCTGAAAAATTTACCAAAAGCAGCCTGTTTCCAATCTGAAAATGGATGAAAAAAACAAAAACTTGGAAAAAAGAAAACAGGAATTAAAAAAAGCCATTGAAATTACCAAACAGGATAAAAAAAACATAATAAATATTGTCCAAAACTTAGTGTCGAGACTTAATTCCAGAACAATTGACAGAAAAGAATATGATGAGGAATTGGCAAAAGCTCTTGGAAATAGAAATTCTGAACAATGGATAAAGTACTATGACGATTATCGGGATTATTATAATCAGCAGATTAAATTATGCGATAAACTAATAAAAGAAAAAAATTTTGGAAATATCAAAAAAGGAATCCAAATTATCCTAAACTTTTTAATTATTTTTGCAGTCATTGGCATTTTAATTTCTTTATTTTTTGTTTTAAACTCAATATTCTTTGAAATTTCCAAAAAAGGGATTGAAAAAATAGGGGAGAAAGGAATAATCAATGAAGCAAGTTCAGTTTTTAGCAAAACTAAAGGGAGGGGAGAACTTGCTCAAAAACCTCCTGCTATAATGATTCCTTCTTCTGCAATTGAATTGAGTTCTGAAGAAATTAATTCTTTTAATTCTCCGGTTGTTACTGCAGAGAATAAAATTAATTTTAACACTAATATTAAACAAGGTGCAGCAGTTGTTGGTGAGCCTGTTGAATGGAATTTTGATGTTAATTTAGAAAATCCTAGTTCTTTTAATGTTGAATTGCCTGCTGGTTCTGAGAATGTATATGTTAATGAAATTTTAGATGGGGAGGAGCAGGGTGCAACTTCAGAAGTTAATATAAATCATAAAAAACCTTTTTTATTTTTTGGAGAAGAAAAAACCACGATAAACTTTCCACAAAATTTTAAACATTATATTATAAAATATGAGACTTCTGCTCCTGAAATCAGGGAGGAAGAAATTCCTCTTGGAAAAAGAATCATTGTCACAGGTCCTGATAATTTTCATTATAAAAATATTTTAACCTATTCCGAACTTCCTAAGGAGATTAATCCTTCTGAAATTTCAACAATTAAGATATACCAAGTTAAAAATATAGATAAGAATATAATCAGGGAACCGATTGTTTTTTCAACAATAGACCTAGATGAGGATGGCTTGTTAGATAGTGTTGAATGGATTACTCCTTTTTTGAACGAGGCGATTTTTGAAATAATAATTGAAATAAGCAAGGCAGTCCATCTTGATTCCAACAAAAATTTTATAAATGATATTTATGAACAGGTTAAAGCGCAGGATGAAGTCTGGAGCGAGCATATTTCTTCAGGATATTTTGTAAGAGTGACTTTTGAAAAACCTTTGACAAATAAAAATGATATTACTATTTATCCAAGAGTTGTTAGCGAAAATCCAAAAATTGAAGTTTATGAAATTAACAGAAATGAGATTATTGCCAGTTCCTCTTTACAAAGCGAGAAATACAACAAAATTTATCTGACTGATTTAATCAGTGAATCTCAGGATGTTTTTGACTTGAAAATTATTGATGGAGTTGTTGAGCTTGACCATATTATTGACCCGAGCGGAATTGGAATAAGCACTTGCAGTGCTTTACAAGGAATTGGAGGAGTCACTGGAACTTGTGCTGAAGTTTATTACTTAGTAAACGATATTGACTGTACTGGAGTTTCTTTTACTTCGTTATGCACAGGATCATATTTTTCAGGAATCTTTGATGGAAATTATCATGCTATTAAGAATTTGTATATAAACTCAGCAGGTACGACTCCTGCAGGATTATTTTCAAATTTAAATACTGGTGCAAATATTTTGAATTTAGTGCTCGAAAATGTTACGGTTTTTAATTTGGCAGGTACAACTGGCACTGGTGGAGTTGCTGGAAATTGTGATGGAGATAGTTTGATTAGCGGTTGCTATGTTCAAGGAGTTATAAGGGGGAATAATCTTATTGGAGGATTGATTGGAAGAGGGTATGGACTTACAATTAACAATTCTTATGCTAATGTGAATATTAGTTCCAGTGCAACTTCAGGTACAACTACTGCTGGCGGATTAATTGGGGGTTTGTATAGCGGAAATATAATAAACTCATATGTTGTTGGGAATGTTACAGGAAGAGACAGAACAGGAGGAATGGCAGGAACAGTATTTAATTCTAAAATAAATAATAGTTATTCTATTGTTAAGGTATCATCTCCAGTAAGCACGAATATCGGTCAATTCATTGGAAATATAGATACATCCTTTTCTGTTCTAAATAATAATTATGCATATAATACTGTTGATGATTCTGCTGTGAATTGTATTGGTAGTTCAGGTATTCCTAGTTATCCTGGTTGTATAATGGACGATTATAATTATCATTATTATGACCCTGTTTGGGTGATTTATACTGCAAATCCTCCTGTTTGGGATTTTTTATATCTTTGGAAATCACAACTGGAATTTAATGATTATCCTGTTTTTCAATGGGAAAAAAGTACAGATGTATCTGATTGCCAAGTTCTTGATAAGCCAAATACAGATTATAAATTGAGTGAAAATATTATTAATCCAATTATGACAAATTTAGCTTCCTGCATAAATATAACTTCCCAAAATATAACTTTTGATTGCAGAGGATATGCAATTATTTCTAATTATAATCTTACTGGAATTTATTCTAATCAGTATAATACAACTATTAAAAATTGTAATTTAAGTTTTGGAGGCGGAGGAAATAACAGCGCTGTTAATATTCATTTTCAAGATGCAGAATATAGCCTAATCCAAAATAACACTATTAGTGGATCTGGCGGATGGGGGATTAGATTATATTCAAATAATAGTGAATTAATAAATAATAATGTTTCAACAAAAGGCAGAGGAATTGATATTTCTAATACAAAAAATAATAATTTAATAAATAATACTGGAATAGGAAATACAACCAGTGCAGGAATTAGTGTTTCTGATTCTAATAATATAATTTTAGTGAATAATATAGGAATTAATTATTATAATCTTGGAGGTTCAGGTATTGGTCTATGGAACTCTGATAATATTACTTTAATTAATAATACTGGAATTGGAGATTCTGGATATGGAATCTATCTGTATAGTTCTTTAAATAATACCTTAATCGGCAATAAAGGTTCAGCTATTTCTTCTACTGGAATTTATCTACGTTCTTCACTAACTAATCTTTTAACAGAAAATAACGGGACTGGTTTTTACGGAATTCAATTAGATTCTTATTCGGATAATAATATTCTATTAAAAAATGTTGCTCGAACAAATAACCTTGGGTCAAATGCCTTTGGTTTAGTTGTTTCATCTTCAAATAATATTTTAACTAATAATACAGGAATAAGCATTGCAGGTCCTGGAATTAATATTAATACTGGAAAAAATAATACTTTAACCATTAATACGGGAATAAGCACTTCTGGTTATGGGATTTACCTTACATCTTTAGATAATCTTTTAATCAGTAATACAGGAATAAGTAATTCTGCAAATGGGATAATTATTATATCTTCAAACAATCTCTTGATTAATAATATAGGGGCGAGTAATTTTGCTTATGGGATTTTGCTTTCTTCAGGTTCGTCAAAGAATATTTTAATAAATCAAAATGCAACTTCTTATGGCAATTACGGTATTTTTCTAAGCAATTCTAATAATAATATTTTTCAAGACTGCACTTATGTTAAAGGAACTTTAGGAGATATTTCTCTGACAAGCAATTCATTTAATAACACTTTTATTAATTGCAGTTATTCAACTGAAAATATAGTGGCTGGTTCGCAATTAATTAGAAAATGGTATTACAGAGCTTATGTGAATGATACAAAAGGATTATTTATTCCCAATGCAAATGTTTCTGCATTTAATAAAACTAATGGAATTGAATTTTTGAATCTAAAAACAAATTCAAGTGGATGGACTAACATAACAACAATTACAGACTATGTCAACAATGGGGGGAATATAAACTTTTTTTCTAATTATACAATCAACGCAACTAATGGAAGTTTGAGTGATGAACACACTTTTAATGCATCACTTGGAAATAATTTATTTGATTTTTTTATTTTAGGTGGAATCTTAGATAATACTGCTCCAAATCTTACAATAATCAGCCCATTAAATAATTCTAATTTTAATAGCATTCCTATCTGGTTTAATGCCAGTTCCAATGAGGTTTTAAGCTGGTGCGGAGCAAGTTTGAATGAAGGAGCAAATATAACTATGAATCTAGATATTTCAAAAACAAATGCATCAATAACAGCTTCTCCTGCGCAAGGAAATAATTATTTTGTTATCAGCTGCAATGACAGTGCTGGAAATCTTGGTGTTAGTGATAAATATTATTTTTTATATGATGATATTTATCCTTTTGTTAATGTAATTTCTCCAGTTGATATTGGGGTTTATGGTTCTAGTGTATTGTTTAATGTAACAAGCTCTGAAACAGGAACTGGAATGATTGCTTCTAATTTAGATAATAGCTTAATTGGCTGGTGGAGAATGGATGATTTAAATTCTAGCGGAGGAATTATTGATTATTTAGGAACAAATAATGGAACAAATAATGGAACAGTGCAAGTTACAAATGGAAAGTTTGGAAAGGCGATGCGTTTTGATGGAAGTGATGATTACACCACTATCACCCCTATTAATGGAAATAATAAAAATGAAGAAACAATCAGCTTATGGGTAAAACCAAACACAATTATTGGAGTGCAATATTTTATTTCCCTTGGTTTTGAACCTGGTGGAAGCGGCAATTATATGGCAATTGGCCAATCAAACAGTGATATTTATTTTTATTTATGGAATGGGGCTTATATATATTCATATGCCAATTCTGTTTTAACAGCAGGAAAATGGACACATGTGACTGTAAGGCATTCTGTATCAGGCAGTATTTCTGAAATCTATATAGATGGAGTTTATAAAAATAATATGAATTTTTATACGGATACTTCACTTAATCATAATTACATAGATATAGGAAGAAACAGCGGTTTTTCTAATTATTTCAACGGCACAATTGATGAAGTGATGATATTTAACAGAAGCCTGACAGCTTCTGAAATTTTAGGATTATACAATGCAACAAAATTGCAGTTTTATCAAAATCTTAATTACGGAAATCATAACTATAAAGCATATGTTTCCGATACTGCTGGAAATGTAAATTCAAGCAATTTAATTAATTCTAGTGTTGATACGATTAATCCTAAGATTAATTTCCTATACCCTACTCCTGCAAATAATACGCTGACTGCAAATTCCTTAGTTATAATCAATGCTTCAATTATTGAGGAGAATTTGAATGAAATTAAGTACCTTTGGAATGGAACAAATTTTACTATTTATAATGATTCACTTGTTTTGATGATGAATTTTGATAATCGAAGTGAATTAGGAGAGAATGCAACTTACCTTGTGGATGTCAGCAAATTCCGGAATAATGGCAATGTTTTGGGATTTGGAAATCTTTTTTCAGACTCTAATGGAAGATATAACAGGGCATTTAGCTTTGATAAAAACAATAAAATAACTATTCCTTATTCATCAAGCTTTGATAACCGCGAAATTTCTGTTTCTGCCTGGGTGAAATTATCAAATATTGTTTCAACAAATTCAGACACGAAAATAATTTTAAAAGGAAATTTTGAATATGGTTTTACAAGAGATGAAAGAAACAACCAAAATAAAAGGATTTGGGCTTATATAAATGGATGGGGAAATAACCTTTACATAGACCTAGAGAATTATGATACATGGAATTATATTACTTTAACTTACGGCAGTTTCACTAATATGAATTTATATTTAAATGGGATATTAAAATCTTCAAAACTTTTTAGCGGACCTATTTCTACATTAAATTCCCCTATTGATATAGGAGATTCTTTTTCTGGAATGATTGATGAAGTAAGAATCTGGAACAGAAGCTTGTCTTCGTCTGAAATTTATGAGCAATACATATCTAATTTAAATAAATTTAATCAAACTCAATGGTATTTATATGTTAATCAATCTAAGAATGCAACTGCAGGACTGGATAATGGAAATTACAGCTATCAAGCTTGTGCAAAAGATAATGAAAGAGAGAATTGCACGGAAAATAGAGTTATAACCATAAATGGAAACAACCTTCCTATAGTATATTATGTTCAGCCAGTTCCAGATATAGATGTTAAGCCAGAAGGATTAAGGATTGTTTATATTAATTTTAGTGTTTATGATGAAAATGGATATAATGATATAAATTCAAGTACAGCTAGATTAAATGTCAGCAGAGAAAATGCTGTAAGACAGAATTTAACTTGCTTTATGATTCCCGGAAGCGGAAATGGAAATTATGCAAATTATTCCTGCAATGTTTCAATGAGATTTTTTGACAGCCCTGGAAATTGGAGCATTAATATTTCTATTAAGGATAATTCTGAAAATCCTGCTGTTAATGATTCAGCTATATTTTATTATATACCCTTTATATTTGGCTGGAGAATAGTTCCTGACCCTGCTTATATTAATTGGAGCAAGGTTCAACTAGGAGCTTTAAATCAAAAATCTGACAACAACTTAACTATAATCAATCAAGGCAATGTAAACATAACCAAGATAAGTGTCAATGCAAGCAATCTTCAAGGGCAAACCTATTTCTCTGATATTATTCCAGCAGGTAATTTCAGAGCAGGAAAAGACAGCTGCAATGGAGTTGATTTAATCTTAGATCAAAATGTCTCAATTGTTTTTGATGTTAATTATACTGAAAGTACAGAAATAAACCCTGTTTACAGGGAATTAGGATTTTGCCTGAAAAATATTACAAATATTGAAGTTCAGGATTATATTTCTACAAGAAATTGGGAGATTGATGTTATTTTTACATTTGCCTCTATTGCGCTTGGAAGGAGAAAAAAGAAAATAAAACCTTTTGGAAAAAGACTTTGCTTAAAAAATAAGCATTTTGAAGAAAAGGAATTATCTGGAATCTGGAAAAATTCGGAAATAGAAAGTCTGCAAAGTTCTCTATTAAGATTAGTTAGGAAAAAAATAAAGGAAAAGTTTGGAATTGACATAGAAGAATTAATTTCAGAAGAGGACATAGCAAATATGCAAAGTTCTCTAAAAGAAAAATCCAGTAAGTTAAATATAGAAGTGCCTGTTTCTATTTTTAAAGAAGAAGCAGGACCTGCAGAACTTCTTTGCACATATCTTCATGAAAATTTAAATTTAAAGTTCAGCGAAATTTCAAAATTTATTAATAGAGATCAAAGAACCGTTTGGATGAACTGTCATAATTCTGGGAAGAAAAAATTGACTGTTGATGAACAATCAATTAAAATACCTATTAATTTATTTTCAGACAGGAGATTGAGCATTTTAGAATCTCTTGTAAAATATTTAAGAGAAAAAGAATTTAAAAACAAAGAAATTGCAGGATTATTGAATCAAGATCCAAGAGTAATTGGAACTTTATATTCCAGAGTTAATAAAAAATTAAAGTAGCTAGAATATGAAAGATTATAGGATAAGAAAGGGTAAATTGTCTGGAAATTAATTTCTTATCCTATCTATCAGGGAAAAAATTTATAAATAAATTTTTTTTTTTAGAAATATTTATAAAGGTTAATTAGTTATTAAAATTATGAAAAGGGGAAAAAGGGCGTTTTTATGTCTGATAGTTCTATTCATATCAATTATTTCAATAATTGGCGTAAGTGCTGGATGGTGGAGTTCTTTAACTGGAAATGTTGCCAAAAGTTCAACAGCAAAAGTAGATGTCAGTGGAATTGCACAGGCTCCTAAAATCTGGTTTGTTTCAAATCCTGATTCAACTTCTTTGGTCAATGCCAATAATAATCAAGGAGTAAGCTATCATTCTTTTAGTTTTTTAGCATGCTCTATCGGAGGTGTTACAGTTCTTCCTGATAATGCTGAAGTTGCAGCATGGGTTACTCTTTATACAGGATTTAATGGAACTTACGGTTCTATTCCTTTAAATTTTGCTCCTGCAACAGTTTGCAGTGTGATTGGTGATGTTGCTTTATTGCCTCTTAGCGGATGCAATGGGCAATCGAGAAATTATACCTGCACAGTCGGAATGAGATATTATTATGATCCTATAACTTGGAATATAAATGTTACAATAAGAGACAGCTCGAGTAATTTTGCTACCAATTCTTCAAGAACTTTTTCCTTAAATCCAAATATTGGATGGGATACTATTCCAACAGATCCTGAGATTTATGTAAATTGGAGCGGAGTGACTGTCGGCGGAGCTGATAAAATTTCAGATAATAATATAACTATAACACCTATAGGAAATATTGATGTTGGAAGCGGGGGGCTTTCAGTTTCTACAAATCCTTTGCAGGTTAACGCGACTCCTTTAAATGGAACAACTATAACTAATCAACAAATTTTAGGCAGTGATTTTAAATCAGGAGGCTCAAATGCATGCACATCAGGAATATCTTTGTTAAACAATCAGTATGTTATTATAGCTAATTTTTTGGCAGACCATAGGTTTAGCACTCCAATAGATACCGGAGGAAGTGCTATTAATTCCAGCTTGACTTTCTGCTTAACAACCCTTACGGGAATAGAAGCACAAACTTATGAAACAAACCCTCTTGCTAAATGGACATTAAATACTATTACTTTTTAAAATGAAAAAAATATCAAACATTTTTTGCACTTTAAAATTTCAAAAAAGAGAATTATTAAAATGAGCACAAAAAAATATAATATATATAAATCTTTTATATTAATAGTAATTCTTTCATTGATGATAATTCCATTGATAAATGCTTTTTCTGTTTCTTATCCTTATACAAAAGATAATCCCTTTGTTATAAGCCCGGGGCAAACAGGAGAATTTGAAATAGAATTACAATCAAGTTCCAGTGATAAAACTGAAAATATAAAAATTGAGGTTTTAGAAGGAGGAGATATAATAAGCTTGGAGAACAGTTTGTTGGAGGTTAAAGCACAGGCAATAGTTCCTGTTAAGATTAAAGCAAGTATTCCTCAAGGAACTCCTGATCTTACAGAGCATAAAGTTTTAATGAAATTTTCTGCAGTAAGCTCAACAGAAAATCAAGGAACTTTGACTTTTGACAAGTCTTATACTATTGGATTTAATGTTTTAGTAAAGAGTTCGGAAAATCCTGCTATTTTTGAACCAAGGATATCTAAGAACACTATTTGGCTGGTTTTGATAATAATTATCTTGCTTGCAATTGTCGCGGGGATATATTTCTATTTTAAACAAAAAAAAACCGGCCTTAAAAGGAAGTAAATCTATTTAAATTCTGTATTTTTTATTTTATAATGAAAGAGGTAAAAAACTTTTTATTAATCTTTATATTTTTTATTTTAATGATTAATTCAGTTTGTTCTGTCAAAGGTTTCGGATTATCAATGAGCTACGATGACAGGGATAGGCCTTTGGTTATTAATTCCGGAGAGATAAAAGAGATTGGCTTTGTACTCTTGTCAAGCGCACTAGAATCAGACAAGAAAATAAGACTCGATATAATTGATGGAGAAGAAATCGCAGGTTTGAATAAAAATGAGTTCTATCTTCCTTCAAACGGGGAAATCAAAGGATTTATAAAAATAAAAGCCCCAGATTTAAAAGAAAAAAAAGAAATCTATTTTTCTGACAACGATTACGATAATGAATATTTAGTAACCCTTTCAGTTAAAGATATCAGCTCTTCTGATAATTCAGGCAGTGTTGGATTTTCATTTTCATCTAGCACCTCTTTTATTGTTAAAGTTCAAAAACCTGAAGGAAAACTTCCTGAAACTAAACCTGATTTAAATTTGTTTTTTGCAATTATCTTAATTATTGCAATATTATTTTTAATTCTTTTAATCTATGCATTAATAAGGATAAAAAAAGCTTATATCAAAGATAAAAAGATAAAGCACAAAAAATCCGTTAAGTATTTAAATTATTTTTAATTCTGGATTACATGAAAAGAGAAATCTTTGTTTTTTTAGTTGTTTTAGCTTTAATTTTATTTTTGACTGGTTTGGCATTTGGGGCTGAGAAGGAGTTATCGGTTTCTATTCAGGTTGTTGAAGAAAATACCTCAGATAACAATGAAGATGCAGATAGTATTGGGGAATTTGGGACTTTTAAGGGCCCTGTTGAAACTGAATTAACAACTTCCAGCAATCAAAATATTATTCAAAGAATGTTTTTAAATAAGCTCGAGGGAGAGCTATTATCTGTCAAAGTGGAAAAAACTTTTATTATTTTCATTTTTTTAGTTTTAGCGGCATCTCTTTTTATGGCTTATGTTATTCTTTTGCTTTTTAAAATTAAAAGAACCTGGAAAAGGAAGAAAAGGCTGCATAAAAAATCTAAATAACCAGATTTTTTTAGCAGAGTTTTTAAACAGAACCTCTTAGTTTAATAATGGACAAGGAATTTTTTTGCAGAAGTGCAGATATTGTGGCTAAAGAATTATTGGGAAAAATTTTAATTAGGAGAATTGGAAACAAGGAATTAAATGGCAGAATAGTTGAGACAGAGGCTTATTTTGATGAAAAAGATCCTGCATCAAGAGCATGCAAAAATGGAGATTTAAAAGAAACAATGAAAATGAAAGCAGGAACAATACTGGTTTATGGAGTCCATAATAACTGGCTCGTTAATTTTGTTACCGGCAATTATGGGGAGGCTTCTGCTGTTCTAATAAGAGCAATTGAGCCATTAAATTTTAATGGAAAAACCAAGGGACCAGGTTTGCTGACTAAAGCCTTTTTTATTGATAAAAAATTTCATAGGCAAAGTCTGTTAGGTAATAATGAATTATGGATAGAGGAAAATATAGAAAATAAAAAGAATAATCTTGAAATTGTTGAAAGTTTTAGAATAGGGGTAAGAAAAGATTTAGAAAACCCATTAAGATTCTATATTAAAGACAATAAATGGATTAGCAGAAAATGAAATGAAAACAGAAAATAAAATTAAAATGAAAACAGGAATTTTATTTAGCGGAGGGAAAGACAGTTGTTATGCAGCTTTTTTAGCAAAAAAAGAAGGGTATGAAATTTCATGTTTAATCGCCATAGAAAGTCAGAATAAGGAAAGTTATATGTTTCATACACCTTTTATTGATAAAGTCTTTTTGCAAGCCTCTTTAATGAACATTCCTCTGGTTTATTTAAAGACCAAGGGTGAAAAAGAAAAAGAATTGTCAGATTTAGAAAAAGCAATTAAAATTGCAATAAAAAAATATAAAATAAATGGAATTATTACAGGAGCCATGGAAAGTATTTATCAGGCTTCTCGCGTGCAAAAAATATGCAATAAATTAAATATAGAATGTTTTAATCCTCTTTGGCAAAAAAATGCCTATGTTCATTGGAAAGATTTACTAAAAAATAATTTTAAGGTTATTATTGCTTCTGTTTCTGCTGACGGCCTTGATAAAAAATGGATAGGAAAAGAAATTGATGAAAAGATTTTAGAGGAATTAAAAAAATTAAGCGAAAAATATAAATTTCATTTAGGATTTGAAGGAGGAGAAGCAGAGACTTTTGTTACTTTTTGTCCATTATTCAAAGCGAAGATAATATGATATTAATAATCAATATCTGCAATGAAAAATTGCATTATTATGAATTTGTAAGGCCTGTTTGTGATATCTTGAAGAATAATAAACTTAACTATTTTGTTAAAAATTATAAAAATGTTAATGAAAATGATTTGAAAATAGCAGAGAAAGTAATTATCTGCGGGGCTTCCATTTATGACAATAAATTTATAGAGGATAAAAATTTAAAATATTTTAAATGGATTTTAGATTTGGATAAGCCTATTTTAGGGGTATGTGGCGGGATGCAAATTATTGGAAAACTTTTTGGAGGAAAATTAAAGAAGAAAACCGAGATAGGATATTATAAGGAAAATTTTAATAAAAATTTTTTTGGATTAATTGGAGAATCAGAGGTTTATCATTTACATAACTATTATGCTGATTTTTTAAAATTAAAGGAATTTGAGATATTCAATTATGGAAAAATATCTCAGGCTATTAAACATAAGAAAAAAGAGATTTACGGAGTTTTATTTCATCCAGAAGTCAGAAATAAAGAAATTATTGAAACTTTTGCAAAAAAATAATTCAAAATTATTTAACCAGCATATTTATTAATTGATTTTTGTTCTTTATTGTATAAATAACAATAGAATGAAAGAGCCTGAATTTTACCGAAAAAAGCTGGATAACGGAATAACCATCTTATTTGAGAAAAGAAGTCTGCCTGTTGTTGCTATTGCAACTTCAGTTAAATTTGGAGCCCAGCATGAGTCAGAGGAAATAAAAGGAATTTCTCATTTTATAGAGCATTTAGTTTTTAAAGGAACTAAAAATCGTAGCGTGACTGAAATTCCCAAGGAAATTGAAGGAAAAGGAGGAATAATAAATGCTTTTACAGAAGAGCCTATTACTTCCTATTGGAATAAGCTTCCCAGCAAGTATTTTAGCTTAGGGGCTGATATTAGCCGGGATTTGGTTATTAATCCTATTTTTGAAAAAGAAGCTTTGGAAAGAGAAAGGAAAGTCATTTTAGAGGAAATTAAAATGTACCATGATAATCCTATGACTTATATTATTGAGAAACTGAAGAAATTATTATATGAAAAGCCGTTTAATATGTCTATTGCAGGAAGCATAAAAACTGTCTCTGAATTATCCAGAGAAAAAATTTTGGAGGTGTATCATTCTGCTTATGCTACAAATAACATAATTTTTAGTGCTGTTGGAAACTGTGAATGGAGCCATGTTCTTGAGGAAGCAAAAAAGTTTCCAAAGACTGTTAAAAAAATCAATAATATTCCTATTATCTGCAAAAATGGAGAGATTATTGATAAAAGAAAAGGAATAGACCAGGCTCATGAGGTTTTAGGGTTTCATATGCCTAGACTTAGCGATAAAAACAAATATGCAGCAGAGATTTTTGATTCTATTTTAGGTGGAGGGATGAGCAGCAGGTTATTTCAAGAAGTCAGGGAGAAAAGAGGATTATGTTATGCAATTAAAACAAGTTTAGAGATGTCCAAGGATTATTCCTATGAAATAATCTATGCCGGAACTGTTAAAGAGAAGATAAATGAAATAAAAAAGATTGTTTTAAAAGAAATTCAAAAATTAGATAATTTAAAACAAAGTGATTTGAGCGAGGCAAAAGAGACTCTTATTGGCTTGAGACAAATAAGCAAAGAAAAATGCGATTCAACAATGATTGAGCTATTGCAAGAGGAGATTGGAGGCAGTGCTGAAGAGTATTATAATTATGAAAAAAATATTTCTCAAGTAGATTTAGAAAGTGTAAGGGAACTAAGCAAATTAAAGGGATATAGTTTTGCTGCCTTGGTTCCCGATTAAAATTAATAATAAATTTTAGTATATAATCTATAGAATTCTTTATGATTAAAAACCTTGCCTTTTTTAAGGGCAAGGCTTTGTATTGTTATCGAGACAATACAAATAATAAAAGAAGTATTAGAAGAAAAACCTTTCT